>Ga0193729_1000568_pt1 | contig 19284 bp, 18 predicted proteins | sample U1c2metaG_FD_143036 | JGI IMG/M metagenome (GOLD analysis project Ga0193729, IMG submission 143036) | Soil microbial communities from a riparian zone of the East river system, Colorado, United States - U1c2 | ecosystem: Environmental > Terrestrial > Soil > Riparian zone | place: USA: East River...
GGCGCCAGCCGAGGCGCTTTTCGGCGTAGTCGGGGGTCCACACGTAGAAGGGCGAGAGCGCGTCGACGCAGCGCGGGTCGGCGATCGTGAAGTGCCCGGCGACCTCGGCCCACGCGCGGATGCGCACGCGGTCGGGCTGCTGGACGGGCGCGCCGGAGGTGAACGCCTGCAGCAGCGGCTCCCCGTCGCTCCAGACGCCCTCCTCGAGGGCCCTGCGCAACTCGGGCTGGTGGGACTCGCGCACCAGATCGCCCGGCTGGTGGTCGAATGTCGGATACAGGAAGAAGCGCTCGTGCGCGAGGCGAAACGGCTTTCCCGGTTCACGGATGCCGCCCTTGCGGAGTGTTATGAGCTGCTCGCCTTCCGCTAGCGCACGGACGGTGACGGCCCATTCTTTGAAAGCAATTGGCATGAAGGGAAATGAGGCTAAGGAAGCGTCTCTATTTGGCCTGCGCCCCACCCCGATCGGGAGGCCGCCGACCCCTTAAAGATACGAAAACCAGGCGGAAATCCCAAATCCCCTGCAAATCGCGCCCTTATTCGGCGATGTGTGCGCTGACAAACCCAAGAATTGACTGGCTGACGGGCCAGTCAGCACGGGCTTAGGCGAGGGGTCACAGCGGGTGGGCGCGAGTCCAAGAGCGCGCTCTGCATGGAACCGCTCAGTCCTCGCACCCGCCAACGCCCCAGCCGCTCCGCTGCCTAGCTATAGCCGCCGGGTCGTTACCTTGCACCTACCCCTTGTGGCGCTCCCGAACCAAACTGGCCCGCTACCCGATGTAGCCTTTGGGGGAATGACGCAGAGCGACCGGCTCATCCCCGAGAAGGACCGATGCCCGGTGTGCGCGGGCGCGGGCTGGACGTGGTTCGAGGCCGAGCCGGAGGGCAGGTGGATCGTGTGCCGCGAGTGCATCGGGACCGGGCGAGCCGACCACAAGGGTCGTAAGCGGATAAGGCCGGACGAGGTGGTTGACGCTTAGTGCTGCCCGCCGTAACTATGGTCGTGGTCAAGCGGCGCGTGCGAGCCGCGGGTCGCGGATGGGCTGGTCGTCGAGGCGTCCGAGCAGCTCGGCGAGGTCCCGGCGGGTGAAGTTCCACTGGAATGGCTGGGCGATCTCGTTGTAGTGGTGCTCGAAGTCGTTGAGTGCACGGGCGAGTTCGGCGGTGCTCTGGAAGTCGTTGGGGTCCAGCAGCTTGCGCTGGATGATCGAGTGGTAGATCTCGACTTGGTTGAGCCAGCTGGCATGCACGGGCAGGTGCACGAGGATCAGCGTCGGCCAGCGACCCTCGAGCCGCTTGACCGACGCCTTGCCGCGATGGTCGGAGCCGTTGTCGACGATCCAGAACACCCGGCGTGCGGAGGCATAGGGCTCCTGGATCATGACTTGGCGGACGAGCCGGTCGAACGGGGCGATGCCGCCCTTTGCCTCGCTGCGCCCGATCACCCCGCCGCGGCGCACGTCCCACGCGTCCAGGTAGGTGACGGCACCCATCCGCTCGTACTCGTGCTCGATGAGCTGACCATGACCCGCAGCAGGCGGGGCGCTCTCATGGATCCGCTTGCGTGCTTGGATTGAGGGCTTGGCGTCGGCGCTGATCACCATGTCTGCGGGCTGCAGCAGCTTGCCTTCCCAGCGGCCCTCATAGAGGTCCAGCACCGGCCCGGCCTTCTGAAGGAAGTCGGGGTCGCGCGGGAAGATCCAGGAGCGGTGCTGCCAGGGCTTGATCGCATCCTCGGCCAGCCACCGTCCGATCGTCGAGGGCGACGCGTCGCTGACGGCCCGCTCGATGACGAAGCGGTGTATCTCCGATCTACTGAACCGCGAGAGCGGGACCCCGAACTGGCGGGGCAGCTCGCACGCGATCGCCTTGACTTGCGCGACCTCTTCCGGGGGGAAAACGACGCGGACGACCCGCGCGCGCTCGATCCTCAAGCCCTTCCAGTCGCTCTCGGTGAAACCGACTTCGCCAGCGACCGACCACATCAGGGTTCATATCCAGGCGCCTGGCGACCTCAGCGTTCGTCGCGCCCTCAGCTGCGTAGAGAATGAGCTTGGCGCGCTGCACCTGCTTGTGAGCGAGCGTGTAGCACGCCGCCCGATGCTCGAGCTCCGCACGCTCCTCCTCGCTCAGCACGATCTCGTAATTACTGCCTCTCGCCATCACCGAGAAGATTCGACCCGGGCAACAAAACTCCTCCCATCCCGATCAGACCGAACTTGCGGCGGGCAGCACTTAGCCCGCAGGCACGTGGGCGGCAAGCGGATCCTTTCCATCCCAGCTCCCCCCTGAGGCATATGGCCGGAAGCGGATGAAGGCAGACTCGTGATGAAACGGGCGCGCGGCATGAGCGTGAGTCGCGGCCCCGTGCCCCGGATCCGCATCGCCACGGGCATAGGCGCGCATCGCCTCGGTGGTCTGCCAGAGCGAGAATGTTGCGACCAGAGACGGAGGGCGCGCCAGCGCCGTGGACGCCAGCAGCGCCGGTTCTCGCAGTGCGAGACCCTCGGCAGCGGCGCTGGCTTTCAAGAAACGCAAGGTCTGTGTTAGCCGCAGCCGGCCCAAGGTGAGCACGGCCGCCGGCTCATCACCAGCCATCGGCACCTCATCTCGGACGAGCCCGTCCAGCCTCGACCAAACTCCGAAGATTCGCGTGGGCGCCAAGCGCACATGCCACCCGTGTGCCAGTTGCTTGGCGAGCGGATGGCGCGCGAGGAAGTCATCAACTGCGGCATCACTGGCCCATGCGGCGATCAGACCGACCCGGCCGAGCGTGGGCTTCGGAAGGATACGGGGGCTAAGTGGCACCGCACCGGTCAGCTCGACATACCGTGCTCCGGGAGGTGCGCTGCGACGGGATTTCCCTCCGAGCAACCGCAACGCAGCGGCTTTTCCGACGTCGGCGATGTGGACCGAGACGATCACTTGTGTGGCACTAAAGCTGCGGGCCGATGTGCATGCTACTTTTGAGTATACCCGATGGTAACAAACTCAAACCAGAGCGTGAGTACCGAGCGACACAGGCTGTCCGCTACAGAGCGGCGCGCGCTGATCGAAGAGGCGGGCGCGCGGCTGTTCGCGAGACATGGCTTTGACGCGACCACCGTGGAGGACATCGTGAGCGCAGCGGGCGTGAGCAAGCCGATGCTCTACCGGCACTTCGAGTCCAAGCGCGATCTGCACATGCGGCTTATGGAGCGTCGGCGCGACGAGTTGGCGTCCGAGCCCTTAACGAAGTTCCTGGAAGCCACCGGGCCACAGAAGAAACGCCTAGCGGAGATGGTCGATGCCTGGTTCGCCCACGTCGAGCACCACCCGGACACGGCGAAGATGCTGTTTCAAGATGCTCCGGGAGACCAACAGATCCAAAGTCTTCAAGCGGAGCTGAGACGTCGTCAACGGGCTGCGGATGTCGCCATGTTGCGCGAGTGGGGACCGCCCCTGCCGGAGGCGGAGATGGAGCCGCTCGGCGAGATCATTCGTAGCGCACTCACGGGGCTCGCGTTGTGGTGGCTAGACAACCCCGAGGTTCCCCGATCGGCGGTAGTGGGTGCGATGCTGCGCACGACCCAGGGGATTCTCGGAGGCGACTAGACGCGCGTGGCCCCGCGGCGACAGATCTCGCGGTAGAAGTGATCCTCAAGGAAGTACGTGCGCCGCTGAAGTGCGTCGGCGACGCGGTGACGGGCCGCCTGAAGCCGGCTGGCGCGGCGCTCGTGTAGCCCCTGGGTTGAGCTGATGTGGACGGCGATTGCCGTCCCCAGCGTGCTGTTGTAGTCGGCTGTTTCCGCTAAGCCGGCCACCGAGGACGGCGACGCCGTCGCAGGTCAGCTCGTGACACGGGCATGCGTTGTCCCCGTCGAGTCGGTGATCGCCTGGCCGGTGAGCTCATAGCAGGCGACGAGTAGGCCGTCTTGGACGGCGTGGTCGGCGACGGCGGGGTGCGTCTCGCGTGGCCTTCGATGGTAGAAGTGGCGGCCGCTTTGCCGGGCGAATGGGTCGGTACTGGTGGCGAGCCAGACCTGCGTCTCGGCCCCGGGGCCGATCTCGCCGGGCGCCCCCGATCCCCCCATCTTCGTTCGCACCCAGCCGGGGTCCACGGAGCTGCTGACCACATCCGGCCACCGGCGAGCGACCGCGGCGGCGAGCACCGCGTCGAAGAGCTTGGAGTCGGAGTACGCCTGGTAGCCGTCCCAGCGCCGGTGCTCCCACTGCAGGTCCGCGAGGCCTGGATCACCTGACCTGTGAAGGCCCGAGCTGAGGTAAATGATCCGCGCCGGGCGGCTCGCGAGCGCGGTCGGCAGGTAGGGCGCCAGGACGTTGGTCTGAAAGACGTGCTCGAGACCGTCCTCGGTCTCGAGCCGGGTTGGCTCGCGGTAGCCGATACCGGCGTTGTGGATGATCGCGTCGAACACGCCGGCGGCGTTGATCAGGGCGGCCAGCGCTCGGGTGCCCGCGATCGAGGAGAGGTCGCCCGGGAGCGCTGCGGCCGCCCCCGGGACACCGGCCAACGCCTGTTGTGCGCGCGCCTCGTCGCGAGCGTGCAGGATCACTTCGTGGCCCCCGCGGACGAGTTGTCTGGCTGCCTCGCGGCCGAGCCCGTCGGCTGAGCCTGTGATCAGCACCTTGGACATCAGACGAGCACCGAGCCGCCGTCTACCGTGACGATCGTGCCGCTGCTGTAGCCGTTGCGCATCAGGTAGAGGAAGGTCTCCGCGATGTCGCTGACCTCGCCTACGCGACCGACCGGCAGCGCCTCTGAGAGCGAGTCGTACATCGCCGAGCGATCCTCCTCGCTCATCTCACGCCACAGATCGCTGCGCACCACGCCAGGCGCCACGGCGTTGACGCGAATCGGTGCGAGCTCGACCGCCAGAGCGCGGGTGAGCGCGTCCAGCGCGCCGCAGATGCTCGCTGCGACCGTCCAGTTCGGCTCCGGGCGGGTTCCAGCGATGCCGGAGCTCAGGACGATCGACCCGCCCGGGCGCAAGTGCGCCACGGCGTGCTTGACCGCCGCGTAGGCGCCCCAAAGGCGAACGTCGAGAGCGCGCCGAGCGGCTTCGAGGTCCGTGTCGGTGATCGCGCCGATCTGCAGCGTCTCACCCGCGGTGAAAGCGAGATGGTCGAAGCTTCCCAACCGACTGAAGAGATCGCAAATCTCCTCCGGGTGGCGAACGTTGACGGTGTAGCCCTCGGCGCTCGCCGGCAGCCGCTCGAGCGCCGCGTCGATCCGCTCCGCGCTACTCGACGCGACGATCGGCCTCGTCCTCCGGGCCCAGGATTTAGCCGTCGCGCGTGACCCGCATCGCGGCGATGAACGGTCTTGATGATGTCGTGGTCATATCTTCCTCCGGTAGGTGATCACGGGTTACCGGTGCTCGCGGGCGCTAGGCCTCATGGACAAGCCCGTAAGTGAGGTGGGCGAGGCCCTCGCCGATGGTCCGGGCGTCGAGAAGCCGCATAGGTTTCTTGTCGCTGGCCTCGCCGAAGAGGCGCTCGCCGGCTCCGAGCACGACCGGGAAGACGACCAGCCGCAGCTCGTCGACCAGGTCGTGCTCGATTAGCGTGCGCCCGAGCTGATAGCTGGCAGGAACGACGATTTCTCCGCCCAGCTGCTGCTTGAGCCTCGAGACCTCGGTCACCACGTCGCCCTTGAGGGCTGTCGAGTTGTTCCACTCGGGATCTTCGAGGGTCGAGGACACGACGTACTTGGGCATGCTGTTGATCCTGTCCGCAAGCTCGCCACTGCGGGGTCGCCATCGCGCCCCGAAAAACTCGTAGCTTCTCCGACCCAGCAGCCATGCCTCGGCGCCTAGCGCCTCGTCGAGCGCGACCTTGTTCCACTCTTCGAGGTCTTTCCCCCCAAACTCGACGAACCAGCCGCCCAGCCTGAAGCCCTCCTCACCGTCCGGGTCCTGGACCACGCCGTCGAGCGAGACGTTCTGCGGGCCGCTCATCACGATCTTTCCCATCTCGGTTTCCTTTCATCAAAAGTGTTGGTTGCTGCGTTTGTTGAGGCGTCTGCCACGACGAAAACTGAGCGGCGAATTTCGAGCCCCGCCGACGTCATTACGTGTGATGCCGTGAAAGGAAGAGTTGGTGCGAGGATGCGAACGTGACCAAGCGGACTCTGGCCCGTGCGCGCGCCGGCGACGAGGATGCGTTCCACGACCTGACCGACAGCTACCGGCGTGAGCTGCAGCTGCACATCTACCGGATCGTGGGCTCGACTCAGGACGCCGAGGACCTGCTCCAAGAGACGTTGTTCGCCGCTTGGCGCGGCCTCGACCAGTTCGAGGGACGCGCGTCGGTCCGTGCCTGGCTGTATCGGATCGCCACCAATCGCTCGCTGGATGCCCTGCGGGCGAGCCAGCGCCGTCCGGAAGACCAGCGGATGACTCAGATGCCTGAGCCGACACGATGGAGCGAGCCTGTCTGGCTTGAGCCCTACCCGGACGTTCTGCTCGAGGGGATCCCCGACGCGGCTCCCGGACCGGAGGCGCGCTACGAGACCAAGGAGGCGATCGCGCTGGCCTTCATCGTCGGCCTTCAGCACCTCCCGGCTCAGCAGCGAGCGGTGCTCGTGCTGCGCGACGTGCTGGGTTACCGCGCCGGTGAGGTTTCCGAGATGCTCGAGACCAGCGAGGCGTCGGTCAACAGCCTGCTGCGGCGCGCGCGTGCGGCGTTCGAATCCCGTCTGCCGGCCACCGAACGCGCACGAGCGCCCCTCCCGAACTCCAAGCTCGAGCGCGACATCGTCGGCCGCTTCGCCGAAACGGTCGAAAACGGCGACATCAGAGGAATTGTCGCCCTCTTGACCGACGACGCGTGGGTCACGATGCCACCCCTCCCGCACGCCTACCAGGGACACGAGGCAATCACCGCGTTCATGCGCGGGTCTGCGGCGCGCCGCGGCGCGCCACTACGGTTGGTGGCGACGCGTGCCAATGGACAGCCGGCGTTCGGCTGCTATTTGTCGGTGCCCGAGGCCGACGTGGCGCGTGCATACGCGCTATTTGTGCTGACCCTCGCGGGCGATCGGATCTCCGCGATCACGTGGTTCGCCGATAGCAGCGTGTTTCCGCAGTTCGGCCTGCCGCGGTTGCTGCGATAGGAAATGAGGGCGATCCGCTCGCGGATGAGCCTCGGATCGCCGGCGACCTCGCGGGACATCGATGCCAAGATGATCGACAGCTCCGGGGCGATCCAGTCTTCGTCAAGCGCCTTAGCGTTCGACAGGCCGGTCGTGCTCTTCGCGTGGCGCAGGTAACTGGCGGCGATCGTCCAGGCACTCATCGCCGAAAGTGCCCGAAACCACGATCATCGCTGATAATCCACGTGCATCCACGCTGAGCTTCGCGCCAAGTCCGGCGGCCAGAAATCCCCCGCACATCGCGTACTTCAGCACTTCAGACCTGAAGCTGGGGGCGGGAGTGGGCGCTTTGCAAGCAGAGGTAACCGGTTCGATCCCGGTTGGCTCCATAACCCGTAAGCGTTCAGTCCCTCGACCTCACGCGAGCGACGGCACGGGGTCGCCGCGAGCATGTGCGCTGAGGGCGTCGGCGAGGTAGACGAACAGCGAGCGCTGCTGTAGCCGGCAGGTGGTGTGCGCCGAGAGCAGCCTCGCGGTGCGCTGCTCGCCGCCCTCGGACTGGCTGCCGAGCGAGAGCTTGCGGTAGATGACCAAAAGCAGGCGCGAAGTCGCTGGCCGACGAGACGCCTGGTCCTCGGGTACGCCGGCGGTCTCGATCGAGCTGTTGAACGTGCCCGTACCCGTGGCGACGCAGATCCCGGCTCCTCGGATCGACCTCGCCACGGTAGTTGCCATTCTCTGCGCGAGCGGGCGTCACCGCCCGTGGCATCTCGCTCACGTCACGAATGCCTAGAGCGCTCTGACGGGCCCAGCGGTGGAGATGCGTAAGGTGGCTGCCGTATGCGCGCTGGGGTGATCGGACGCGAGCAGGAGCTCGGCTTGATTGAGGAGTTCGTCCACCGCATTGCGGACGGTCCCGCAGCCCTGTTGCTGTCGGGCGAGTCGGGGATCGGGAAGACGGCGCTGTGGGATGCCGGTGTCGAACGCGCGCGCAAGCGCAGGGCGATTGTCCTCAAGTACCGGGCGGTGGAAGCCGAGGCCTTGGTGCCGTTCGCGGCGCTGTCGGATCTGCTCTCCGGCGTGCGCGAGGCGGCGTTCGCGTCGCTGACGGCGCCGCGGCGGTACGCGCTGGAGGTTGCGCTCCTGCTGGAGGAGCCGGGGGAGCGACCGCCTGATCAGCGCGCCATCGGGCTGGCGCTAGTGGACGTAGTTCGGACGCTGAGTGCATCGCGACCAGTGCTGGTGGCGATCGACGACCTCCAATGGCTCGATCTATCCACGGCGGCTCCGCTCCAGTTCGCGCTTCGGCGGCTGGGCAGCGATCCCGTCGGCCTGCTGGCGACTGCGAGAACGCCGGCGGCAAGCGAACTTCCAATCGACGTCGACCGCTGCCTCCCTGAGGCGACGACCGCGCACGTGGCGATCGGGCCGCTAAGCGTTGGCGCCGCCTATCGAGTTTTGACGGGACGTCTCGGGCTGGGACTGTCCCGGCCCGAACTTCTACGTCTGCACGAGCTGACCGGCGGCAACCCGTTCTACCTCCTGGAGATGGGGCGGGAATTGAAGGGGAGGCGCGTACCGCTGTCGGCGAGTCGGCCGATCCCGGTTCCTCGTGGCCTGCGCGAGCTGCTGGCGGAGCGGCTCAGTCGTCTTCCTGAAGCGACCCAGGAGGCGCTGCTGGTGGTTGCCGCAACGGCGCGTCCAACCGTGGACGTGGTTGAGGCAGCTAGCGGCGATGCCAAGGGCACTCGTCGTGCGCTCGAGGGCGCCGCGGCAGCAGGGGTGGTCGAGTTTGACTCCTCACGGGTGCGGTTCATGCATCCGCTGCTGGCCTCGGTCTGCTATCAGTCCGCACCGCCGTGGCGCCAGCGCGAGGTTCACAGGCGACTTGCGGACTTGGTGTCCGAACCCGAGGAGCGCGCCCGGCACCTGGCGCTGACCGTGAACGGCGCGGATGAGGCCGTGGCGTGTCAGCTCGACCTGGCGGCCGAGCATGCGTTCGCGAGGGGAGCGACGGCCGCAGCGGCGGGGCTCCACGAGTTCGCGGCCGAGTCGACACCGGTGAGGTCCTCGGCCCAGGCGCGCCGGCGGCGCTTGCGGGCGGCGACGTGCCATCGGCTGGCCGGCGATCGCGACCGAGCCGCGGGAATACTGCACGAGTTGCGCGACCAAGTCTCCGGGGTCGAGCGCGCCGATGTGTTGTTCGAGCTTGCGCAAGGCCGGCAGGGAGAACTTTCGAGCATCGCGCAGCTGTGCGAGCATGCGTTGTCCGACGCGGCCGGCGACGCTGCGCGCTGCGCGCGGATCCTGGGATTCCTCAGCTGGCTGCGCGTGATCGAGGGCGAGCTGGACAGCGCTCTGAGCGCCGCTCGTGACGCCCTTGTCAGCGCTGAGCGCACGGGCGAGCCCCGACTGGTGGCGCCGGCGATAGCGCGGGTGGCGATGGCAGAGACGTGGGTACTTGACATCACGCCGGGGCTGGTCGAGCGTGGCGTGGAGCTCGAGCGCCGACTGCCGGAGCCGCTCGAGTTTCATGAGAGCCCGACGATCGCGCTGGCGCGCCGCCTGATCTGCCTGTCTGAGCTCGACCGCGCGCGGTCGCTGCTCGAGGAGGCTGCGACGAGCGCGGGCGAACGCGGCGACGAGGGAACGCGGGGCCACATCCTGTTTCACCTGATCATGCTCGAGTGGTTCGCGGGTCAGTGGGACGACGCACTGGAGCACGCCGCGTTAGCACTCGAGCTCGCCCAGCAGCTCGGCGACGAGCAGTTCCGGGGAATGGTGCTGCACGGAACGGCGCTGGTCGATGCTCACCGAGGCGAGGTTGAGGTTGCCCGGGTGGCGGCCGAGCAGGCTGCGGTGATCGCTGAGGCTGTGTCGGACGCGATCTTCCCGATCTGGAACGAGGGCGTGCTGGGGCACGTCGAACTCTCGCTCGGTCACATGGATGCAGCGGCCGAGCAGCTCGGCCCGCTGCCCGGGAGGCTATTGGCGCTCGGCTGGAACGATCCAGCCGACTCGGTCTGGCCGGATGCGATCGAAGCGCTGGTCGCGGTCGGCGAGCTCGACCGGGCGCAGTTCTACCTTGACAACTACGAGGAGCTGGCGCAGCAGTCGGGGAGCCCCTGGGCACTGGGGGTGGCCGCGCGCTGCCGGGGAATGCTCGCTTTCGCCCGCGGACAGTCGGAGGTTGCATTTGCCGCGTTCGACCGCGCGCTCTCCGAGCACGACCGGGCGCCCAACGATTTCGAGCGGGGCCGCACCTTGCTGGCGTTGGGGTCGGTGCGGCGGCGTGTGCGCCAACGGGCTGCAGCCCGCACCGCGCTCGATCAGGCGCGCGAGATGTTCGATGCGGTGGGGGCGCGACTTTGGGCCGCGCGGGCAAGTGACGAACTGGGGCGGATCAGTGGCCGCCGGGCGGGTGCTGGGCTGACCGCTACCGAGGAGCGGGTCGCGCGTTTGGCCGCGGGCGGGCGCGCGAACAAGGAGATCGCCGCGGAGCTGTACATGAGCGTGCACACGGTCGAGGCTCACCTCTCCCGCGTCTACCGCAAGCTCGGCATCCGCTCCAGGACCGAGCTCGCCCAACGGCTCATTACCCCCGCGGACGGGCCCGTGAAAATGTAGGGGTTTCCAGGATTTCGCTCCGGCGCCGCCGGCGCTAGCGTGGCGTCGTGGTGTATTTCGTCGAGCGATACCTGCCAGGGGTACCCGGCCCGGAGATCGAGCGGGCGCTCGTGCCGCTGGGGCCGGTCACCGAGCAGATGCGATCCGAAGGGACCGTGGTGACCTGGCGTGGCTCGATGATTGTGCCGCAGGACGAGGCGTGCTTTTGCCACTTCGAGGCCCCTTCCGAGGCGGTGGTGGCAGAGGCCAACCGGCGGGCGCGGCTCGCCTTCGATCGCATCGTGCGCGGGGTGGCGGTCACACCATTAGCCAAATCAGATGATCAGGAGGCAAGTTCATGACTGGCAATTTGGCCGCAAAGCTGGGCGCGGGGCTCTCCGGCGAGGCGCTGGCCCCCGCTGATCCGGGCTACGAGGTGGCGCGACGGATTCACAACGGCCTGATCGACCGCCGGCCGGCGATGATCGCCCGCTGCGCGGACACGGCCGACGTCGCGCACGCGGTCGCCTTCGGCCGCGAGCAGGAACTCGAGCTCTCGGTTCGCGGCGGAGGCCACAACGTCGCCGGCAAGGCCGTGGCCGATGGCGCCCTGATGATCGATCTCTCGCCGATGAAGGGGGTGGAGGTGGATCCGCGTGCGCGTACCGCGCGCGCCCAGGGCGGGGTGACAGTCGGCGAGTACGACCGGGCCACGGCTGCGTTCGGATTGGCCACCACGAGTGGCGTGGTCTCGAGCACCGGGATCGCCGGGCTCACGCTCGGCGGTGGCCAGGGGTGGCTCATGGGCCGTTACGGCCTGGCGATCGACAACCTGATCTCGGCTGAGGTCGTGCTCGCCTCCGGCGAGATCATCACCGCCAGCGAGGGCACGGATCCCGACCTCTTCTGGGCGCTGCGCGGAGGCGGGGGCAACTTCGGGGTGGCGACGTCGTTCGAGTTCCGTGCGCACCCGGTGATCAGCGTGCTGGGCGGCCCGATGCTCCACCCCCTCGGTGCTGCCCCCCAACTGATGGCCTTCTACCGCGAGTTCGCCTCAGATCTTCCTGACGAGCTCTCGACTCAGGCCGCGTTCATGCACGCTCCCGACGGCTCTGGACTCAAGCTGTGCGCGGTCGCGGTCTGCCATTGCGGCGAGGACGCCGACCAGGCTGAGGCTGATGTCCGCCCGCTCCGCGAGTTCGGCTCACCGGCCGCCGACGGCGTGCAGCGGATGCCCTACCCGGACATCAATACCGGTGTCGACTGGCTGTTTCCCAAGGGCGCGCTCAGCTACTGGAAGTCGGCGTTTCTGTCCGAGCTGTCCGAGGCGGCAGTACAGGCGATCGTCGCGGCGTTCGAGCGGGCGCCGAGCGAGCTGTGCGCGCTGGTGCTGGAGGACTTCCACGGCGCGGCCACGCGTGTGGACGCGACCGCCACTGCCTATCCGCATCGCCAGCCCGGCTTCAATCTGCTGCTGATCTCCAGCTGGACCGACCCTTCCCAGAGTGACGCGTGCATTGCTTGGGCGCATGAGACCTTCGCCGCCCTCTCGCCGCACATGGCCAGCCGCGCCTACACCAACTATCTCGCTGCCGACGACCATGACCGCGTCAAAGACGCCTTCGGCCCGAACCTCGACCGACTGGTCGAGCTCAAGCGCCGCTACGACCCCGACAACATCTTCCATCTCAACCAGAACATAGCGCCGGCGGCGGCCAGGGCATGAGCACGCTCCTCAAGAGCCGTGGTGAGGCTGGACGGCCTCCCACGCAGGCAATGCGCAAGTACGCGTGGCGAGGTCGATCGGACGAGCGGGCTTCCACGCACCATCACCGGGCAAGTTCACAACTCTCGGCGTCGAAGCGAGATCTTCATGCAGTCGGGTGCAGGAGATCGTAGGGGGCGAAGGCGTCGCTGGTGACGGGATGTTTGCGCGCGAAGTTGCGCTCGTGTGACAGCACGCTTTTTTTTTGCCCCGGGAAGGGGGTGAAGACTATGCTCAGGTTCGAGCCGCAGCACGAGCTGTGCAGCCAGCCATCCTTGATGTGTTCGCCCCCAATGCCCCGGTTGTAAGCAAGGTCGACGAACGGCTTCCCGCTGCGCACCTGAGCGCGGGTCGGGCCAGTGGAAGTAAGCGGACTGAGCGAAGTCGCGGCGATCTCGGCCGGCGCAGGCCACGGCCTCGCCCTGTTGAAAAACGGCACGGTCATGGCCTGGGGCTACAACGCGTTCGGCGAGCTGGGCAACGGCACGAAAACTAACAGCGACGTGCCGGTGGCGGTGAGCGGGCTGAGCGAAGTCGCCGCGATCGCGGCCGGTGGCTACCATAGTCTCGCCCTGTTGAAAAACGGCACGGTGATGGCCTGGGGCCGCAACGCCGAGGGGCAGCTCGGCATCGGCACCACACAGAGCAGCGTGCCGGTGGAAGTGAGCGGACTGAGTGAAGTCACGGCGATTTCAGGCGGTAACGAATTTAGCTTGGCGCTGAAGGACGGAACCGTCATGGCCTGGGGCTCCAACGTAGTCGGAGAACTGGGCAACGGCACCACCACCAACAACGACGTGCCGGTGGAAGTGAGTGGGCTCAAAGAAGTGACGGCCATCTCAGCTGGCGGTGACCACGGGTTGGCCCTGCCCATAGCGGCAAGGCGATGGCCTGGGGGGCAAACGGCGCTGGACAGCTCGGCGACGGCACGAGTACCGGGCCAGAAACCTGCGGCGAAGGCCTTGCAAGCAGCCCCTGCAGCACAAAACCCGTGGAAGTGAGCGGACTTAGTGCTGCCCGCCGTAAGTCCGGTCGAATTGCGCGGCAGGAGTTATGTCGCCTGTCGCGAATCTCTGTGGCGATGGCGAGACCGACTCCCAGGATCGTGCTGAGCGCCGAGGAGCGCAGCGAGCTCGAGCACGCCGCTGCGTGCTACACGCGCTCGCACAAGGAGGTCCAGCGCGCCAAGCTCGTGCTCTACGCCGCCGACGGCGAGCCGAACGTCGAGATTGGCAGGCGGCTGTACATGTCTCCCGAGGTCGTTGGTCGTTGGCGAAAGCGCTTCGCTGAGGAGCGCCTGGAGGGTTTGAAGGACAGGCCACGCGCGGGTCGCCCGCGTCGTTTTCCCCCCGGAAGAGGTCGCGCAGGTCAAGGCGGTCGCGTGCGAGCTGCCGCGCCAGCTCGGCGTCCCGCTCTCGCGGTTCAGTAGATCGGAGATCCACCGCTTCGTCGTCGAGCGTGGTGTGAGCGATGCGTCGGCCTCGACGATCGGGCGCTGGCTGGCCGAGGATGCGATCAAGCCCTGGCAGCACCGCTCGTGGATCTTCCCGCGCGACCCCGACTTCCTTCAGAAGGCCGGCCCCGTCTTGGATCTCTATGCCGGGCGCTGGGAAGGCAAGCTGCTCGAGCCCGGCGACATGGTGATCAGCGCCGATGCGAAGCCCTCGATCCAGGCGCGCAAGCGCATCCACGACAGTGCGCCGCCCGCACCGGGTCGTGGTCAGCTCGTCGAGCACGAGTACGAGCGGATGGGCGCACTCACCTACCTGGATGCCTGGGATGTGCGCCGCGGCGGCGTGATCGGCCGCAGCGAGCCAAGGGGCGGCATCGCGCCGTTTGACCGGCTCGTCCGGCAAGTCATGACCAAGGAGCCCTACGCCTCCGCCAGACGTGTGTTCTGGATCGTCGACAACGGCTCTGACCACCGCGGCAAGGCGTCGATCAAGCGCCTCCAGGCCCGCTGGCCCACGCTGATCCTCGTGCACCTGCCCGTGCACGCCAGCTGGCTCAACCAAGTCGAGATCTACCACTCGATCATCCAGCGCAAGCTGCTCGACCCCAACAACTTCCCCGACACCGCCACCCTCGCCCGCGCACTCAACGACTTCGAGCGCCACTACAACGAGATCGCCCAACCATTCGACTGGAACTTCACCCGCCAAGACCTCGCCGAGCTACTCGGCCGCCTGGACGACCGACAATCGCAAGACCAGCCGCTCGCGCTCGCCGCGTAATCAAACCGTAGTTACGGCGGGCAGCACTTAGCGGCGTCAGCGCCATCTCAGCTGGCAATGCTCACAACCTTGCGCTGCTGAGCAACACCACGGTCAAGGCTTGGGGTAGGAACGAGCAGGGCCAGCTCGCCGTCGGCACCGCCACGGGCCCCGAACCTTGCAGAGCCGGAAACTGCAGCACAAAACCGGTAGAAGTCGTCAAATTGAGCGGCGTCGAGGGCATCGGAGCCGGTGGCAACCACAGCCTGGCGTTCGGGCCCCCGCCCCCAACCGGATCCCTGCCCGAAGTCGGCAGATGCGTGAAAGTCGGTACCGGCGGCAAATACAAATACAAAAGCTGCGTCGTACCTAGCGCAAAAGGCAACGGCGCGTATGAATGGCTGCCAGGGCCCGGCGCAAAATCGAAATTCACGGTGGCAATCGGCGAAGTCGAACTCGAAACGGTCGGCAAAGCAAAGGTGTCGTGCGGGTTCAGTGAACTCACCGGTGAATGGACCGGGGGAAAAACGGCCTCGGTCAACCTCCGTTTTCAAGGATGCCTGATTACCGGCACGGCGAAAAGCTGCCAGAGTCAGCCCAACCAGCCGGCGCAAATTACGACCTCCACCTTCTTTGAAGGAGAAGAAATCCCGACCCCGATCGAAGGTGAACTCGGGTACATAAAGAAACCGCCAATGCCCCAGGTCGGTCTGGACCTGAAGCCGAAACAAGACTCACCGAACGTTCTGAGCTTCAGCTGCGGCGGCAGCTTGGGCGGCGAAACGCCGGAACCGTGGACGGTTGGAGGCTCGGTGATCGGGCGCATCAGACCGCTTGCGGTAATGGGTACGGCCATCAAAATGAATTACAAGGCTGTGGGCGGTAAACAGCTTCCGGAATTCTTCGAAGGTCTACCCAAAGACACGCTGACCGCCAAGAGAACCGTGGGGTCGAACAGAAAACCGAACAAGCCGGCCTCACTTTCAGGGAAGAACCGAAAAAGGGCACGGTCTTCGGCGAATACGAAGAACCGCTGGAGATCAAGGCGAAATAGCGGCAGAGTTCGTCTAGGAGCACTTGGAGAAGTGTGTGGGGCCATCCTCTCGGCCCCACAGGCTCTCCTCCTGTGAGACGCCCGCCCACCGAAGTTCAAAGAACGGCTGGAGGATAAGCCAAGGTTTAGGATCGGCACGGAGGCCCGCCAAGGATGGTCCAAATCACTAGTACATCTCTTACCGAGGAGACAGCACTATGAAGAAGCTCATTCTTGTAGCAAGCTTGTGCATCGTTGCAGCCGTTTTGGCGCCCATCGCGTCAGCATCTGCGGAAAAAGGGTCATGCGCACTCGAAGGCAAAGCGACATTTACTCCAAACCTGAAATTTGAACCCAAAAAAGAAGTTGTATACACCTTCACATCTGAAGGACCCGGGAACGTATGCGTGAGAGAAAACGGTACGGAAGCCAAAGCTGAAGCAACAGTGACGGGGAAAGGCAACGTCGGCTGCAAAGAAGGCGTAAGTGACGAACCGGGTACGGGCACACTGAAATTGGGAAGCGAAGCGGCCAAAAGCTTCAACTTCACCTTTACGGCGAACGGGCCAATTGTGAAATTTGAAACGACGGGTGAAGTGAAAGCCAAAGGGGCGGCGCCATTTGCTGGGGATAATGAAGGCGTCAAAAAATGAGTCAAAGCAGGCGAAGTCCCGTCGCTGAAATTTACCGCGACGGCGACAGGTGAAAATTAAACGTCCCTAGCTCGCCAGTTGGCGGGCATGTCACGGGAGAACTCACGGTTCGCCAGTCGTGGGCCGGCTAGGTGAGTGCCTGATCGGCGGTGTCGCGGGCAACAAACGAGTTGCTGGCGGATGTGACGTGTACCACGGGCACCTACGGAAGCTTGTGGGGTTTCGCAACAGCGAAGGACCGCCGGACGCGCAGACCGCTTCAGTGGCGGTCCTCTTCACCGGGGGTGTGCCCATCGAGCCTGCGCTGGCGCGCCTCAGTCAGATTCGCCCCATCGGAGGCGCTCGACGACCTCGGTGCTTGAAATCTGGCGCGCCTCGTAGCGGCGCAGGACCGTGTCGATCTGCTCGCTGAAGATCTTTGCCTGCGCTTGACTGGTGTTCCGACGGCCGCGTATTTCGCCTTGAGCAGCTTCTCAAGCGCGTTGCCCGTTGCCGGCGCCGGGTATCGGATTCTTGTCGTACATCCGTCTACCCCGCTCGGGTTACCCTCTCGGTGCTCCGGTAGGCGGTCGTTTGGGGTCCAAAGGACAGACCTCACCCCCTGTGACCACACGCCCGTTCGACTGATGCGACCGGCCGCAGCCACCCACCAGACCAGGAGCATCATGACCGGATCTCAAAGCACGACAACCCCGAATCGGGGGTGGCGAGCAGACCGACGGAGGATCATCCTCTCTATCGCGCTGGTCCTCGGTGCTATCGGCGCGCTCATCGGCGGGGCATTCGCAACCTTCACTGCCAGCGTGACGGCGGGCCCCCAGGCGATCACATCGGGCACGGTCAAACTCGCGGTGGGCCCGGTCAACGACGCGGCCACCGGCGCGACCAACATCGCGGCAGGCGACACGATCGCACGCGAGGCCGATCTCAACTCGATCGGCGGCACCATCGCAAATAAAGAAATCACGCTGAAATTCTCCGCCTCGCCAACCTCGTTGCTCGACACCGACCCAACGAACGGGTTGCAGGTCAGCGTCCAGGCGTGCTCGTCCGCGTGGACCCGCACGGTCGTCGGCTCTCCGCCTCCGCCATTCACCTACACGTGTGGCGCCGGCGCCACCGCGGTGAAAATCAATGGGGCCGCCACGGCATCGGTCAGCTCGCTCGAGGGGGCGGCCGGCGTCCTGACGCCGCTGAACTCGCTTGGTGCGGGCGGTAAAGACTTCTTGGTGTTCACGCTCACGCTTCCTGTTGGCGCCCCAGGCGACCTGGGCAAAGTGGCTGCGTGCTCGGGGTCCTCTGGCGGCACGGCGGCGACGGAGGATCTGCAGGGCTGCTCCTCGACGCTGACCTACACCTTCCAGGCGACGCAGCGGAACGGAAGCGAACAGTAGCGATGGCTTCTTCGCCGCAGGCGGGCGAGCTGGCCGGCACACGCTGGCTCCCGCGTCCGCCTGGGTGAGGACCCACCGTCATGGTGCGCCGAGCCCTAAACGGGACTCGCCACCGCGCCGGTACAACGGCGGCCCTGAGTCGCTCGTCACGCGGTCGGATCGCAGCATTCACAATCGTCCTGCTCTTTGTCCTCACGGTGCGGCTCGCCAGCCTAGACACCTCACTCGCGAGCTTCGTGAACCTGCTGACGGCCGGTCCGCAGGCACTGAAAGCGGCGACACTCCCAACCCCCACCGGTCTTGCGACTGCCAACGGCGGATGCGCTGGCGGCAACGAAAAGACCAACGTGTCGGTGACCTGGACCGCGTCGGCGGAACTCGACGCCAACGGCAGCCCGCTGATCAACGGCTACACGGTGCTGCGGTCGACCAGCTCTGGAGGTAGCTACTCCTCTGTCGGCAGCACAGGCATTGCCGCGAGCTTCACCGACATCAACCCGTCCGGGGCGGAAACGCCACAGGTATATGTCGGCAACAATGGCGAAGCCGTCAAAACGGTGCACACCGTCAACACGTCAACCAACGTCGGTACATCAATCCCAACCGGGATAATCGGCACCGAGCCCAACGGCGTGGCCGTGAATCCCGAAGGGACCAAGATCGTCGTAGCCGAGGGTGCGTCACATCAGGTGCAGATCATCACGGTTGCGACCCGCACGGTCGCAGCGACGGTCGCTGTCCCGGAAGTCGCCGGTATCAAATCACGCCCGGATGCGGTCGCCGTCACCCCCAACGGATTGACCGCCTACGTCGTTGACGGCGCCAACAAACGCGTCTATCCGCTGACAATCGCCACGGGCACGCTCGGCACTGCGATCACCGTCAACACCCAGGGCGACCCGGGAGCAATCCTGGTCACCCCGAACGGGGAAAAGGTATATGTCGCCAACTTCTCCGCTCACAACGTGTCCGTCATCAGCACGGCCACGAATACCGTGACCGCCACCGTGACGATCGGCGCCGGCGAAACGGGCAAACCGATCGCACTCGCCGCGACCCCCAATTCGGCCCACGTCTACGTCGCCGACCAGGGGAACGCACGGGTCGATGACATCGCAACCGCGAGCAACACCGTCACCAAAGAAATCACGGTCGGCAGCATGGTCGATGCCAACGTCGCCAGCGGCGGCGACCCCAACATCCTCGCGATCACCCCCGACGGCTCAAAGCTCTACGCGGCGAGCTACACCGGGCACGGGGTTGCGGACATCGCCACGGCGACCGACACCGTCACGGCCACGATCACCCTCTTCGAATCCGCCACGGCCAACCCCAACGCTCTCGCTCTGACGCCTAACGGCTGCCAGCTCTACGTTCACGACCACGCGCACAACGTGGTCGACGTGATCACCGTGTCAAACGACGCGGTCCCAGCCCACCCCGCAGTAGGGGCCACGGGAGACCCCACAGGCATGTCGAGTACGCCAGACAGCACCAAAGTCTACGTCGCAAACCAGGCCGCATCTA
>Ga0193729_1000569_pt1 | contig 19281 bp, 21 predicted proteins | sample U1c2metaG_FD_143036 | JGI IMG/M metagenome (GOLD analysis project Ga0193729, IMG submission 143036) | Soil microbial communities from a riparian zone of the East river system, Colorado, United States - U1c2 | ecosystem: Environmental > Terrestrial > Soil > Riparian zone | place: USA: East River...
GACGTGGAACGAGTTCTTGCCGATATCGATGCCGATCACGGCGATCGCGGTATTGGGTGTCTGAGACATGGCGTGCTCCTTGTCTTTGGCGCCCCTTGCCAGCTTCGCTTGCTGGCGGGGCAGGACCACGGCCGGACCATCCCGTTAGCAGAAGTGTTCTGCGTGACCATATCGACCGTCGCTTTTGACTCTGAGCTGCCCTTAACGAGGCAGCGTGCTATCGATTCGCGACAAACGGGGAGATTGGAATTGGTGGTCCGGACGCCGACGATCGTTCGCGATCTTCCAGCCGCCGGCCCTCTGCGGCATCGCCATCGCTGATGCACCGGTGGGCGTTTATGAGGCTGCTGGACGGAGGGTCACGACGGTCCTCGGATTCACCATATCGCGAGAAAGGCGCTAACGGGTGTATGGACTGCTCCAGTTTCCCAATATTTGCCTAGCTTGTGCCTTGTTTGACGTCTGAGTTCGTGGACAACCAATCCAGGTGCGGGTTCGCCCCAAATAAAAACCGAGGGAGACGTGTCATGTTGCTGAAGTTACGCAGGATAACCGCCGTGCTCACAGCGGCCCTCACACTCGCTGCTGCCTCCATTCCCACCAACGCTGAAGCACAGGGCTTCGGCTATGGTCCGGCATACGATGGTCCGGCATACGGTGGTCCTGCATACGTCGGTGCGGGTGGCTGGGGTCGCAGCGCATGGGGTGGCGGTGGCGGTTGGGACAACGCCGGTTCGGGCGGCTGCGGCTGCTGCTGTCGAGTCTGGGTTCCGCCGCCTCCGCCTCCTCCGCCGTGCTGTTGCTGCGGCGGTAGGAGCAGCGTCCGCTGGGGCAGCGGCGGTTGGGGTGGCGGTGGCTGGGGTGGCGACGGTTGGGGTGGTTGGTAATTTGTGGATCAAAAGCTGGCTGCCGTAGAGATCAGTTTCTTGGCCAAGAGCCAACACGCGAGTCGGCTGCCGGGCTGTGTCCGTGACCCAATCGATGATATCGCCTATCAGGCCAAATTCTGTGCCCCGCCGGGCTGCAGGTAGCAACCTCTCGGCTTGGAGTTATACGACAGATCCTTAGGATGCCCACTCAGGCTGATGTCGCTTTTTGGCACCAAACGGACATGCCGGGGCAGGCTGACGATGTCTGCTCCTGAGGGTAAAACGGACGTGCCGCGCGGGCCCGGACACTTCCGTTTTTGACCCGAAGCAGTCATGGGGCTTTTCTGAACTTCGCGCGCGGCTCGGTCATTCCAAAGCGCCAATTGGCCAATGTGCAACTAGTCTTGCCTTGCGCCGTTCCTGACGTCGGACGGTGTCGCATTGTAGCGCCGACGAAATACCCTGTTGAAGTACGACAGGTCATTGAACCCGCGTTCGAACGCGATTGCGCTAATCGTACGGCGCGAATGGAGTGGGTTGCTCAAAATACTATGAGCCCGCGCCAGGCGCTGGCCGAGAACAAATTCCGAGTAGGTGCTGCCCCCATTCTGGAACAACTTGGAACAACTTGTGCAGATAGCGCACTGTCACGCGATTGCGCGTTGCGACCATCGCGGCGTTCAGATTGCCATCTTGGAGGTTGGCGATGATGTCGGCCCTGATCGCTGCGAGCCGTACCGCACTCACCGCTCCGACGGATTCCTTGCTGTCGCAGTTTCCCCCAAGCGCCAATGCAACGAGATCGTAAAAGTGGCTGATAATGAGGCGCTGCGAAGCAGGCGCCGCCAGGGCCTCGTCATCAGCCACGAGGTCAAGATACTTCTTCAGCAATCTCAGCCCACCTACATCGCCTGGTATTCGTCGCATTATCGCGGTGTTGAGGTTGGGAACGACTGGCGCAAGTGCGGACCGCGGCAGGCGTATTCCAGCGACGCTAACAGGGGACAGCGAGGTAAGGCTCCAGGGAGCCTCCTCGCTGGTCATCAGCACTGCATCTCCATTACTTAGGACCATCTCCCGCGCGCGCCGGCTCGCCAAACTCGTTCCCGCGAGGGTCATGCAAAAATAGAGGTGATCACCACCAAGTGGCACGCCCTCACGGCGGACACTGGCATAGGTCCCCGTAAGGATGCGGAGCCCGGGCATGCTGCGGTTAGAAAACTCGACGTGCGGCATGTCTTCGCCCAACGGCGTAAACTTAGTTACAGGCAGCAGACCGCGCTCATGCAACTCTTCTATCGCCTTGCCGCGTCCCTTTTTGGGTAAAGCACGGCTTGAGAACCGAAAGACCGTGTAGCTCGGCGTCGAAGTCATCATCAGCCATCCTGTTCCAAAGGCCGGCATGGACGTTGCGTTCGGCAAAATATTACCGCACCAGGACACTTTAGTCCACGCCGTCGTTCCCTCCAATCCAAGACCTCAAACTTGAATGATCTTAGAAAACTGCAACTAAGCTTGGCGACCACGACAGGTCGCGAGCTCACTATCGTTGGCCTTCATCTTTCATCGAAAGGTAATCGTGACGCTAAAATCTTTCGGCCGGCACGCAATAGTGGTCGGAGCTGGCATTGCAGGTCTTGTCGCTGCGAAAGCCTTATCCTCACATTTCGCGGCGGTCATAGTGCTTGAGCGTGACGCCTTGCCGTCTGGGCCGATCGCACGCCCCGGCACGCCCCAAGCGCGACAAATTCATGTACTTCTTAGAGGCGGTCTCGACGCACTGATCGAATTCTTCCCAAAGATAGAAGCCGAGCTTGAGAGCGTGGGCGCTGTTCGCGTTCGCGTCGGTTCTCAGTCCCTGCTCGAGACGCCCGGCTTCGATCCGTTCCCACGGCGCGATCTTGGCTTCGACTATTTGTGCATGACGCGGCCGCTCTTGGAGTTTGTCACAAGAGGCCTGGTCGAACAGCAGGACAATGTTGCCCTCAAATCATGTTGCCGCGTCACCGAATTCCTAGAGTCGGCTGACCCTGCGGCGGTGTGGGGAGTTCGTTACGAGGACGCAAGCGGGCAAAGCAAGGAGCTTCCATCTGACCTTGTCGTCGACGCATCGTCGCGCGGCGCGCTAACTCTCGCATTGCTCGATAAGTTCGACCTGCCGAGGCCCCAAGAGACGGAAATCGGCATCGACCTGCGCTACGCAACCGGCACATTCGAGATACCGCCTACTGCGCCACGTGACTGGCGTGCCATCCTCCATCGGCCGTCCGCCCAAAGCGGCCACGGCGGATTGCTCGTGCCTGCCGAGAAAAATTGCTGGCAGGTCAATCTTACCGGCATGCATGGGGAACCAATGCCGGAAAGCGTTGCAGACTTTATCGCCTTTGCCAGGACATTGCGAACGCAAACCATTCATGACGCGATTGCGCACGCTGCCCCGGTTGGACCTATTTACCGGTTCGGCTTTCCCTGCAGCATTCGCAGACACTTTGAGGCGCTTGATCGATTCCCGGATCGTTTACTTCCGCTTGGCGACGCGATCTGTCGGTTCAATCCGGCTTTCGGACAGGGAATGAGTGTGGCCGCACAGGAAGCAGGCGTCTTGAAGCGGCTGATCGAAGCACGGTCTCTCGACGCTGATCCGCTCAAAGAACTGGCGCAGTCCTTCTTTGCGGCAATTCAAGAATATCTCGCCGTGCCATGGGCGGTGGCCGAGAGCGACTTTGTCTACGAAAAGACGCGTGGGCATCGTCCGGACGATTTTTGCCACCGCTTAGGCTTTAGCGCCGCCCTGCAGCGGGTCGCATCGGAGGATGCAGCGGTGCACCAGATCATGAGCGAGGTGACCCATCTGGTGAAGCCGTCAAGCGCTCTGCGTGATCCACTGATCGTCGGCCGCGTCACTACCATGATTGCTGCATCCGCCCTTGGGCACTCTGATGCGTACTCGCGCCCAATCATTAACTCGCGCCCAAAGTGAGTTGCACAGCGAATCGCTCTCATCGCCAATCGTCGTCAATGCGACCACGCATTTGGCGCAGTTCCCAGAAGGAGATCCCATGGTCCCCACAGCCCGGCAATTGATGGTGCTTTCCGTCGCACTCACATTGCATGCAGGCAGTGTCTCCGCTCAGATGCGATACAGTCCAGGCGCGAGTGACACCGAGATCAAGATCGGCAATATCATGCCGTATAGCGGTCCGGCATCGGCCTACGGCATCATCGGCAAGACGATGAGTGCCTACTTCCGCATGGTCAACGACAACGGCGGCATCAACGGCCGCAAGATCAACTTCATCTCCTATGATGATGCATACAGTCCAGCGAAAACCGTAGAGCAAGCCCGAAGGCTGGTCGAAAGCGACGAGGTATTCCTTATCTTTGCCCCGCTTGGCACGGCCACCAATTCTGCCATTCAGAAGTATATGAATACGATGCGCGTCCCGCAGTTATTCGTCCTGAGCGGCGCATCACGCTGGGGTGATCATGAGCATTTTTCCTGGACGATCGGCTTGCAGCCGAACTACCGCGCCGAGGCGCGCGCCTACGCAGCATACATTCTGGAGCATCATCCAAACGCCAGAATCGGCATTCTCTACCAGAACGATGATTTCGGAAGGGACTACATTCTGGGACTAAAGGATGTGCTGCGAGATAGCTACGACAGCACGGTTATCGCCAGCGCGCCCTACGAAACCAGCGTGCCAACAGTCGACTCGCAGGTGGTCGCAATCAAGACCGCCAATCCCGACATCTTCCTCAATATCGCGACGCCGAAATTCGCGGCTCAGGCGATCAAAAAGCTCGCCGAGCTCAATTGGCATCCCGTCCATATCGTGACAAACATATCGGTATCCGTCGGAGCAGTCTTGAAACCCGCCGGACTCGATAACTCCAAAGACATTCTGAGTGCCGGCTTTCAGATAGATGTTACAGATCCGCAGTGGGATGGCTACCAGGGCATGCATCGCTTTCGCGCCTTCATGGCAAAATACTACCCTCAGGCAGACCGTTCAGAGAGCGGCCCAATGATCGCATTTAACGCGTCGACCGTACTCGTCGAGGTGCTAAGGCAGTGTGGCGATAATCTCACTCGAGATAACGTCATGAGGGTGGCGGCAAATCTCGACCTCGAGGTCGACACTCTTATTCCAGGCGTTCGCATAAAGACGACACCGACGGATTTTTACCCCATCGAGCAGTTACAAATGATGCGCTTCACTGGAGAGCGCTGGCAGTTGTTCGGCCCGATATTGGACGGGCACGACCATCGGGTAGCACCTTAGACAGAACACCAAAGTGCCAGTTTGCCGCCGAGAACTGCCGCTCTGCCGATGTCGCCTTCTGGCACGGAACGGACCAGTTGGGCCGGTCTGGCGATGTCCGTTGATTGGGGGAGACCGGAAGCGGTCAGCGGAGCGTCAAATCGGGGCTTTTGACCCAGTACGCAAGTCGGCATTCACGCAGCCCTTGAGGGTTGCCCCAAGGCCACCAGCGCAGCAGCCGTCCGAGTGTCAACGGGAAATAACTTTCGTGCTAGGTTTCCAATCACGCTGCGCGCAAGCCCACGTCGAAACTCAGTGCGAGGATCTCATGACCAGTCAGGGCCGGCGCATTGCTGGTTGCCACTTGTTGCTGCGAGGTAACCGCTGGATGCCCATAAGCGTGAACAAAGCGCTTGGAGCCAAAGATCGTTGTTCACCGGGCGGTGCGGTGATTTCCGCATACCTCTCCGCAGTTGTTGAAGGGGACGCAATTGTTGGCTGGATAGAAAACTCAGCGTTCTCGGTTCAAGAGGTGCTGCCCAATGGCACACTCGCCCCGCTCGACCTAACTCCCGCGAAACTGGCGTTGCAAGCTGATAGCGCCGACATGAAAGCAAGCAAGGCCGGAATAGTTGGCATCAGTTCGCTGATCGCGGGGCGTCGCATTCAGGAACAAAATACTGGAAACCTTCCTTCAAAGTTACGTGAAGCTGCATTCGAACGCGCTACGGTACAGATACTGGACAAAATTCAGGGTCATTCCGTTGTCGGCGATTTCGTGCCTTGGCGCTTTTTGGACGCCGGCCGCAAGAGCGCGTCGATAGCGTCGTCATCCCGGCGTTCAAAAACCTGCACAGGAGCAGAAGTCGTAGCCGATGGCGGACTGCCTGCCTGTGCAACCGTTTTCTTGTGAAACGGACCTGTGATAGTCGACAACTAGACGAGTTGTACCGCGCGCACGTCAGGATAGTAGGGCCGATCGCATGGGTTTTGAGCTTCCCGCGGCTGCGGACCGCCCCGCTTATTCGATGGTGACAATCAATTTGCTGAATCCGCGCAGAACGTTGTTAAGCGCGCGCTCTTCCGCCTCGATCTGGAAGCGCTTGACCTTGCGCGCAAGCGCGGTGAACAGGGCCCGCATCTCCAGCTTCGCGAGATTCATGCCAAGGCACATGTGCGGTCCGGCACCGAATGCCATGTGACGCCCCGCATTGTCGCGCCGGACGTCAAAGCGATCGGGATGCGGGAACTGCTGCGGATCGCGATTGGCAGCGCCATAGAAAATGATCGCGCGCGAGCCTTCCGGCAGCAAGACGCCGTCCAGACTATAGTCACGCGCCACGTAGCGCGAGAAACCCTGAATCGGCGCTTCCATCCGCAGGATCTCGTTGATTGCAGCGGGGATCAGCGACGGATCATGGCGCACCAGATTCCACTGATCGGGGTAATTGGCGAACAACCACACGCCGCTGGAGATGCCGAAGATCGTCGTGTCGAGGCTAGGTCCCATATAGTCGATCATCAGGACCGGCACTGCCTCGGACGGCACCTCGCCGGCGGCGGCGGCATGATGGATCGCCTCCGCCCAGCTTCCTGGCTTCAGCTTGCCCGGGACGGCATGGGTGCGGGCATAGTGCATCATTTCGGAGAGCACCGGCATGGCGTTGCGTGCGCGGTCGTTCATCGGGCCGATGCAGTTGAACAGGCCAATGCTCCACTCCATCATCCGCTCGCGTCCTTCCTCCGGAAGACCGATTGCGCTGGAGACGATCGTCACCGGCAGATGGGTTGCGAGCTCTCGGGTCGCGCAAAATTGTCCCTTGCCGCACAGCCGGTCGACGACCGCTTCGGCCTCGCGTTCAACCTCTTCCCTAAGCGATGTGAGCGCGGCCGGCGTGATCGGCCGGATTACCACACGGCGCAATCGGTGGTGGGCGTCTCCGTCGCTACACAGCGTGTTGCCGCGCAGGATCTGGTTCATGTCGTCGTTCATCATGACGCCGAACGACGACGCGAATGCCTCCCAATCCCGGAGTGCTTTCACAACGACATCATAACGGGTGAGGGCAAACATCCCGTATTTTTCCAGCCAGACGACCGGCCCTATCTCCCTCAGCTCGCGATACAGCGGCGAGGGGTTCAGCAGGGCTTGGTCCGTATAAGGGTCCAGTGTCGAGGTCGGCGCCTTTTCTGCAAGGGTTATAGACATTTGCAGCTCCAGTGGGCCGTACTTTGCGCACAGCGACGTTGCGACGCTGGATGGCGCGCGTTACGACCTTATTTCAATACTGGGAAAGTGCGTTACGCTCGTCACATATGTCCGCTCCTAGGCACCTAGTACTACTGAGTCAGAAAGCCGCAGTCTCGGGTATTTGAGAATCATTTACGGAGGCAAATCCCACTAAAGCAAGGGGGCAGGGATGGGTCTTCACGGAGCGAAAGATATTGAATCTCGTTTTAGCCGCTATGTCGAGGAGCTGGTGAGCGTGATCGGCCACGCGGATCGGGCGGGTCCGTTTCACGACTATTGCACTGGACTGGTGATGCCTGGAGAGCGCAAGAGCGTGGAGCCGATGGCGGCGATCACGGCGCCCGGGCGAACCGCGGCACAGCATCAGTCGTTGCTGCATTTTGTCGGTCAAGCAGCTTGGTCGGACGATGATGTGTTGGCCAAGGTGCGCCAGATGGTGTTGCCGCAGATTACGCGCGACGGAGCGATCGAGGCCTGGATCATTGACGACACCGGCATTCCCAAAAAGGGGCAGCACTCGGTTGGGGTGTCACACCGGTATTGCGGGCAGCTTGGCAAGCAGGCGAACTGTCAGGTGGCGGTGACGCTGTCGCTTGCCAATCGCCATGCGAGCCTTCCGGTGGCGTATCGGCTGTATCTGCCTAACGGCTGGGCCGAGGACGATGACCGCCGCGCCAAGGTGGGGGTGCCCGAGGAGATCACGTTCAAAACCAAGCCGCAGATTGCGCTCGAACAGATCCGCTGGGCGTGCGAGGTCGACCTTCCTGGCAGCTGGCGCTGATGGACGCCGGCTACGGCCACGATTCCAAGCTGCGCGCGGGCATCGCTGACCTTGGAAAGCATTCAGCCGCAGACGCTGGTGTGGAAGCCGGGCACGCGGCCGGGTCGGGCACCGAAGAAAGGTCAACCGTGACGCGCCCGATACGATCTTGGTAAAGGACCTCGCCCTCGGATTGCGGGCGAGAGCTTGGCGCACAATCCAATGGCGGGAAGGCACCAATGAATGGCTATCCTCACGGTTTGCGCGTATGCGTGTTCACGTTGCATCGAGCCTTGAACGGCCCGGCAAACCGACCAAAGAGTGGCTGCTGATCGAGTGGCCCGAGGGCGAGAAGGAGCCAACCAAGTACTGGCTCTCGACCTTGCCGAGCAGCATCACATTCCGCGATCTGGTCGACGCCGCCAAGCTGCGCTGGCGCATCGAGCGCGATTATCAGGAACTCAAGCAGGAGGTCGGGCTCGGGCATTATGAAGGACGCGGGTGGCGTGGCTTCCATCATCACGCCACGATGTGCATCGCAGCCTACGGATTCCTGGTCTCCGAAAGGGAGATGATTCCCCCCTCAGGACCTCGTCCCACCGCGCAGTTCCCGCAACTTGCCGTACCCGACAGTTACCGACCCCGATGATCCCCCATTGCGGCCTGAGCGTCACGCCCCAAACTCGATCGCCACCGTGCGCCGACGCATCATCGACGCCCTCATCAGGCGCTTGCCACGATGTCCGTGCTGTCGCGCCTCAACCGCGCGACCCGCGCGTATGAACTTATGACGCAGTAGTACTAGCTGACATTGGCGTTTTGCCCAATGTCGGCTCTGCGCCAATGGACTAAACCGCTCGCGCGGTAGACGTCTCCGACGAACCACCCCATGGCACTCAGATGCCGGGGCGGGCGCCGTCCACCACATCAAACTCGGAAGGCTGCCGAGGTGCCAGATGCGAGGGCGATCGATCCGGCAGTCGTCGAGAACCTCGTATGTGACAGCGATCAAGCCGAACGCATCTTCGCAATGGCTCGACCAATCATGATCGGGACCGTAAATTTCTACGGGATGCTTTCAGGCTTGGGCGATACGATCCAGAACAACGCCAAGCCACCCTGGTCAGTAACGACCGCGCCCGACCTCCGGCGCCGCCCACTCAGCGGACACGGACTGGCCTTCGGCGATAACGCCGAGGTTAGTCAGGCATTGGCCGATCAGATCGGCGCGGTGCAGCTCGCGGCGCAGCAGATATGGCGCTGGTTGTCCTATTGACGACCTATTGCTCGCTCTGGCGACCGAGGACCGGATCTCTGAGGTACTTACGATCCGTGCAGAAGGCTAAACGATTTAAGCACTCATCGAGTGAACTAGACGGTTATCCTGCGCTGAGAGATGCTCCACCATCGATCGGAATTTCTGCCCCGGTCACAAAGCTCGACGCGGGCGAGGCCAGAAATAGAGCCAGACCCTTGACCTCGTCCGGATCCGCCACACGGCCGAGTGGAATTCGTTTGCTCATTGCGCGGCGGACATCTTCGGACTTCAGCCTGCCGTCACCGATATTGGTCGCGAAGGCACCCGGCGCAATGGCGTTGACCGTGATGTTGTAATGGGCAAGTTCCAGCGCCGCCTGCCGCACCAAATGAGCGGCGCCGGCTTTTGCTGCCATGTAGGGCATGCCGACCCAGCCCTGATTCCGAAATGATGCGATCGAGGTTGTGATAATGATACGGCCTGCGCACTGCTTCTTCATGTGAAACGCACAGCTCTGGATCGTGGTGAAAACCGAATTCAGGTTGACGGCCAAGACGCGGTCCCATAGCGCATCCGGAATCGACCCGATCTCGCCGTCGGCATTGCGGGATCCGTCAAATGCCATAAAGCTTGCACCAGCTCCTATGCCGGCATTTCCAAATGCAATATCGAGGCGGCCGAATTCATCAGTCACGGCGTCCACGCTACACCGCATTTGATCCCGATCACTGACGTCGACCGTCTTGATCAGGACATCTGCGCCGGTTTTTCTGAGGCGAAGTTCTGCCTCTTCAAGACCATCCCGGTCAATATCGAGCAACGCAAGGCGCGCGCCGTTTTCTGCAAGGGCTTCGGGGCCCAGCCCGCTCGCTGCGCCCGTAACAATCGCTGTCTTTCCGGAGATATCGAACGGATTGGGACGGCTCATGGGCCCTTCCGCGGCCTGCGCGTCCGGTCGAAATTCACTGCGCTGTCAATCCACCATCGACGACCAGTTCCGCGCCGATCATGTAAGAGGAATCGTCGCCGGCAAGGAAGCACACAACACCAGCTATTTCTTCGGGTCTGCCGATCCTTCCGATCGGGTATCTCTCGATCATTCGCGCCCGAATGGTCTCGATATCCTCGTTGGAATTTGCTCCACGCATGCTCTCGAACAGCGGCGTCGTCAGGCCGGTATCGATCAGGCCCGGATATACCGAATTGACCCTTATGCCATATCCGCGTTTGGCGAAATCGAGTGCGATCGCCTTCGAAAACAGCCGCAGGCCGCCCTTGCTCGCCGAATAGGCCGGCATGCCAGGCGATCCAACTAGTGCGGAGACCGACGCAATATTGATGATCGATGCTCCCGACGGCGATCGTTTTGCGCTTTCGCGCATAGCATTCAGCGATTCCTTGATTCCGAAAAATGCGCCGTTGAGATTGACATTGATGTCAGCGTTCCATTCATCGACGGATACAGCCTCAAGCGGCTTGATATGCGCCACACCCGCATTGTTGACCAAAATATCGAGACCGCCGGCAACGCGCAGAGTTTCTGCAACGGCGGACCGCCACTGCAATTGACTGGTGATATCGAGCTGGACAGCGAAGACGCCTCCTCCGGCCGCCTTGACCCGTTCAGCCACCTTGCTCGCGGCGGAAAAATCCATATCCGCCGCGACGATGAATGCCCCTTCGGTTGACAGGCGATGACAGATCGCGGCGCCAATTCCTCCGCCGGCGCCAGTGACCAACGCGACCTTGTTTTCAAGCGACGGCATGCATTTCTTCCCCGCGGTGCATCTGGAAACGCTCAAATCGCGCTCAATCCATATCGGCGATCGACTACTTGCTGTCTATCACCGAACCAAACGGCTCGAATCTTTGGCCATTGAATTTCACCATCTGAAGTTGATCGATCGGAGAGTAGTCCGTGGGACTCGTCCTAATTCTGATACCGGGCAGATAGACGTCGATCATCGTGTCGAGACTGGTCATCTGTTTCATGATGTTGTCCCGCGTAAGGTTGTCTCCGCATTTTATGAGAACTTCAACAAAGGCTTTTGCGGTTCCATAACCAAACACGGTGGTGCCGTTCCCCTGATCGCCATCCGGATAATATTTCGACATGAATACCCGAAACTGCTTGACGCCTTCGTCATCTTTCCATTGCGGATCCGCGGGGTCTTTCAGGTAGACCGCGCTGATGACATCCCTGGAAGCATCGACCCCGGCCGCATTCGTGGTTGACGCCGTCGACGCCGCCGCATTGCTGAGAAACTGAATTGGCTTCCATCCGAGGTCGGCGATCTTTTTGATCGCCTGGGCGGCGAATTTTGGTGTGCCGAGATTGATGAAGATATCAACGCTCGCCGCTTTGATTTGTACTACCTGGGAATCCACCGTTGGTGATGTCAGTTCATAGGGCAGTTCCACCGTTATTTTTTTCGATGCGTCCGGTCCAAGCGCTTCGTGGAAACCCGCGAGGTAATCTTTTCCGGAATCGTCGTTCTGATACAGGATCCCGATCGTTTTGCTGGGATAATGCTCTTGGATATATTTCGCATAGATGCGGGCTTCGTTTTTTAAAGCCTGGCCACCAGGCCATGCTCCAAGGGTAGTGCTCGGGATCATCAAATCGGGCAGCGCCGCTCGATATGAAGATATGGGGAATTTTCTTCTGGTTGAGATACTTCTGAACTGCTGAATTTCCCGCTGTTCCAACGATATTGAACAGCACGTACACCTCGTCGGATTCCGCCAGCCTGCGCACCTGCTCGACCGTTTTCGGCGGATTGTAGCTATCGTCGTAGGAAATGAAATTGATTTTCCGGCCGTTGACCCCACCCTGGTCGTTGATCATTTTGAAGTAAGCGGCTTCGGTCTTACCGATTGCTGCGTATGCCGATGCCGGCCCACTGTACGGCATCACGTTGCCGATTTTTATCTCGGAATCGGTCACTCCCACATCGTATTTCGTCTGCCCCGCGGCGACGGCGCTTCCCAGCGCAATCGCCAGCCCAAAAACGGCAAGCGCTTTAAACCAACGGACATGGGCCGTCATTGACGTTCCCCCCTCAATTACTCGTACGGATAGTTCCGACGGATTGGTCAGCCGGCGGCTTTCCTCATTGGCCTGTCATTTGGCGAGGAATGACTCCAGTCGACCAACGGCCTCGGACGCCTCGAAGAACAACAAATGCCCCGCCCCCTCGAATGTCTCAACCTCGCTGGCTGGAATAAGTGACTCCCAGACCTTTGCCTGTTCGATTGGAATGATCCGATCTTTGGTCCCCCACAGGATCAGAGTCGGCACTCCGATCCGCCTCAGCCAACGGGTAAGCTTCGGATCGTAATTTCTATCCCACATGATACGCGCGAGTGACGTCAACTCGCGATATCGGCCCACTCTCATGTCAACGGTCAAATTGGTGCTCGGGATCCGCGCCAGCGCGTCCGGTGACGAGACGATGTAAGACGGTACCTGCTCCGCTCGAATTGTGAACATATCTGCGGTTGGATGCTCCGCAACCCGAAGTCCCGCGGGACAGGCCAATGCGAGGCGCCGTACGCGGCGGCCGTTCAGCACTGTGAATAGACTCGCCATCCACCCGCCTAGAGAGTGTCCGACCAGATCGATGGGGTTGATCAAGTCGAGCTGGTCAAACAGCGCGCTATAATGGACCACATAATCCAGCATCGAATTGATACCGGCGTCATCGTCCGAGGCACCGAAGCCCGGGTGTATCGGGACAATCAATCTTCTGGACTGAGACAACGGGAGAAGATCCTGAAAGCCGCTGGTCGTGCCGGCCCCATGGAAATAGACCAAGGGTTCCCCACCGCCGGCCTCGAGGACCTCGACGCGGACTCCGTCAACAACAATTTCGCGCTTGGTAAAACCGGACATTTTCGATCCTCGCTATTCGGCTGCGACTTGGAGAGCAGAAGATGTGAGCTTCCTGACGCGAGGGATCACCTCTTCGGCGAATAGCGTGAGATTTTTTACCGCCTTCCAATGCGGCATGTCGCCGACATGCAGATGAAGAATGATCTTGCTGCTCTGCGCTTGCTCGCACCAGAACGCGATGCGTTCCGCAACCTGGTCTGGAGTGCCAAGCACCGTCCGGTAGACCGATGTCAGACCTTTCCAGGTCACTTCGGTTTCCTGGATCGCTCCGGATTCCAGACGTTTCCGCAGCCGGGCGACCGGGAGATAGCCGGGCGGCGAGTTCAGATGAGAATCCGTTTTCAGCAGGTTCTTGAAGTAGAAAAGAATGTGGTCCTTGCCCTCCTCGATCGCCTTTTCTTCCGTCTCGGCGACAAAGGCCATCGCTGAGATGATAATGGATTCGGAGTCGGGCTTATGACCGTTTCTGGTGGCTGTCGCGCGGTAATTTTCAAATGACTTCAATTGCGCGGCGATTGGCGTGAACACCTGGGAGTATCGGTACCCCTTCTCGGCGGCGTAGTTGACGGTCTCCTCCGTTCCAGAACCGACGATATAAATCTTCGGATGCGGTTTTTGATACGGGAGGGGGAACGGGTTGAGATATTTGTATTGATAAAATTCCCCGTCGTAGCGACTGGGGCCGGGCTGGGTCCACGCCTGCATCAGGATATCCATGCCCTCGCGAAACCGCTCACGCGAAAAGCTCGGATTGATCGGATTGACCCAATATTCCATGCCGGTCCCAAGCGGAAACGCGCATTCGAGCCGGCCACCCGACATGATATTCTTCCGCGAGGCGATGCGGATATGTGAGAGCTATAGGGGTACCAAACACGCAAATTTTCGCGCGCTCCGTAAGCATTGCAAGAGCGCCTGCAATTACCGAGCACGAGGGCATCAGGCTGTAAAACGTTGAGTGGTGTTCGTTGACGACCAAGCCGTCGTAGCCGAGCTTATCGGCGAGCACGAGTTCGTCGATGTATTCCTTGTAGAGCTTATGACCCGTCTTCGGATCGAACCGTTGATTTTGGATGTCGACCCACTGCCCCTGGGGACGACCCGGAGCGATATGGGGATACGGCATGAAGTGCATAAAATAGAACTGCAGGGGTTGTAGCGCCGACATCATTCCCTCCCGTGCGTTGAGCATTCCAAAGTCTATGCTAGTTCATAGTATGCTATTATTAGAGACGCAGCCGCGTCAAGCAGAATTGGACGTGGCACGGATTTGTGACGCGCACCGTCGCGTCGGTCAGGAAGCTGATAAGCTGATAAGATTCGCGGAAACAGCGAGTTTATTTTCGTCCGTAGCGTTCCATGTTCAGGTTCTGAATCATGATTCCCGCTAGTCGGAAGAACTGGTCGACTTCTGCCGAGCTAAGCCCATCAGTCGCGAGCTTCTCAACCTCGTGTGCTGCAGTGCGCATAACCTGACTGAGTTTTCGACCCTTGGCCGAAAGGGTCACGTGGCACCGCCGGCCATGATCGGGATCGGGTTTGCGTTGAATGAGCCCATCTCGTTCCATGCGCCGCAGGGTAATAGCCATTGTAGGCTGCTCGATCCCGATCAGACGTGAGAGTTCTGCCTGGGTTGATTCCGGCAATTGCATGAGCCAGGCGATGATCGGATAAACTCCGGGCAGGACCCCGTGCCGCGCTGTTCGTTTTGACAGGCTCCAAACGATGTTTCGCCCCAAGGTGTTGACGGCAAGGCCGAGGATCTTCTCGTGGTCGACCCGGACTTTCAGTTCGGCAGACTGGAGGGACTTGCTTTTTCTTGCCATTTCTCTTTCCGACAGAGGGTTCTGCGCTGCCGGAGCCCTTAGCAGCATAAAGGTATTTACCGCACCATTATGCCGGGGCAAGCTGCCTCGAGGCGTCGAGCTACGCCGGCAGGTACGAAAAACCCGTAGATCGAACGGTTATCGCTGCCCTGGGCATACCAGCCAGATCCGCAGCGGCATTCCACCGCCAGTCTTAGATGCCGGTCGATTGGGGAAGTTATCCGAATGCGTTTCCACGCCGGGAGCCACCGAGAATTCGCTATCTGCCCTTGCTCTTAGAAGCGCAAAATTGAATACTTGCTGTGACAAAATTTTCAATTGCGTTTCAACTCGCGGACAGATGCAATTGCCCGCAGCGTCGAACACCTGATCTGAGGTGATGATCGTGACGCCCAAGGGCGTCGGCCAGCCCCGCAGAGCATGAACCACAGAGCGGAGAGCAGCGAGGGTCGTGACGCCCCCCTGTTCTCCGGCAGCCGTGACCACGCAGCCGACGGGCCGATTCTCCAGATAGGGACGTTGGTTGTCTCTCAGGTTTTCCGTGTAATCGAGCGCGTTCTTGACCAAGCCTGACAAACCGCCGTGATACCCGGGCATCCCAAGAATAATGCCGTCGGCTCTTCCCAGTTCCGCCGTGATCCGGTTGGCCTTAGCATTGGATGTTGCTCCCGGGACATAGGCCGGTAGGTTGATGTCCCTTCCGCAAAGCAGCAAGGTGTCAGCCCCCTGGGCTGCGGCCGCTCGTAGCGCCAACGAAAGCGCTTTTTCGGTAGACGAGCCTTCTCGGGTCGTTCCTCCCAGTCCGACGATATAGGGTCTAAACATGGGTCAGGCCTCCGGAAGGTTGCGCCGCAACACGAAAAGGTGACGTTCAAATTGATAATAGTATACTATTATTGTGGCGAAACCGCAAATCACGTTCACCGGCGTGATGCCGATCGCCACGGAGACTTTCGCGATGACGCCACTTTCCTCACCATCGGCGCCGCGGCGTATTGCCTCCCTGGTGACAGCGGTGAATGTTTTGGTCGCAAGCGGATTTTCGATCGTAGGACTTGTGAGCCCGAAGTCGATACTGCCGGCGGGCTACTCTCCGACAGAAGCCTCATTCATATTTGCAATGTACGCCGCGGCCCGCAGCATTCCCCTGGCCGTTTTCGTCTTGATTGCGATCTACAAACGTTCGGAATCAGCGTTGCTAGTATTGGGTACATTGGCTGGCTTCATACAATTGCTGGATGCGGCGGTTGGGTTGTTGCAGCATGATCCGGGGAAGGCAATCGGGCCTCTTGTCATTGCCGCCTTACAACTTTTCGCGGTCTACCTGTTGAACAGGTCCGCGCGGAGCAGCGTGGAATAGCGACTGCAACCACTTCTGTCATCGTATGCTGGCTTACGCTCTTCCCCGGCGCGACATAAACGCCAAACTCCTGTTCAGAACCTCATTCGCGTCTGCTATGGCGAGCATTCGAGTCTATTGATAGTTGGATCCAGTATAGCCCTCGGTCCGGGTGACGGCTCTTTCCACGAACGGGTCGGGAGATTCCGTGAGCTGCTTCCATTCCTCTGCTTCTGCCAACCAGTATTCCATTTCTTTCTTGGCAAGCGCAGCCCGCTCACGGCATGCCTTCCAACGCTGCAAATTGGTCTTTTGAATTCATTGAGCCCCCAATCATTTCCCCAGTCTAACCTGCTTCTTATGAAGCTGACACGTTCGTGAGTATGTTTGCGAACACTGAAATGTGGCCAAGTTTCCTTGCGCGTTTCCGACAGCTACAATTGTAACCTCGTTCGCAAAATGTTGAAACACGACGGTAACCTGAGCGCCGTAGAGCTGAACGATGAGTCAAACAACCCAACGTTTGCTCGCCGATATCCGGGAATTAGCGCCTCACGTCACCTCGCGCGCAGCAGAGATTGAAGCCGGGCGCCGTATTCCACCCGATCTGGTGCAAGCGCTAAGATCGACAGGCGTCTTTCGCATGTTCGTGCCTCAGAGGCATGGCGGACTGGAGCTCGATCTGCCAACGGCGCTGGAGGTCATCGCGACACTCGGCAGACTAGACGGTTCGGTGGGTTGGACGGCGATGGGTCCGCCATCTTCGTGCCTTACCTCCCGCGGGAAACTTACGATCAGGTCTACCAGAACGGCCCGGACATGATAATTCCGCCTCGGCCCAGCCCGCTGGGATGGCGGAGGCAGTGCCTGGCGGCTCGCAGATCAACGGACGGTGGCCGTTCATGAGCGGCTGTCAGCATGCCGACTGCATTCTCGGCTTCTGCATCGTGACCGATGGAAAGAAACCAATACCCGGACCGGCCAGGACGGAGGGCCCGCAAATGCTCCAGGGCTTCATGTTGCCGGCGCGCGACTGGCAGATCGAGGACACCTGGCACGTCGCAGGGCTCAAGGGTACGGGGAGCCATCATGTAACGCTCAGGGACACGTTCGTCCCAGCGGCGAATTCCTTCGATCCGATGAGCGGCGGACGGTGTCAGCCGGGGCCGCTCTATCAAGCCGTGCTGCAGCTTATTCCGCTGCTGCACTGCGCCTTCGCTGTTGGTATAGCCGAGGGCGCGCTCGACGAACTCGTCGAGCTCGCCAACACTGGGCGACAGCAGCAGCGGGCCGCCGCGCCGATGCGGGCTTCGGAAATATTCCGATACGAACTCGGCCGTATCGAAGCAGAACTCAGAGCAGCGCGGGCATTTTGCCAAGTCCAGGCCGGGAGTCATTGGCACCATGCACTTGCCGGAACGCTGAACAATGAGGCGCTCCTGGCACAAGGCACGCAAACAGCGATTTGGATCACCGCGACCTGCGTTCGTGTCGTCGATGCATGCTTTGCTGCCGGCGGCAGTGCGCTTTATGAGAGCTCGCCGTTGCAGCGGCGAATGCGCGACCTTCACGTCGCGGCGCAACATGTGGGTGTGCAACAGCGACATTACGTAAATTCAGGCATGCTGCTCCTGGACAGTCCCACCGCCAAATCGAATATCGCCGGCGACCCCCTGGCAGAATCTCGCGCCAAGAGGTAGGACGCTTCCACCCTTTCCGATGCTTCACGACACGGACGGGTCGGAAAAAATCGAACAACGTCATACTCGACAAAACCAGACCAAAAAATATCACGATGCGACCGATGTGATGAAATTGGCCTGCCCAAGCTCAAAAGGTTTCTGCGTATGGACGCACATCCAGCTCCTGCGACCAAGCAGAACGATGTAGATACCAATAGCTGTCAGCGATCACATCAGGGTGCAGCAGGCCGTCCGGCCCCTTCTGCTGTCCGATATCAGGAATCTTGCTAAAGATCTTTTCGCCCTCGATGGAACCGTCGATGATGACGTGAGCGACGTGAATACCGCGTGGCCCGAATTCGCGTGCGAAGGATTGACTGACCATCCTGAGGCCTGCTTTGGCAGCGGCGAATGCAGCAAATGCTGCTCTTCCGCGAAGAGCTGCTGAGGCCCCGGAGTAGATGATAGTCCCGTGGCCGCGTGGTAACATGCGGCGAGCAACCTCCCGCCCGAAGATGAAGCCGCCGAGGCAACCGACCCGCCACATCGCCTCGAAATCTGCCGCTTTTGTTTCGAGCGGCGGCCCCCAAATCGCGTTGCCCACATTGTAAACGCCCACCTCGACAGGGCCGATGCTTTCCAGCCGGTCGAGAATTTCGACCATTCCAGCCTCTTGCTGAGCGTCACCGGCTGCTGGGATCGCGTGGCCTCCAGCTGCCACTATTTCATCAACGATCACTTGGAGGGCGTCCGGCGACCGCCCGGTTACTGCTACCTTATAGCCTTCCCGTGCGAAGCGTCTGGCAGACGCAGCGCCGAGTCCACGACTTGCCCCGACGCCAACGACCCAAGCGATTCGGCTTGCATTTGTCACGGGCTTTCTCCTAGCAGTCAGCAAGTTGGGTTACAGTTGTAGGTGGGTAAGGCGGGGAGATGATTAGTCGTCATTCGGCCAAATCTCGTTCGCCTTCCGACCGCACCCATGGCTATCCCCATGCCTACCTACGCTCTCCCTCTCGAGGGCTTTGTTCGCCGGGAAGAGACCCTGCTTCGGTGACCTCTCCAGCATACTCCGCAGGACGAAGTTTGACATCCGAGCGCGCCTGAAAATCCCTGATCGAAGGCTTTACGGACTC
>Ga0193729_1000570_pt1 | contig 19273 bp, 18 predicted proteins | sample U1c2metaG_FD_143036 | JGI IMG/M metagenome (GOLD analysis project Ga0193729, IMG submission 143036) | Soil microbial communities from a riparian zone of the East river system, Colorado, United States - U1c2 | ecosystem: Environmental > Terrestrial > Soil > Riparian zone | place: USA: East River...
CGGTCCGATGTGCCACCCGTAACCATGATTGCCATACGAATTTGAATTGGTCTGAAGCGCTCTTGCTCATGCACGCTCACCGCCGCTCAAGAATCCTAGAAAAATGGGTACAGAAAGGGCGCGAGAGCCGAACTTTGCGCCAGGATAATCACTACTCCCACCAGCAGTACCGCAATAATCAAGGGCAGCATCCACCAGTGCCGGTGACCGATGAAGAAAAACAGGAGTTCGCCGGCAATACCGAATCTTCTTCCAGTCGAGCGAACAAAACCCATATTTTTTTCGTCCTTATCAGCAGGAAGCACAAATTTGCATATGGTTTAGGCTAGAAGTTTAGGAATCGACGCACCAGGTCTTGTCAAACTGGGGGTCACCGTTGTGTCAAAAGGATGTCTTTACGCTCTACGGCCGCCAAAATCACCAAGCTTGCAGAAGATTATTTGATGGCGCGGATTTCTGGGGCTGCAAAGGCGTTTGCGAATTGGATGGAAATTGTGGCGCCCTTGCGGACATTGTTCACGAGGGCGGGCCTGAAACAGGCGATGCATGTTCCGGGCTTGTGACGCACGCTGGGATAAACGATGCCGGCGGAGCCTTGTTCGAGGAGCCGGGTGGCCAAGTGTTGCGATGTTCTGTAGCTGTTGGGGTCCAGACAATTGCGAAAACGTGGGTCGTTACGAAGGTCGTGAAATTGGCCGCGAAAATCGGCGAGGAAGTCGACATATGTGAACCGCTCGCTTTCTTGCCAGTTGATCTCTTGCAGTTCTTTGCTTCTGTGATAAGCCACCTCCAGCTCCGATGTGGTGCGCGAGAAGGCCGCGTACCAGGCGCCGCGTTCTGAGCCGTTGAAGCGGCTTCCCGCGGGATTAGGATGCGTGAATGCCGCGTTCACAATATGCGAGCAAGAAAGGCCGAAGACCAGTTCTCGCAGAGTGATTCCGGGAAGCAGTCCAGCTTCCCCGAGCAGGCGATCGTTGGTGGCGCCCTCCAGTTCGAATAAAGCGCTCAAGTCGGCGAGATCATCGGTGAGGCGCGTGAGAACGCTGTCGCCGTGAGCGCGCTCGTCATGGACACTCTGCTCCGGGCCACTATAACGCCAGGGGATCAGGCGATGGGTATCGTCGCGAAGAACATCGGAAACGGGGGGAAGCGTGCTACCGGCCGCCACGGCGAAAATCGAGAAGCTGGCGCACGCGCAGCATGGCGGGCAAACCGCCCTTGGTTATGTAGGAGAGCGGAGTATCGCCAGCAAACATGGGGTTTTCATTGGGGAGCTGCATCCAGCGGTCCGCGAGTTTCTTGCTATAAAGAATGTTCAGCGCTTTAAAGATGCCGGTGAGAACGGAAATTCGGGTGAGCCGGTCCTGGTCGAGCTTCGCTCGCACATTTTTCTTTAATTCGTAAAACGCGCCATTGGAGATGCCTCCTAACAATTGTCGGGCATCTTCATCGCGCAAATCCCACAGCTCGCGCAGTTTCAGAAACGCCTTCACCGCTGCGGGGCTCAGGCGCTTCTGTACAACCTTGCTGGAAAGATCTGCCGGTTGCTGCCAGCCGATACCAGCGGGAAGCTGGTTGAGGATCGCCAATAGTTGTCCCCTCTCCACCCTCCCAAACCTTACTCCATATATGGAATATCTTACATCTATTTTTGGACATAGGCGAACCATTAGTTATGGGTCGGAACGGAGACTGGATTGCTGTTTACAGATGCAAGTCATTGATCTTGGGCCTGCGTCTCGCGCCGTGACGAATGTGAAGTATTTCCACCTGCTTCTGTCTCTCCAGCACGCGATATATGATGCGATAAATATGAGGCCTATGGCCGTACAGCAACCGTCTTAATCTGCCTCTTTTTTGAAAACTCGAACCTCGATTTGGCTTTGTCTCCAAACTTAGAATCGCGTCCCACCAATCCTGATACCACTTCAGAGCCGCGTCCGAATATTCAGCATTGATTTGTTCGAAGAGAAGTTGTAAATCGCGTTCAGGGCGGAAACCAATCTTAACGACGTACGCCATACTTGGTTTCGAATTCTTTGAAAAACTCCCGCACAGGCCGAACCCTTCCTTTTTTTACGTCTTCAAGGCCTTGACGGACGCCTTCGTCAGCATCCGCGAGGGCTGCGATATCCAGCAATTTTTGATAGGCCTCGGCATCCTGTACCACCGCCGCCGCCTTGCCCTTTACCGTAAGTACAACGGGACGCTTGCTCTTTCTGAGCTGTTTCAGGAAGTCGCCAGAACGGCGGCGAAAAGTAGTGAGTGATTGAATGTCCTTAGTAATATCCAACATTCGGGCTCCTCGTCACGCACCTTTTTAGGTGCTGCAACAAGGATGCTACGTGAAGGTGAATTGAGACAGTATTTTGGTCTAGCAAGCTGGTTCATGAAAACCCGCACGCGGCTATGTGGCGGCCTTGCTGCGGGCTTTGCGCTTCGGAGCCGTACCGCCCAGGTCGCTTAGATGGACTATGCACGCCGCGGCCACGTAACGAACATCGTCTCTCGTGTCTTTCAGTGAGCCGCTTATTCTGGGGAGCAGTGCCTTGTCGCCGCGTTGTGCAATGGCGTCGAGTGCGGCGGCGCGAACGATCCAACTCTTATCTTCAGTGGCATTGACGAGCGCATCGGCGCTGTCCGGATTCGGATCGTGCGCCAGTTTTTTGGCTGCGGCCGCGCGGACCAGGGAAGAATCGCTGGCCGATTTGAGTACTCTCTTCACCACTTCATATCCAATTCCAGCGAACGGGACAAAGCCTATGCCTTCTTCGAAACCGAGCGCGGCCACCTGCTTGGGGTCGTGAAACGGTTTGAGCTGCTCCTTGATGAACCCTTTATTAGGGCGCGCATTTCCGGTGAGCACATCGTAATAGACGTCGTAGGCGCGACTGTCTTTCATCAGCATCAAGGAATTCGCGGCCGCCAGAACCACAGCGGGCTCGTCATCATCCAGCGCTTTTTCCAATTGCGGGATAGCATGCACGGCGTGCATGAGACCGAGTGCGGTAGCCGCAGCAGTGCGCACGTTGTATTTATCATCGCCTAGCGCTTCGATGGCCATGCCTTCGGCTTCGCGATTCGCGGAAAGCACGCCGAGAGCATTAACCGCCTTGGCACGCTTTTCCGCGCCGTTATCTTTCACGCCGTCTTGTAAGACCAGCCAGGCGCGTTCTCGCTCAGTCAAACGCTTCTCTTTCGCCGGCGCAGTTTTGGGTACTGGAGGAGTAGCTGGCGCAGCTTGTTGCGGCGGCGTCGTGGGCTGCTGTGGCGGCGGCGTCTGCGTTGGTGGCGGATTCTGCTGAGGAGGAGTCTGTTCCGGCGGAGGCTGCTGCTGTGCTGTGGGCGCCGGCTGTTGCGCCGGATCCTGACGCACCGTGGTTCGCTGTCGCGGCGGCACGGGCTGCTGTGCGTCACTCGCCGCGGAGATGCTAAGTACGAATAAAAGAGAACAACCGCAGGTCGCCCATAGTGGCCCCACCACGGCTTTCTCCCCCTTGTGCCGCGCCCGACCGATCATACACACCGCCTTAGTGGGGACTATCGCGTGCGTATTTATCTGATCGCGGCCCTGAACGCCATACCATGAAGTTAGTAAAGGTGAAGTTGCTTCCAATTACATCAAGGTAAAAGCGGCAAAAAGGTCGCGCAAGTTCTTGTCCTAGTTTTGAATCCCCATCTGCGTCAAGAAATAGGCATAGTCAAAGGCCACTTCGTGCAGGCGATCATATCTACCCGAGGCGCCGCCATGCCCTGCGGGATTCATGTTGGTTTTGAGGATCAGCGAATTGTGGTCGGTGCGCATGGCGCGCATCTTGGCTACATATTTGGCGGGCTCCCAGTACATCACCTGGCTGTCGTTGAAGGAGGTGCGCACCAATATGTTGGGATAGGTCTTGGCCTCGATATTGTCGTATGGCGAATAAGAAATCATGTAATCAAACGCCGGTTTCTCTTTGGGATTGCCCCACTCTTCAAATTCCGCGACCGTCAGCGGAAGAGATTCGTCCAGCATGGTATTGACTACATCCACGAACGGCACGCCGACTAATGCGGCATGAAACAGGTCCGGGCGCATATTCAGCACCGCACCCATCAACAAACCTCCGGCACTGCGCCCTTCGATGACCAAGCGATCCTTGGAACCGTAGCCTTGCTTCACCAGATATTCCGCGGACGCAATGAAATCAGTGAAGGTATTTTTCTTGTGCATCATGCGCCCGTCGTCGTGCCAGGCTTTGCCCATTTCGCCGCCGCCGCGAATGTGCGCGACGGCGTATACCACGCCGCGATCGATCAGGCTGAAACGATCAGAATTGAAGGAGATGTCCAACGGGTAGCCATAAGAGCCGTAAGCGGTCAGATACATCGGCCCGGTCCCATCTAACTTTGCATTCTTCAAGTGCACCACTGAGATGGGCACTTTCACGCCATCGGATGCGGGAGCATAAATCTGTTCCACTTGGTACTTTGTGCGGTCGTAGCCGCCCGGCACTTCTTTCTGTTTCAGCAGCGTGGACTTGCCGGTGGCCGTGTCGTATTCGAACACCGAACGCGGCGTAATGAACGACTGGTATCCATAGCGGTATTTGCTGGTGTCGTATTCGCGGTTGGCATACGGATAACTCGAGTACGCTGGCTCCGGAAATTCGATACGCCGCGATTTGCCGGTCGCGAGATCAGTCACCTGCATTTGCGGCAACCCGTTTTCGCGCTCGCTCAACACGTAATAATTTTTGAAAAAGTCGGTGTCGTCCAGCATTACATTGGCGCGATGCGGCACCACTTCCTGCCAGTTGGCGCTGCGCGGATCGCTTACCGGTGCTTTCACCAAGCGGAAATTTCTCCCCGTGTCGTTCACACGGATGTAGAAGAAACTTCCGTTGTGGTCGGGATAATATTCTACGTCTTGCTTGCGGGGCTCGAGCACTTTGAATTCCGCCGTGGGCTGGTCCGCGGGAATGTAGCGCGCTTCACTGGTGGTGTGGCTGGCACAAAATAGAAAGATGTATGCTTTGCTGCGAGTCTTGCCCGCCTCAACGTTAAATCGTTCGTCCTTCTCTTCGTAAACCAGTTTGTCGGAGCCGTCAGTGCCAGCCGCGTGGCGGTAGAGCTGGAATTGGCGTTTGGTGGTGGGATCTTCCACGGTGTAGAAAACCGTTTTGTTGTCGTTGGCCCATGCCACCGAACCGACACGCTCCGCGTGATCGGGCAGCAGTTTGCCGGTGCGCAGATCCTTCACCGCGAGGACATATTGGCGAAAGCCGGTGTTGTCGGTGCTGTACGCCAGGAGATTGCCATCATCGCTGACCGCGAAGTCCCGCACGGACATGAATTTCTGCCCCTTGGCCAACTCGTTCACATCCAGCAACAATTCTTCCGGCGCGTCGAGAGTGCCTTTCTTGCGGCAATAGATGGAGTATTGTTTGCCGGCCTCGGTGCGCGTGTAATAGAAGTAGTTGCCTTCTTTGTAAGGCACCTCCACATCGTTTTCTTTGATGCGGCTCAGCATTTCGTCGTATAACTTCTTCTGCAATCCCTCGGTGGGTTTCATGACCGCATCGGTGTACGCGTTTTCGGCTTGCAGGTAGGCAGCAACCTCGGGATTCTGTTTATCGCGCAGCCAGAAATAGTTATCCACCAATTCGCGGCCGTTGACCTCCGTGGTCTTGGGAACTTTTTTTGCCACCGGCGGCGCCGGCAAGGACGAAGAATTATCGTCCGCCGCCAAAACAAAAGAGCAAGCAGCAATCAACGCAACGGACAGCAACGAGAACAGCCGAATACGCGAAAGCGCGGTTTTCTTCATTAAGAGTCCCTCAATAAATCGTCGAAAATCTGCGTCATTCTACACCAACTATTGCCGGCGAATGAAGGCATGGCAATTACGGGTAGTGGATCAATTGGAATTTCTCCTCTGGCGTGGAGCGGACAATTCACCCAGAGCTGTCCGGCCCTTTGCAGTGATACTCCCGGGTGCCCTGTAATCCGTCCAGGATTGATGCCGAACGCGGAGATCGCTTCCTACAAGCCGACTTGATCGGCAAAACCAATAGCTTACAGATGGGCGAAAAGATTGAATTCCCATAGCCATTAGCCCGCATCTGCCGCAAACGCCAGCGGCTTCCTTCAAGTCGTCGTTACTAATCTTGCGGCTCACATCTGCGACGCCCTCCCAAGACGTTTCTCTGAGCTAGCCGTGTTCGACGCGCGCCTTTATATCGGAGTACGCCGCATCGATGAGCCTGCTTAGCGCTGCGGCGTTCGTGGCCGTTCCCGGTCTCAACTTCACATGGCGCATGAACTTGCCGGTGCCTTGCAACAAGCGGGCCGGATCCGGCAGCGCTGCGCCGTGAAAGAACCCCACGTTTACGTGCGAAGTGAATACATTGACATAGCCGAAGGGCGCATCTCCCAAGCATGCCACCGGACAGCCGTCATGCAAAAGTTCCCGGACTTCGTCCCCGCGTTTTCGCATCACCTCAAACCACTGATGCGCGATGGCTCCTAATTCACCTGCATGCTCTTTCATCCACGCATCGATGGTGGGATCCCGCTCGACAGCGCCGTTGAACCGCAGCAATTCCGTTCTCATCGTCGCTCCACATCAAGACCGGCGACCACCAGCTCGCGGAGCTTCCACAGGTTTGTCCTCGGGCTCGGAACCAATCTTCGCGTGCACGGGCCTCCACTCTCTGAAGAGTTCGTTTACCTTAGCCTTGCTGCCGAGATTGAGCCAGAAGGCCGCCGCTTCGCCGGGACTTTGGAATCAGCAGGGGTGTTCTCTCATGGCATTTTAAGAGCTACCCGCTGCTTCCAGGGTGCCACACTTTCCTCATACTCCATGGGATCGCCGAAGCCTTCGGTTTGGACGCCGAGTTGGCGTAGAGCGTCCAAGGCCATCAATCGGCGATGCGCGTTGAATGTCATGATATGGGCGAAAACGCCGCCGTACGTGAAGGTCTCCGCCGGTTCGCACAGAGCGTCGACGAACGTATCATCCCAGCCGGAGCGGTTTCGGATGTCACCGATAATCCGATGCAGTTCAGCATCCGTCTTTTCGAGCCTTTGCAGCAGCGCTTGCGGGGAGCGCTGCGATTTGGGAGGGCCGTTCATATCCATATCGGCTCCGGACAGCGCGGCGGTCCAGACTTCCTTGGTGAAGATAATGTTTTCTAACAGCTGCCTTAGAGTCTTATTCGACTCTCGCCAAGGCAGCAGCTCTACGACCGTGGGCAGCGGCCGATCCAATTGTTCCTCGGTCAAAGTACCCGCGTATTCCAGCAAACGCCGCGTGTGCCACGAGTCGTTGCCTGCAAAACGATCGAATAAATCCATGTCTTTCTCTCCTCTTGTTGACGAACCAGGGGCAAAAAAGTGAATTTTGTTGGACGCCGGCAAATGAAAGTGCGGATCACCCATGCGCCGGTAGATGCTGGGAGAAGTCCGAAAAGCTTTTCGGAAAGCGCGAGTGAACGCCTCCAACGAACCGTAGTTGGCATCCAGGGCAATGTCCGTGACCGACATTCCGGTATGCCCCAGTTGATATGCTGCTCTTTCCAACAATAGCCGTCGTCGCATGGCTGCCGGAGTCTCTTCGACCACGGTTCGGAACAACCTGTGGAACTGCGTGCGGCTTTGATACGCTTGGCGCGCCAGATCTTGTGTTTTCGCCTGAGTGTCCAGGGAGTTCGCGACAATTGCAGAGAGGCGGTATGCCGTGTCCTGACTATCCGCTTTATTCATGCGTCCGGTTCCCCATCTAGAATGAATCATAGACAAAAGATGACCCCTCCCGCCTGATCGTACGTACCAATCTTCTACCTCAAAAAGCCGGACCAAGGCGAATGAACACATGGATACTCGACACCGCGATTGCACGATTACTCTCCACAAACGTGCTTGTATTGAGTGGTCTCGCCAACTTCGGGGTGGTCGGCTACTGGGAAGTTGAGGTCCGGAAAAATAGACCGCTGAAAACTACGGGAACGACACTTTTAGTCGTGCAGGACAACATTCAGCAGCGAGCTGTGCACCTGCAGCCCGCCGTTGTAGTGAATGAAACCCATCTTCCTGAATTTATTCATGAAAAAATTGACGCGGCTGCGTGTTGTGCCCACCAGTTCGGCCAGTGTCTCCTGCGAAATTTTGGCGACCAACGTCTCTGGCTCGCCTTTTTTTCCATAGCGCGCCAGGATTAGTAGCGCGCGAGCCAGACGCTTCTCGCTGGAATTAAATAGCTGGTCGACCAGATCGGCTTCGATCTTGATGTTGCGATCCAGCATGTAATGGATGAACTTTTCAGCGAACTCCGGGTGCTCGTGAAGCACGCGCATCATTTCTTTACGATCGATAATCGTGGCACTTACCGCGGCCAATGCGGTGGCGGTAGCCATGCGCACCGGATTGCCGATGATGCAGCCCTCCCCAAGAAAATCGCCGGGACCGAGAATGGCCAGCACCGCTTCCTTGCCTTGAGGATTTACGATGGTCAGCTTGGCGTTGCCCGACTGGATGTACCAGACCTCATTGCAGGGATCGTCCTGCGAAAAGAGCGCCTGCCCTTTTTTGTATTTGATGACGCGCCGCGAGGTCCCCGCGTTGGAAAGGTACTCCTCAACGTTGAAACTTGAGCTGTTCTTCGTTTTTCGGGCAGTTTTGGCCACGGGCATAGGGTCTCTCCCGCCAATAGTGTCACGATTCGTGTCAAAGGTAAATGGACCCTTAGGGGCAGCAATGATCGAAGGGCACTGAGGATTTGCCCGGGGCGTGAACTCCGCAAAGTCTTTGCGCCTCGCAACCGCAACAAAAAGATCTTGGCTCGATGACCCTGCACTCAAAGACTCACATGGAGTTGACTACGATGGTGGTCCGGCGTACTTTGCCCATGTGCACTTCGCTTCCGCATTTGGGTGTTGTTGTTTCCCGTGTTCTGCGTCGGTAGAGCGGGAGGGGCTCGCATAGTTTAGCTGTCGAAGCGTCAAAGCCCTTAAAGACCCGCTCATCAGAACAACTGATGGCGGGTCTTTTCTTTCGGAGGCCTTTTCATTGGATATTGAGTCGGTGGCGAAAGCCGCAAGGGAGAACGACAATGGAACTTTGGAAGCCGGACCCCACCTTTTATCCTTCAGCTAAATTGGCGAGTCAGGCGCCGCCGGAAAAGCACGCCTTCGTGGCGCTCTTGAATCCCACGTACGCTGGTCGGGCTGACGCGATCGGCGTGGTGGACGTGGATCCATCGTCGTCGAGCTACGGCAAGCTGGTCGGAAAGGTGGAGATGCCTAACATCGGTGACGAATTGCATCACTTCGGCTGGAACGCTTGCAGCGCTTGCCTTTGCCCGTATGCGCCGCACCCGCACACGGAGCGGCGCTATCTGGTAGTGCCGGGGATTCGATCGTCGCGGATTCACATTATTGATACCAAGCCCGATCCGCGAAAACCAAAGATCGTGAAAGTGATTGAAGCCGAGACCATCGCGGCACGTACCGGATACAGCCGCCCCCACACCGTGCATTGCGGCCCAAATGGCATCTTCGTGAGCGCGCTCGGTGCACCTGATGGGAACGGACCGGGCGGTATTTTCATCCTCGATCCGGAAAGCTTTGACGTATTAGGAAAATGGGAAATCGATCGGGGATCACAGTATTTCGGTTACGACTTCTGGTGGCACCTGGGATACGACACGCTTATCAGCAGTGAGTGGGGCACGCCCAACATGGTCGAAAAAGGTGTGAACCCGGAAATTTTGCTGAAGGGCGGCTACGGTCACTCGTTGCACGTTTGGGATCTGCGCAAGCGGCGGCATTTGCAAGCGCTTGATCTTGGCGCCGAGCAGCAGATGGTGCTGGAGTTGCGACCGGCACACGATCCGGCCAAGGCCTACGGATTCGTCGGCGTAGTTGTTTCTCTAAAAGATCTTTCCGCTTCGATCTGGTTGTGGCATCGCGAAAAAGATAAATGGGCCATCAAGAAGGTGATCGAAATTCCAGCGGAGGCCGCCGACCCGGAGAAACTTCCGCCGCTGCTCAAAGGGTTCAAAGCCGTGCCACCGTTGGTGACGGACATCAATCTTTCGCTGGACGACCGCTTTCTGTACGTCTCCTGCTGGGGGACGGGAGAATTTCAGCAATATGATGTGTCCGATCCTTTTCATCCGAAACTCACTGGGACCTTGCATCTGGGCGGCATTGTCCGCCACGCCGCGCATCCTGGCGCTCCGCAAACTCCTTTGAATGGCGGACCTCAAATGGTCGAAGTGAGCCGTGATGGTAAGCGTGTTTACTTCACCAACTCGCTTTACGCTCCGTGGGACGAGCAGTTCTATCCCGAAGGCGTACGCAACTGGATGGTGAAACTGGATGCCAAGCCCGAAGGCGGAATTGCTTTGGATCCGAAATTTTTCCTGGAAGTGGATGGTCTGCGCAGCCATCAGGTCCACCTTGAAGGTGGCGACGCCTCTTCCGATTCGTATTGCTACTCATGATGCACGCACAAGCATGGGCGTGGGGGGCGCTATTTCTGCTGGGCGCGTATCACGGCATCAATCCAGCGATGGGGTGGCTTTTTGCGGTTGCTCTAGGACTGCAAAAAAAGAGCGGCCGCGCGGTTTGGGAGTCTCTGCTGCCGATCGCCACGGGTCATGTTGTCGCCATTGCGGCAGTAATTCTTCTAGCGGTTCTCGCTGGAGCGGTGGTACCGGCGCACGGCTTAAGGATCGCCGTGGTGGTCATTCTGATTGGCTTCGGCGTATACCGCATCGTGAGCAAAGGCCATCCGAGCTTTGGCGGTATGCAAGTCGGTTTTCGCGATCTGACGGTATGGTCGTTCCTGATGGCTTGCGCGCACGGTGCGGGATTGATGCTCTTGCCAGTTTTGCTGGGCATGTCCGCGATGGGAGCAGGACATGAGACACATCTCGGCGCTTTCCCCAGTGTGAAGATGCAATTGCTGGCGGTGGCGATTCACACCTGCGGATACTTGTTGCTGACCGGGACGATTGCGTGGATCGTCTTCACCAGGCTGGGCGTGTCGGTGCTGCGCCAGGCCTGGCTGAATCTGGATTTCGTATGGGCAGTCGCGCTTATAGCTACCGCGGGATTGATGCTGGTTTTTTCCTGGTTCTAAAGTGCGGTTTTTTTACTGCGGCTTCTGACCCGCAGGCGGCGGTGTCCCAGGTTGTTGCGCAGGTGGTGGCGGGGGCGCGACGAATTTCGAATCGTCCACTGGACCATTCTGCTTCATCTCTTCCACCTGAATCGTGAAGCGGTTGCCCGGTCGCGACACCGTCCATCGGAAGGGGCACCTTGACGCCATCGGCCTCGCGATAATCGGCGTAATCGATCTGCGTGGGATTCAATCCTAGCGGACTTTGGGCGTAACGCACCAGCCGCAGCAGCAATCCAGTCTGTGTGTCGAAATACAATCGCAACGGCGGACGGCCTTCTTCGTACCCCATCACAAGATAAGTATCGTGCCCGTCGATTTTTTCACCACTCTCGACCTTAAATTTCGGATACTGCGTTTTTACATGAACGGGAAAATGCAGATCGGCATCCAGCCGCGCCGAGTCATTCTCCGAAGCTGACATCATGTGCGCGGGTCTTCCCGGGACGCTCAACCAGCCGCGCTGTCCATCAAACGCGGTCACGCTCTCGCCATCTTTCAGATGCATCACAGAAACGCGCTTGTCCGGAGCTTTCGAATACACTTCCGCCGGGAAACTTTGCCCACCAAACGCCATCAACTTTCCCTTTTGTACCCGGCTGGTAATTTTTTCTACCGCTGCGGCTCCGCCAACCGCCGCAAGATATTTGTCGAGCAACTCTTCGGGCTTCGGCAACGCCGCGTTTTCCGCCTGTTTTTTTCCTGGCGCTCCAGGGCCCGCCATTTCCTCGTCTTTGATCGCCGGGATGCTCACCGGCATGGCTGCACCGCGATGGCACGTGTAGCAGGTAACTTCCAGTCGTCCCTCGAAATTAGTTTTATCGATTTCCAGCATCATAGTGATCATCTGCCGCGCGGTTTTCTTCGGCTTTTTGTCGTCGCTATCCATTTTTTCGTGGACGTGACAGAACTCGCAGTCCACACCAAGAGACGCGGAAATGAACTGCATCGCGGGAATCAGCTGATCGGCGGGGATGCCTTTCAGCGCCTGAATATTCTTGAACTGTTCTTCCGCCAGCTTTTGGCCGACAGCTCTTTGAGCGGTGGCCTTTGGTTCTTGAGCGGAGTGTCTAGCGCTGGCTTCGCCACTCACCGGCGCAGTGCCGGCGCCTGGACTATCTTGTGACGCAGGTTCTTGTGTCTGTGCGTGCGGCCCGCCCAACGGCGTAACCACACACAGCACAATCCCGCAAAAAATGGCAAGCCATGCAATCACACCTGGAGGTTTCATACGCGCCCTTCGCAAAACACAGGCCTTCGCACACGCAGGCCCTCGAACAGGCAGGATTGTAGCAAAGCAAACGCTGGACGAAGCCGGATTTTAATTTTCTGGAAAAACTTAAGCGCTTATCTCGCCGCTCTTTGCCAGCGCCGTAATGCGGTCGGCGGCGCGAAACGCCAGCGCTTCGATGGTCATGGTAGGCTGGCCGCGGCCGGAGGTTACAAAGCTGCTGCCATCGCAGAGAAAAAGATTTTTTACGTCATGCGTTCGATGATCGGTATTGATCACCGATGTTTTCGGATCGTTGCCCATCCGGCAGGTGCCCAGCAAGTGCACCGCGAATTCCTGTTCGGTGATGGGGTAAGTCCACTTTTTCCTGGCGCCCGCGGCCTCCAGTAATTCGAGCGCGCGGTCATTCAGCCACTTCGCTAGTTTCAGATCATCCGGATGATCTTTATAGGTCATGCGCAAAGCCGGCAAACCCCACGCATCTTTAAGATCAGGGTCGAGTGAAAAGCTGTTTTCCTCACGCGGTAGTGACGTGCCGTGCGAAAACACTTCCATCGTGCGCGTAAAGTTTTCTGCCAGCGTTTTCTTGAAGGCGCTACCCCATTTAGGCGTGTCCGGTGGCAAACCGTTTAGTGCAAATCCGATCGGGGTGGCGTCAAATCGCCCGTCCAGTCCGCCGCCACCGTAGAATCCAACTTTCTGCGCATCCAGTTCGTAGAAATCGTGGAGAATGCGGCTTACCGCGAACCCTTTGTAATCGTTCAATGGGTGGTCGAATACTCCCATGGAAATCGCGGCGCTGTTCAGCATCAGATTCTTGCCGACCATGCCGCTCGAATCATTCGCGAGGCCGTTCGGAAATTGCGCGTTGGCGGACATCAGCAAGAGTCGCGGCGTCTCCGCGCCATTGGCACATACGATCACCGCTTTGGCTTTCTGCAAGTGCGTGTTTTTGTCCTTATCGAAGTACGCGGCTCCAATCGCGCGTCCGCGCGCGTCGGTTTCGATGCGATGCACGTAAGAGTCCGGCCGAATTTCGCAGCGCCCGGTGCGTTCCGCGACGCGAATCGCGGCCACCAGCGAACTGCTCTTCGCGCCCACTTCGCAGCCAAAACTCAGGCAGAAACCACAATTCATGCACGCGCTGCGGCCCGGGCGAGGTTGCGACAATATCGCCATAGGCGCGGGAAAAGGATTCCAGCCCAATTGCCGGGCGGCGCGTTCGAATATCACACCCGAGGATTTCACCGGCAGCGGCAGCATGGGATACGGCTTCGAACGCGGAGGGTCAAACGGACTGGCGCCTGCTAATCCCGAGACGCCAATTTCCCATTCCACTTTCGTATAGTAGGGTTCCAGATCCGCGTATCGGATCGGCCAGTCGACCAGATTTGCGCCGGGAATCGCTCCCACTTTGCCACCTTCGATGAAATCGATTTCGTGGAAGCGCCAGAAATTTGCGGTGAAGTGCACGCTGGTGCCGCCCACGCTTCGCCCATAAACCAGCGCGCGTTGCTGTTTTGCTTTGTCTTGCGGAGTCTTGCGAAAAGTGGTGGGCTGCAACTTCGGATGGTTGGTCAACAAATCTTCGCCCAGAACTTTTATTTCGTTGTGGGTGTAGTCCGCTTCGGTGAGATATGGGCCTTGCTCCAGCACCACCACGCGGAAACCGTTGGTCGATAGTTCCTTCGCGAGAATTCCGCCCGCCGCGCCTGAGCCGATGATTACAAAATCCACTTCGTCCGACATCTTATATTTTGGCTGCTCGATCTTCATTCCTTATCCGCCATTTTCGGCGCGGGCTGCCAGCCGGGATAATCCTTATCGTAGTAGCCAAACGGCGGCTGAAAAGAATGCGCTGGTTCGCGACCAATCACCTTCCAACCTACGCCGCCGCGATTCCCGAGGCCGGTCTCGGGATCGATCAAGAATCCAGCAATTGTTTGAACCCGCAGAGCTTCGAGGAACGTTTGCGTAGTGTTCACTCTTCTTCGTCGCGGAGCCTTTTCATCCTGGGTTGGTTCCATAGCGTGCAACAGCTCATCCTGCTGCGCCGGCGTCGCCGCCGAAAATTTTTCCACGCCAGGAAATTTTTCCCGGACAGCGCTCTGTAACTCGACTAAGCCGTCGCGATACGTCTGCTGATCGCCGTTTGCAAACGTCACCAGCGCGCGGTCAATAAAATAAAGTACCCCAGCCTCGCGCGCACCTGGTGTGTCGTCGGTGGGGATAATCCGCGCCGAGAGGGCGTCAATCTCTGTAGCCTCCGCGGGAGTAAAAAATTCAAACTTGTACGCTGCGCCGGATTGCATCGCTTCGTGGGCGTGTGTCGAAGCCGAAACCATCTCTGGCCAGTGCGCGGAAACCCACGCGGCGCTGACACCAATGCTCGCTTGAGACAGAAATCGGCGACGGCTTAATTCATTAATCATTGGGGACCTGAAGTTCTTAAAGACTGTAGGCGCTGCGCATTATAAGGTCAACACTAAATAGCTGCTACGATCCTGCGGTTTTAGTGACGCAATTTTCATACAACGGAATTTCGCGAATCGTGCCCGGGTTTGAGACACTACTGAACGACATATATGCCCACATTTACAGGCGGGATTGGCGCTGGCAGCAAGTGGTTACTGGACCGCATTGTCGGCATAGTGGCGGCCACAGGCGTCAATCCGAATGTTCTTACATTTCTCGGCTTGGTCGTTAATTTTGGCGCGGCGGTCAGTTTTGCCGTCGGCGGATTCCGCACCGGCGCGTTCATTATTCTTTTTGCAGGGTTTCTCGATATGCTCGACGGCCAAGTGGCCCGCCGCCAGAATCGCGTCACCGCCTTTGGCGCGTTCTACGATTCCACGCTGGACCGCTACGCGGATATGGCGCTGTACATGGGCTTGCTTGTTTATTATTCCGTGAGCGGCCGCACCCCGTACGTGGTTCTCGCTGCGGTGGCTACCGCAGGTTCGGTAATGGTCAGCTACGCGCGCGCCCGCGCCGAATCTTTAATTCCGCTTTGCAAAGTTGGATTCATGGAGCGCCCTGAGCGCCTGGTGCTTTTGATCATCGGAGGGCTTTTCAACCGCATGGGCGCGGTTCTGTGGGTCATCGCCGTGGTTTCCACCATCACCGTAATTCACCGCATCGCATACACCTGGCAGGAAACTCGCGCTGGCCGCACCCTGCCCGGTATCAAGCTCACGTTATAACTCGGTCCTTTTATTTCAGCTGAGTTGTACAGCTAGTGGGCAGGTACTACAATTCGCGCGTGACGCAAGTTTCTAAAGCGAAAGACTTCCTCGTAAATCAAACGGCCATTCAAGCCGCACTCGATGGCGTGTCGCTGTCTGACATCGAAAAGCGGATGATGTACTTTACCGAGGGCCTTGACTCCACAGAAGACCCCATAGCGTTAAACGATGAGTTTGAGGCTGAGTATGAAATGGCAACGTACGAAGCCAAGATGTCGAAACTTCTTCATCGTGCTTATGCAAGAGTAAAAAAAGAAAATCCAGAAACCGCTCGCACCTGGAATGAGTCCATTCGGATTTTAAAGAAGGGCGACCACTACATTCTGGTCTTATGGGGCGTGTTGCGCCTGCCTTACGATAGCTTAAAGCTCCTTGCAACCGCGTTCCTTGTAGTGGCATTGTTGCTCGGAATTATCGTCACTGCTGAAAACTACCACTTTCATTGGAACCCCGCATCACAATCTCACGGGCCGACACCGGTATGGTTAGGGCGATGGCTCCTATTTATGATGGCTACCGGCTACGCTTACTATGCTGTCTTTCCCTGGATTTCTAAGAAGTCGCCGCTATCGCCGACTGAATTATTTTTAAGACTTTTCCGCAGCTCCTCCGACAAAACATCCGACCAGCACAAAGGAAAATTCAATCAAGAGAGTTGAGTCATCATTGTTTATCGGCACTAAATTCAGGTTTTTTCTGTGCTTCTCAGGCGCGCTTCGACGTGCTCTGAAATAATACGGCGCACCCGATCGCGTAGCTCTGTAACCTCGGTTTTCTTCATCGCGGTGGTATCTATGGTGTCGTGAAAGATTACCGTAACGGTCGCGGGCCACAACATCCAGTGGCCGGTGCGGTGATGTTGATATGAGCCCACCAGGCTCACCGGCACAATGGGGATACCCAGTTGCTGCGCTACGCGGAAGCCGCCGTCCTGGAATTCGCCAACGTGGCCGTCGCGCGTGCGTTTCCCTTCCGGGAAAATAATCAGGCTAGTGCCGCCGTCGATGGCGCCCTGCGTCAGCCGCCACATGCGTTTCAAATCCGAGGGGCGCCGCACATCGGGCACTGGCACGTTGCCAAATCGTTTCATCAACCAGCCATACGCCGGAATTTTGAAATGCGACTCCAGTTCCCAGCCGCGCGCGAACTGCGGGATCGCGGCATACAGGAAAAATGGATCGAAGACGTTGACGTGATTCACCATGAAAAAACAGGTGCGCTGGGGATCGAAGCCCGGCGAGCGTTGCACTTCCATCCGCGCGCCGGATAAAAATACGATGCGGCGGCATAAGCCGCGCTGCAGATAATCGTGTTTTCGTGGATCGAGAAATATTCCCAGAAAAACTAACGTAGGCGCGACGATAAAAAAATGCAGCAGGCTGAGCACCCATAAAATCGCCGCGCGCACCGCCAGCAAAGCGCGCTTCATATGTACACGTCCACCGCCGCGGGCACAATGTCGAGCGTGCGGCACTGCAGCGCCAGCACTTCGCCGTCGACCATCACGTCCACCGCGGATGGCATGTTGAATTCCACGTGGCGCACCGCGCGGCGCGAAGCCTGCGGATGTTGCATGTGCTTGCCATCGTAAATGGTTGGCAACATTCGCAGCGCGGCGAATCGCCCGATGGGTCCCCAATGCACATACTCGATCAGGCCATCGCTGGCGTCGGCGCTCGGGGCGATCCACATAGTGCCGCCGGTATAGGCGCTGTTATTAAAAGTGAGAAAGAGGCAGGGGCGCTGGTCCCACTCGCGATCGTCATCGCAGCGAACCGCAAAGGTGAGCGGCCGCAACTGCGCCAGCCGCACAAAAACTCCCAGCAAATATCCAAGGTGGCCGAAGGGTTTGAAATGACGATTGGTCAGCGCGCCGACGTTGGCGGTGAAGCCCACACTGACTAGATTGAACGAGTATATTTCTCCAGCGGAGTGCGTCAAGCGCATCAAATCGATGGTTCGCGTGCGACGCTCCAGCAGCGCCAGCAACGACGCTTTGGCGCCTTCGCGGGCGTAGTCGCGCAGAAAAGAATTGCCTGTGCCGAGGGGAAGAAATCCCATGGCCACGCGGTCGGCCGGTGCAGTTTCTGCACTCGCGCGCTGCGCCGTCGCACGTCGTTCCCTCACGGGCGGCACAGCCGTTGCGCCGGCGAAAATTCCATTCAAGATTTCATGCCCTGTGCCGTCACCGCCCACCGCAAGAAAGCGGCGGTAGCCGCGAGCATAGGCATCGCGCGCCAGGCGCACCGCATCTCCGGGAGCCCCCGTAGTTACCTCATCCACTTCCAACCCGCCTTTGCGCAGACGCTCGAGCGCCGGACCTGCCAATTTCGCGGAGCGTCCTCCGCCGGCTGCCGGGTTGACGATGGCAAAAAATCGTTCCATGCGGGCCTATTTTCTCCCGAAAATTGACCTTTACTCTGCAGTGTGGCTCTTACAGTTCCAGAACTGCGCTGCTGCGGTCGAGTTTCGCGAGCCTCTCCGCCAGCACATTTCTTTTGATTTTCATGGAAGCGGTGCGTGGAAAATCTTCATTGACCAACACAATTCCGCGTACGCGCTTGTAGTTCAACAGCCGATTATTTCGCGCGGTAATTTCCTGGCGCAACGCGGGCGTGAGGGATTGTCCCGGCTCCAGGTGAATTGCCAGAATCAGTTGCTCACCCACCATGCTGCGTTGCGGCCAAATATAGTTCGCCGCGAACACGCAAGATTCCTTTACCGGCAAGCTTTCGAAGACGCTTTCAACGTCTTCCGGATAAATATTTTTCCCTTCTTCCGTGACAATCATGTTTTTCTTGCGCCCGAAGAGCTGTAAGTGGCCGGTGAGATCGAAGCGTCCCAGGTCGCCGGTCATCAGCCAGCCATTCACAATCGTTTCCGCGGTCAGCTCCGGTTCATTCAGGTAACCGGACATCACCGTTTTGCTGCGCACCGCCACTTCGCCGATACCGTTGGCGTCCGGGTGGAGCACGCGCGCTTCCATGCCTGGAAGCGGTTTACCCACGGTGTCCGCGCGAAATGGCTTCAAGTCATTGACGGTAATGGCGGTGCCCGCTTCCGTGAGACCGTATGCGTTGGCGACTGGAATTCCCAGGTCGTAAAAAAATTGTAGCGTCTCCGGTTCGGTAAACGCGCCGCCCACGAAAATCGCGCGTAAGTCTCCCCCAAAAGCTTCGTGCACCTGCTTCAATAAAAGGCGGCTCAGCCCCAAGAGCGGCTGGCGTTTCGTCAGTGCTTTGTTGACCGCCACCAGTGCATCGAACACCCTTCGTTTCCCGGGAGCCAGCGCATCGAAGCGCGTCTGCAATCCTTTTTGCAGGTTCTTTAACACCAGCGGCACGAGGCTCACATAGGTGATTCGGTATTTCACAAATGCTTCGCGCACATATTCCGGACGCAAGGTACGCAAATGCACTACCGCCGCTCCGCAAATGAACGGCCCAAAAAATCCCACCATGAAATCGATGGCGTGATTTGTGGGCAAGATGCTTAGGTAACGCATTCCTGGAGCGAAGGGGTAGAGCGAGGTGAGCGCCACGCATTGCTCCAGATAATTTTCGTGTGTCATCACGCAGCCTTTTGGCCGACCACCGGTTCCCGACGAATACACAATCGTGGCAGCATCGCT
>Ga0193729_1000571_pt1 | contig 19270 bp, 21 predicted proteins | sample U1c2metaG_FD_143036 | JGI IMG/M metagenome (GOLD analysis project Ga0193729, IMG submission 143036) | Soil microbial communities from a riparian zone of the East river system, Colorado, United States - U1c2 | ecosystem: Environmental > Terrestrial > Soil > Riparian zone | place: USA: East River...
ACACAGGAAACGGGGCTCGGGTGAACAAGGCCTGGCGGCCTTAAGGACAGTATAGCAATCCGGACCGAACGGCGTTAGCCGATTGGTACGACATCCTTTGTGCCGTTTTCTCCCACCCGATAGGGGTGGTGCGGAAAACTCGCCTGCCAAGGATCGCACCCGCCAGCCCGCTGCCAGTTCCCGGTAGGCTCTCGGGGCAGCCGCCAGAATGGGTCACGGATGATCCGCGTTAGTGGCGAGGTCTCTCGCCGCTTCCAGATGAGCCCGTATTGAGATACCGTTTTCAGCCAATGCAGTTCGATATGTTTCAGCAGCAGCCCAGCTCAGCGGACCAGTGAATTCCGGTGCGGCTCGCAGCTAGCCGGCAGGATCAAAGCCATCCTCCCCGATGCACAGATCACCGAGGCCACCACTGAAAATACAGTGGTCAAATTGACCGTTCGGTCTCAGGGAGTTCAGATCAAGATCGAAGTGACGCCAGTTCTGCGCGGTTGCGTCTTCGAGCCCGAAATGATGTCGGTCAAACCCGCCGTCGAAGGCGAATACGGATTTGCGGAGGCCCGCATCGTATCATTCGCGGACCTGTACGCCGGCAAGATCGTCGCCGCACTGGACCGTCAACATCCGCGCGACCTCTTCGACGTACGCGACCTGCTCGCAAACGAAGGCATCACCGATGACTGATGCCAAGCCTTCATCGTCTACCTCTTGAGCCACGATCGTCCGATGTCTGAGGTGCTGGCCCCGACTTTGATCAACATCGAAAGTGCGTTCACGCATGGCTTTTCAGGAATGACACGGGATCCGGTGGAGCTTGCAGACCTGCTCGCCGCGAGAGTGGCCCTGATCGAGTCCGTTGTTGGCGGTGTCAGCCGATCACCGAGAATTTCTCGTTTCGTTCGAACGCGGCAAACCCAACTGGAATTTGCTCGGTTTGCCCAACGCAGCCGAACTCCCTGCGGCTCGCTGGCGCCAACAAAATCTCGACAAGCTCCCGTCGAACAAAAGAGCGCTACTCGTCACTAGGCTCGAAGAAGTCCTCTCAGAAGAAACTTGATCGTCGCGCCCAAGTGCCGACGTTACGTCGATCGCTTTCTTCGGAAAGCTGGCACGCCTCGTCGTCTTTTATCAACTGCTCATGTGCGGCCAACAACTGATCACCAACCTCGTCAGTCAGGATGGTCATGATCTTGACCGCAATGTTTTTGTCTAAGGTGGGGTAGCCTGATGCTTCCGGTCAAGCGTCGCGTATGAACGCTGCAACTCGTTCCGCAGTCGCCTGCCACAGCGCTTGTTGCGCTTGCCGGTCGGCGCCCGGCGCCACGGGGACGAGCGGTCGAGCATCCTTGACCGAAAAGTAACTGCCCGTAACTTCGGCGAAGGCGGGATCGCTGGCCAAGCGAACGATGATGCCTGCGCCGCGCTCTGGATTGCCGATCTTCAACCAGGTCAGCAGCCGTTCGAGTGGCGCAGCGAACGACAGTTCGCGGCCGAGCCCCGTCACATTGAATCCAGGGCAGAGGCAGTTAACCGCCACTCCGGTCCCCTTCAGCTGCCGCGAAAGCTCTTGCGAGAACATGATATTCTTCAACTTGGTCTGCCCATAGATCGCCGATGAGCCCAGCGCGGTAAACGGGCGTTTGTCGATGAGCGCGGCGAGGGGATCAAATCCGGCGGCTCGCCGCGAAGCTTCCGATGCGACCGTGACAATGCGCGACGGCGCCGAGTTGATCACGGTCTCCCGCAGAATGTTCGTCAAAAGCCACGGTGCCAGATAGTTGACCGCGACCATCTCGGAATAGCCGTCCGCGGTGACGCGAGGTTTAAAGGCATGAAGCCCGGCATTGTTAATCAGCGCGTCGATCCGGGTATGGCGCGCGACGATCTCGCGTCCCAGTGCGGCGACCGAGGCCAGATCGGCGAAATCACCAAAGTGTACGTGGACCCGCGTGCCCGGCGCGGCAGCCTCGATCATCGCTACCGTTGCATCGGCCCTGGCTTGGTTGCGCGCGGTGAGCACGAGATGAGCTCCCTGTCGGGCGAGTGCAATCGCCGCGCATCGACCGATGCCGCTGGTTGCCCCGGTAACGACAATTGTGGGAACTGATGGCAACATGGGCATTCCCCGATAGTGGACAAATATCCACTATTCGTGAATGATGGCTTTTTGTCAACTAAACTGGCATTGAGTCCAGCAGCCAAAAGCGCCAGACGATGGGATTATGACTTCACACACCGGCAAAACTCCGCGGAACGATGGACGGCGAGAACAGCGCATCCGCGCGCTGGGCAGCGTGCTAAACACGCTAGTAAGCCAATCCCGCGTTTTGACGGCGCAGGCAGCCGTCGCGTTTCACGCCGAATTGCAGCCAGCTGCTTTTCATATCGCACTCTGGCTCAATGCATTCGGCCCGGCCAAGCCAAGCGCCGTGGCGCAAGCCGTTGGCATGGACCGCAGCGCGGCAAGCCGCCTGACTCGCGAACTGGTGCGCCTAGGGCTGATCGAGACATCCACAGATCCATCCGATCGGCGAAGTATCGTCCTGTCGTTGACCGCCGATGGCCGCCGGCGGATGAATGCGGCGATGCTGGCCAAGGGCAACACGTTCCGACAGCGGGTCGCATCCTGGAGCGAGCAAGATCTGCTGCTCTGTACAGATCTGCTGCAAAGGCTGCTCGACGTGTCCGCAAACGCGGATGTCGAGTCACCGTAGTCGATGCGATTGCCGGCAAGACCTAGCGAAACTAAATCGATCTCTGAGCTTGTCCGCTTTCTCCTGCCTTCGTTTCGTCTGTTCTCCATTTGAATTGGGCCGAGCTTATGCCCGGCCCTGTTTCACAAGGGGCACTGATTGAGAGACAGTAAATTATCGTTCCAAACGCCATCGGCGTAGGTGCGCAAGTATGGGGCATGCCCCGCCGCACGTACCACGCCGATGTTGGCCCGCTTCCCGGTCTTGGGATCAAGCACGAAGAAGCTGTTGCTCTTCGCGTCGATGCTTTGGACCACCTGCTCGCGAGGCCACGTCCATCCCACCTTCGGGTTGCCGACGTGGGTTATGTGTTCATGCGGGCTTTGAGGGTGCGGTTTTGCAATACAAGTTACCTGGACTTCGGGCATAATGGCTCCTTTCAGAAACGGGCACGAAACTGTGCCCAATTCCTTATGCGGACGTTGGACGGCTACACGGACAGCACCAGCGAAATTTTTTTCCCGGCAAAATGTCTGAGGCCGGTCTTCGACGCCGCATAGAAGGGTGAAGGGGGAGGGCGATTGAAAGCAGACGTGTCCGTTCGCTCATGCGACGAGATCGCCGCCGCGATCCGCGCGCTCACGGATGCGCAATGGATTCGGCTGCGCAAGGCTTCGACATATTTCACATGGATCCCCGGCCTTGTCGGTGATGATCTCCTTCAGGAGGCCTTCTGTCGGGCACTCACTGGCAGCCGGCAGTGTCCAACAAACGTCGACGTCGTAAAATTTCTCGTCGAGGCGATGCGCAGTATCGCCAATGGGGAAGGCGAGAAGCTCGAAAACCAGGTTGAAACAGTCCCCATTGTGCAGCCCGGCGCACCAGTCGATAGCGCGGTGGACCCAAAGGCTTCGACCGCCAGCCAGGAGGAGATCATGATAGCTGCCGAGAGCAACGAGGCGATCCGCCAGGCGATTCTAGGCTTGTTCCCCGACGATCACCAGGCGCGCGACCTGGCCGACGGAATCTTGGCCGGCTAAGAGGGCGAAGATCTGCGGGTGCTAGCCGATCTTGACCAGAAGGGCTATGCCAGAAAAAGGAGATTCATGCGCCGTACGATCGACAAGCATTATCCCGAAGGGAGAAAGCCATGACCGGCGCTGACAAGAAAGGGCGTGAACCGCTTACCCGTTTGGCCGATGCGCTTGTCGAGGACATGCTTGCCACTTCCGATCAGGAGATCGTCGCGGAATTTATTGAGACGCAAGGCGATCCGTCCAAAAACGCGGAAGCAATGCGCGCGCTGTTCGAGAAGAGTGTTCTCAAAACCAACAAGAACCGCTTACGGGCGGCTCAGGCCGGGCTGGCCGCAGATCAGGCGGCCCCGGTGAACTCCAAGATTGTCAGCATGGCAAATGTCAGGGATCGGCTCAGACATGCCCTGGCAACGTGTCCTCCGGACGTGAAGTTAACACTCGCGGCCCGCAACGAAAGCGAGCTGTCCGACGCCGATGTGCTAGGAATGCTTCAGGATCTCGAAGAACTTGGGATCGTCGAGCCTGATGACGAGGGCGGCGGCCTATCGTGACGCGTCTCACGCCGGCAGAACGCTTGCTCCAGAAACTGGGGATCACTGAGCCCGGCGAGATCGACCTTGAAGCGATAGCCTTTCATCTCGGTGCGCGCGTCCGCTATCGCAAACTTGAGGGCTGCGAAGCGCGCATTATCGGTTGCAACGACACCGCAATTATTACCATCGGCAAGGACTGCTCCGACCGGCGCAAACGATTTTCCCTGGCCCATGAAATCGGCCATTGGACCCATCACAAAGGCCAGACGCTCGTCTGCCGCGTCGAAGAATCCCTCCCACGGGGCAGGATGTCCCCGGAGCGCGTCGCCAACACCTACGCGGCCGATCTTCTCATGCCGCGCTATCTGTTCGACCCTGTGGCTCGCGCCCATCCGAAGTTGAATTTCAAGACAGTCAGCGACATCGCCGACATCTTTCATGCGAGCCGGTCAGCAACCGCCATCCGTCTTGTCGAGGGCGGCCACTCGCCCGCTCTGCTTGTTTGTCATGGGAATAAAGGCCGTAAGTGGTTCGCACGCGGCCCAGACGTACCCTCGCGATGGTTTCCGAGGGATGATCTTGACGCCGACAGCTTCGCGTTTGGCGTCCTTTACGCCAAAAAACCGGACGATCCGATGCCTCGCAAGATCGACGGTGACGCTTGGTTTGACCGCCGCGACGCGGGAAAATATGTAGTCCAAGAGCAGACCATCCGAACCGGCACAGACGAAATCCTAACCCTCGTCCTTATCAGCGATCCCGAAATGCTTGAAGATGATCGATGATCGTCCTAATCGTTGCCAACCCTGCAGCCGCTGGGGTTGCCTATATAGGAGAAACTAACGCTTCAAAAGAGCAAAGACCCCCGCATTGCGATGCTGATCCGGTATAGGATTTTCGTTGGCCTGGCGACATCTCGCCGCTAGGATGTTGCTTACACAGGCAGCGCGCGAAGGTAGGTATAGCCCAGCAAGCCGAAGCGCCAATGCGAGGCGGCAGCCCGTAGGTGGTGCGAAAATCCTTCGGCTCGAAAGAGCTGTGCCGGTTCGATCCCGGCCGCCCGCACCAGTTCAGAAGTTATCTAACAATTTTTTCGCTCTAGACACTGAGAGCCATGAATTTCATCAACCTCGACCGATACTTCGTTCCATTGACGAAGGACCAAGAACCGAACTTAGACATCGGGCGCTTCTGGGGGCACCGTGTAAGCGGCTGGCTTGGCTGGGACGAATTGAGACGCCGCCGACGTGTCATTCTGCTCGCCGAAGCGGCGAGCGGGAAAACGGAAGAGTTCCGAAATCAATGCGACGCTCTTAAAGCTGCGGGCAGCCCGGCTTTTTTTCTGCGCATCGAGGAACTCGCCGAGCAAGGGATAGAAGCAGCCCTCGATAATGAAAGCGCAAAACTACTCGATACGTGGCTAGCCGGGTCCGGTGAAGGATGGTTCTTTCTCGATTCCGTAGACGAAGCCCGCCTCAACCGCAAAAGCTTCGATACGGCTCTCAGGCGTTTCGCGAAGGATATCGGAACGGGTCTTGAGCGGGCGCACGTGTATGTCTCGTGCCGTGTTACCGACTGGAAGGGTGCTGAGGATCGATCCACCTACATGCGTTATCTTCCCGCGTGGAAAAAGCCCGTCATAGCGCCCGTAGCAAAGCCGGAGGATTACAGCGCCCTGCTTGATCCGCTATTTGAAAAAGAAAGCTCCCCTCGCGCAGGCAAGCCCGATGAGAGTGAGAACCGCTTAAATGAGCTTGTGGTCGTACAACTTGTACCGCTTTCAGCGGATCAGTACCGAGCCCTCGCGACCGCCGCAGGGGTTGCCGACGTCGGTCAGTTCGTCGAAGCCATAACGAAACATGGGCTGGCGGCACTCACAGAGCGCCCGGGAGACCTGCTCGATCTGGCGGATTACTGGAAGAGTCACGGCAAGTTCGGCTCCTTTGCCGAAATGCTCGAACACAGCATAGCGCGCAAGCTGACCGAGCGCGACCCGCATCGGCCAGACAATGAAACGATCTCGCCAGAAGATGCTCGCGAGGGAGCCGAGCGTTTGGCGGCCACCCTCACACTTGGAAAGTCGTTCACGCTGCGCGCGCCCGGGCACGATCCAGACCCCAGTCTCGCCGCCGGCGCACTCGATCCGACAGACATACTTCCCGATTGGACCGATGCCCGACGAAATGCGCTTCTACGGCGCGGCATTTTCGCACCAGCAACTTACGGGCGTATCCGATTTCATCATCGTTCGACCCAGGAATATCTTGCTGCGATGTGGCTCGACCGCCTCATCCGCAACAGCTGCCCTCGCACCGAAATATTCCAAGTCCTCTTTGCCGAGCGCTATGGCATCAAAACCGTCGTGCCATCATTGAGAGCCGAGGCCGCGTGGCTATCACTTTGGCATCCCGATATTCGAGATGAGGTCATTCGCCGCGAACCACGCTTCTTGCTCATGGCGATCCGGGCTCGCTCTCAATTCCCGTGCGAGAACAGCTCCTGTTAGGCTACGCGTCAAAACAGGCGGCGGCAGAAATTTCCGACGACCGCCTCGACGCTCGCGAACTGTGGATGTTCGCCGACCAAGAGCTCGCACCGGCAGTCCGAAAAGCGTGGCAGATGAATTCGCGTGAAGACTTTCGGTTCGATATGCTTCGGCTCATTCGCGAGGGCGGGATCAAGGGCGCTTCGTCGCTCGCGAAATCGGTTGCGTTCAACAAAACGGCGGATGAATACCATAGGATCATTGCCGTCCAAGCCGCCGAAGCTTGTGGCGATAGCACCACCTTGTCGGCGGTCGCAAAGGCGCTCGTCAAAAAACCCGAGGCTGCAAGCCCCAGACTTGCCGCTTCTCTTTCTCTGGTTCTTTATCCGAAATATCTTTCGACGCGCGATCTGCTTAGGGTGATCGAGAAATCGCAGCCGCCGCACAAGCATTCGGCAGAGGGGTTTGGATATCAGCTTAACCAGTTTTATGACAAAGCGCCGGACAGCGCCGCTCGTGCGACGCTACTGAGCGGTCTCGCCGACCTTTGCCTATCGAAGCCTTTCACAGACGATTTCTATCGAATTGCAAAACGCTTCAACGATATCGCAAAACATTTGCATGACGTAACCCGCAATGAAGCCTTGCGTTTCGGCAATAACACTCCGCCGTCCCACCTTATTCGTCTCTTGATGGTGGTCGAGCGCGCCGGTCGTGAGGGTTTCACAAAGGAAGAGAAACCACAACTTTATGAGCTGGTACGCAACAACCCGGACCTCAATCGCGCGCTCTTTTGGGCCGATGTAGCCGAGCAACCCGCAAACGGGACCCACGGCCCCGTTTTAAGGTACTGGCAGGTTTATTTTAGCGGCAACGCTCCGCTCTGGAGTTTTTCGGAAGCCGACCTTCCCTGGCTTTATGCAGACCTCGCTGCGCGCCCCAATATCGAAGATAAACAAATCGCGCTCAGCGCCATTTTACATGTCCTTCATCAGGCAGGACGCTTGACTGCCGAAGAAGCCACTCTCCGCACGGCTATCGAATCAGACCCGGTGCTCCTGACCGAATTACACGCGGCTCTCGTTCCCCCGCCCGAAGATCCCACGATGCGGACGCATCGCCTCAGGAGCGCTGTGTATGAACTTAAGGCGAAGGCGCAGAAAGCTTCGGACAAAGAATCCTGGATAAAGTTTCAGGACGCTTTGGTGAAAAACCCCTCGCTTCTCTCCGATCCGGCGAACCTTTCTTCCTGGAAGGCCGGAATCTTTAGACTGAACTATGTTTCCAATTGGCTTCAGAAGCGCACGGGCGCCGACACACCAAAAGCCGCAATCGACTGGCGCCTGCTTGAAGAAGGCTTTAATCGTCCGGTTGCAGAAGCCTTTCGGGACGGGATGAAACGGCTTTGGCGCTTGGTAAAACCAGTCCGGCCGATCAGGAAGCCGGGTGGCCCCGTCACGATAAAATGGCCATCCATATTAGCGGTCTCCGGCATAGGCGTTGAGGCTGCGGAAGACCCGGATTGGGCACTTCATCTGACCAAGAAAGATACCGTCCTGGCCGCGCGCCACGGCTGCCGCGCCGAGCAAGATTATCCAGAATGGTTGGACGCGTTGATAATTTCGTGGCCAAAGGCAGTTCTGCCGGTCGTGAAGGAACAAATCGACCGCGAATGGGCGTCGCCTTCTGAAACGCCGGCCACCTTCTTGTATCGGTATGGCGCACCAGCCTACCCGATCCAGCAACCAGTCCAGCGCCTCATTCTTTCGGCCATCCTGCAATCCGAAGCGAACGCAATAGCGGTGCTCAAGACTGCCTTGCGGATCGTTCGCAATCTTGAACTCGATTCTGCACAACGCGCGCAATTATTTTCGACCGCGAAGGCGCGCTATGCTGCGCACGCCAAGGCCAAGAGAGAAGACTTCGCATTATCTTACCTCGCACTCCTGCTCATGCTCGATCCAGACACAGCCTTGCCGACCCTCTGGCAATGGCTGAACTCGGCTCCCGGAGCTACCCGGCAAAGTAGGGCAGAAAATACTCTAGGCACGCTGTTTGACCGCTCTGACCCGCTCGTTTCCGTCGCGCTTACAAACGCGTCGGTGAAGACCTTGGAAGCGCTTTTGCACCTCGCCTATAGCCACATTCGTCCGAAAGACGATGCGGTTCATCAAGGATCGTATTCCCCGGATGCACGCGACCATGCGGAGAACGCGCGAAATTCCATTCTTTCGGCTCTCTTGGATCGGCCAGGCGCCGACGCTTACCAAGCTATGAAGCGTCTTGCGGAGGACCCGGTCTTTGCGTTGCGTTCGCACCGGTTCCGCGAGCTTGCGCGCGGAAAAGCAGAGCGCGACGCCGAAAGTCCCACCTGGAACGCTGCCGAGGTTCTAACGTTTCAGCGCCAATTCACCGCTCCGGCGAAAACGGGTGCGGATTTGCTTCGTGTCGTTATGGGCGTCCTTGCCGATATCGCGCAAAACCTCACACATGGTGATGTGACATCGCGCCCACTGCTGGAACGCGCAAAAGATGAAGATGAAGTCCAGCACTGGCTTGTCGAGCAGATGAATGCACGTGCTCGTGGCCGTTTCCATGCTATGCGCGAAGCCGAGGTCGCTATAGGCGATAAGCCGGACGTGATTATCGCCTCCACCTCAGCCCCCTGCGAAGTTGCAATTGAAGTCAAGCATGGCGGCAAGGGTTGGACCGCACGCGACCTCGAAAGCGCATTGCGAACGCAACTCGCGGAGGATTACCTCAAGCCCGAAAGTCGCCGTCATGGCGTTCTTGTTATCACTCACCATCGTGACCGCCGCTGGTTGCGTATCAGCGACAACAAACCGATCTCCTTTTCGGACGTTAACGCATTGTTGTCCGGTATCGCGGCAACGATTACCGAAAACGCAGTCGGTCCAATTGTGGTCAAATGCGTGGGGATCAATGCCTGGAAAGCCGAGAGCATCCCGGTTACCCCGAAACAAACCAAGAAGAAACCGAGCCCCTCTGTCAAACGGCGGCCTGCCGCAAAGACAGGCCGAAAACGAGTTGTAAAGAAGAAATCCACTCGAAAGCGCTGATGGTGCTCGCGCTGCTTACCCTGCCAGGTGAGCTTACAATTCATCGCGCAAAGAACGATGGACGATGTGGACTCTTCTACAACGTACTCAGATCATCCGGCGCTTCGCCGAATTTCTCTATTATCTTCGCATCGCCGAAGTCGCCCGTGGCCGGATCTCCCCTCCCGGCTGAATGCCACAGCGCCGGTATGTCCAGGTAATGCCTCGGCGCGCATGACGACCGCTGCCGGACTCAAGCATTCGATCGGTTCGCCGGCCGCAACGCCATCGTCCCTGGCGATGAAGCGCCGCTCGTGAAGACGTGACGGCTGGCTTCCGCGAGGCGGCGTTTGAGGCAACGGTGTCTCAGCGGCCAACGGAACCCGCCATGCGAGAGGCCGCGCTCACCACGAAGGACGACGAGCCCGCCGCGAATGCGGGTCGGGACGTGGATTTCGATATCGGCGATCGCGTGGGCGCTGGCGCCGTTTCCTTCCTCGACGCCCTGTTCTTTGATCTGACCACATTGGGGGGCGGGTCGACCGATCCGAAACCAAGAACGAATGCGGAAGTCTTTCAGGCCGCCGCCGATGAGACCCAGAAACGTCAGCAGCGTGAACTGGAAGAGCGCGATGGGGATGGGCGCTCACGACAAAGGGTCTACGGAGAATGACCGTGGGACCGGGCCAGCCACGCTCGCGTCCCCAGCACCTTCGGCACATGAAAATGACAAGGCAATCGAATACCGGCCTCTCGTGGAATTCAAACACAGCGCAACGGAGATCGAGTTGCCGCATCGCGCCGTGTCATCCGTTGAACTGGACGGCGAGGATGATGCCGCGGACGTCGATATCGACACGATATTTCGACGGAAGCTTATGGGTTTGCGGCTGCTGCCGCGACGCGAGAGAGCACAGGCATATCGTGCTGCGAAGGAGTGGCGCCGGGCTGCTCTCAAAGCGCTACGCGAGAAACGTCTGACCAAACGTCAGGCGCGCTACATGCTCCGGCAACTGACGCGCATCCGACCTTCCGGCCTCGATTGGCGCTAGTCTACCGAGCTTCATCAGCGATGTGTGTGTTGTCGGTTGATTCAGCGAGCCGATGACCCGCCACTGGACCAACACAGATTGAATCCTGGCAAATAATTCATTTCTGAACAACTCAACACCACGATAACAAGAGTCAAGTGTGAGGACGAGAGGATCGCCGCCACCGAAGCCCTTTTCTTCAACATCGGGAATCTCGGCTTTTGCCGTGCCGCGTCGGTCGCGCAGGACAATCCGCCGCTTGCCGTGAAGCCCTCGTATCGATTTACGGACGCAGTATCTTTCCTGCTGCTGAGGAAGCCACGTAGAAATTCGGGCATAGAGATGCAATAAGTCTAGCACCTCGGACTGGACTGATTGTGCCGCTCGTGGGGATAGCGCCGGTTACCGAACGACCCTCAGGTCAAAACAGTGACAGCGGGTGCATCGTGCACTGCGGTACAACCATTGTGACCGTTCTACGAATGGCCCTTGACTTTCTCGGCAAGAAAACCAGCCTGAATATCCAGCGCTTCGTTGGATTCGGGTAGATTCGGGTTCTGCCAATGCACGTGAGGCATAGCGTCGAAAACGACCAGCTCGGCGTGCACTCCCGCGCGCAGCAACTGCCGGTGAAAGTTAGACGTACCGCTAAGGAACATGTCCCGCGAACCACCCATCAGCAGCACCGGAGGAAATCCCTTAACGTCGGCGTAGGCCGGAGATAGGATGGGATCGATGAGGCTGTGACTGCCTAGGTATGCATGCGCCACTACAGCAACCGGTGTGACCATGGGCGCCAGCCCTTCGTCGCTGAAGAAAGCTTCGCTGTCGCCGGGATGCGCAAAATCAACGGTACCAGAGAAGAATCCCAGTGCTGCCGGCAGCGGCAGGCCTAGCTGGCGGGCCCTTACCAAGGCCTGCGCCGAGAGTATGGCTCCTGCCGATGAACCATACAGCGCGAGGTGCTGCGGTCTGTAGTCCTTCAGAAGCTCACGGTATACTGCAATGGTGTCGTCGACCGCAGCAGGGAACGGTGCCTCAGGCGCGAGCCGGTAGTCGACAGCCAACACCTTGATGCCGGTTCGCGCTGCAATTGGGATAGCTTCCCGGATCGAGCCCTGGCCAAGAAAAAAAGCGCCTCCGTGCAGATTGATTAGCAGCCGGTCCTCCAGGTCAGCCCTTGCGTTTGTGGGCGTGACGAGTGTGACGGGTACGCCGCCAAGCGATTTTTTCTCCACTGTGACCGGATACATCCGCAAGAGTTGTTCGGTTAGCCGAGCCTGCATTTCAGCGTGCGCCGCACGCACGTCCGCGACCGTCTGTGTCGGTTCAGGTGACGGGTGCGGCGCCATTGCTGCGGCCGTCAGCAACGCTTGCGCCTCTTCGGAGATTGTCTTCGGAATTGGGATCGTGAGGTCGACTATGTGCGCGCTGCCATCCCGCACGAAGGTAATTGCCGGGCTCTGGTAAGTTTTTAGCGTGCTCACGTTCTGTTTCTCCATTGGGATACTTTTGAAAGGTTGCTCGGGACGCGGCAACATATCTTGCGCGAAAAGCAGCGCCGGATGGGCCATGCCAAGACAGATAGCGCTGACCGAAAGCATAGAACTGAGGTTAGGCAGGGTTTTGCTCATGGGCTCGTTCCTTGAACTTAGGGAGGGCAGGCATTGCGTATGTTGATCCAACGTACCGCTGTTCTGGCGACCGAAGCTTATTGGCTGCTTTATGCGGTCACCGAAGGCTGGCGTGGATTTGCCACATGGTGGGAGCGGATGCAGGCGATGCCGAGCTACCAGGCGACGGAGCTCGGATGAGGCTTTGCACGACGACAAAGCGGGCCAAGTGCCTCTCAGGAAGCCACTCGTCCACCGACGGAGGCAAAAGGTACCCAGTCTTGCGATCAATCGTACGGAAATTGCTCAACTGCGTGCCACCCTGTCACGAAGAAAGGCCGAATCAATCCATCGGTTCTACCCAACCCTGCTCAGCGCGCTGAGTCCGACAGGCTGCTAGCTTTAGCTAGCTATCGGGGCCGGGGATCAAGGATAAAACCCCGCAGGTTCGGCATCTCGACTTCCGGCAGCGACGAGGCGTCCATGACCTGAGACTCAGAAATGATCTTCCCGCGCGCGAGCACATAAGCCGTGGCGGCATAGACCTCGTCACCGGTGAGCGATCCGGGCGCATTGAAAGGCATCGCTCTCCTCACGTAATCGAAGACAGTCGTCGCATAAGGCCAGTAGCTTTCAACGGTTTTGAAAGGCTTCGCCGTCACGAGCGTTCCGCGGCCTCCGATAAGTGCAGGGGCGCCAGTTTCACTAATGCCCTCAAGCTTTTCTCCATGGCATGCCGCGCATTTCTCTTCGTAGACCATCCGGCCTTGGCTGGCATCGCCATGTCCCGGCGGGAGGCCGGCACCGTTTGGCGGTATGGAAAGGTAACGTTGAAGATCGGCGCTCGTGATGGGCTGGCCGAAATCGAAGGCAGTTTTCGTTTCCGCCATGGCTGCGCCGGCAGGTGCGCCGAAAACAAGAATTGCTGCAAGAGCGATTTTAAGCGGCGGCATTGCTAACACTCCCGTCGGGGCCAACGCCCCAGGCTTGGATGCCATTATAGTGATAGAATGCGTTTACGCCGCGCTGCTCCACGAGTTGCTTCCGGATGGGTTGAACATACCCGGTCTCATCCGCACAGCGGCTGAGCAGAACACGAGGCTTGCCGTCCCACATCCAAGGTAGTTTGAAGCGAATTGTGCAGATGGGTTCGGGAATGCCTTCGAGATCAGCTTTCTGCCAGGTGGCGCCGCCGTCCGTTGAAACCTCGACACCCGAAATCCGGCCCCGTCCAGACCAGGCGAGCCCCGTGATCTCGTAAAATCCTGGACCGGGCAGCCGCATCGCCCCGGAGGGAAATGTGATTACGGATTTCGCATCCATTTCGAAAACGAATTCCCATGCAACGCCGTCCGGCATCAGGTCGGTGTATTTCGACGTCTCTTCGCGCGACATGAAGGGGACGCCGCTCACCTGCAGGCTCTGAATCCACTTGATGTGAGTGTTGCCTTCGTAGCCCGGCAGCACAAGGCGCAGGGGGTAGCCCTGCTCGGGGCGAATGGCTTCGCCGTTCTGGCCATAGGCGAGGATCGCATCGCGCAGCATCTTCTCCATCGGGATCGAGCGGGTCATTACGGCGCCATCAGACCCCTCGGCCAACACCCAGGTTCCCTCCGGCTTCAGTCCAACTTGCTTGGCGAACTCAGAAAAAAGAACGCCTGTCCATTCCGACGTGCTCAGAAGGCCATGCGAGGCCTGCACGGTTTTCTCCATTTGCCCGGTCCACCCGGATAGCGTATTGCCCGAACACTCGATAAAATGTTTGCGAGTGACAGAAGGCATCCGGCGGATGTCAGCCATGGTGAAGCGCTTCGGCGTTCCAACCAAGCCGTGAATGACAAGCGAATGTTTCGCGGGATCGATAACGGGAATGCCGGCGTGGTGGCGCTCAAAATGCAGGCCGGATGGGGTAATGTTACCCAGGAGGTCTGCAAGCGGGGTAAAAGTAGTGTTGGGGTTGGGGTTCGGCGCGAGAAGACGGACGGCCGTCTCGAACTGCGAGCGCGAGCCATAACCGCCATCTTCAAATGTCGGCCGGCCTTGCTCCTTCGTTGGGTCAGCAGCAACGTCGTAACGGATGGAGCCGGGAGGCGCAGATAGCGCCGCGGCTAGAGCTGGCCTTACAAGGCTTGCAGACGATACCCCAACCGTCGAGCCAACCGCGAACAGCAGACCGCGCCGGCTGACCTTACCGCGCGGAAACATGCCCTCCCGGCACGGGCAGTCTTCGGCCTGTATCTTTCTGTAATTGCTCATACTGTCAATCACTCCGTTGCCCCCGTACTCGGGTTACAGATCCGAATGGTTACGCTATTTGCGCGAGGGTTTCGGCCAGTTCGTTCGGCAGATCCACCATGACGTCATGCCCGCAGGTCAGTTTGACGACATCCCATCCTGGGGCTCCGGTAAATTTGTTGGCGAAATACCGGAACGGACTGGGGTCCCAGCCATCGGCCAGGATGTAGATGCGGCGTTTCACGTTCTCGATCTCACCCGACAGCAAGACCGGCATCTCGAACGTGGCAAGCGCCTGCGGGACGCAGCGCCGGTTCACCCATTCGCGATTTGCAGGCGAGACGTGGAGGATTTCCGCCGTGAGCGGATGCGTCATCCCGCTGTTGTTTTCCAGGCCCGCGTCGCGAAAGGCGCCGATGAACTGCTCGGCCACCGGCGGTTCGAGCGCTTTGTGCAGCAGCGCCAACAAAGAGTCTCCGTCGTCCGGTACAAAGGCATCAAGATAGACAAGCGCCTTGATGCGATCGGCCATCCGGTCGGCTAACCCCGTGATCACCATGCCGCCATAAGAATGGCCGACGAGGATGACGTCGCTGATTTCCTCGGCCTCGATGCAGCCTGCGACGTCGCGAATGTGGGTTTCGAGGGTGATGTTTTCATCCGCCTTATGAGCACGTTCGCCGACGCCCGTGTGGGTCGGTGTGAAAACCTCGTGCCCCATCTTGCGCAATGCGGCCGCGGTTTGACGGTAGCACCAGCCACCGTGCCAAGCCCCGTGAACGAGAACGAACGTCTTTTTTTCTGTATTCAATTTTATGACTCCTGTGGCGTGTCAAAGACGGAACTCAGGGTTCTCTCCGAGGGCCCTGATCGCGAGCTACCGGCTGGAAACTGATTGAGGCTTTCCTGGCGATCACGGCTCTCGACGAAAATCGCTGCCCCCGGGTTTGATATCAAGTTTGTATTCCGTACCTTCCTGCGCCCGCGTTTGACTTTGCGTCCGCGCCCTCGCGCGGACTGGCATCGCTTCGCAGCGACGCCAGTCTAAAACGTCACTTCGGCTGCGGCACGATACGAAGGTACGGCCTCGGCGCCTTCCAACCGCTCGGATAGATCGTTTTGGCCTCGTCATCGCTGACGGAGCCCGCGATGATGACGTCGTCACCCTGGCTCCAATCGGCAGGCGTCGCGACGCGATGCTTGGCCGTCAACTGCAGGGAATCGATGACGCGCAATATCTCTACGAAGCTGCGCCCCGTCGTCATCGGATAGACCAGCACCAGCTTGATCTTTTTGTCGGGTCCGATGATGAAGACGTTCCGGACGGTCTGGTTGTCGGCGGCCGTCCGGGCCGCGACATTGCCCGACGTCGAGGCGGGGAGCATGTCGTAGAGCTTCGAGACATGGAAATCGGTGTCGCCGATCATGGGATAGTTCGGCGCGGCGCCTTGCGTCTCGCGGATGTCTTCCGACCACTTGGCGTGCTTGTCGACCGGATCGACCGAAAGACCCATCAGCTTGACGCCGCGCTTGTCGAATTCCGGTTTCAGCCTGGCGAGTGCACCGAGCTCGGTGGTGCAAACCGGGGTGAAATCCTTGGGATGCGAGAACAGCAGTGCCCAGCTATTGCCGATCCAGTCATGGAATTTGATTTTCCCTTCGGTGGTCTCGGCTACGAAGTCCGGAGCGACAGCACCAATCTGTAACGTCATGTTTCGACCTCCTGTTGTTAAAGCGAGATTCATTTTGGAGAACGCAGCGCCGCGACCTGGTGGCTAATCGACACCGCTGTTCATCCGCGAACTGCGCTACGGCGCCTTGTTCGGTGGCGAGACGGCCCTCATTCGCGAAAGGTCGCAAGCGCGTTGAGCGGTATCTTCAAAAAGTGTCCGCCGTTGTCTTCGGCGGGAGGCAGGCGTCCTGCTGCGATATTGACCTGCAGAGCGTGCAGAATGAGCTTTGGCATCGGCAAACTTGCGTCGCGTGCGCGGCGAAGGGCAACGAACTCTGCCTCGCCATGCGCCTGGGCAAGGTGAATGTTCCGGGCACGCTGGTGAGCTACGGTGCTTTCCCAGGCGGGTGGGCGACCGTTGGGCATGTAGTCGTGGCCCGTGAAAAGGCGGGTGTGATCAGGCAGGGCCAGGATGCGTTCGATCGTGCGCCAGAGCGCATGTGCATCGCCTCCCGGAAAATCGCAACGCGCCGTGCCGAAATCGGGCATGAAAAGCGTATCATGTATGAAGGCGGCATCGCCGACCACGTAGGTAACCGACGCCGGGGTGTGACCGGGAGAGAACAGCACGCGCGCCTCGAGATCGCCGATGTGGAAGACATCGCCGTCGGCGAACAGCCGGTCCCATTGTGAACCGTCGGTCCTGAAACTTGGCGGCAGATTATAGATATCCTTCCAAAGCCGCTGCACGTCTGTGACGCGCTCTCCGATCACAGTCCTCGCGCCCGTCTTCTCCTTGAGATAAGCGGTCGCCGAAAAGTGATCCGCATGGGGATGGGTATCGAGAATCCACTCGACCGTGAGCTTCCGTTCGCGCACGAAGGCGAGCAGCGCGTCGGCCGACGACGTCGCCGTTGCCGCAGACTTTTCGTCGTAGTTGAGTACCGGATCAATAATCGCGCAACGTCCCGTGTCACGATCAGCGACCACATATTGAACGCTGCAGCTGTACGCGTCGAAAAAGCCGTCGACCCGAGGCTCGCGGACAAAATAGCGGGAAACCAATTCGACGTGGCTATTCATGTGTCGTTGTCCGGAGAATTCCTGGCTACGCGGGCACCAGCTCGACAGGCAAAGACTGAAGCCCGCGCAGCGTATTGTTAAAGGCTCGTTTGACTTCGCCGTCGATACGGATCGCGCGAACTTTTCTGGCGAGAGCAGTGAGCATCGCCTCGCCCTCAACCCGCGCCAGCAATTGGCCGACGCACACATGAATGCCAGCGCCGAACCCGACATGGCCCGCCGTCCGACGCTCGATGTCGTAAATATCGGGCCTGTCCCATTTGCGCGGATCGCGATTGGCCGCGCCCAATAACATCAGGACTTTCTCGCCTGCGTCGAGCTGCACGCCGCCGATCTCGGCGGGCCGCGTTGTCGTGCGCGAGAACGTCTGCGCCGGCGATTCGAAGCGGATCGTCTCTTCGAAGGCGGCGCGGGCGAGAGAAGGATTTTTGTTGAGCTTCGCCATTTCGGTCGGGAATCGCGCCAGGCAATAAACTGCGGCGCCCAGCGCGTTGACAGTTGTATCAATCCCGGCGCTCAGCAGCGAACGCACCAAGAGCCTCGCATCCTCTGCGCTGATCTCACCGGTATCGACCGATTCGTGGATCTTCGCGCCGATGCCGTCGGGCGAAAGATTTTCGCGCCGGCATTGCTCGCTCACCCAGGCGGCATGCGGCGCGGCGCCTGCAAGAGCATCGCGCCGCAACTCGTTGTCGGGCCCAAAGGCGTTGAACGCCGCGTTGGCATAGGGCCCCAAGTGGTCGCGCCCTTCCTTGCGCAGGCCTACGGCGTCGGGGAAGACGGAAAGCGGATAGGCTTCGGCCAATGTCGGAATGGCGTCGAAACGACGCGCTTCCAGCAGCTTCTCGATCAGCGCCTCGGCAGCGGACGCAAGAGAATCGCGAAGCTGTTTCATGACGCTCGCCGACAGCGCACGATTGAGCACGGCGCGGGCGCGGTCATGCTCGGGTGGGTCCTTCTCCAGGACGAGACTCGGTGTCCGCCAGGGCTTCTCCTTGGAGAAATCGCTCATACCGATGCCGCGGCTAGAACAAAATGTCCGCCAATCGGTGAGGACGCGATGCACGTCTTCGTATCGCGCCACCGCCCAGACGCCGTAGCGGCACAGCCAAACGGCCGGGCCGGCCTCGCGCAACTCCTGATGAGCCGGGAAAGGATCGGCGAAGAATTCGAGCGAGAACGGATCAATGTTGGAAGTTGGCGCGCGCTCCCTGGCGCCTGTCGCGGCGATCACTTCACTCATTGCGGCCTCCTGTGGCGTTTCTCATCAGTGCACTGTCACCCTAATCTTCGAGCGCGAGTAATTCTGCCAGAGGCGGCATCTGCTGCCGTATCTCTTCCGATGAAAGGAACGAAATCCCGTGCTCTTTTCCGGCCGCAATGTGTGATCCATATCGGCCGGCCTCACCATAGTTCGCGGCGTGTGTTGGAAGATCGAGCGAGCGGGCTGGTTCGCTCATATCGCGGAAGTAGCCTTCGAAGCCGCCCGGAGACAGCCAGATCAGCATCCGCAATCGCGGAGTGAGGATCCTGAACGTATGCGGGATGAATTTAGGAAAGAACACGCCTTCGTTCTGACCCGCGGATAAGAGCTCTTTGCCGATGTAAGCATCGATGCGGCCTTCCAGTATGTAGAAGAACTCATCTTCCCGATGGTGCACGTGCGCCGGAGGTTCGTTCCCAGGCTTTGACAGGTACTCCGTGATGCTGAAGCTGCCGTTCGTGTGTTCGCTGTTGACGAGAAACGTCATGACGCTCCCCATGTACCAGCGGGAGTTTTCGATGTATCGTCCTTGCACAAAGGGCAGCAGAGAGGCCGTGTTGTTCTT
>Ga0193729_1000572_pt1 | contig 19267 bp, 19 predicted proteins | sample U1c2metaG_FD_143036 | JGI IMG/M metagenome (GOLD analysis project Ga0193729, IMG submission 143036) | Soil microbial communities from a riparian zone of the East river system, Colorado, United States - U1c2 | ecosystem: Environmental > Terrestrial > Soil > Riparian zone | place: USA: East River...
ATAAACCCCTTCTCGATGTCGCTGTGAATCGCCCCCGCCGCCTTCACCGCCGTTGCTCCCTTTCGAATCGTCCACGCCCGCACTTCCGGCTCCCCCGCCGTAAAAAACTGAATCAGCCCCAGCAAATCGTAAGTCGCACGAATCAACCGGTTCAGCCCCGGCTCCTTCAATCCGTACGACGCCAGCAGCTCCGCCGCCTCTTTCTCATCCATTTCGGAAAGTTCGGCCTCCAGCCGCCCGCAAATCGCCACCACCGCCGCATTCGGCCGCCCCTGCAGCGCGCTCAATTTGTGCCGCTCCACCGCCGTGTCCAGCTTATCCGCCTCGTCGTCCCCCAGATTCAGCACCTACAACACAGGGCGCACCGATCGACTTCCTCTCCTCCGGTGTCAACTCCAGCTCCCGCAACGCCTTCTCCGCCTCCACATGCGCCTTGCATTTCTCCAGTGCCGTTTTCTCTAGCAGAAGCACCGGCTCGCTTTTCTTTTTCAAATCCTTCTCAAGGCGCTCCAGCCGCCGCATAATCTGGTCGTGGTCCGAAAGCATCAGCTCCAGGTCCAGATTCGTCGCATCCCGCAAGGGATCAATGCTCCCCTCCGAGTGCGGCACCGAAGGATCATCAAACACGCGAATCACGTGCGCAATCACGTCCACTTCGCGCAATTGCGCCAGCGCATCGCGCATGCGCTCCTTCTGCATCCCGCCCAAATCTACGTAATTCACCGTCGCATAGGTAATCTTCTTCGGGCTATACAGCTTCGCCAGCTCCACCAGCCGCGGCTCCGGCACCTTGGCCACTCCCACGTGCGTAGCCGACGCTCCGCCCTTGCCCTCGACATGCGCCTTTGTCAGGATTCGAAACAGCGTGGTCTTCCCCACTTGCGGCAATCCAATAATCCCTGTCTGCACTTGCGTCCCTTCAATCGACTATTTTCCGCCCGCACAAACTCATCATCCTAGCACACCATTCGCTGCTCCTTAGTTCCGTCCCGGTGAGCAACAGCTCAGTTTCCGAGATCTCGAATTCCCAGCTGGGATCCGAATCGCTACCCATCAAATCCCGGCAGGGAAAGCGCAACTTCCGACTTGAGGCTTCTGCCGGCGTTCGCTACCATGGCTTCGCATGAAATCCAAACTTAGCGGCTCTTTGGTCGGCGTAGTTATCGTCGCGGCGATCGGATCAGTCTTCGTAGCCCACTATGATGATTTTCTGCCCTACCGCTGGCGGACCTACGCCGCGCCCGATGGCACCTTCTCCATCGATCTGCCAGGCAAGACTACCCTCGAAACGCGCCAGGCGCCCCTGGAAAGCGGCGGCACCATGGCTTTTCACACGATCCGTGTCGCGTCAGTCAGAAACTACACTCTCGCCTACGTCGAACATACGAATGTAGGAGAGAAATCGTCGGAAAAAGCTCTGGAATCAGCGCGCGACGGCAGTCTTCGTAAGGCCGAAGGGACATCGCTCACGCAGAATCGAATCACGGTTCAGGGTTTTCCGGGGCTGGATATGCAGGCGCGTGCGCGCGGTAACACGTTCATGGACTCGCGCATGGTGGTTGTCGGTAACCGACTTTACATGATCAGGGCCGTTGCGGCAAGCGAGCAAGACCGGGAACGACCGGGAACCAAAGACTCTCCAGCGGATATTTGACTCTTTCAAGCTCAACCCAAAGTAAAAGTTCAAAGGAGCTGTCGCCCTGATTCTCCCGGATTTCCCTGAAAATTGCTAATCTATCCCCCCGTTTCCGGAATGGAGCACCTGTGACCGCAACACCCGCCATCCTCGCCTTTGACCTTGCCGAAGCCACAAAGCACCTCGCTGAACGCGACGAATGCCTGAAGCGTTTAATCGGAGAAACACTCCCGTTTCAAATCGACGTTGCCGACGCACAATCTCCCTACGAAGCCCTCCTCGAATCCATCGCCTATCAATCCATCTCCGGCAAAGCCGCCGCCACCATTTTTGGCCGCGTCAAAGCTCTGAGCGCCTCCGGCCGCGCTCCCACGCCGCAGGAAATGCTAAAGCTGCGCAAGCCCGTCCTGCGCAAAGCCGGTCTCTCCGGCGCAAAAATCCTGGCCATGAAAGACCTCGCCCAAAAAACCATCGAAGGCATCGTCCCCTCGTTCGAAGAAGCCCAAAAGCTCTCCGACGAAGAACTCGTCGAGCGCCTCGTCTCAGTCCGCGGCATCGGCGCGTGGACCGTCGAAATGTTTCTCATCTTCCGCCTCGGCCGCCCCGACGTTCTCCCCGTCCACGACCTCGGCGTCAAAAAAGGCTGGGCCATCACCTACGGCAAGAAGCACATGCCCAAGCCCAAGGAACTCCTGGCCTTCGGCGAACGCTGGCGCCCCTACCGCACCGTCGCAAGCTGGTACATGTGGCGGGCCTGCCAGCGCGCCGGCAACGCCGCCATGCGCAAAATCCGCCCCGCCAAACTCCGTAAGCGCAAGCACCAGCCCGCCAAGCCCAAACGCCCCACCCACAAGCACGCGTAGAGGCAGGCTTCAGCCCGGCTCTTTGTCTTCTGAGACTTTTTCGTCATTTGTTGCAGCCCAAGCCGGTCGCAACCATCTTTTCCCTTGACTGCCACTATCGACCCGAGCAAATGCGGCCCTAGATATTTATCCGTCTTGGAGTGCGGGAGCTCCTGCTCCGCTTTTTCATTTATAGCTTATCCTGATGTCGCAGATGAGCCGCGCCCTCCGAGAAATGCGAACCAGCAATGCCTGCGTTTCGGCACAATTCGAGTGCGACGCAACTTCTTTAGATGCAACACTTACAAAAAAAGGGGGAGAGGCCCCGATTATGGTTAATTAGCGTCCCTTTTTACTGCCCAGCCGCTAACTCCTTCATCATGAAATATATAGCTACCAATCCCGCCAACAACACGCCGCTCTCGAGCGAAACCGAAATCCGATGCAACCGGCTGAATTCCGCCAGCAACGGGCTATCCGCCGCCGTCGCCTGGATCGAACCCACCTGCACCCGCAGCGCCGCCATCTTCGGACTAATAGAATGTTGCGACACGACTGTGAGCCCAATCATCAGCACTACACACAGCGCCGCCGGCGTCGCCAAACTCGCAAACGTCCGCGTCCGCACCAAACGAGCCAGCAGAATCGCGATCCCGCACACCACTCCAATCATGTGCATCCACCACAATCCGTACCCGACCATGGTTCCCGCCTGGTCCCGGCTCGCCAAAATCCGAAACGCCCCTGGCGCCACCACGAAGCTCAGGAACACGTCGCTCCCCAGCCACAGGCTCAAACCTAGAAACTCGATCGTACGAAGGAAGGTTGACATGGAGAGATTTTAGCTAGAATGGCTCTTGGCGTGGAAGCAAAAGATGGTGGGCGACAAAGGACTTGAACCTTTGACCTCTCCCGTGTGAGGGGAGCGCTCTAACCAACTGAGCTAGTCGCCCGTCTTGCGCGGCCGCGACGCTTTGAACCGCCATCTATTTGTAACAGGAAGGACGCAGGTTTTCAACCAATGCCCGCCGCCACCTCCCAAGTCGTCTCGCAGCTCCAGCGCTCCATCGCGCGCGCCATCTATGGCAAGGAAGACGCCATCCAACTCGCGCTGATCACCTTGCTCGCTCGCGGCCATTTGCTCATCGAAGACGTTCCCGGCGTCGGCAAGACGACGCTGGCTCAAGCGCTCGCAAAATCATTTCACTGCAGCTTTCAGCGCATCCAGTTCACGTCGGATTTGCTCCCCAGCGATGTTCTCGGCGTCAGCGTCTACAATCCTGAATCGCGCGATTTTGAATTTCGTTCCGGCCCTATTTTCGCCAACGTCGTCCTTGCCGACGAAATCAATCGCACCACCCCGCGCACGCAATCCGCGCTTCTCGAAGCCATGAACGAAGCACAGGTCACTGTCGACGGCAAGACGCTTCCGCTGCCACAGCCTTTTCTCGTGATCGCCACGCAAAATCCCGTCGAGCATCACGGCACTTATCCCCTGCCGGAATCGCAGCTCGACCGTTTTTTGATGCGCATCAAAATGGGCTATCCCTCGCACGAAACAGAAAAGGAAATTCTGCGCAAGCGCGTTGGCGATAATCCTCTTGATTCGCTCGATTCGATCGCGGATGTCAGCGATGTGCTGGCCATGCAGAACGCCGTTGCCCATATCAAAGTCGACTCCAGCCTGCACGATTACGCTCTCGAGATCGTCAATCTCACGCGCAAGAGCGAGCAGCTCGCGCTCGGCGTCAGCCCCCGCGGCACACTCATGCTCCAGCGCGCCGCGCAAGCCCGCGCCTACCTCGATGGCCGCGACTATTGCCTCCCCGACGACTTCAAACAGCTCGCCGTTTCCGTTTTCTCTCACCGCGTTGTTGCCAGCTCGCGCCACGCATCGCTCCAGAAAAAATCGGAAACCACCGATTCCGTTCTTCGCGATATCGTTGAATCCGTCCCCGTTCCCTTGTGATCGTCTCGCCGTGAGCGTGCCATCAACCATCGCGCAACTCTGGGCCAAGGCCGACCGCCCTGCCGTGCGTGCGTTCCTCCTCTCGATCACCGCGCTCACCGCGGCGCTCCTTCTGGCGCTGTATTCCGGCGCCGCCGCGGAAATAGGCCAGGTCGCGCTCGCCAGCACTTCGGCCCTTGCCGCCCTCGCCATCGCCGGCTGGGTGGGCGTGACGCTCGTTCCAGTTCTCGCGAAGCGCACGCCGCTTCGCTGGATCGGTTACAAAATGGAGTACCGCATCACCTTTGAGGGGTGGATTTATCTAGGCGGGATTCTTCTTGTCGCCCTCGCGGCGCTGAACACCGGCAACAACCTCCTCTTCCTGATTCTCGCCAGCCTCATCGCCCTCGTTTTGATGTCCGGCATTCTTTCTTCCATCACGCTCTCGGGCATCGGAATGCGGCTCGTATTGCCCGAACATATTTTCGCCGGCCAGCCGGTCCGCGCCATGGTCGAGATTGAAAATGAAAAGCTGACGCTGCCTTCGTTTTCGTTGCGCGTCGAGGCCGCCAAAACAAACCAGGCCCAGGCCGCTGCCATGCTCGAAACGCCGGTCTATTTTCCTTACCTCCCAAAACATGACCGCGCGCAGCAAACCATTCCCGTGACGTTTCCGCGGCGCGGCGTCTATCGCCAGGAAGCTTTCCGAATCGTCACCCGTTTCCCTTTTGGCTTCCTGCGGAAAGCGCGCCAGTTGAACTTGAAAACCGAAGCGCTGGTCTATCCCTCCGTGGAACCGACCGCTGACTACCTCGAAATCCTTCCCGGCCTGCAGGGAGCGCTGGAAAGCGTCACCAAAGGCCGCGGTCAGGATCTCTACGCGCTGCGGGATTACCTCCCCACGGACAGTGCGCGCCACGTGCACTGGAAAGCTTCCGCGCGCACCGGTTCATTGATGGTCCGCGAATTTACCCGCGAAGACGACTGCCGCATCCTGCTCGTTCTCGATCCTCATCTGTCCGCCGAAGAATCCTCCAGCCTGAAACCGGGAATGTCTGCGACGAGCGAGCGCTTTGAGCGTGCCGTCAGGACCTGCGCCAGCCTGGCCTGGCACTTCTACGAAAACAATTCGCTGTTGCAATTCCGGAGCGCCGGTGTGGATACTCCTCTCGCTCCCGCCGACGAAATCATTTTCGCAATTCTCCAGCACCTGGCGATCGCGCAACCCCTGCCATCCGACCCCGGGCAATCGCTCATGGCCGACCTCGCGGCCTCGCCCGAACTTTTCAAAATCATCGTGACCAGCCAGCCCCACGGCTCCGTCCCCGCCTCCGTGTGGAGTTCCTCCTACGTCGTCTTCCTCGACGACCCCGTGCAGTAGGAGGGACAGGTATTTCTGCCTGTCTGCTTCGTCACCGAAAATTTTGGGGAAACGGATAGGCAAGAATGTCTGTCCCACTCAGCTGTGCGAGAATGTGCCTGCACTATGCTAAACGGCCGCGAGCTCGCCACATTTCGCAAAGAACTGCTTGGCTGGTTCCGTCAATTTCAGCGTGACCTGCCGTGGCGCCGCACTACGGATCCCTATCGGATCTGGCTTTCCGAAATCATGCTCCAGCAAACCCGCGTTGCCGCCGCGATTCCTTACTACGAACGATTCCTGCAGCACTTTCCGGACGTTCACGCGCTCGCCGCTGCGCCGCAGGAAGAAGTGCTGCGCCTCTGGTCGGGTCTCGGGTACTACAGTCGCGCGCGCAATCTGCACAAAGCCGCGCAGCAAATCGTTGCGAAGCACAGAGGACTTTTTCCAGCGCGCCTGGATGACGCCCTCGCCTTGCCCGGCATCGGAAACTACACCGCCGCGGCGATTCTGAGCATCGCCTTCGGCGAAAAATTCGCCGTGCTCGACGGCAACGTCGCCCGCGTCCTTGCGCGTCTCGGCGCGATTCGCGGCGACCTCCGTGAGTCGCAGCGTTGGCAAAAGCTGCAGAAAAAAGCGGATCGCTTGCTCGAACCGAAATCCCCCGGCGATTGGAACCAAGCCGTGATGGAACTTGGCGCGACGTTGTGTACTCCAAAATCGCCGCGGTGCCTCCTTTGCCCGGTCGCACAATTCTGCGAAGGACGCAAACTTGGCGTCGCCGAATCCTTGCCCGAAAAACGGAAGAAACGCCCAATGGTGCAAGTAACTCTTGCCGCTGCGGTATTCGCAGATGCAGAGGGCCAGACGCTTCTGTTGCCGCCGCCGAAAAATACAAAAGAGAAATCCGCCGCCGATCACGTGCCAACCTTGGTTTCAAAAATGTTGCACTTCCCAACGCTTTCGGTGACTGGGGAACCAGCCGGGAAACTGAGTGCGTTCCTCCGAAAACTTATGCCGGGCGCTCAAAGCCACAAATGGCAGCTCATCCGGGCCGGCAAAGTCCGTCACGCCGTGACGTATCGCGCCATCACCCTCTTGCCGTTCCTTATCAACGTTCAAAAACTCCCCCGCGTCCCCGGCGCGAGACAGGCTCCTCTAGACAACATCTCCCGCCTCCCCGTTTCCAATCTCACCAGGAAAGCCGCCCGCGCCGCTCTGGCAGTGGCGGCTTCCCTTCCGGCCAAGCACTGAGAGTTATCCTTTCGTCCACCCTCGTTTTCGCCCCGCCCCGCAGGTGCTACGATAAAAAAGTCGGCCATGGCCACATCCATCGCAACTCCGAGTGAGTCCGCCCTGCCCGCCGAGCGCTTCTTCCGCACCTCGCTTTCACTGCTCATCCTCACTTCGACTGTCACGCTCGTGAGCACCGGCAAGCTCGACGTCATCACCAGTTTTGCTGCTCCACTCATCATGCTGTACAAGGGCTTCCGCTCGTGGCATGGACGCCCCGCCGAACTTTCGCCGCGCTACGCAACCTGGTGCGTGCTCGCTTACCTGGCGTTCTTCCCGGTGGACGCCCTGTTTCTCTCGCGTTTCTCTGTTGGAAATTCATCCAATCCGCCGCTATTCGCCGCCCTTCTGGGAGTGGTGCATTTTCTGATTTTCGTCACCATCGTCCGCTTCTATAGCGCTGTCACGGACCGCGACGCGCTCTTTCTCTCGATGCTCTCTTTTGCCGGTATTCTCGCCGCAGCCGTTCTTACCGTCGATACCACCTTCCTGATTCTCTTTTTCATCTTTCTCCTGTTTGGTGTTTCCACTTTCGTCGGGATGGAATTGCGCCGCGGAGCCATCGGCGCGGTTTCGCCGGCACTCCGTGTACACCCCGAGCGCGATCGAAGATTGAATCGCGCGCTGAGTCTTTCCGCGCTCACTGTGGCCACGGGATCTATCGTCTTAGGTAGCGTGCTGTTTTTCTTTTTTCCGCGTTTCAGCGCCGGGTATCTCGGCCGCGCCAGCTTCAACACATCGCTCATGTCCGGTTTCACGGAAAACGTCGAGCTCGGTCAAATCGGCGAGATCAAAAAGAATTCCGCAGTGGTCATGCGCGTACAAACAGGAAAACCGATTGGTTACAACCGGCTGCGCTGGAGGGGCATCGCGCTTACGACTTTCGATGGGAGGCGGTGGACTACTTCGGATCACAATCCGCAAGAGTTGAAGCCCAAAGAGGATGGCTGGATTTACACCACGGATTCAAGGCTGAAAGCGGATGAGCCGGGCATGTTCTACACCGTGTACCTTGAACCTCTGGCCACCGATGCCATTTTCGTTCCCGGCATGGTCACCCGTCTTCGCGGAAATTTTACCGGCGAAGGCGGAAACTCGTTTGCCGCGATGCGCCGCACTTCTATCCTTCGGGATTTCACCGGCACGCTTTTGAACCCCTTTCACAATTACACGGCCGTACGGTATGCCGGTATTTCAAGCTTGCCTCCGCTCAATTCGGCCAAGCTCCGCGCGGCTTCAACGGACTATTCGCCGGATATCACGGAAACGTACCTGCAGCTCCCCGCGCTTGATCCGCGCATCCCGGAGCTTGCCAAACAGATCACGAAAAACGCCCGGACTCCATTCGACAAGGCGCTAACGATTGAGAGCTACCTGCGCGACCGTTTCAAGTACACCCTGAATCTTGCCGGGAAACCCGGAGACGATCCGCTCGCTCATTTTCTTTTCGAGACTCGCGCTGGCCACTGCGAATATTTTGCTTCGGCAATGACCATCATGCTGCGCACGCTGGGTATTCCTTCGCGTGAAGTCAATGGCTTCCTCCCGGGCGAATACAACGACCTGGGCGGAGATTACATTGTCCGCGCAAGTGACGCGCACAGCTGGGTGGAGGTCTACTTTCCAAACATGGACTGGCAAACATTCGATCCCACGCCGGCGGCTCCCGAAAACGAAACGGGCTTCCTCGCGCGCCTGGGGCAGTTTGCCGACTGGATGGAGATTACCTGGAGTGAATGGGTGATCGGCTACGACTTCGCCCACCAATTAGTCCTGGCGCAGAATCTGCAGCGGGACTCGCGGAATTGGAGCGAATCCGCGCGCAATTGGTTCGAACGCAAGCAGCGCGCGGCTAAGCGATGGATGAAGTCGTGGCAGCTTCAACGGGGCGTGCTGGGCTATTTGTTGCCGGTCGCGCTGGTGCTCTTTCTGGCGGCATTGCGTTTCAATCTTCTCACTGAACTGGGTCGGCGCGTCCGTTTGTTCTTTCAATTGCGCGGATCCAAAGTGGTCCGCGCCGATCCCCAGCTTGCATCGCGGCTCTACGCGGAACTGCTTCGAGTGCTAGCGCGCCGTGGACTGATGCGAAGTGTGTCGCAGACACCGTTCGAATTCGCGGCCGCCGTGGATTCCCCGAATCTGGCGCCCGCCGTGCGGGAATTCACGCAACTCTATGGCCAAGCGCGCTTCGGCGGCACGCCTTGCGATACCACTCGCTTGCGCCAACTCCTCGACCAGATTCGAACGGCATTGCGCGGGCGCTAAAGACAATTTATATCCTGCCAAGAAAGGGCGCAGCGGTGCTGCGCCCCTACAAATACGCGAATGAACGGCGCGTGTTACAATTTAAAATTGCGCAAAGGTGCAAATTTACAGCCTATGACCAAGGTCGGATTCGTCAGCCTGGGATGCCCCAAGAACCTCGTGGACAGCGAGGTGATGATGGGGATTCTTGCCCGCGAAGGTTACGAACTGACGCCGCGCGCCGATGAAGCGGAAATTCTGGTCGTCAATACGTGCAGCTTTATCGAAGCGGCGCAAAAAGAGTCCGTGGACGCCATTCTTGAAATGGCGGAGCACAAGAAATTCGGCGCGGCAAAAAAACTGATCGTGGCGGGTTGCCTGGTTGAACGGTATCGCGCGCAGATTCTGGGGCAGGTGCCGGAAGTGGACGCGGTCATCGGCACCGGCGAAGTCGAACGGATTATGGAAGCGGTGCAAGGCGAGCTTCGCGTGCTCCCCGCGCAGCCGCCCGCGTTTCTCTATCACGACCTGACTCCGCGCATCGTCACCACTCCGAAACACGCGGCGTACATCAAAATCGCGGAAGGCTGCGATCATCCCTGCACCTTCTGCATCATTCCGCAGCTTCGCGGCGCGTTTCGCAGCCGGCGATTCGAATCGGTGATGCGCGAGGCGGAGAATCTAGCAAAGGCCGGGGCGCGGGAAATCACGCTGATCGGGCAGGACACGACTTCTTACGGCGAAGATCTCGGCCTGCGTGACGGCCTCGCGCAACTCCTGGAAAAACTTGCGCAAACCGACGATTTGCTGTGGGTACGATTTTTGTACGCCTACCCGAATCGCGTCACCCAGAAATTGCTGGACACTATCGCGGCGCACCCGCGCCTCGCCAAGTACATGGACATGCCGCTGCAGCACGCCAGCCGCAACGTGCTGGCGCGGATGAAGCGCGGTTCGAACGGCGACGCATTTGTGAAATTGCTGGAGCGCATTCGAACGACAATTCCCGGCGTTTCACTACGCACATCGTTCATCGTGGGCTTTCCGGGCGAGACCGAAGCCGATTTCGAGGAGCTGTGCGATTTCGTAAGAACCGCAAACCTCGATTGGATGGGCGTCTTCGAGTATTCCGACGTGGACAATGCGGGAAGTTACGCGCTGGATGAAAAAGTAGACGCGGAGACGATCAGCGACCGCCGCAACCACTTGATGGCCATTCAGAAGAAAATCTCGCGAGAGAATCTGCGAGCGAAGTATTTACGCGCAAAGCAGCGCGCGTCCAAGGACCACACTTTCACGGCGCTGATCGAAGGCCCTTCGAAAGACAATCCCCTCGTCTGGGAAGCGCGCCTCGAAGGCATGGCTCCGGAGATCGACGGGAAGCTGTACCTGACGGACATTGAATTGCCTGGCGGAGAAGTCGCGGAAGCCGGTGACATCGCCCGCGTTGAAATTACCAAGACGGACGCCTACGACCTGGTCGGCCGGGTCGCCGAGATTCTGCGCCGGCCAGCCGCAGGGGCCGGCCCGGGCGCTGTGCCAATGCCGCCGATTGCGGCCGCCGAAAAACTTCATCGGATCGCCACTGGGGCACCCCTCCGCGTCCTGGGCTGAGCTATACTCTCCTTTCGAAGATAACGTTAGGTCGGCTTCTGCGATTTCTGTGACCTTCGTGTAAAATCTTTCAATACAGAGAGCGCAGAGTTCGCAGAGAAGAAAAACGCACCATGAAACACAAGTGCCCCATTTGCAAAGTGGAAACCGACTCTACGGTCCACGCGGACTTCCCTTTTTGCAGCGAGCGCTGCCGGGAACGGGACCTGGGCAACTGGGCCAGCGAGAAATATGTGGTGTCCGAACCAGTCTTCAACGAAGAAGACACTGGTGAAGGCGAGGGGAACACCATCGTCCTTCCTTTGGACAACGATCTGGACAACCCGAATGACGCCGACCACTGAGGCCACCGCAGCGCCCGCAGCACCGCCCAAGAAACCGCGGCTCGCGCTCGCGCTCGCCACTGCGCTTGGCGTTGGCTACATTCCCAAGGCGCCGGGTACATTTGGGTCGCTTGTAGGGGTTGCGACCGCCTACCTCTCGGCTGTTTTTTTCCTGCAGCCCACGTCCTTTGGCGGACTATTCCCTCTGCGCCCCGATTCCGACGCGGTGCTAAGGGATAAACACTTTCTCGTCCCAGGCAGCGACATTCACAACGCCATCCTGGTCCTGCCAGTGTTCTGTGCCCTGGCCCTCCTTGTCATTCTTGCGGCGATTGGAGTGTGGAGTGCTTCCCGGGCGGCCGCTTACGCGGGAATCGAAGATCCGCAATTTGTAGTTATTGATGAAGTCGCGGGACAGCACTTTGCTCTCCTGCTCCCGCTCATTCCCATTGCGCTGCCGCACTTTACCGCGCACATGGACTTCTCCGTCTTCGCGATTTTCTTTGCGCTCAGCCTGGTGAATTGGAAATATCTTTTGCTCGGATTTATACTTTTTCGCGTGTTTGACATCTGGAAGCCGTGGCCGATCCGCCGGCTGGAAAAACTGCCCGGCGGCTGGGGGATCATGGCCGATGACTGGATGGCAGGCATCTACGCTGCAATTCTCCTGCGTGTCGCGTTACACTTTGGTCTGTTCACGTTTCACCTTGGTCTGGTATGAAATTCGGCTTCGGCTCGTCGGCAGAAAAAAACGGCATTCCGCACATTGAGAGAGTTGCGCCCGCGGCGGCTATTCCTGGGGGCGAGATCACCATTTACGGGCGCGGCTTCGTCTCAGGCGCACAGCCGCGCCCGGTAGTGCGCTTTGGCGAAGCCGAAGCGAGCATCGCGCTCGCCAGTGAGAATCGTCTGGTGGCGCGCGTTCCGGAAGGCGCGAACGGCGGAGTGGTGCGCGTCGCCACGGCCAGCCACGAAAGCCAGCCGCATCCCGTACACATCGGCCTGCAAATCGCGGACAACCTTCATCCCGTGGCAAATCCCGCGGTCGATCTGGACGGCAACATTTACGTCACGTTTTCCGGTCCGCGGGGCCAGCGTGTTCCCGTTTCGCTTTACAAAATCACCGCGAATTACAGCGTGAAGCCGTTCATCACTTCGCTGATGAATCCCAGCGGCCTGGCGCTCGATCGCATGGGCAATCTGTTCGTCTCCTGCCGCAACGACGGAACGATACATCGCATCACGCCCGATGGCCGCGCCGAGCAGTGGATCGAAGGCATGGGCGTCGCCACCGGCATCGCGTTCGATCACAACGGCAATCTGTACGTTGGCGACCGCAGCGGCACGGTTTTCAAGATCAGCCCGAGCCGCGAGATCTTTGTTTTTGCCACGCTCGAGCCCTCCATCGCCGCTTATCACCTGGCGTTTCATCCCAGCGGCGATTTGTACGTTTCCGGGCCGACGACCTCCAGCTTTGACCGCATCCACAAAATCACGCAGGGCGGCGATGTGAGCGTTTTCTTCCGTGGCCTCGGGCGGCCGCAGGGCCTGGCTTTGGATCGCGACGGAAATCTCTATGTGGCGGCCTCTTACGCTGGGCGTCGCGGCATCGTGAGGATCACGCCGCAAGCTCAGGCCGATATCGTGCTCAGCGGCTCCGGCATTGTGGGCATGGCGCTCCAGCCTTCCGGCCGCGCGATTCTTGCCACCACGGACGCCCTCTTCACGCTCGATTGGGACGTCCGCGGCTTGCCATTCATTGGGTGAAGCATGAATGTGCCATCCATCGAAATCCTGCGTGAGGGACGCGGCATACTTGATCCGGTGATGCATCGGCACGGTTTCTCGTTCGAAGATGGACCGGCCGGCCCAAGCAGCGGAGGCCCTTACTCTAGTAGGGCGTACGTGAATGGAAACCGGAAACTGGAGATCCATTTCCGCCATTCGTTGGGGTCAGTTACCTATCACTTCGGAAAGAAATCTCTCGACCATGAATTCTATATGTACGCATTACTGGGCGCGAACGGCGGCAACAGATATCCGGGCTTTTCAGGGGACCCTCTCGATCCCGTTAGGAGGCTTGCTTTCGATCTGGAGAATTTCGCATCTGGCTTTCTGAATGGAAACTTCCAAGAGTTTGCGCGCTGCGTGATTGCGGCGGAAGAGCGGAAGAAAATCCCCGGAATCGCGAGACTTCCTTAGAATGAAAGCGGAAATCATCGCAGTTGGTTCGGAACTTTTGACTCCGGATCACGTCGACACCAACTCGCTCTTCCTAACCGAAGAGCTGAACAAGCTCGGCATCGAGGTGGTGCGCAAATCGATCGTCGGGGACAATCGCGACTATTTGAGCGCCGCATTCAAGGAGGCGCTGGAGCGCGTCGAGCTGGTCATCGCGTCGGGCGGGCTGGGTCCTACGGAAGACGACCTGACGCGCGAAACCGTCGCGGGGCTTCTGGGCCGTAAGCTGCACCTTAACAACGAGATTCTCCGATACATCGAAGGCCGATTCCGGCAGCTCGGCCGAGAGATGCCCGCGGTGAATGTGCGGCAGGCGATGGTGCCGGAAGGCGCGGAAGTGCTCGAGAATCCGCGCGGCTCGGCGCCGGGGCTGTGGCTCGAAGACGCGGGGCGCTGCGTGGCACTGTTACCCGGCCCTCCGCGCGAATTGAAGCCCATGTACCAGGAGCAGGTTTTGCCGCGGCTGCAGCGGCGCAGCTCGAACATTCGGATGTTTCACCGGGAATTGCGCGTTGCGGGCATGGGTGAATCGAGCGTCGAGCAGCGCATCAGGCCCATTTACATGCGGTACGCCGACCTGAACACCACGATTCTCGCTGCGCCGGGCGAAATTCAGATCCATTTGAGAGTGTGGACCGATGACGCGGCGCACGCGCAAAAAACGCTGGACGAAATCGTGCAAGGATTCGAGATCGCGCTGGCCGACCGCATTTTCTCTCAGGACGGTTCTTCGATGGAAGAAGTGGTGGCGGGCCTGCTGACGAGGAACAACTCCACCATCTCCGCCGCGGAAAGCTGCACGGGCGGCTTGCTCGCGCAGCGGCTGACGAGCATCGCCGGCAGCTCATCGTATTTTCTGGGTGGAGTGGTGAGCTACAGCAACGAGCGGAAGACGGCGTGGGCGGATGTTCCGCCGGAACTGATCCAGTCCAAAGGCGCGGTCAGCAGTGAAGTGGCGATCGCCCTTGCCGACGGTATCCGCCCACGTCGGCAGCACGCTGGGCGTGGGGATCACCGGCATTGCGGGCCCGGGGGGCGGCAGCGATGAAAAGCCCGTCGGCACCGTGCATATCGCACTGTCGCATGCCGGTGGCGTGAAAGAGCGCGGCGTGCGCTTCCCCGGAGATCGCGAAGCTATCCGCTGGCATGCATCGCAATTGGCGCTCGATCTGGTGCGCATCCATTTCCTCTACAACGGCGGGGAGCCGCCGGCACGCAGCGCCAAAAGGTCTTGACCCCCGATGCGTCTGTTCGTCGCGCTGGAGATTCCGGCCACGGTGCGAGAAAATCTCGCGGCCCTGCTCAAGGCGCTTCGCGCGGTTTCGCCGCAAACTCGCTGGGTGCGTCCGAAGAATCTTCACGTGACGCTCAAGTTCATTGGTGAAGTGCCGGAAACAGAATTCGCAGTCATTCGAAACGCTCTCGCCGCCGCGCGCTCCGATCAACCTGTCACACTCGAGTTTCGCGGGCTCGGCTTTTTCCCCAACGAAAAAAGCTCTCGCGTTTTCTGGGCCGGCATCGAGGCTTCGCCGAATTTGAAAACTCTGGCGGCCGATATCGAGCGTGCGATGGAAAAACTTGGCATCCCGCGCGAAGAGCGGCCTTTTTCGCCGCACCTGACGCTCGCGCGGTTCGAGCCTCCCGGGCTGCCGGAAAAACTTCGCTCCGCGATCCAGGAAAGCGCGGCACGCGAGTTTGGTTCGTTCCGCACCAACCAATGCCATCTGATCGAGAGCAAGCTGAAACCGTCTGGCGCGGAGTACACTACGCTCGAAAGCTTCCCGTTCGTGGCGGCGGAGGCCTAACGTATGCCTGAGATTTCGATCACAGTCTTTCTGATCCCTTTTGCCGCGTATCTTCTTGGCTCGATTCCCTTCGGGCTGCTCCTCGCGAAATTGTTTGGCGGCGTGGACTTGCGCAAATCCGGCAGCGGCAACATTGGCGCAACCAACGTCGCTCGCGTCGTGGGGCCGCTGGCTGGAATTCTCACGCTGGCCTTCGACGCCGGGAAGGGCGCGGCAGCTGTCTGGCTCGCCGGCCGTGTCACCAACGAAAGCGCCACCTGGATGATGATCGCCGCTTTCGCGGTGCTGCTTGGACACTGCTTCCCGGCATGGCTAAAGTTCAAGGGCGGCAAAGGCGTGGCCACGGCTCTCGGCGTGTTTCTTGCCCTCTGTCCGCTTGCAGCGGTCAGCGCTCTGTTGCTCTTCCTTCTTTGCGTGGCCTATTGGCGTTACATTTCTCTCGGTTCCGTGGCAGGGGCCGCGGCCATGCCGCTGCTCATCTATTTTCTGTGGGCGCCGCGTCATGCGCCGCCGATCATCGTCAACGTGGGAACGCTGGCCATCGCTCTGCTGGTGATTTACAAGCATGACGGCAACCTTCAGCGCCTCGTGGAAGGCACCGAGCCGCGCTTTTCTTTCAGCAAGAAGAAAAAAACGGAATGACGAAGATCGCCATTCTCGGCGCGGGCGGCTGGGGTACGGCGCTGGCGATCGTTCTTTCGCGCAGCCGCAAAACCCACGAAATCTCGCTTTGGGTGCACAACGCCGGACTAGCCGAAGCGATCCGCCGCGACCGTGAAAATAAAACGTATCTTCCCGGGTCGAAATTGTCTGAGAAGGTTCGAGTTCATCCTCACTTGGAAGCCGCGCTCTCTGGCGCGCAGGTCATCCTCGGTGCCATGCCCTCCGGCCATGCTCGCGCCGTTTACGCTTCTGCGCTGCCCTTTGTCGCCGCCAGCGCAAGTTTCGTCAGCGCCAGCAAGGGCCTCGAGCCATCAACGCACTTGCGGATGAGCGAGGTGATCGCGCAGGTCGTCTCGCCGAAATTTGCGCCGCGCATCGCGGTGATTTCCGGACCATCGTTCGCCGTGGAGGCCGCTCGCGGCGAACCGACGGCCGTCGTTCTGGCCTCGCGGGACACCGCGCTCGCCGCCGAGCTGCAGGAAGAGTTTGCCGGGCCAGCGTTCCGTCTGTATACCAACGACGACGTTCTGGGCGTCGAGCTCGCGGGCGCAGTGAAAAATGTGATGGCTATCGCCGCGGGCGCGTGCCAGGGTCTCGGCCTCGGTTCGAATGCGCTGGCGGCGCTGATCACGCGCGGCCTCGCGGAAATGGCCCGCTTGGCGGTGGCCCTGGGAGCGCGGCCGGAGACGCTCAGTGGTCTGGCGGGATTGGGCGATTTGGTTCTTACCTGCACGGGCTCGCTCAGCCGCAATCGATTCGTTGGAATCGAACTGGGCAAAGGACGCACTCTGAGTGAAATCCTCGCGAATATGCGCATGGTTGCCGAAGGCGTGAATACGGCTGCGCCGTTGCTGGCGCTGGCCCGCGAACATCGGATCGAAATGCCGATTACGGAACAAGTTGACGCTATTCTGCATGCGGGCAAGTCTCCCAAGGACGCTATTCGGGACATCATGGAGCGGCCTTTGAAGCGGGAATAAGCGCGGGGCGTCGCTTTCAGTCGTCAGTTTTCAGTCCTAAATTGTTAGTGCGAAGTGCAGGAATTGCGTCTGACGGTACCTATGAACACGGTCTGCTGAATCGTCTCTGCTGCCGGACGGTCCTCGAAAATCGGCAATACGTTTTCAGGTTTTGGTTGCCAGTTGGCAATGAACTGAGACCGTTGTAGCCGATTTGACCCACTGAATGCTGACAACTGATAACTGTCCGCTTTTTTGGCCTCTAGTACCAAAGTTCCAGTTGCACATGCGCCACTCGGAGCGCTGCCGGACCGCCCAAGTACCTCAAGTTCTCCTAGAATGAATAGTGCAGATGTCAGTGGATGCCAAATCTCGTTGGGGACGTGTGCGCGCCGGGCGCGTGCGAATCCTTTGGCTCTTTCTGGGCGCATTTTTGCTGGTCAGCACGCTTCCCATTGGCCTCTACCACCGCCAGGTATTGCAACTTAGCCAGGACAAGTTGGTGGATACCGAGCGCGTCCAGCAGACCGATCTGACCAGGTCGGTAGCGCAGGAAATCGAGTTATTCGAATCCAATCTGACGCAACAGCTCCTGAGCGAGCGCCAGATTCTAGCGCTAACCGGCCTCATCGACAACGTGGAAGATTCCGCGGCGGAACCCAAGGTCACCCGCCTGCTAGAAAATTTTGTCGAAAGCAATCGCGATACGTTCATTTACCTGACGGCGGTGGGGAAGTCCGGAAAAGGCACGAGCGCGTCGCAGGGAAATTTCCGGGCCGAGCAGGATCCGTTCGTGGCGAGAGCGCTGCAGAGGGCCTTCATCACCTGCCTGCAATCGAAGCAACTGCAGGTGGTCAAGTTTCGCAGCGATCCTCTGGCATTGGCTCCCCAAAACCGGCCGGCCTTCGTCGTGGCCGTGCCCTTGAAAGACGTGAACGACAACTTTACGGGAATGCTGGCCGCGGTCGTTTCCCTGGAACCCATTCTTCATCGTTTGCAGGAAGCCAGCGTGCGGGGACGCACCGTTTTTCTAGTGGATCACAACGGCCGCCTCGTGGCCCACCCGGAGACGAAAAACTTCGTTCCTGGCGCGGACGTAAGCAGCAATTCACTTGTGGCAAAAGTGAAGGCGCTGCCTCAGGAGCTCCGCAACACGGAAACGGTGCGTTTTACCGAAACGGACAAGAAACACCAGGTCGAGATGATCGGAACGTACAGCACTTTTCCTGAAGTGAATTGGGCGGTCATTGCGCAGCGGAGCCTCGATCAGGCGCAGAGTGACACCGGCGTCACCGAACTGAACCGGCAGGCGCTGGCGTTCGTCAGCGTGGTCATTCTGTCCGCCATTCTCGTCGGTTATTTCTTTGCGGTGGGCATCAGCGGGCCCATCCGCGGGCTGGCCGCCTCCACACGCGCGATCAGCCGCGGCGAATTTCACCAACGCTCACCCGTGCGCGGGGCTTCGGAGATCAGCGAGCTCGCTGAAAACTTCAACAAGATGGCCGGCGACATCGAGGAATACATCGAGCGCCTGAAAGAAGCGGCCGAGGAAAACCGCGAGCTGTTTATCGGATCGATCCGCATGCTCGCCGCGGCCATCGACGAAAAGGATCCGTATACGCGCGGTCACTCCGGCCGCGTGGCGAAGTATTCGACGCTGATCGGCCAGGAACTTGGTCTCAGCAGGGAAGAGCTGGACAAGCTGCGCATTGCGGCTTTACTGCACGACGTTGGAAAAATCGGCGTCGAAGACCGCGTGTTAAAAAAGCCCGGCTCGCTCACGCCCGAAGAATTCGGGTTGATGAAACAGCACACCGTGAAGGGCGCGAACATCATGCGCCCGGTTTCGCAGTTAAAAGAAATGCTTCCAGGCATCGAGCTGCATCACGAACATATGGACGGCCGCGGTTATCCTTACGGCTTGCAGGGCCAACAGATCCCGCTGATGGCGCGCATCATCGGCGTGGCCGATACTCTCGATGCCATGACCACCAACCGCCCTTACCAGACGGCGATGGAACTGGACTACGCGATGAACCGCATCCGCGCCCTGACCGGCTCCAAATTCGATGACGTGGTGGTGACTGCTCTCGAATCCGCCGTCAACGCCGGCAAGCTCCGCCTCAGCGCCGTCGAAGTGCACGTTTAGCGGTAATCTTCTCGGCTCGTCTCGCCCTTTGTGCTCTTAGTGTGTTTGGCGCAGTCTGGTGAGCTTCCGCGGGGTGCGCGACCTCTATTGGGCAATCATGCCCGACGGGACTCCCAATAGTTGTCGAATTCACGACTGTGGCGGCAGCAACGGACAGCGATGACAACATTGGCACCACGAACGGTCCAGA
>Ga0193729_1000573_pt1 | contig 19257 bp, 15 predicted proteins | sample U1c2metaG_FD_143036 | JGI IMG/M metagenome (GOLD analysis project Ga0193729, IMG submission 143036) | Soil microbial communities from a riparian zone of the East river system, Colorado, United States - U1c2 | ecosystem: Environmental > Terrestrial > Soil > Riparian zone | place: USA: East River...
TTATGAGAAAAGGAATTTTGTACCGCTTGAAGATCGCGTTCGCAGCCTGGTTACGATCGAATCGCAAATTCCAAACATCCTTATCGCAGCCAAAACGAACCTGAACGACGTGCTTCCCAAACCGTATGTGGAACTTGCAATTCAGATCGCAAGAGGTTCCTCGGATTTTCTGAAGAAAAACCTGGTTGCGGCGGTAGCCGGGCTAAAAGACGAGCAAATTCGCGCCGCGTTTCAGGATGCCAATCGCAGAGCAGCCAATGCTCTCGCCGATTATGCCGCGTGGCTGGAACGCGAAAAACTTCCAAAGGCGTCGCCGGATTTTGCGCTTGGTGAAGAGAAATATCAACGCCTGCTCGCGCAGACCGAACTTGTCGATCTTCCGCCTGAGAAAATCCTTGCGATCGGCATGGAGCAACTAAAGGCGCAACAGAATGCGTTTGCCGAGGCCGCGAAAACAATTGACCCTAACAAATCGGCCATTGACGTTTTCAAACAGATCCAAGGCGAGCATCCGACGCCGCAAAATCTTATTCCCGACATAGCTAAAGATCTGGAAAAGATTCGGAAATACGTTTCGAACCATCATTTGGTAACGATTCCCTCGGACATTCGAGCCCAGGTAAAAGAAACGCCGCAATATCGCCGCGCCACGTCCTTTGCGTCGATGGATACGCCAGGCCCGTTCGAAAAGCACGCGACTGAAGCCTATTATTATGTGACGCCAACTGAAAGCGACTGGCCCGAAAAACAAAAGCAAGAATGGCTGACCGCCTTCAATTATTACGCTTCCGATATTATTTCGATCCACGAAGTTTATCCCGGCCATTATGTGCAATTCCTGCGCTTGAACGCGTCGTCCGCAGGCAAGGTTGAGAAGATTTTTGGCAGCTACGCATTCATCGAAGGCTGGGCGCATTACTGCGAGCAAATGATGATCGAGCAAGGCTATGGCAGCGCGACCGATGCCAGTCCGAGTGAAGAAGACACGAAACGCGCGGCCAAATATCGCATGGCGCAAGCGGATGAAGCACTCCTGCGCTTATGTCGATTGTGTGTGTCGATTAAGATGCATACCCAAAATATGTCAGTGGACGAAGCGGCAAAGTTTTTCCAGAATAATTGCTACTACGAGGAAAAGCCGGCTCACTCCGAGGCGATGCGCGGCACATTCGATCCTGGATACCTCAATTACACGCTTGGTAAATTGCAGATTCTGAAACTGCGCGATGATTACAAAGCGCAACAGGGCGACGAATTCTCATTACAAAAATTCCATAACGAGCTGCTCAATCACGGTATGCCGCCCATTCGGCTGCTCCGCGAAATAATGCTCAAGGATAAAAACAAATGGGACGAAGTGCTGTAACACAGGCATCTTGCCTGTCCCGTCGAACGGGCTTCCAGCCCCCATTGTGGTCCTCCGGGCAGGATGGCTGTGTTTACTCCGCTTCTGACTCGCCCAACAAATCCTTGAGCAAAGGTTGAGGATTTGACGGCAATTCTTCCACATCGCGCAACTTTTTCGTGATCGCGCGCGAACGCACTGCCACGTTGTCCACCTGCCGTGCGGCCTGATCGAGCTTGTCTTTGACCGCGGATAACGCTTCGCCGAATTTGCCAAACTCCGTCTTCACACCAGCGAGCAAATTCCACACTTCACTCGAACGCCTTTGGATCGCCAGCGTCCGAAAACCCATTTGCAAACTATTCAGCAGGGCCGCCAGCGTGGTCGGCCCGGCGAAAACGACCCGGCAGTCGCGTTGCACCTGCTCCACTAAACCAACGCGACGGATCGCCTCGGCGTAAAGACCCTCCGTCGGTAAAAACATCAGTGCGAAATCCGTTGTCCGCGGTGGATTGATGTACTTCTGGCAAATATCTTTCGCGCATTTTTTCAATTGCGTTTCCAGGCTCTTCATCGCCTCGTCAATCGCGGCGACATCTCCTTTCTCCTGTGCGGCAATGAGTCGGTGATAATCTTCTGTCGGAAACTTTGCATCAATTGGCAACCAGACCGGCGCGCCGTTTTCATCGCCTGGTAATTTGATCGCGAATTCAACGTTCTCGGCGCTTTCTTCACGCGTTTTGACGTTGCGCGCAAATTGGTCCGGTGTGAGCACCTGTTCCAGTAACGCGCCCAGTTGCACTTCCCCCCAGCCGCCGCGCGCTTTCACATTTGTGAGAACCTTTTGCAATCCGCCGACGTCGCTCGCGAGTTGCTGCATTGCGCCCAGCCCTTGATGAACTTGCTCAAGTCTGTCGCTCACGAGTTTAAATGATTCGCCAAGTCGTTTCTCCAGTGTGCCTTGCAATTTCTCATCAACCGTCGCGCGCATCTTGTCGATTTGCTTCGAGTTGTCCTCTTGCAATTGCTTCAGGCGAACATCGACAATTGAACGCACGCCCTCGAGAGATTTGCTCAGCTCCTCGCGTTGCGCTTTCGCCAACGCACCTGCCTCCTCGCGATTTCGGGAAAATTCATCGCGCAATCCGCGATCGATTATTTCCAATCGTTTAACTAGTTCTTCTTCAATCGATCTTGCGCTCGCGAACACCTCGGCGCCCTCTCCACGTCTGCGGAGCAGAACAACAATTGTTCCGACAATAGCCAAACCGCTGACCAAACCGACGAGAAGATAAAATAGCGAATTCATGCGGTGGGTTCACGTCTCTGTCATGTCGAGTGAAAGCCTGCCCTGAGCCAAGTCGAATGGGTCGAGAGATCTCTCATTGTTGAAGGTAAGAGATTCCTCGACTTCGCTCGGAATGACAAGCGCTGGTAGCGACGCCTCGCCGGACTGTCGCGCCCTGCCTCTAAAACCGCAGCTTCACCCCTGCGTACCCAGCGCGCCCAAGCACGGGAAATCCAAAAACCTCCGCGTAATGTTCATTCGTCAGGTTGTCGATCCGGCCAAAGATCGATAAGTGCGGGTTTATTTCATATTCGGCCGCAATGTTAACAAAGCTGTAATCTTCAATGTCGAAATTCGGTCCGCCGAAATTTAATTCTTCACGCGCGTTTACGAACTTTGCTTCTGCTGTCGTCCGCAGTTTCCTCCACCACAGATACGAGGCCGAAACGTAAACTTCGTTGCGTGGCCGACGCGGCAAACGCGCGCCTTGTAGCTGTGAGATATCGGCTGAGGAAGTTTTCTCCGCGTCCAAATAAGTGTAGCTTGCCGTGAAAACGAGATCGGCAATCGGTTGCGCGCGCAATTCTGCTTCCAATCCCTGAGTCCGTGCAGCACCGAGATTAAGCGTCTGAAAAAGCCCGTTGAACCCGATCACATTCGACAGGTCGTTGTGAAAATAAGTCGCGCCCAGAACCACACGATTTTCCCAGAGCCGTTGCTCGATGCCGATGTCCCAACCGAGATCTTTTTCGGGTTTCAGTCCGAAATTGTTGCCGAAAATTTTGTCCTGGCTGCTCGGCGGACTGAACCCGGTTGCAACGCTCGAGTGTAACGTCGTGTTCGTCTTGTCGATCTTGTAGCTGCCGGCGAAGCGATAAGTCCAGACGTCGCCGAATTGATTGAAATGATCCAGACGCCCGCCCGCGACGAAAATCAAGTTTGTCATCGGCGTCAATGTTACTTGCAAGAAGCCAGCTGTTTCGTCTGTGTGATCGCTTATGAATGTCGGACCAAAAAGGACAAACGGCCGCTCTTGCCCAGCGTTCACGCGGCTGTAGAAGAATCCCGAAGTGACCGTTAGCCACGAAGTTGGACGCAAATCGTTTTGGTAATCGACCTGCGTCCTCTCAAATAGAGCGCGCGTCGGTCCGACAAATCCGTCCTGGTTCGGATCGTTCAACTGCCGCTCGTGATCGTAGCTGAAAATGAATTTGTGTTCCCACCAGTCACCCATTCGAAGATCGACATGCGGAGCGATCAGCCATTTCTCGGTCAAAAAATTGTCGAGCGGCTTCGGATTAGAGATCAAGTTCGGATTTCCCGTGTCGCTCAGCGAATACGTGAACAAGCTGCCGATGCGTAGATGATCACTCGGCGACCAGCCAACATCCGCAATTCCTGCAGTGTTCCGATACTGATTGTTCGGGCGCGCGTTGTCCGTGTCGAGCCGGCTTACGCCGATCGAGTAGTCGAAGTTGTCTATCTTGCCGTCGCTCTCGATCGTTTCGCGAAACGTGTCGTACGATCCGCCTTCCGAGCTCAAGGTAATTCCTGGCGAGTCGTCACCTCGTTTGGTGAAAATTTGGATGACCCCGGCAAGTGCGCGCGGACCGTAAATTGTGCTCTGAGGACCGCGAACGACTTCGATCCGCTCGATGTTGTCCGTGGTCAGGTTCGCGAAATCAAACTGACCGGCAAGACCTTGATTGATCGGAACGCCGTCGAGCAGCACCTGAGTGTGTGCGCTATTCAGACCGCGCGTAAAAACAGATGTGAGCTGACCAGGTGTCCCGGTTTGGACAACTGACAATCCCGGAACTTCACGGAGCGCGTCGCTCACGCGCTCGATTTGTTTCTGTTCAATATCTTCCGACGTGATCACGCTCACGCTGGCGGGCGATTGATCGAGCGGAATGTCGAAACGTGTTGCACTGACGATCACTTCACCAGCTTCCGCTTCGCCCATCAACGGCGTCGGCGACGCTTCCTGCCCGTGGCCCACAAGCGGCGCAATCGTTAACCAAATTCCAGCGAGCCAAAGCCCGCAGCCATTTTGCTTCCACATAACAAGTTTTCCTCCATTTTTTGAGAGGCGGACTTGTTTGGCGGAGCCGCATGGTCCACGACTCTCATTCTCCTTTTTGCGAAGAAGTTTTTTCGCGCTTATGACACAGCCTTCCTAGGCTGTGCCGGTGGAATGTTCACAGGCAGGGATGCCTGTGCCACGACGGCACGAATGAGGTGGACCGGCCAAATATTCTGGCTCCTGGCTTTTGGCTTCGAAAAGCTCACCTTGTTCCCGCCTTCACCCCCAAAAGCGTTCGGGGATTGGCCCATGGGAAGTCGTATCCAGTTACAGCAGCGCAACTGCTCCCGATTCGCACGGGATTTCTCGCGCCGATCCACTTTTTCAAGCTCGCAAAGAACTGGATCGAGGAGTAGCGGCTTGCGCTTTATCTTTCAAGATTTATTTATCAATCCGCAATTAGCTATTTTCTGTGTCTTCAACTGATTCTTCTCTTGGTCTGATCATCACCGGCGGCGCCGGTTTTATCGGCTCCAATCTTACGCTCGCGTTGCAGGAAAAATTTCTCGATGCGCGGCTAACTGTAATCGACGATTTTCGCTCCGGCGATTTCAAAAATCTCGCGGGCTATCGTGGCGATTTCGTCGCCCAAAACCTCGCAACACTCGATTGGCACAAACAATTCGGAAACGAACAGGTCGACGGCATTTTCCATCTCGCATCGATCACGGATACAACGTTGCACGACCAATTTGTCCAGGTGCATGACAACGTAGAAAGTTTCCGCAGCATTTTGAATTTTGCCCGCTCAACCAGGACGCGAATCATTTATGCATCGTCGGCATCGACTTATGGCCCGGCAACGGAGGCCAGCGTCGAATCTAACGGGGCCGCGCCCGCGAACATTTATGCATTCTCCAAAGTGATCATGGACAATATTGCCATTCGCGCCGCCGCCGAGTTGCCCGATTGGATCATCATCGGTTTGCGTTACTTCAACGTTTACGGACCCCGCGAAGCACACAAAGGAATCCCAGCGAGCATGGTTTATCATCTCGCCCGGCAGATAAAAGCCGGACAGCGTCCTCGCATTTTCAAGCATGGCGAGCAGAAGCGCGACTTCGTTTATGTGAAGGACATCGTGGAGGGGAGTATTCTTGCGCTGGAGGCGAAGAAGAGCGGAATCTATAATCTCGGCTGCGGACAGGCGCGCTCGTTTAATGAACTAGTCGACATCCTGAACAAATGCCTCCGCACAAAGTTGCCGCCTGATTACATCGACAATCCCCACGCCCATTATCAAAATTTCACGGAGGCGGACTTGAATAAAGTTCGTAGTGCGCTCGGTTACGCACCGCAATTTTCGCTCGAAGCTGGTGTGGAGGATTACATGAAATGGTTGTATCCCGAGGAAAAATCATGAAACCGAAGAAATCAGACTTGCTAGTTGAAGTCGTCGAACACATCGACATCAAAAAACACAATGTCGTGCCGCTCGTCGAGGCGATGAGTAAGATGGCATTCTCGGCGCGCGATCTCGGCCGGGCCGCGCAAATCTACGATGCGATGCTGCGCGACAAAGATTGTGCGATCATTCTCTGTCTGGCCGGCTCGATTTTTTCCGCCGGCCTTAAACAAGTCGTTGTCGATCTCATCAAGCACAACATGGTGGACGCAATCGTTTCTACTGGCGCGATCATTGTCGATCAAGACTTTTTCGAAGCACTCGGCTTCAAACATTACAAGGGTGAGATCAACATGGATGACGACGTGCTGCGGCGCCTCGCCATCGACCGAATTTACGATACGTACATCGACGAAGATCAACTGCGTGTTTGCGATTCAACTTGCGCAGAGATCGCCGACAAACTCCAACCGCGTCCCTATTCGTCGCGCGAATTTATCCGCGAAATGGGCCGGCATTTGAGTGATCACGGAAAAAATCGCGAATCAGTGGTGCTTGCGGCATTCGAAAAAAACGTGCCGATTTTCGTGCCGGCGTTCAGCGATTGCAGCGCTGGCTTCGGCTTGGTTTATCATCAATGGCATCATCCGGAACGACACGTGAGCATCGATTCGGCGAAAGATTTTCTCGAACTCACCAAAATTAAAATCGAATCAAAGCAGAGCGGTTTACTGATGATCGGGGGCGGCGTGCCGAAAAATTTCGCGCAGGATTCAGTCGTGGCAGCAGATTATCTGGGATTCGACGTTGGGATGCACAAATACGCTGTGCAGATCACTGTGGCCGACGCGCGCGACGGAGCGCTCAGCGGGTCGACCCTAAAAGAAGCAAATTCATGGGGCAAAGTCGATCAAGGCGCGGAACAGATGGTTTACGCGGAAGCGACGCTGGCGCTGCCACTCATTGCTGGATACGCGTATCACAAAGGCGTCTGGAAAAATCGCGCCGCCCGAAACTACGCTGAGCTGCTCGAACGGCAGACGGCGGCCAAGGCGAACGAGCCCGTTGCAGCTATTTAGCCAGCCGCGCTAAGGTGCGGCCAAATCCCGAAACGCTTTTTCAGACATTTGGAATTCGTGCCAATTCGGATCGATCGTCGCGCCGAGCCGCTCGTAAAACTGGACGCCGCGCTCATTCCATTTGGCGACGTACCATTTGATCATGCCGCAATCGGCTTGTTCAGCCTCTCTCGCGACAGCTTTCATCAGGAGTTTACCGACACCCCTGCTGCGGTACCCGTCGGCGATATAGAGTTCCTTAATGATTAGATTCGGCTTCGCCCGATAAGTGAACGGGACAAAATAATAAACGAGGAATCCAACCAGCTCGCCGCCTTCTTCGGCGATGAGACAGTAAAAATCGGGTGGCGAACGGTGGAATCCCTGTTGGCGCAGCACGTCTTTGGTTACAGCGAAGTCGTCGGCGTATTTTTCAAACTCCGCCAGCTCGCGCATCAACGAAAGCAAATTGGAAATATCGCTCTCAACTGCTTTCCGGATTCGCATATCGCGATTTTTGCGGGGCGGTCACTTACAACGACGGCATCAACCTTCCCAAAAGAATTTTGTCGGGCGATTAATTTCGACCGGCAGACTTTTGTGGACGGGGCAATTAAGTGCGGTTTGTTCGAGGACCTCACGATGAGGTGATTCTTCCGGCAACGGAATGTGAACTTCGGACGGCAGCCCGATGATGCGGCGCGGTGCGCCTTTCGACATTTCTTTTTGCACCGACACGGTCATTCCCCGCAAATCGACACCAAGCTCTTGCGCCTTAATTCCCATGGTCGTGCTCATGCAGGTGGCAAGGGCAGTGGCAACGAGATCGGTCGGGGAAAATGTTTCGCCTTTGCCTTTATTATCAGTCGGCGCGTCGGTTGCGATTTTTGCGTCCGATGGGCCATGCACCGCATCGCAATGCAAATCGCCGGTGTACTTAACTGAAATGCTGACCATTCCGGATTATGCGGCGCGTTTCTATCTTTGTCATGTCGACCGGAGTCGAAACATCTCTTACCGCTCTCTGTTTAATAATGAGAGATTCCTCAACTCTGCTCGGAATGACAAAACGCGTTTATCGCGGAGTGATGAGCAATGTTTCCTGAATTTTGTCTGCGTGTCGCACGAATTCATCTCGGAAGACACGTGTAAGATCGACATCGTGGAGAATGATCATGTCGGTATCGTGTTTTTTGCGGTTGTCATTTTGCCAGCCTTCGTTCCACCAACAGAATCCAATGATGGCCGGCCATCGATTTGAGAATAAATCTTCGAGCGCGGATTTTGCCCAGCTGGCTGCGTCGACATGCGGGTTATGCAAATCGCAGCCGAATTCGGCGACAATGATTGGTTTATTCGGCGCTATTTTGATCAACCGTGGGTAAGCGTCGCGCATTTTGAATCGAAAACTTTCAGTTCCATCGCGAGTGGTTGGCGTTGTTGGTCCGTAGGCGCTGAACGCGACCCAATCGCAATAATTCTCTCCAGGAAAATAATTCTCAAACCGGTTCCATTTTCGCTCCGGCTCATCGAGCCAGTTTACATGCCAGACCCATTGCAAATTATCCGCACCCTCGCTGCGCATAAGATCGACAATGTGCCGGTAAGCTGCGATGTACCGCGCTGGTCCTTCCTTTGCGCCGCCGTTCCATTTCCCGTTCCAGCTGAACCAGTTTCCATTCGGCTCCGTGCCCCATTCAATCAAAATGGGCGACCCGAAATTCTTCGCCTCGCGCGCCCACGCGCGAAGATCGACATCGAAATCTCCAGCGATAATTTTGCGAAGCGAAAACGTCTTCTCCGAATGTCTTTGATCGACATTCGAACGTAGCATCAACCGGATATACGGAACTTTTTTGAGATCTCGGATCCAGCCGCACATCTCGACTGGAAATTTTCGTGACCCAAACCAGTTATCGGAGAAATAAATCCAGGCGGTCTTTTTGCCGACCGTTTTTTCGTATCGTGCAACGTCTTCAGGCGTGACATCGTGCTCGGTCGGATCGTGCTCGTCGGTCCCAACTCCGCCCCAGTAGAATCCGTGATAAAGCTTTCCAGATGGTGGTGATGCAATGCGCACAGACTCAGCTCGAACGTGTGCAATGCACAAAAGCCCAAGCAAACATCCGGATAGAAGCCTTTTCACGCGGAACGACGGTGATTTTGGCTCACGACCACCGAGTAGCTTAGAATGCAACGTGCGATCCTCATAGAACGCCGCCACAACAAACAAGCACAGGTTGCGACCGATTCATTTGGCCTTGGCGATTCAGAAAGTATGAACAAGAAAGTAACAGGCAAAGATTTAACGAAGGAACCCCCGCGCAGTCCACGCATTCGCGTTGGCGGCTACGCTATCCTTGGACGCACAATCGATAAATGTCGCGCCCTTGTGGCGGGGAATATCGGGGAATATCACTTTGATTGTCCGCTGGATAACATGCTCTTTGGCTTCAAGGGCGTAAAAGGAGACGATTTCAAAGCGCAAATCGAGCAGGGCGCGAGCGATGAGGAAATAGTTGAATGGCTCAGTCGAAGCGGCGCAAAGAAGACGCCGGAAGAAATCAAACGCTGGAGCGACCAGGTCACAGCAACCCGGCCTTACGATGATCCGGAACAGCGCGATTGGTTTGCCGAACAGGTAAAGCCGCTCGGCCTTGATCCGGCGAAAACGACCTTGTTCGAGTGGTTGGAATTGGACGACAAGGCATGTCACGCGAAAGCAGCGTAATTTTCCCGTAGCGAGTCCAAAAAACCGCGAAGTTGTAGCCGCGCTCCTGCGGAGGGTCCGGAAACATGAACGGCTCACAGAGCCGTGGCTACAGCAATTTGTCGATCCTAGGGCTCGATCGGTGGAAAAATATTTTCAGTTTCGCCGACATCAATTCCCTGCCGCAAGCGGCTATGGCGGACGCTGTAGCCGAAGTAAATCAGCATACCGATCGCTAGCCAGACGATAAAGCGGATCCAAGTCAGGATGGGTAGGCTCAGCATCAATGCGAAACACAAAATTACGCCGAGAATCGGAAAGACCGGAACGAAGGGGACGCAGAACGGGCGCGGACGCGTCGCTTCCGTTCGCCGCAAAATGACGACGCCGATGCAAACAAGAATGAAAGCGAAGAGCGTCCCGATGTTTGTGAGATCGGCGAGCGAGCCGATGTCGGTTAGCATGGCCACGGCGCCGACTGCGATACCGGTCCATATCGTGGTGATGTAAGGCGTGCGGAAACGCGAGTGGATGCGCGCAAAGTATGGCGGAAGCAATCCGTCGCGCGCCATCGCCATAAAAATTCGCGGCTGGCCGAGCTGGAAAACGAGCAGCACTGAAGTCATTCCCGCTAACGCGCCGGCGCTGACGAGCGCCTGTGCCCACGGCTTTCCGCCAAAAGCGGTTGCTACTGCAGCTGAATCTCCGAGGTAGATCGTATATTTTTTCATGCCGGTAAGCACCCCGGACATGAGTACGTAAAGCAGCGTGCAGATGATCAGGCTGGCGATCATTCCAATTGGTAAATCGCGTTGCGGATTCTTTGTTTCTTCAGCAGTCGTCGACACCGCATCGAATCCGATGAAGGCAAAAAAAACGATGGCCGCGCCGCTCATCACGCCGCCAAATCCACTGGGCATGAAGGGATGCCAGTTGGTCGGGTTAACCAGAAATGCGCCGAAGGAAATGACGAATATGACCACCGCAACCTTAGTGACGACAATCCAGGTATTCGTCTTGGCGCTCTCGCGAATTCCGTAAATTAAAAGCGTCGTCACCGCCGCAACGATTAGAAATGCCGGCAAATTGATCGCGATCGGATGACCCGCGATGACTGGCAACGTGGTTGAGGAAAAATCCTGCAGCGTCTCCCCACCCTTTGCCACCACGTCGGCTGCCGTGCGGTGATCCGTCACAGCCCAGAGTGGAAATTTTAGCCCAAAGAGACTGCCGCATAGCTTGACGAAATATCCCGACCAACCAACCGCCACTGCCATGTTGCCCACGGCGTATTCGAGGATCAAATCCCATCCGATTATCCACGCGACAATTTCACCAAGCGTGGCGTAGGAATAAGTATAGGCCGATCCCGACACCGGAATCATGGACGCCAACTCCGCATAACAAAGAGCCGCGAATCCGCAGGCAATCGCCGCGACGACAAACGAAAAGACCACCGCTGGTCCGGCGCCAGGACGGCCGAGCACGATCGGTGCATGCGTGATCCATGATTGAATGAAGTTGAGGACCGGCGTCGTCATTTGCGACGCCGCTGTAGTAACACGCTCTCCGGCCGCAGCCGTGCCGGTGAGCGCGAAAATTCCCGAACCGATGATCGCGCCGATGCCAAGACAGGTGAGATCTAACGCGGTAAGCGAGCGCTTCAGTTGGCGCTCGGGCGCGGCCGCTTCAGCCATCAAATGATCCGGGCTTTTCGTTTTGAAAAGTTGCAGAGCCACGGCGCGAGATCGTGTCATCAACGGGTTTGGCTGGTCAACCTAAAGTTTCCATTTCGACCTTGATTCGGTTGGTAGAGCAAGACTCCGTCGAATCGAGGACCGAAACGATTCTAAATGGACGTTCCGACCGCGTTTTCATAATCTGGCGGAGCGAATGGCCGACGAACCGACGAAGTTTATCCTGGGCGACACCGCGATCTCGACCATCGAGGAACCGGGGCGAAAACGTTTCTTTCGTCGGAAAAATCGAGAGCGCCCACCGTTCACGCATTGCGAGAATTGCGGCACGCCATTGACTGGACATTGGTGCGCGAAGTGCGGACAACCGGCGATCGATTACCGTCGCTCCTTCCGGTATATCGTTCTCGATCTTCTCGATGAGTTTCTTAACTGGGACTCCAAATTTTTTAGAAGCCTAGGCCTCCTTCTTGTTCGTCCGTGGAAGCTGACGAACGAATTTCTCGCCGGGCATCGCGTTCGTTATGTGCATCCCCTACGGCTTTATTTGCTGGCGAGCATTCTCTTCTTCTTTGCAGTCAATTACTGGGCGAAATCCATTCATCTGCAGCCAGGCAAATTAACATCCGAGAACCGCGCCGAGATCGCAGCGGCTTTGAACAAGCAAAATTTGACGCCTGACCAGCGCGCGAAAGTGGAACGAGCTCTAAACATGGCGAACATGTCGCCAGAAGTGGCCGCCATAATGGCCGCGAAAAGAAAAAATACGACTCCAGAGGAAACTGCTACCCCGCAAGCCACGGCAACGTCAAAAGAAACCGCAACGCCCCTTATCGACTTCAGTCCGGCCAAAAATCCATCAACACCATTCGAGAAATGGATAGAAACACACGCGAAAGAAAAGATCGGCGAACATGGGACTAACTTACAGCTCTTTGTAAAAACGCTGATCAGCAATCTGCCCTACATGATGCTTTGCTGCATTCCGCTCTTTGCGCTGGTGCTGAAGCTCCTCTATGTCCGCCGCAAGGTCTTCTATATCGATCATCTCATCTACGCGTTGCACATCCATAGCTTCGCCTATCTCGCAACCATCTTGATTATTCTGGCAACCATTGGCTTGAACCATGTCGCCTCCGGTGCAGACGTCGGATGGATCATCGCGCTTCTTTGGATCGCGTTTGCCGCCCAAATCTTCCTGTCGATCCGTCGCGTTTATCGGCAGGGCTGGTTCATTAGCGTTTTCAAATTCTTCTTTGGCGGGTTCGCTTATCTCATCGTGCTCATGGCTGCGCTCGCCGCGACGTTTTTCATCACGCTGGCGCTCCCGTGACGAACGGTTAACTTAGCAACTTCTTCGCTTCGGCCAGTGCGATGTCGATCTTACTGGCGTCCTTGCCGGCGCCTTGCGCAATATCCGGCCGGCCGCCGCCTTTGCCGCCGACGATCGGCGCGACCTGCTGAATGATTTGGTTTGCCTGAAATTTCGATGCGAGCTCTTTGGGAACTGCGGCAATCAACGCAACGCGTCCATTTGCCACGCCGGCAAGAAAAATCGGACCCTTGAATTTTGTTTGGAGAGCATCCGCGACCGCGCCAAGCAACTTTGCGTCGGCATTTGGAATCTCAACCACGCATGAATCTTTTCCTGGATGCGACGCCGCGAGTGCGTTCGCAATTTTCGCAGCACGACTCTGCAGGTCGGCCTCAGCAGCTTTGGCAGTTCGCTTTTCCCAATCGTGAACCTCCGCTTCAAGCTTTTCCAGATGTGCTGCGCGCGCGTCGATCTGTTTCAGCAGCTCGCTTGTCTCAGCCTTGTTCACAAAAACCGGCAACGCAGCGATGTCGGGTTTCTTTCGCGTGAGCATTTCAAACTTCTCCTGTTGGCGCGCAGCTTCCTTTTCTGCCCAGGCACGCGCCGCTTCCCCCGCGACCGCTTCAATTCGCCTGATGCCCGCTGCGATCGCGTACTCGCTCACAATGCGAAATGGCCCGATTTCACTTGTCGATCTCACGTGCGTGCCGCCGCACAGCTCCATCGAGTAGCCGTTCAACCTTTTCGGCTCACCACCAATTTGTAGAACGCGGACCTTGTCGCCGTACTTCTCACCAAAGAACTGCTGGATGTCGGAACGTTTTTTCGCTTCGGTGTAAGGAACTTCTGTCCAGGAAACTGGCGCGTTCTCAGCGATCTTTTCGTTCACCAATTTCTCTACATCGCGTACTTGCTGCTTCGTCAACGCCGCGCTGGAAAAATCAAATGTCAGCTTTTCCGGCCCGACGTAACTCCCCTTTTGCGTCGCATCGCGACTGACAATTTCGTGCAGCGCCCAGTGCAAAAGGTGCGTAACCGTGTGATGTCCCTGAATCGATTTGCGTCGGTCGACATCGACCGCTACACGCACTGCTTCTCCCGGCTCGGGCGCGCGGCCTTCCGCAAGCGTGGCGCGATGAACAAAAACATTGCCGCGCTTCTGTGTGTCGATCACGCGAAGCTGACCAACTTCCGTGCGGTCATGTCCCGGCACATGAAGCAATCCGTGATCCCCGACTTGGCCGCCCATTTCAGCGTAGAACGGCGTTTGATCGAGAACGACATTTAGCTCTTCGGATTCCTTGCTCGACAAAACGGTTTCGACAACTGACTCCGCTTCCAAAAAATCGTATCCGAGAAATTTCGTCGGCGCCACGCGAAGATTTTCCTCCTCAACGGTGATTGCCTCCTTCTTCTGCGCTGCGCGCGCGCGGGCGCGCTGCCATTTCATGTGTTGTTCAAAGCCAGCAACATCCACGGTGAGGCCCCGCTCGCGAGCCATAATTTCGGTGAGGTCGAGCGGGAAGCCGTAGGTGTCGTAGAGCTCGAACGCGGCTGCGCCGGAAATGACCGGCAGCTTGCCGATAGCTTCCATCACGACTGCGGAATCCGGCCTCTGCAGATCGATCCGAACCTCCGGCAACCTCGCAAAAACGTCCTGAACGTTTCCAATTCCGGTGCCCGGTCCGAACGCATCTTCAAAAAAGAAGTGATAGCGCTTATCGGCGCCGGTTGATGTTAGTGCATCGATAAAGGCTCTATAGGTTGCGCCGTTGAATTGCGCGATTCCCCGATCCAGCGTCTTATTGAACTGCTCCTCCTCTCGCCGCAGCACTTCCTCGACTTGCTTCCGCCTTGCGCGGACTTCGGGAAACACGTCTCCCATCGTTTCCGCGACAACGTCGACAAGTTTGAAGAAGAACGGTTCATGGAAATTAAGCGTGCGACCGTAACGGACTGCGCGACGAAGTATGCGGCGCAAGACATAGCCGCGGCCTTCATTTGAGGGAATGATTCCGTCCGCAATCGCGAATGAAAGCGTGCGGATGTGATCGACGATGACACGAAAGGCAACATCCGTCGCCTGTTGAGAGTTGAGAGTTGAGAGTTGAGAGAGATCCGGCAGCGTGCTGGCATATTTGTTTCCGCTAAGTTTTTCCAGCTCATCGAACATTGGGCGAAAGATGTCGGTCTCGTAATTCGAGATGGTCCCGGAAAAATCGGTGAGATTTTTTGTGCCTTGGATGATTGCGGTAACCCGCTCGAAGCCCATTCCGGTGTCGACATGACGCTGCGGCAAAGGCGTAAGCGTTCCGTCGGGATTAGCGTTGAACTGGATAAAAACGAGATTCCATATCTCGATGCAGCGCGGATCTTCCGCATTCACGAGTTTCCCGCGCGTGTCTCCCTCCGGCGTAAGATCGACATGTACTTCTGAGCATGGCCCACACGGGCCGGTGTCGCCCATCATCCAGAAATTGTCGGCCTTGCCGCCGCTGACAATGTGCACGGCTGGATCGAGATCGGCGTCGCGAAATAATCGTGCCCAGTGATCGTGCGCTTCCTGGTCGAATTCGCTCGGCTCGCCGGGGCCGGGTTTGTAAACGGTGGCGTAAAGCCGTTGCGGCGGAAATTTCCAGCGATCGACCACAAGTTCCCACGCCCATTCGATCGCTTCCTTTTTGAAATAATCGCCGAAACTCCAGTTGCCCAGCATTTCGAAAAACGTGTGGTGATAAGTGTCGAGCCCGACGTCTTCGAGATCGTTATGTTTGCCGCCGGCACGAATGCATTTCTGCGTGTCGGCCACGCGCGGTGGATTCCACGAGGCTTTTTGTTGGCCGAGAAAGATCGGCACGAATTGGTTCATGCCGGCATTGGTGAAAAGCAGGTTCGGCGCGTCGGGCATCAGCGATGAAGAAGGCACAATGGTGTGCTGTTTCTCGCGAAAGAAATCGAGAAAGGATTGGCGGATTTCGGCCGAGGTCATGATGTCGATCTAACGATCAAATTGCCGGAGGGGCCGCAGATTTCCAAATGGAAATCTTCACCGGCGGCTGGCATGTTGCTGCTGGCACAATCATGAATCCGATCAAAGGAGAGCAGCTTCTCACCCAACTCAACTGGCGTTACGCGACCAAGCAATTCGATCCGGCACGCAAAATATCTCCGGAAGATTGGGCGGTCCTGGAAAATGCGTTGATCCTTTCGCCGTCATCATATGGATTGCAGCCGTGGAAATTTATCGTGATCACCGATCAGAAAATGCGCGAGAAACTTTTTCCAGCGACCTGGAGACAGGATCAGGTTCTCGATTGTTCGCATTTTATCGTGTTTGCCGTGAACACAAAGATGACCGAGGAGCATATCGATCGGCACCTCGCGCGCACCGTTGAGGTTCGTGGTGGAACGGTTGAGGCGTTAAAGCGATATCGCGACATCATGGTGGGGGATGTTGTGACCGGCGCGCGTGGACCAATTGCCCAGCAGTGGGCGACACACCAGGCTTATCTGGTGCTCGGGAATTTTATAACCAGCGCGGCATTAGTGGGCATCGATACCTGCCCGATGGAGGGATTCCAGCCGGATGAATACGACAGGATTCTCGATCTCGCTCCGAAAGGGCTTGCGTCCGTAGTTTGTTGCGCGGCGGGGTATCGCTCTGCGAACGACAAATCTGCGATGAAAAAGAAAGTGCGATATCCGCGCGAACAGGTGATTCACATCGTGTAAATCAACGGTGTTTAGTGGGGAGCGGATCGCGACAAAGCTTATTTAAGTTTACGCCTTTGCATCTGTCAGAGGGCGAGGAATTCGTTGATGAGATCTGCAAGCCGGCGGGGATACTGAGCCATGAAAGCGTGGCCGCCGCCGCTGAATCGGGCAAGCCAAGCCCCGGGGATGGCGTTAACCAGTGCTAAGGAATTAGAGGCTGGGATGACGATGTCTTCGGTACCCGCGGCGACGAGCGTGGGCGCACGCAGCTCCCGGAGCCGGTCGCCGACACCATCGCGATGCCAGACATCCATCGCGACAGACTGCCGGTAAACTAGCTCAGGAGCCAACTGCGCACGTGCGGCGGCCACAATATCACCGAACTCGCGGTAGATTAACTCCGCGACATCTTTTGGAAACAGCAGAAACAGCAGACGTCGAGCTTGCTCGTGAGGGGTGCCAGACATATCGGTCAGTTGCGCTCGGACGGCAGGCGAGGCGAGTTCCGCATCGGCTCCGCCCGGATCGGTGGAAAGCAGAATGAGCTTGTGAATACAGTTCGGGTGATCCAAAGCTAGTGTTTGGGCGATAAAGCCGCCCATGGACCATCCGAGCACGCTCGGAGCGCCGAGGTCGAGCGTTTCGATCACCCGTACGACGTCTTCGGCGAGTTTGCCGATATCGAACGGGGCGCCGTCGTCAGTAGATGCCCCGATGCCGCGGTTGTCTAACAGCACGAGATCGTTGGTGGAGGCGAGGCGGTCGATAAACAACGGATCCCAGTCGGCGCTTGTCGCTGCTAACCCGTTGAGAACGAGCAGGGGTCGCCCGCTCCCCAGGCGACGGTAGGCGATTCGCCCGCTATCGACCGGGATCGTCGCCATCGGCTCAGCGCCCACCGGCATATCGATCTTGCAGTCGCGGCCGCTATTTCCGGTCCTCGTCGAGCTTGGCTTTCACAGCCGACTCGATTTCGTCGTAGAGTGCCCGGTCGTTTTTGAGCACTTCCTTGGCGGCATCACGGCCCTGCGCGAGTTGGGTGCCCTTGTAATTCAGCCAGGAGCCGCGTTTCTCGATGATTTGTTTTTCCAAGGCAAGATCGAGAAGCGCGCCGGTCGACGAAATGCCCTCATTGTACATGATGTCGAACTCGGCCTCGGTAAACGGTGGCGCGACTTTGTTTTTCACGATCTTGATGCGCGTGCGATTCCCGGTGACAACGCCATCGGTCTGTTTGATTGCGCCGATCCGGCGAATATCGACGCGTACACTCGCGTAAAATTTCAACGCTTTGCCACCGGGCGTTGTTTCCGGATTGCCAAACATCACCCCGATCTTTTCGCGGATCTGGTTGGTGAAAACGCAGCAGGTTCGCGCCTTTGAAATGAGCGCGGTCAATTTACGCAAGGCTGCGCTCATGAGTCGTGCCTGTGCTCCTACGGTTATGTCGCCGATCTCGCCTTCCAATTCCGCTTTTGTCACAAGCGCGGCCACGGAATCGAGGACGATCACGTCGAGTGCGTTGGAGCGCACGAGAGTCTCGCAAATCCGGAGCGCTTCCTCGCCAGAGCTCGGCTGGGAGACCAGCAGATCGTCAAGATCGACACCGAGTCTTTTCGCGTATGCCGGATCGAGCGCATGCTCGACATCGATGAATGCGGCGAGACCGCCCCGCTTCTGTGCTTGCGCAATAACAGTGAGAGTGAGCGTAGTCTTTCCAGACGATTCCGGTCCAAACACTTCCACCACGCGTCCCCGCGGAAAACCGCCGACTCCAAGGGCGCGATCGATCAGAATGTTGCCGGTGGGGATGACGTCGATATCGACGATCTTCTCGTCGCCAAGTCGCATGATTGCGCCTTCGCCATAATCCTTGGCAATCTGTTGAATTGCCAGGTCGAGATTCTTATTTCGCGCGGCAGTCAGTTTGTCTGCGCCGGTTTTCTCTTCCGTTTTGGTCGCCATATCAAGATTACCCTAAGTACTTCCCTAGCGGCAATTCGCCAAGCAGAAAAGCTGAAATCGACAATTAGCTGTTTGTCATGTCGAGCGGAGTCGAGGCATCTGTCATGGCTCCTGATTCAACAGCAAGAGATTCCTCGACCTCGCTCGGAATGACAAGTCGTAAGGCGGTGGTCGCGGCGCTGGTCGAAGGGAACTCACTTCGCGCCGTCACGCGAATAAGCACGTTTCGACGGGGTGCGTTGAGCGCCAGAATTTGACGATGCGAATGTCGATGCGCCGATTCACTCGCTTAACCAATGCCTTCTCGAAAAAGCTGGAGAATTTGGAGCACGCGGTTGCGCTCCACTATACGCACTACAATTTTTGCCGGATTCACCAAACGTTGCGCGTGACGCCAGCGATGGAAGCAATCGTATCCAATCACGTTTGGGATTTGGAGGAACTTATTGATTTGCTGTAAGATCAACCGCAGCACGATTTTTGCTTTATTTTACAAGTATTCTCCCAGTTTGACCCTATCTGAAGTGCGTGCCCAGATAAGATTATTGAGACCCTAATTCAAACAGTACCACTACCCATGTTTGCCCAGCCGGTGCGGGCGAAAAGCGTTGCCGGGATCATGAACCGCAATTATTCACTTTGGCGTAGCGATGACAGCACAACCACAAGATGAACGCTTTATGCGCGCGGCTTTAAAGGAAGCGCAAAAAGCAATAGGGCAAACCAGTCCTAAT
>Ga0193729_1000576_pt1 | contig 19206 bp, 13 predicted proteins | sample U1c2metaG_FD_143036 | JGI IMG/M metagenome (GOLD analysis project Ga0193729, IMG submission 143036) | Soil microbial communities from a riparian zone of the East river system, Colorado, United States - U1c2 | ecosystem: Environmental > Terrestrial > Soil > Riparian zone | place: USA: East River...
CGCGAAACAATCTGATGCGCAATGTTGGAAATCGTTTGCTGGCGTTGGTGGATCGACTTGATCAGAAATTTTCCGCTCCGGATTTTATCGCGAATGTAATCCTTTACTTCATTTCCATTCCCATCCTGGGCCATGATGTCCTTGTAAGTATTGCTGATGCGCAGATGTGGAATCTGGTCGCCGTTGAGAATGACCTGGTATTCGCCGTTCACTTTTTCCACGGTCACATCAGGTACGACATAGTTTTTCGGAGCCTCGGCAAAAATCGCGCCGGGCCGCGGCTCCAGTTGCGCAATGTTATTGGCGCATTTCTGTACCTGCTCCACGCTGATACCCATGCGGCGCGCGATTTCGGGGAAGCGCCGCTTGCCTAAATCCTGCATGTGCTCGGAGATGATTTTGTATTCCAAGCTGCTCCCTTTTCCGTCGCGCCTTAATTGAATGAGAAGGCATTCGCGCAAATCACGCGCCCCCACCCCCGGTGGATAAAAACTCTGGATGAGCGTGAGCATGTGCTCGAAATCGTCCTGGGCAATTCCGGTGTTAAGCGCCATTTCTTCCGGCGTCGTCTGGAGAAAACCGTTGTCATCGATGTTACCGATAATGAGCTCGGCCGTTTTGCGATCATTCGCATTCAGGACCTGTTGATTGAGTTGCGACATTAAGTGCTGTTGCAACGTCTCGGTGGTGGCAATGGAATCGAAAAAGAACTGGCGTTTCTCTTCGTCCTCGTGGGCGCGGGGGCTGTAGCTGCCGGATTGCGCCATGTAATCGCGCCATTCCTCGTCGAGCTTCGCTAGTTTATCGAATTCTTCCTTGAACTCCTGATCGCTCGCGGCTGACTCGGTAGGAGAAGGGGAATCTGGATCGGTTGCGAGTTCTTCCAATACTGGATTGGTTTCCATTTCCTGCTGCACCAGGTTGCGCAGTTCGAGCAACGGTGCTTGGAGGATCAGCAGACTTTGCTGGAGTTGTGGCGCCAGAACCTGCTGCAGAGAAAGATTCTGCGATTGATGCATCCCCTGCGCGGCCATTGTGAAAAAGAATATGGGTCTTGTAGCGCACTCGCAAGCAATTTCCACGCCGCAGATTCAGGAGAAGCGCCCGGCTGAACTACTTACGAATTACGGGAACGCGAATTGCTCTTGAGCATCGCACTGTCTATGAAACCGACGCTCCTGTTCGCGTTTTGCGCGCTTATTATGCTCGTCTCTGCCGCGCCGGCGCAGTCTCCACAGCGTGATCCCGCGCACGAGGAACTGACTGCCCTGATAAAGGAAGTTCGTGCGCAACAAGCCGCTGTTGCGGCCAATCAGGCCAAGATCAACGAAAAACTCGCCACCCTGGCCGAAACTATTCGGCTCGCGCGAATTTATTCCAGTCGCGGAGGCCGATGATGCAAAAAGTGCGAATATTCATAATCACCGCGGCAATACTTATCGGTGCTGTCATCGGTGTTGCCCAAACTCTCCAACCGACACCGGCCCCGATGCAGGCGGCGACGCCCGCTTTCGTGCCAGACGCGAAACAGCAGGCGGAGATGGCGGAGAACATCAAGGAGCTGCAGGAATTAAAAGTGCAGAATGATGAGATTTTAAAACAGCAGCAAGCCGCGCTCGAAGCTCTTGATGACTTGCAGAAAGAGGCCGACCAAATGCGCATTTACAGCAAACGCGGATAGGCTATCGGGAGAGGCAGCTACTTTTTCTTGGACTCAACCTTGCGGTAAAGCGTCGCCATGCTGATCCCGAGCATGGTTGCGGCCTTTTCGCGCGAGCCGCCACAATGCGCCAGGGTGGCCTCGATATAACCGCGCTCTTGTTGCTGAATGAAATCGTCCAGTGGTTCGCCCACGGGCATCGAGGCCCGTACTTGCTCGGCTTTTTCACCCAGCGCGGTGGCGACGATGTTCGGCGGCAAATCCGCCGGCAGAATCATGTCGTTCTCGCACAAAGCGCAGGCGCGCTCGATCGCGTTCTCCAGTTCACGCACATTGCCTGGATAATCGTAGTGGCAAAGAATATCGACCGCTTTGGGATCGATCCTCTTCGACTCACCGGTGGCGGCTGAGGCTTGCTTCTGCAAAAAATGGTTTACTAACAAAGGCACATCTTCCAAACGGTCACGCAGGGGTGGAATCTCGATCGGAATAACCGCCAAACGATAGTAAAGATCTTCGCGAAAGGTCCCGTCTTTCAGCTTCGGCAAAAGGGCCTCGTTCGTCGCGCCCACCACGCGGACGTTTACAGGCGAGCTCTTATTGTCGCCGACGCGGCGGACTTCTCGCTCCTGCAAAACGCGTAGCAGTTTTGTCTGCAATTGCGGCGCCATGGAATTGACTTCATCGAGAAAAATCGTGCCCAGATTCGCCTCTTCAAACAATCCACGCTTGTCCGCGACTGCGCCGGTGAACGCGCCCTTTTTATGACCGAACAATTCCGACTCGAGCAAGTTCTCCGGTAAGGCGCTGCAATTGATCGCTACGAAAGGATGATGCTGGCGGTTGCTGTTAAAATGCAAGCCGCGCGCGACCAATTCCTTACCGGTCCCGCTTTCGCCCTGGATCAAAACCGTGCTGTCGGTGTCGGCGACTTTGTTAATCAGGCTATAAACGAGCTGCATTTCTTGGCTCGTTCCAATGATGTTCTCAAACTTGTATTTATTCTTGAGCTCCTTGCGGAGGTAGACGTTCTCCCGCAAGGCCGCCTGATAATCCAGAGCGCGCTGCACCGTCATTTGCAGCTCGTCGATCTTAAATGGCTTGGTTACGTAATCGTAAGCGCCCATCTTCATCGCTTCGACCGCGGTTTCCACCGAGGCATAAGCGGTGATCAAAATCACCGCGGTTTGCCGGAGATGCTCGCGGACGTGGCGCAGGACATCGAACCCGGTCATCGTTTCCATCCGAATATCGGCAATGACGACGTGTGGCTGAATCGAATCCATTTGTTCGACCGCTTTTGGCGCGGCATTGAAAGGGAAAACCTGGTGACCTTTTTCCCGGCAAAGTGTCACGATGACTTCGACCATTGCCGGCTCGTCATCGATGATTACGATTTTAGCCATTCGCAGCGCGGAGAATATTTCAATTTTGAGAAAAAGAAAGAGGAAACACGGAAAAACTTAATAAGTGTCGGTGATTTTACCATGGAGCATGATCCATGGAACTTTGCCGACAAAATTGAGAATTGTTTCGTAAACGGCGGGCGAGTCTCTAAAAGGTATACCGATCATATCTGCCAGAAAATGTTGGCTTATTTTTCCGAGCTCATGTTCTCGCCGCAACGCCCGCGCAGAATTGACCGTCACCATCTCCAAGGTTTTCTCCGGCTTAAGAGCAGGAAATTTTTTATGAAACGCTCTCATTTCCGCGAACAAGCTCAGATCATCGTTGCTCGCGAGACTGTCCGTGCCCAGACAAATGTTGAATCCGAGTCGGAGCAACCTTGGGAATTGGAAATCGCTGTGCCTAAAGTAGGCGTGGCTGCGAGGACAATGCGCGATTGAAAATTTCCGTCGAATTTCCGACAGCAAATCGAAATCGCTTTCCGTCAGTTCATTCAAATGCGCAATAATCCACGGCGCCGTCTTCTGGAGTGATACTGCCCATCCGGTTTGGATTGAGGGATTCCCTCGCGAAAGTTGAAGGCCACGCAAAAACGTTTCCAGCGACGTTGTCCCGCCACAATCGTCCATCGACCGCCCCAAACTTTGCAGAAATTCAAACAATGGGCCGGAACGGTCACGAAACATTTCCATCTCTTCGCGCGATTCCGCCAAATGCGTTGTCAGCAGAATATTTTCCCGCAGGGCAATTTCCTGGCAGCGGCGGAACACATTCGTGGACGCGGTAAATGGCGCGTGCGGCGACAGGCCCCAATTGTTTGCGCGTTTCAGCGACTCAACCGCGGTATCAGCGATCTCATCTGCGCGTTTCGGCTCGCGCACGTCGATTAACTCAGCAAACCACCACGTTTGAACTGCCTCATCTATCCTCGCAATCAGCTCAGGAAAAGCGGTTAAATTCGCGATCGTTGTCGTTCCAAATCGACGCGCTTCCGCTAATCCGGCGTTGATGGAGGCGACATAATCTTGGACTGTTAGTCCTGCCTTCTCTGCGTTGATCGCGCGGATCCAATTGGTGAATGATGTCTGTCGTGGAATTTTGCCGCGTAAACAGGTGTAATCGAGATGACAATGGGCGTTGATTAAACCCGGCAGGAGAATGCATTCGCCGAGATCCAGGATTTCATCGTTGTCAGACGCAAACTTCGGAAATTCCCCTACCTCAGCGATGCGATTGCCAGTGACCCGCACCGCGCCGTCTTCAATCGGCGCGCCGTCCATTGTGACGACAATGCGCGCGCGAATGATCATTTTCCTGCTGTAGCGGCGGTCTATGACCGCCGCAAACATTGCGAGAGCTCCGCGAGGAACACAGGCCTGTGGCCCGTGCGCCAAGCGGGCATATTGCCCGCTCTTGGTTGTCGTCTTGCTCTTCGCACTGAGTCGCAAAGGGGCGCAACTCCGCTGGGCGCACAGGCTGCGAGCCTGTGTTCCTCGCTTTGGCAGGGCGAGACTCTGTCGAGCCAGCGTGGCAGTCTTCTTATGTCCCAAACTTTAGGGCGCCGACGGCGTCGCGCCCTGCAACTTTACGGTGTCGCGGCAGGCAGCGACCAAAAGGTTACACGCTTCCTGGCACAGCAACGGAATCGATTCTGTAGCCGCGGTCGCTGACCGCGGCCTTTTCGCACTCAGATACTGATCCAACACCGGGTCGAATTTCTCCGGCGGTAGTTTTGACGATGGATCTTTATCGCTGGCATCCCGTTTCCACAATATTGTGCGCAAACATCCTCTCTCGGACCGGCAAAAATCTCCAACCAGGCCATCGATCTGTTCGTCGGAAATTTTTGCCGCGACGCGATACATTCCACTCTGGCGATTCAAGGTCTCGCGCAATGAAGTCGTGGTGAGCTCGCCCGACTTGAACGCCCGCAGCATTGCCAGCCGCCCCGGATAAATCGTATCAATCACTCTTTCGACCTGCAAAAGGTCGCGCACGAAAATTTTCCAGCCATGCCGCAAGGTCGGCGCCGTTTTCAGCGGCCGATAATTTCCGGCATCGTCGAACCTCGCAATCTCGAATGCATCGTCGATCTCGTGCTCCCTGAGATCGTTTCGTCCGATGTCATCGCGATGACAGAGGGCAAAGCCTCCGTCGGATGATACGATTTCCAGTTGTCCGATCCGCGAAACTTTTTCCGCCACCAGCGCTTGGAGCAGCTGCTGGGATTCCTTCAACGAAGAGCGCGCCAGATGATCCGGGCGACCCCTTCGAGAAAATCGCGATCCGATTTGCCGAAAGCGTTGACCTTCGCGCTTTCCACGTTAATCACGCCCAGAACGCGATCGTGTTCGTCATCGATAATGGGCACGATCACCTCGGATTTTGTGGACCAGAAATTTGGTAGGAAACACGGTTCCTTGCTCACATCGGGGACCATCACGGTGCGGCGCTCTTCCAGTGCCTTGGCGCTCAATCCTTGCTTGATCGGGAATCGCGGGCACGCCGGTTTCATTTTGTTGGTCGCCGCCTCGATGACAAAATCGTTTCGTTTGATTTTGTAAACGCCGACCCAGCGGTATTTGCAGGTGCGTTGCACCAACTGGGCGATCTCTTCCACCACGTCCGGACCTTTCCCACCGGCGACGATGGTCGCGCCGATTTCCTGAAGCGCCCGGCCTTTGCGATCGCGCCGGAACGGCTTCTCCCGGCTCCGTTGCGACTTCGCTTTTTTCCTAGCCGGCATGGCTCACGCTACGCGCTTTTCGGGTCTGCTCAATGATGACATCGGCAAATCGCGGATCCGTCCCGATCGCCTTCCCGTAATACAACGAGCGCCCCCGAAGTCGATGCGGATTTTTGCGGAAGACGTCCATTCCAGTGCACTCGATGCTGAGCAATTTCGGTATGTCCTCGTAACTGTGCAAGCCGTCTGCGATAAAAAATGGAACCACGATTACATTTGGCGCATTAGTGAGTTTGTCCCACTCCGCGATCAATGGCGGTTCTTCCATGTATGCGTTCGCGACGGTAGCGAACTCGCCTCGCGCGCGAATTCGTTCCGCTTCCCGTTTGGCCGCTATCGCGCTGTTGTCGTTTAATTCCGTTCCATGCGCGACAATGAGCAGCGCAGTCTCGCTCGGCTCAGCCTTGGGTGCGATTTCATGGGCGCGTGCTAACAACAACTCGGTTACCAGCGGATTGTTGCCCACCGGTTCGCAATAAATCCAAATCTGCCCGTTCGCTCGCGTCGTGCTCGGACCCGCCAGCTCCAGTTCGCGGGGTATTACAGTTTGGGTGAAATAACCTTCGCTGATGAAATTAGGGACGACGAATACCTCGCGAATCCTCTCTGGGAAAAAAAATCGCGCGTCGCGCAAGCTCGGTTCCTCTTTCCAGAACGCACACTGCACATCGGCAAAAATTCCGCGGCGCCGAATCTCATACGCGTGGTTCCATGTGGGTGTGCTCGAATCCGGATTCACGGTTGAACCGTGACCGATAACGAGAAGAGCGCTGCTGGGTTCCGAAATCATCGCGGTTGGAAAACATTGAACAGGCAACGCAGATCGTCTAACACCTAATTTGACGCCAGCGCGGGGAATTCCACGACAGTGACCCCCTGAGAAATGGGATGGGTTTGTTAAAAGCGCTTTCTAAAGCCAACTATTAAAATCATACCATTCTCACGTCGCCGCACACCGGATCCCAAAACAGGAGCAGCTTCAATTGGCCATAGATGAGACGGCAACGGTTAGCGAATCGCAGTGATCATTGCCAAATACCTGATCATTTTTAAGCCGTTGATGGAATCTTTCCCCATAGGCAGAAGGGGCAAGATTGTGCCGCGGGTCCGCTCAGTCTTGAGATGCTACAGGAGTTTTAGAAGCGCTTCTTCAGTGCCACATACCAGGTTCGCCCCTTGATATTGGCTGTTTGCTCGTCGTAGCCGTTTTCAGCGGCGGCGGCTACGAATGGTGGTGCTAAGTCAAAGACGTTATTTATCCCAAGGGTGACTGTTGTGCCATTCAGCCACGCTCGCCAACCACATGCACTGTATTCCGCGGTAGATAACGGCATCACGTTTTTGTGCTTGCCCTCCGGCACCTTCGCGTTCTTTCCGCCATCTTTGGCATCCCACGGCACTTCATTCTGCGCTGCGGACGCCGCGAAGTTAAAGGTATAATTGAGAATCCAATCCAGGGTGACCCATTCGCGGATCTTGCGACCCTGGCCGTCTTTGGTGAAATCCTTAATATCCCAATACTGGCCGATGTAGTGCACGATAAAGCCGGTATCGAGTCCAGCCAGGGGTGAGCGCCCCGGTCCGTCATAGAACAAACTCGCGTACCAGCGATTGTGCGTAAACGAACCACCGCCCTGCTGGCCGAGGAAGCCGCCACCGAACTTGCCGACAACACTTTGTTCCGGTCCACCCACGACCGCCTGGAGCGCCACACGGTCTATATAAGTGCCGTTCAATGTCGCGGTCAGCGTCCCCCAGTCACCATGGCCCAGCCTCGAACTCTCGAACGAATACGCTAGTTCGTAATCCCAGCCCTCTTGGATAATCCGACCCAGATTTTGTTCTGGAAGTAGGAGAAGAACGATCGGGCCAAACGGATCATCCGGGCCAGTTGAGGGGCCGCGTTTGACCTGACCCGGGAATTGATCCTCGTGGTCTATAAGGAACTGGGGATCCAAGGTGGCAGTGACGGCGCGGAGATCGATGTGGTAGAAGTCGGCCTGGAGCGTCAAGCCCTGAAGCGGGCTCAACCATTTGCCGGGTGTAATGACAGCGCCATAAGTCCATTCATAGGCCGTTTCTGGCTGCAGATTGACGCCACCGGCCACTCCGCCACTGCGGTGCGTGGTAACGAATTGCGCGGTCACTGGACTCCGAGGATCTGTGATATTGGCAGCTTCGACTTCCACTCCGCGAAATAAATCGCTCAGGGTCGGAGCGTGATACGCTTCGCTATAGGTGGCGCGAATGGTCAGAGCCGAGTCGATCGGCTGCCAGCGCACGGAGAACTTTGGCCTTTCGGTGCCGCCGAAATCACTGAAGTCGTCAAATCGTTCCTGGTAATCTAATTCCAGGCTGTAGAGGCCAGGAAGGTTCCAGGTAGGACTCGTGACAGGTAGACGAACCTCCCAATAAATGGACCAAACGTCCCGGCTTCCTCTGGTTGATGCAAAGCTGATACCGCCAAGGTTCTGACCGGACGAGGCGAGCGCGTCGGGCAGATCGCTGGCGCGTTCGGTGCGATGTTCACCGCCAATCGCAAAGGAGATCGGGGCCGCCGGAAGATTGAACAGATCGCCGAACAACTCCAAGTCCTCGAGCGTCAACGACGTCGTGCCGAGGTGAGCGGTGGTGACGAATACTTTGTCAATCACCGTGCGCGAGTTCTGGTTGAGGCCGAAGGGGTTGAAGGCGGTTGCCGGATTTGTATCGAGCAGCGCCCGGCGCAATGCATTGGTGTCGACAATCCCGCCGTCGCGCTCCACCCGGCTATCTTCGTTATAACGAAACGCGCTTTCCCAGTTCCATGTCTTAAAATAATCTCCAAACTCACCCAAATTACCTTTGAGGCCGCCGGTAAATTCGTAATTATTCGTTGTAATCTTGTCGGTGCGCAGGCCCGCTTCCAACGCGCGGTATCTGACGAACGTGGTGAACTGAGTGCCCGGAGGTGCTGCACTTGATTGAGTTTGCGGCAACCTCGGATCGAATCCTCCAGGCGAGGTGTAATCCGCCACGGTGAATGGATTGAATGCGTTCTGGATGGGTACGCTGAAGCCAAACCCCGGGGGAGTGAACCCGGTGGGGTGCGTCACATCCGTCCATACATCAGGAGTAAATTGAAGCTGCGCCTGGGCGCTATCCCAGAAAGTGCGCGCATATTTGAAGTCGGCAAAAAGCTCCAAGTATTGGTCGCAAATTTTGCGGTCGAGCGAGCCATAGAAATATTCGCGGTCGACCGCGGGGACTGCCGGGGTTCGGTCCGCGAAGTTAAATTTCCGTTGTTCCCGCGGAACACTAAAAAAATCCACATATTGCGGGTCGCTCGCTACATTTGGGTATGCGTGCGGCGTGGGTGTTAGCGCGCCACCATTCAAACCTGGCTGGTAAACAAAGTCGGGGCCCAGGTTTAGTGACGGCGGCGGGCCCACGTGTCCGGCGAACGCACCGCTACGGTTATCCGGGCCGCCAAATCGCGTGAAGTCCGCATTACTCGAGATATCAGCGTCGCGCGAAAAGATTGCGGCCCGATTGTAAAACTCGGCGTAAACTACAATGTCCGTTTTATCGTCTCCAGTACCGGCGAGGAGATATCCCCTTTCTTCGCCCATGTCGTTGGCAGATCCTAAATTGGTGTTGCCATAGCTGGCGTAGAGTTCGAGCCCGCGAAACCTGTGGATCAACCACACGTTGAACACACCGGCGACTGCGTCTGCTCCATAAATGGCGGAAGCGCCGTCCTTCAGGATGTCGATGTGGTCAATCAACCCAAGCGGAATCGTGTTGAGGTCGACCGTATCACCGGCAAAGCCAACCGGCGCCAGACGGCGTCCGTCCTGCAAGACCAGCGTTTCTTTGGCGAGAAGACCGCGCAGGTTGATTTCCACGCGACCATCGCCGAAGAAGGTGGGCGATGTGTTTTCATTGATCGCCGCTCCCGCAGCCGCGGGCAATTTCTGGATGAGGTCAGTGGCTGAACGCACTCCTAACCGGGTGATGTCGTCCCTGCGATAAGTATCGACCGGGTTCGGACCGACTTCTTCTGAAGTCGGAATGTTTGAGCCGGTCACGATCACCTCGACCGCCGTAACAACGGGCTGGCCAGTTGTCTGCGGCGTGGGTGTGACATCTTGCGCTGACACTGCAATGACCGAAGGAAGGACGCCCGCGATGATCGCGAGACCTAAGCCGGTGTTGGCGCGCTTCTTCATGGCAGCGCATTCCTGTAGTGCGGCTCGCGAGTTTTCCGCCAAGAGCTGTAACAACCGAATGGCAGCGATCATCGCCAAATACCTGATCATTTTTAAGCTGTTGGTGGAATCTTTCTCCACAGGCAGAAGGGCAAGATTGTGCCGCGGGTCCGCTCAGTCTCGAGATGCTACAGAAGTCTTAGAAACGCTTGGTCAACGCCACATACCAGGTTCGCCCCTTGATATTGGCTGTCGCCTCATCGTAGCCGTTTTCGCCGGAGCCCGCGACGAACGGCGGCGCCAGGTCGAAGACGTTGTTTACGCCGAGCGTAACCGTCGTGTTATTAAGCCATGCGCGCCAGCCACACGGATTGTACTCCGCAGTAGAGACTGGCATGATGTTCTTTCCCTTGCGGTCTTTCATCTCCGCGTTCTTGCCGCCGTCCCTGGCATATCCTGCGACCTCGTTTTGCGCCACAGAGCCAGGCAAGTTGAACGTGTAATTCAGAATGAAGTCCAGCGTCGTCCATTCACGAATCTTGCGTGCTTTAAAGAAGTTAGGGGAGGGATTATCCCGGTAGTTACCAATATAGTGCACAGTGAAGCCGCTATCTAGTCCAGCGAGCCACGAGCCCGGTGAGCCGTCGTAAAACAGACTCGCGTACCAGCGGTTGTGCGTAAACGAGCCAAGTCCGAAAATAGTAGCGGTTCCAGGGAAGCCGGCGCCAAACTTGTCCGCAACCGACTGTTCGCGTGCACCGGGAACCGCTTGGATTACTGCACGGTCAATATAAGTTCCATTGAGCGTCAGGTTCACGGTGCCCCAGTCGCCATGGCCGAGCCTCGAGGTGTCGAACGAATAAGCTGCCTCGTAGTCCAAGCCTTCTTCTATGAACCGCCCTAGGTTTTCCTCTTCAAGGAGCAGAAGAACAATCGGGCCGAAAGGGTCCAACGGTCCAGTTGACGGGCCGCGTTTGACGAGACCTGGAAATTCGTCCTCGTGATCTACAAGAAACTGCGCAGTTAACTGGGCGGTAACACCGCGGATATCGATATGGTAGAAGTTCGCGCTGATTGTTAGGCCCTGAAGCGGGCTCCACCATTTGCCGGGTGTAATGACAGCGCCATAAGTCCATTCATATGCCGTCTCAGGCTGCAGATTTGGGTTACCGCCAATGGATATCGGAACTAAAAATTCGGTAGCCGGGCTCCGCTGATCGAAGACGAAGGAAGTTCCTTGTAACCCGGCGAAGAACAAATCCCTTAGGGTTGGAGCGTGAAACGCTTCGTTATAAGTGGCACGAAAAGTCAGTGCCGAATCGATCGGCTGCCACCGAAGGAATACCTTCGGCCTTTCTGAACCTCCGAAGTCGCTGTAGTTGTCATATCGTTCCTGGTAACCTAATTCGAGGCTGTAGAGACCAGGGCAGTTCCACACCGGGCTCGTGACTGGGACACGAACCTCCCAGTAAATGGACCAGACGTCCCGGCTCCCCTTGGTTGGGCCGAAGTTGCCGGCGAAGGCATTCGAGCCAATTGTTTGACCGGAAGCCGTCAGCGAGTCAGGCTGATCCGATGCGTGCTCGGTCCGGTGTTCGCCGCCGATAGCGAAGGAGATGGGCCCTGCTGGAAGATTCCAGAGGTCACCGTATAACTTAAGGTCTTCGAGTATCAGGGAGGTCGTACCGAGGCGAGTGGTGGTGACAAAAACTTTATCAATTACGGCGGGCGAGTTCTGGTTAATGCCGAATGGATTAAAGGCGGTTGCCGGGTCGGTGTCGAGTAAGGCGGCGCGCAGCGCATTGTTGTCCACGATCCCGCCAAAGCGCTCGATGCGCTGATCTTCGCTATAGCGGAACCCGCTTTCCCAGTTCCAGGTCTTAAAGTAATCGCCAAACTCACCGAGATTACCCTTGAGACCGCCGGTGAACTCGTAGTTGTGGGTTGTAATCTTGTCGGTACGCGGCCCCGCTTCCAATCCACGGTAACGCACCCCCCTCGTGAACTCTGTACCGGGAGGTGCAGCACTTACTTGAGTCCCTGGAAATTTCGGGTCCGCTCCGCCCGGTGAGATGTAGTCCGGCACTGTGAACGGATTGAACGCGTTCTGAATCGGTACGCTAATGCCCTGGGAACTTATCCCAAGGGGGTTAGTTGCATCCGTGAAAACGTCCGGCGTAAATGGAGCCGGCGCCTGCGCGCCGTCCCAGAAACCGCGCACATATTTGAAATCACCAAAAAGCTCCAAGTATTGCTGGCAAAGCTTGGTATCGAGTGAGCCGTAGAGGTATTCACGGTCCACCGGAGCCATCGCCGGCGTGAAATCGAAAATGTTAAACAACTGTTGCGCCCGCGGCAGACTGGAGACCGGCACGTATTGCGGATCCTCAAATAGATTTGGAAATGCATGTGGCGTGGGTGATCGCGCGCCACCGTTAAGGCTTGGCTGGTAGACGAAGCTTCCAAAACGCCCGGCAACACGCCCGGCATAGTTAACGCTACGAAGGTCCACTCCGCCAAACGGTGTGAAGTCCGCACTGTGCGAGATATCGGCATCGCGCGAATAGATCGCGGCCCGGTTGTAAAACTCGGCATATACAACAATATCGGTCTTGTCGTCTCCCGTCCCGGCGAGGAGGTATCCCCGCTCTTCACCCATGTCATTGGCAAAGCCGAGATTGGTGTTGCCATAGCTGGCGTAAACTTCGAGGCCGCGAAATCGGTGAATCAACACGACGTTAAAAACACCATCAACCGCGTCACTGCCGTAAATTGCGGAAGCCCCGTCCTTTAGAATGTCGATGTGATCAATCAACCCAAACGGAAACATGTTGAGGTCAACCGTATCACCGGCAAAACCCACTGGCGCGAGACGACGTCCATCTTGCAGCACCAGAGTTTCTTTGGGAAGAATACCGCGCAAGTTAACTTCTACGCGGCCGTCACCGTTGCTAGTTATATTTTCATTGATCGACGTTCCAGCAACCACGGGCAACTTCTGAACAAAGTCAGTGGCACTGCGCACGCCCAGCCGTTCGATGTCGACCTTGCGATAGGTATCGACCGGCTGTGGTCCTACTTCTTCAGCGGTAGGAATGTTTGACCCGGTCACAATAACCTCCACCGCTGTAGCGACGCGTTGGCCGGCTGGCTGCGGCGTGGGCGCGACATCTTGCGCTAACGCGACTAGGAGGGGAGCAAACACGCCTACGATGGGCGCGAGACACCGCCCGGTACCGGCGAACTTCTTCATAGTAGCGCATTCCCGCAATCTTCATCGCGAATTCGCCAGCGACAGGTTTAACAGACTCTTTCATCCTCTGACAAGCTTCGTTTTGATAACTCGTTGGCGAGATTTTGGAGTGCTTAAAGCTAGTGCGGAGGGCTGGGCGCCGGATTCGGCGGAGAAACGGGCTGATCCTCGGGGAAGAGCGTTAGTAATTCCGGCGGCGTCGCTCGCGAATCTTGTAACTGGCCGTCGAAATACACTCGGACAATGAACCCACCGTAATGTCGTCCATCAGCTGAAGGTGTTTGGGTCTTTGGACGCACGTAAGTGGCTGCCAGGTATTTGGGAGTAGCGTCCGACCAATCGTTTGAAGGCGTAAGCCAATTATAGCCAACCCGCGCATCAGTTGGCTTCATCTTGTTATCTTTCGTTAGGTCGTAGAAGGAGACGATAATCCTTACGGTGTGCCCGTTTTGCGTGCCTGGTCGTGGCTTTACTCCGACTTTGAGTGTCAGGTGAGTCTGGGCGTTTGGATCGGTAGTCTCCGACACAGTTGTCTCCGTAATCGTTAAAATTGAGTTCCGCGAAGCGCCGATTCGCTGTAGAAGATTAGGGAAACGCGCATCGGAATGGAGCGGACGAAATTCGGGAAGAAACGCGATCCATTGTAGTATTCCCGAGTGTTCAGCAAATGCGCGTTCGAGCCAACGGAAAGCTTCTTCCTTGTCGCCAAGGGCGACATAAACCGCTGCAATTACAGGCGCCGAGACGTATCGCTTCTCCCTCGCTTGCAGGAGCTGAGCAAGAATATTTCGCGCTTCCGTTTGGCGACCCATGCGCGTGTAGGTGATGGCAAGGCCGCTGCTGGGGAGATTCGTTGCCGACTGAGATTTTGTGTAGAGCGCGATCGCTTCCGCAAAATTGCCCTTGTCGCGATACGCAGCGGCAAGATCCGAATCCAGATAAAAGTAATTCGGATCGAGCAGGAGCGTCCGCTGGCCTTCATTGATTGCATCGTCGATGCGGTCGTTAGCCAGGTAGGCGGCGGTGGCAACATAACTAGTGATCGGCGACACGGGATCTAATTTCTCAGCCTCCAGCACCAACCGGAGTCCTTCCGGTAATTCGCCTCCGAAGAGGGGCAGCAGCGCCAGGAAGAAGTGAGCTGGTGCCGAATTGGGATCGAGCTCAAGCGCGCGCTTCAACTCTGCATCCGCGCCCTCGAGGTCCCAGTCAAGGACCCGTTTCGCTTCGCTCAGGTAGCAATGCGCCTCAGCATCGTTCTCGTCCAGCGCAATCGCCTTCAAGGCTGCTTCTTTTGATGCTGGGTAAGCTTCGATTGGTTTTACGTAAACGTCGGCCAGAAAATACCAAACCTTCGAGATCCCAGCCCAGGCACGCGAAAATGTCGGATCTTTTTCGAGAGCGCCCTGAAAGAAGTTGAGCGCTCTCCGCAAATCCGCTTCGCTGCTCTTGTTAGAGAAAAAGAGGCCTTGCAGATAAAGTTCGTATGCCTCTGTGTTTCGTTGCTCATGAGCGGGGAGTGAAACCGCGAGCTTGACCTTGAGCGCGGTAACAATTGAACGAGTTATTTCATCCTGCACCGCAAAGACGCCTTGCAGTTCGCGTTCGTACGTTTCCGACCAAAGATGGAAACCGTTGCGTGTGTTAACCAGCTCCGCGGTAATACGAACGCGATTACCCTCACGTTGCAAAGTTCCTTCAAGCACACTCGCGACGTTTAGCTTTTTCCCAACCTCGCTCACGTTCGCGTTCTTTCCTTTGAAGGAAAATGACGACGTGCGGCCAACGACGTGCAGCCCATCGACTCTTGCCAGTCCGTCGAGAATCTCCTCGCTTATGCCGTCGCAGAAATATTCCTGATCTTTTGCCTCGCTAAGGTCGGCGAATGGCAACACCGCGATGCTTTTCTCGGGTGGTGAGCTCGTCGTCAGGTTCCGATGCCGGTAGAATGGAACCGCCAACGCCAAAGCAGCTACTAACAATACGAGCACCAGAGCGGCAGGCGATCGTATCCAGCGCAGCCATAAAGGCGCCGTCGTGGACCGATCCAACTCGTCCTTAAGTTCCAGATTGTGGCGTAGATTCTTGAGCGCTTGAAGCATTTCGCTGGCGCTCTGGTAGCGCTCGCTTTGATCTTTGCGCAACGCTTTGCTGATGATCTGTTGAAGCTCAGCCGGACTTTGCTTGCTATAACTCGTTAGCGGCGGCGGCTGCTTCTCTCGAATCGAAGTCATGACCTCTCTTGGTGCCTCGCCGACGAATGGCTGATGCCCCGTCACCATTTCGTAAAGGATCACGCCGAGACTCCAGATATCAGTCTCCTTATCGACGGGCGCGCCACGCGCCTGTTCGGGGGACATGTAAGGAACGGTTCCGAGTATCGAGCCCAGGTTGGTCTCAACCAGCAAGAGCGCTTCGTCTTTCGGCATCGTTGCTGGCGCTTCCTGTTCGGCAAGCTTTGCGATCCCAAAGTCGAGCACTTTCACATATCCATCCGGCCGGAGCATAATGTTCCCCGGGTTGATGTCGCGATGGACAATGCCCGCTTCATGGGCGGCGGCGAGCGCGCTTGCCACCTGGATCGCAACATCGACAGCTTCACCGACCTCTATTCGCCCGCGCGCGAGCCGTTGACGCAGTGTCTCCCCTTCGATCAGTTCGCTGGCAATGTAGTGGGTTGAGTGATCCTGGCCGATCTCGTAAACCGTCAGGATATTTGGATGATTGAGCGCGACGACGGCGCGCGCTTCCTGTTGAAAGCGCTTCAGACGGTTCGCATCCCCGGTAAAGCGCATGGGCAAGAGTTTGAGCGCGGCCTTGCGACCCGCTGTCACGTCCGCGGCTAGATAAACTTCGCCCATCCCGCCACTACCGATCCTTTTAGAGATTTTGTAGTGACCGAACGTCTGACCAACGGCCAAGTCAGCTTGCCCATTTTCGATAATTCTCGTGGTAATGCCGACAGCTGAGGGTTCGATGAAGCTGCCTACTCGTTGACGCGAAGCGAGGAGCGCTTCAACTTTGCGGCGCAAAAGCTCATCGCCTTTGCAGGCAGTTTCCAGAAATCGAGGAATGTCGTCCGGCTCTTGATCCAGCGCGGCGTAAAAGATTTCCTCAATCGTTTGTAACTGCGCCGGCGTCATAGACACGAATTACGGGAGTGTGAAGGCGAGACACAAAATTACACAAATTTTCACGAAGTTGTGACAGGATTTCAGCCGGGCCGGTGCAACCCTGGAATTTGATTGGTGCAAATTCGTGAAATTAGTGTCTCAAATCCGTTCGTGTGTATTAGTGAAATTCGTGTCCTGCCTCATAAAACAATCCTTTTCCACTCCAGCGAGTCGCCGCCGAAATTGACCAACAGACCGAGCCTAAGTTTCGAAGCAGCGAGATAATTTAGCACTTGTTTGATGTGCGAATCAGTCAGTTTTTCGATTGCTTTGGCCTCAAAGAGAATCTTATCCCAGACCACAAAGTCCGCGTAATAGTAGTGAGGCAGGATGACTCCCTTGTAGCTGATTTCGTAATTTTTCTCGCGCAAAAACGGAATTCCAGCGCGACTCAGTTCAACGACAAAAGCATCCTTGTAGATGATTTCGTCGTGTCCCTTCCCCAACTCGCGATGGATCTCCATCCAAAGGCCCACGAGTTGGAAAACTTCCTCCTTGTAAAGCAGCTCACTCATTCGTGTGAATTAGTGAAATTCGTGTCTCGTGTCTTTCAGGGAGGGCTGTGCAATTCCGTGTACAGCCATAGCTTGGCAAATTCCCAATCACGCCTCACCGTCATACGTGCAATCTTGAGCACTTCTGCTATCTCGTCGTAGTTGAGCCCGCCAAAAAATTTGAGCTCGACCACTTGAGCTTTTCTTGAGTCGAGCGTGCCCAGCCTCTCCAGTGCCTCGTGCAGATCAACAATCTCTTTTGATTGTTCCGGTGAGAGGATTGCTGCTTCATCCAATTCTATCTTCACTCCGCCGCCCCCGCGTTTTTGCGCTCGATTGCTCCTGGCGTAACTGACCAGAATTTGACGCATTGCCCGAGCGGCGACGGCGAAGAAATGGGCGCGGCTCTGCCAGTTTGGATTGGTTTGGTCGGCCAGACGCAGATAAGCCTCGTTGACCAACGCCGTAGTTTGCAGTGTGTGGTCGGGACGCTGCCCCTCCATGTAACGATGAGCGAGGCGTCGGAGCTCTTCATACACCAGCGGGGTTAACTCGACGACAGCGGCATCGTCCCCCTGGCTCCATTGCTGTAGGAGCTGGGTCACTCTGTGCTGAGGGGTCGAAGGCGTATCCATTGCCTCTTTCTACGCTACTAGCTTGGAAAATCTTCTGCACGCCGAAAACGTCGCGCAAAAAAACGCTAATTCCGATGAGCACTTTGAGCGCTCGTTTTCGTTTATCCCCGATTGAGAAGACAACTACGAAAGGAAAAACAATGAATTCACTAACTCAGTTCAACAAAATACGAATTTTGCCCCTTCTGTTCACATTAGCGTTTGTCGTCGGAACTGCGCCAAGCACCCGCGCCGCCAATTTTGATGCAACGCCAGTGATCACCTGGAGTACGGAGGCCCGGCGCGCGATTGTCCCGCCCAGCGCAGGCGCCGAGAACTACGGTAACAAGGGTCCGGGCGAAGCGGCCGTCTACATGGGGATCGTCCACGCTGCAATCTACGATGCCGCCGTGGCGATCGAGGGCGGCTACCAGCCGTACGCGATCGCCCTTAACGCCCCACCCAACACATCATCCGCAGCCGCCATCGCAACCGCGGCGCACCACACGCTTGTCGGTTGCCCGGACTGCTCGCACTCCGGCTTGCAGCCTGCGCTCGGTCTCACGCCAGACCAACAGGCGATCCTCGATGAGGACTACGCCACCCATATGAATGCCATCCCTGACGGCGCGGCGAAAGACAACGGCATCGCCATTGGCAAGCAGGTGGCCGCCGCGGTGGTCGCGCTGCGCACGAATGATGGCCGGGAAAAGAACCCGACGCTCGCCGATCTTAATCCTCCGCCGCCCGGTCCCGGTGTTTGGGAGCCAAATCCTGGCAACCCTCCGCCGCCAGTGGTAGGTCTTCGTCTGCCGGGCATCACACCGCTCGCGCTCAAAAGCGCGTCGCAGTTTCGTCCCGATGACCCAAACGCCCTAACGAGCGAGGAGTACGCCGAGGACTTCAACCAAGTGAAGCGGCTCGGCCGCATCGATAGCACAGCAAGGACGCCCGCGCAGACAACGCAGGCGCTCTTCTGGACTGATCACGACATCAGGCAGTGGAACGACGGTATGCTCCGCCTCGCCCGCCACCAGCGGCTTGACCTCGTGCAGACGGCGCGAATGCTGGCGATGGCGCACGTTGCCGGTGGCGACGCCATGATCGCCGGCTTTGAAGCCAAGTACCATTATTGGTTCTGGCGTCCCTACCAGGCGATCCCGCTGGCAGACACGGACGGCAACCCAGCTACTGAGCCCGATCCCAATTGGCAGCCGCTGCGCACGACGCCGAATCACCCCGAGTACCCGGCCGCGCACGCCTTTCACAGCAGCGCCGTGGCAAACATGCTGGGCGCGTTCTTCGGCACCGGCAAGGTCGCTTTCTCCCTCGATAGCCGGGTAACCCGCACGACGCGTCAATACGACCACTTCCGCGACGCAGTCCAAGACGTCGTGCGCGCCCGGACCCTGGCCGGTTTCCACTTTCACAGCTCTTGCGAGGAAGGATCGAACCTCGGGCGGGAAGTCAGCCGCTACGTGGTCGAGCACTACTTCCAACCGCTCGATTGAGGCGGTTTCTTGTGCACGGAAGGTTGCCTGAAGGAAGGCCGCCTTCCGTCGCCCGCAGACGCTGAGACGACCTCGTCGGATGCGGTCGGAAAATTTGCCGCGCTTTAACATTAGAAGGATGGGGCGTTGAGCGTTGGCGGCTTTATCATCAGCGGAGG
>Ga0193729_1000577_pt1 | contig 19199 bp, 17 predicted proteins | sample U1c2metaG_FD_143036 | JGI IMG/M metagenome (GOLD analysis project Ga0193729, IMG submission 143036) | Soil microbial communities from a riparian zone of the East river system, Colorado, United States - U1c2 | ecosystem: Environmental > Terrestrial > Soil > Riparian zone | place: USA: East River...
CAGTGGCCGCTGGGATAGGCGAGGCCTTTGGGGTTGAGAACCTTTTGAATGTCCCGGTTGCTGATGACGGGCTGCACGACGGCCTTGCGGGCCCCCACATCGATCGAAATGACCTTGTTCAGTTCGCTCAGGTCAATGAGCAAGCCGCCATTCCGCAGCGTGGGCTGGCACCAATTGTGACCGCCGCCGCGGACCACGACCTTCCATTTGTTTTCCCGCGCGAAATGAATCGCGGCGATGACGTCCTGCTCGTCCTTGACCCGGATCACAATCTGCGGCGCACGGCGAGGAATCAGCCGATTCCACAGGTTGCCGTGGATCAATTCGGTGAAGTTTGCATCGTCCTCCACGGCGACGACGCCTTTGCAGGCTTTCTTCAGCGCGTCAATGTCCATGGGCGCGCCTTTCGGAGTCTCCGCATGGCCGCTGTGGCCAAGCAACAGGCCGCCGGCCGCCGCAGCGGTGCCCTTCACGAAGCCGCGGCGCGAAAATGAATTTTCTCCGTTCATGACTCATCCTTTTCACCACGGTAATGCGCGCCGCGACATCTCGATGGCTCGGCGCAGAAATTTTTTATGGTCGGGATTTGGGGTGCTCGTAGTTGGTTGTTACTTGTGGGGTTTGTCTGCGGGGGGAAGGGGGTGGTGTCTGTTGTTTTCTCGAAGAAAGGGAACAGACGAATTCGCAGCCTGCTCGCATCTCACACAAATTTCCAAAAGATTGCAACCGATAACGCGTAAAGGGCAAAGATTAGGAGTGTGCCTTTCCAATGCACGCTTTTCGGCGCATCCGGCTTCGGGAAGAGCCACCAGTCCAGCGCCTTGATGAATACCGGCATCGTCAGCCAGGTCGTCAATGCGACGCTGATGGCATTGCCAATGAACAAGGCCAGTGAAAAATTCAGGCTCGCAAGGCGGGGACTGAGAAATAGGCTTTCGAGCATCACAATAGGAAAAAGCCCCAGCAGCACCAACATGGCAGCTTTCCAGTTCGGCGGGCCCTGGCCTGTCTTCGGATCTGTTGGGAACCATCCTGGGAAGGAAGTTTCCATTCGCTGCAAATGCGCGTAATCGATGAGGGGCTCCACCTCTCGGAGGAGTGCAGCCCGCTCCGGAGACTTCAGCCATCTGTTGAGATGCTCAGCGGTGTCGAAACGCATCAGTGTTGTCCATCCCAACTCACCAGCAAGGGGAGGTTGTACATAGGAACCGCAGTAACCGGGAAATTTCGACTGTGCCTGCTGAATCTTTGTCTCCCACTCGCGGTAGGCAGCCTCCTTGCCTGCCTTCACTTTTGTGACGATTACTTCGATGACACCTCCATCGGGTTCGGTTTCTTTTACTTCAATTTCGATAGAGGATTTTTCCGCGATCAGGGATTGCGCTTCTGCCAGCAGGTGGCGCCATGTTTCCGATTCTCGCCACGCATCGAGATGCCCGGTAGTAGCGAACCGAAGCATTACAGCCCACGAGGAGGCGTCTCCGGAGGGAGTGATTTCGGAATTCAAAAAACCTGTAAACCCGGCTGCGCGTGTGAGGACTTCTGCTTGCCAGGCAGCGAATTCGTTTTCAAAGCCGCTTCGGAGGTGGAATTTGGCTTGGAGGATTGCTGCATTTGGCGATAACGAAGAACTATCCATGTCAGCGAAGCAACGGCACTAGAAGAGACAAATCACTCGCAAAGTCAATGCCCAAGCTGCATCGAGGCGCGGGTTCGTGCCGGGAGTGGGAATGTATGAAATCGCCGGCTCAAAATATGCCCCGTGAGTAACGTGCGCCTGATAGTAAGCCTGAAGCATCAACTCATTGCTGCGCGCAAAAATATTCGAATTTAAAGATGACCACGCCAGACCAACGCCAGCGGAATCCCTGGTCCGATTTGGAACCAGACCGAATTCTGTAAAGCCAACACCGAAATATTTGTCTATCGGAAGCGTATCCGAGTTATTGACTCCAAACTGTACGAATCCGCTGATACCGCTATTGTCAATGGTAGGACGTGCGCGCCAGAATCGTTGCGAACCAAACAAATAAAAGCCGGACGCCCCATTCTCCGTGATGTCGTGTGGACCGCTAAGCAACCCGGTCTGCCGCCATCCGCCTACTCCGAATGATCCTGGCAGGCTAGCGACTTCCCATGCAGCGCCTGCTTCCCAGACATTAAAGTAATGACCATTAAAATGTGGACCAGTTAGCCCTGTCTGAACGCCGCGGGCGATGTTGCCATCGTAGATTCCATAGCAAAGATAGACGTTCTTTGCCGGAGCGAAGGTCGTTGTGATGCCGCAGGCGGAATTATAATAACCGGGCATGCTGCCGAGCAGCGTGGGATTGATGAAGACTGGCGTGTAAAGCAAGCCTGAAATCGCCGGAATCGCGAGATACTGATCCTGCACCGGCACTGGCCGCAAAACATTATTGAAATCGTCTGTCGGCACGAGCTTGCCGATTCGTAGGATAAGCTTGCTATCGAAAAGTTCCTGTCTCCACCAAAACTGATAAAGCTCTGAACGATGAAGAGGCTTGGGGCCGGGCAGAGAATTGTAACCTTGCACGCTGCCCGCTTGTTCATTGGTTGGCTGACCATCGAACTGCAGAAACTCGACGCCTAGACGACCGCCTTTCCAGCCAAAGAGTTTTTCTGCGTCGAGGTTAGTGCCAATTATAAGCAAACTATTAAAACTCCATTTGCCCGGCTCGGCACCACCGGAAAGAAGACCATTTGTGTCACCAACCCAAACCCCGCCCAGAAAAACTCCTGTATCTCGAGGCAAATCCAAAACGCTCTCCACGGTTTGAGCCAGCTCCCCAGTGCCCGTGCGAATATCAACTGCGCCGGGATTTGCACTAATGCCCTCAGCGTTAATACTCGCATTCCTCTTTTCCGCGTCAGATTGCTCGTCGGCAAAAAGAACATTTTGTGCGATTACAAAACCAAACGTCCCGATCAGAAACGCGAGATAAATGTTCCGTGTTTTAGCGTTCAAAATTGAATACAGATGGAACTCATTCGTCGCGTTGCCGACGAGCAAATAATTTGTGGAATCCCTGAATAGCTTTTAAAGCGTTTCAGTCGAAGCTTGCAACAAAAGGGTGTTTATGATGTTTAATCAGCAGAGGAACTTAATGAAGCTATCGGGATTGGCGGCTCTTTGTTCGGTCGTGGTTCTGGCACTGGGAGTTTGCACTAGCACAGGACAAACAACCGCACCCGCCCCCCAGAACGCTGCTCGTGTCGCACCGAGTAATGGTGTTCGAGGGAGCAACGTCCGTCCCAACAATTCAAATTTGCCGTATGTTCCGCGCGGGCCGGCAAACATGGGCCAGCGCCCAATCGGGACGCTCCCGGCTCAAGTCCAAAGGCAGTCGCCCACCAATCTTCGGCCGAATTATCCACGGCTCACCCGGCAATTGAGTCCCAGGCTGGCGGCAATGAGGATTCAACAGCAGACGCCAACCGACAATGTGCAACCAACTGGCAACCTGTTGCCACAAAGCGGAATTGTGCAAACTCCGCTATCGATACCCGACGAGCAGCGCGTGGTCAGAACTGACGATCTAAAGCCTACCAACCACGTACTGATGAAGCGAGAGATTTCGGAAGGCTTGGAGACAATCGACCCCCTACGCAGCGCACGAAATGGCGATGCGCAACCGATCGTCCGTGATTCGGCGAATCGTGATTCCAAGCAGCACAAGGTCAAGAGGGATCGCCAAACCGGAAGGAATCGGTTCAGCTATTCCGATGCGCTCCGTCGTAATTGGCACGGATGGCATAATCGCGATTGGTGGCGGGAGCGTTGTAACAACATCGTTTTGGTCACCGGCGGATATTATTTGCTGGACGCGAGCTATTGGTACCCAGCTTACGGTTATGATCCGCTTAACAGCTATTACGATTACGATGGACCAATTTACACCTATGGCAATCTGCTGCCCGACCAGGTGACTGCGAACGTTCAAGGCGCTTTGCAAAACGCAGGTTATTACTTCGGGCCAGTAACTGGGTCTCTAAGCGTGGAAACGCGAACGGCTCTTGCTAATTTCCAGCGGGATTACGGCCTGATTATCACGGGCGCCATCGACGAACCCACAGTCGAGGCGTTGGGATTGTACTAAAAGCTTCTCGCAAACGTTGTAGCCAGCTCGCTGCATTGAGGTTTTCGCTAAAACATTGGCGACACAGCGCCGGTGGCTGCCACAGACGCTGCTGCCTGTTCGCCACTGATCAGGATTCGCTTGATCAATCTGGGTGTGGCGTTTTAAGAAATCGCTCATGAGCGATGTTACCTTTCAAAATAACGTGCCGGATCCTTTGCTCTCCGGAAAAGAATTGCCCAGTTTCAAATTCGAATTGGAGAAATCCAAGGGGAGAGTTCTGGGAAACAGTTTCGGAAAGGAAGCGACTGTCGAGCAGTTGCCGATCTCCAAAGGAATCGCCGGTGTGTCGATGCAACTTGAACCCGGTGTGATGCGCGAACTTCACTGGCACGCGACTGCAGCGGAATGGGCGTTCGTTCTAAAAGGCCGTGTTCGTACAACAGTCATTAATCCGGCTGGTCAAACCGAGACGAACGACTTCGAACAAGGCGACATCTGGTACTTTCCACGCGGCCACGCCCACATGCTTGAGTGTCTCGGCAACGAACCGACTCATTTCATTTTGATCTTTGACAACGGCTATTTCTCCGAGTTCGGCACATTCAGTATCACCGATTGGATCGGGCATGCGCCCAAGCTGCTACTGGCAAAAAATTTCGGACTGCCTGAATCGGCGTTTGATGGCTTTCCAAAGGAGGAAGTTTATTTTGCTCGCGGCCCCATCCCGCCAGAACCGATTCCGGAAAATCTGCAGGGGCCTCGCGTCTCGCCACCCGAGACGCACAAATTTCGAATGCTCGCAGGTGCGCCGCACGCGATTTTCAAAGGCGGCCGCGAATGGCGCATCGATTCCACGCGATTTCCAATTTCGACAACGGTCACTGGCGTAATCCTCGACCTCGAACCAGGCGCGTTGCGCGAACTTCATTGGCATCCAACCGCCGATGAATGGCAATATGTAATCGAAGGCGACCTCAGCATGACGATGTTCGGCTCGCACGGTCGATTTCGAACGGAGCAACTGCACGCGGGCGATGTCGGTTACATTCCACAAGGCTATGGGCACTCGATTGAAAACGTCGGGAGCAAGCAGAGTCGGATGCTGCTCGGTTTTAACACCGGAATTTATCAGGCGATTGATCTTTCTGCGTGGATCGCCGGCAATCCGGTTGATGTTTTGGCAACGAATTTCAGCAGGCCAGCATCCTTGTTCGAGAAGTTTCCACGCAAGGACGTCTTCATATCGCCGAATCAATAACGTTTCATCCGGCTAAGCCATTTGTTGTAGCCACGGCGCTGGGTCGCCGTGCTGCCGTGAGCAACAACTCGGGGCGGCTCGACACAGCGAGGCGGCTACAATTGCAAGATGCCTTCTAACGTGCGGGTTCCAGGTGCGAAGAATTTGCGACGGTCGCATACCACCGTTACAGGAAGAGCTGCCAGCTGACTTTGGAGCCATGCAAAAGTTGATCGAATGCGTGCCGAATTTTTCGGAAGGCCGCGATCAAAACATTATTCGGCAGATCAGCGATGCGATTGAATCGGTAGATGGTGTTTCGCTGTTGGATGTTGATCCTGGCGCGAGCACCAACCGCACCGTGGCCACGTTCGTCGGCAGCCCTGATGCAGCGGTGGAAGCGGCATTTCGCGCGATTAAGAAAGCGGCGGAGTTAATCGATATGCGTAAACAGAAGGGGGCACACCCGCGCATGGGCGCGACCGACGTTTGTCCGTTCATTCCCGTCAGCAACGTGAGCTGGGAGGAAGCCATCACATGTGCAAATCGTCTGGGAAAGCGTGTTGGCGATGAATTGAAAATACCTGTCTATCTCTACGACAAAGCGGCGAAAGATAAATCGCGGTCAAATTTGTCCGTGATTCGCGCAGGCGAATACGAAGGATTCTTCGAGAAAATCAAACAACCCGAATGGAAACCAGATTTTGGGCCCGACCTATTCAACGAAAAATCAGGGGCAACAGTAATCGGTGTTCGCGATTTTCTTGTCGCTTACAACGTGAATCTGAACACGAAATCAGTGCGGCGCGCAAACTCGGTTGCGTTTGATGTGCGAGAGCAGGGTAGGATAAAGACCGAAGATGGAACGCCATCGGGAAAACCAGTGCTGGGTTCGAATGGCGAGCCGATCCGGATCCCCGGGATGTTGAAGCACGTCAAGGCAATTGGTTGGTTTGTGAAGGAATACGGGATTGCGCAAGTCTCAATGAACCTGACTAATATCGAAGAAACGGCGTTACACGCGGCGTTCGATGCATGTTGCGAATCGGCAGCCAGGCGTGGTCTGCGCGTGACCGGTTCGGAGATTGTAGGCATGGTCCCGAAGAAATGTCTCGTTGATGCAGGGCGATATTTCTTGCGCAAGCAAAAATGGTCGGAAGGCGTGTCCGATGAAGAATTGATCGACATCGCCATTCGCTCAATGGGCTTGAGCGAACTGAAACCTTTCGATCCCAAAGAAAAGGTGATTGAATTCAAAATCGAATCTGCTGAGCCCAAGAGATCCCTGACCAAGATGGATCTGCGCGAATTTTGCAACGAAACCCTCAGCGATTCGCCTGCGCCCGGTGGAGGTTCTGTCGCAGCACTAATGGGCGCGCTAGGCGCCTCGTTGGGCGGAATGGTTGCGAACCTATCCGCAGGAAAACGCGCCTGGGATGATAAGCTCGAATACTTCAGCAATTGGGCGGTGAAAGCGCAACAACTCAAAGATGAATTGCTGTCACTGGTGGATGAAGATACTGCGGCATTCAACAAGGTAATGGATGCATTCGCACTGCCCAAAGAGTCGGCTGAAGAGAAAGCTGCGCGCGCGGATGGGATTGAGCGTGCAACTAAATACGCTGCCGAAGTTCCGTTGAAGGTCATGGAGACGGCGTCGAAATCTTATGAATTGCTCGCTGAAATGGCCGAAACAGGAAATCCAGCCTCGGTTTCCGATGTCGGTGTCGGCGCGTTAGCCACTCGTGCGTGCATCGAAGGTGCGGCGCTGAACGTCCGAATCAATCTCGCACAGCTGAACGGCGAAAAATTCAAGGCAGAACTTGCCAACAGGGTGCGAAAGGTCAGCGCGCATTCGGAGACGCAGTTCAAACGGATCAGCCAGCTTGTGGAAAGCAAGCTTGGGTAGGGCGCGACCAGCCGAGCCGTCAACTTGGCCTCGGAACATTTGCGGCGATCGCAGACCGCCGCTACAGGAGAGGCGAATTATGCGTTCGTTAGCCGTTCTTCAGGCGTCGCAACTCGTCACGTTAAACGGTCCGAAGCGGTCACGCGCGGGACGCGAACTGTCCGAATTGGCAATCATTCCCGCTGGTGGAATGCTGATTCGCGACGGAAGGATCGACATCGTTGGGCCAAGTGCTGAGATAGAGAAAAGGTCAGGCGATGCGGAAGTTATCGATGCTCGCGGGAAAGTGGTCCTCCCCGGTTTTGTCGATGCGCACACGCACTTGGTTTTTGCCGGGAATCGGCTGGACGATTTCGAGCGCCGCGCGCGTGGCGCCACGTATGAGCAGATCGCGAAAGCCGGGGGCGGAATTTGGTCAACCGTTGAAAAGACGCGAGCAGCGAGTGAAGCCGACCTCCTTATGCAAGCAAAAAAGCATGCAGACTGGTTCCTGCGCTGCGGAACGACAACTGTGGAGTCCAAATCGGGCTACGGTTTGAGCGTCGAAGATGAACTGAAGATCCTGCGCGTGATGAGGCGTCTTAATCAGGAGACGCCGCTGGAAATTGTCCCGACGTTCCTCGGCGCACACGCAATACCGCGCAAAATGCGCGCCGATGAATACGTCGATCTCGTCGTTAACGAGATGCTGTCGCGAGTGACCTCGGACGGTCTTGCCGAGTTTTGCGACGTATTTTGCGAGAGCGGCTATTTCGATATCGAACAATCGAGGCGGATTCTTAGCGCGGCGAAAAAGCTTGGATTGAAACTGCGAATTCATGCTGATCAGCTCAGTAATTCAGGCGCGGCACAATTGGCGGGCGAATTGAAAGCAACAACGGGAGATCACCTGGAAAAAACCGACGAACAGGGAATCGCGGCATTGAAATCTGGAGGCGTGCAACCGGTACTGTTACCCGGCTCAGTCTATGCGCTTGGATCGACGCAGTATCCGCGGGCGCGAGAAATGATCGAAGCCGATCTCGCGGTCGTAATTGCGACTGATTTCAATCCCGGTTCGTCGCCGACGCCGAGCATGCCAATGATTTTGTCGCTTGCGTGCACACAAATGAAGATGTCGCCGGCAGAGGCTGTCTCGGCATCGACGATCAATCCGGCATATTCGTTAGCCCGGGGCGATCAGATCGGCTCGCTCGAATCCGGTAAGCTGGCGAACTTCTCAATATTCGATTGCGAGGATTACCGGGAGCTTGCGTATTGGTTCGGAGTTCAGCAAACGCACTCGGTTTACGTCAAAGGGAGAAGAGCCCACTAAACACACGAAAGAATTAGAAGAATGGAAGAAGAATTGCTGAAGCTCGAAGCGGAATTTGCGGAGGCGATCATCAAAAATGATCCGGGAGCGATCGAGCGACTTGTCGCCGATGAGTGGATCATCGTCAATGCGGATGGAGGAATCGTTGATAAGGAGCGCTTTCTTGAAGTGATCAAATCAGGCACTCTAACTCACGAGATGATGGAGTCCGATAACATGCGGGTGCGCGTCTACCGGGACAGCGCAGTGGTGACCGCGTTAACTCGCACGAAAGGGAAATTTATGGGGCAAGAGTTCAGCACGCACGAGCGTGCCACAGATTTTTTTGTGAGGCTCGATGGACGATGGCGTTGCGTCATGACGCAGCTCACTCGATTTACGAAACCGTGAGGCGGAGCGCCTCGCGGTCGCGCCCGACCAAGTTTGGGGAAGTTTTGCGGCGCCCGCAGAGCGCCGTTACAGTGAGTTTATGAAGGTCGAAGTGGAAAAGCAGCCGGGATCCGTCTCTACGTTGCAAATTGAAGTGCCCCCGGAGGAAGTGTCCAAAGAATGGGATGCGATCGCCAACAGCTTCGCGCGTTTCGCCAAAATTCCGGGTTACCGGCCAGGTAAAGCGCCGCGCGCGGTCATTGAGAAGAGATTTCGCAAGGAAATTCAGGATGAATTAACCAAGAAGCTCGTTTCCAAGAGTTATCATGAAGCCATTGAGCAAGAACAGTTGCGGGTTGCTTCGCTGGCCAATATCGAAGACATCCAGCTTGGCGAGGACAAGTCGATGCGGTTCCGCGCAACGGTTGTTACTGCTCCGGAATTTGAATTGTCCGAATACAAGAACATTTCAGTGCAGTTGCCGGACACGAATGTTTCCGCGTCGGAGGTCGATGTCGCAATCGAGCGCCTGCGCGATCAAACGGCCGATTTCGTCGATGTTCCCGAGCGGGGACTAGAGATGGGCGACTTTGCCGTCATCGACTTTGAGGGATCCAGCGATGGAACGCCACTTAGTGAAATCGCGCCCCAGGCGAGCAAGAATCTTCACGGCGGAAAAAAATTCTGGTTGCACCTCGTGTCCGACAATTTCCTGCCGAAATTTTGCGAACAAATGATAGGGCAAAAACCGGGCGAGACGCGCAGCGTGACCGTCGATTTCGAGGCGGATTTTCCGGTGAAGGAACTGGCAGGAAAACAGGCAAATTACAATGTCACTGTCCGTGAGATTAAGCAGAAAGTATTGCCGGCTTTGGATGATGCGTTTGCGGCTAAATTGATTCCGGGAAAGACGCTTGTCGATCTGCGCCAAGTCATCGAACACGATCTTGCGCATGAAAAGAAGCATGAATGCGAGCGAGCGAAAGAAGGGCAGGCCGTGAAATATCTGCACGAACGGATTCAGTTCGAGTTGCCGCCTGCTCTACTGAAAAGTGAAACGCGTCGAATTTTGGCAGACCTGGTGCAACGAAACCGGGAACGCGGTGTTCCTGATGAGATGTTAAAGGACAAGGAGAAGGAGCTCATCGAAACCGCCGCAGGGCTTGCGGCTCACCGGTTGAAGACCAACTTCATTCTGCATCGCATTGCGGAGCGCGAAAACATCCAGGTTTCGCGGGACGACATCAGCGCGCGGCTTCGTGAGGAAGCGGCGCGATATAATGTTCCCATGGAAAAAATGCGCAAGGAACTGCAGGAACACGATGGTCTGGACGCGTTCGCGGAACAGATACTGCTGGGTAAGACTCTTGATTTCCTTAAGGCGAATGTTAGCGTCAAGGCAGCGCAAGAACCCGCTGTTAAAGAAGAAAAATCATGAGTGTATCGAACGAAAATCTTTCCCAGGTGCTGATTCCAATGGTCGTGGAGCAGACTGGCCGGGGCGAGCGCAGCTACGACATTTATTCGCGACTACTCAAGGATCGCATCGTTTTCATCGGAACGCCGATGGACGATCACATTGCTAATCTTGTCATTGCGCAGTTGCTGTTTTTGCAAATGGAGGATTCGAAGAAGGACATCAATATCTATATCAATTCGCCGGGTGGCTCAGTAACTGCCGGCCTTGCGGTTTATGATACGATGCAGTTTCTCACCTGCGATGTGACTACCTATTGTCTCGGAATGGCCGCGAGCATGGCTGCGGTCCTGCTCTGTGCGGGAACAAAGGGTAAGCGTTTCGCGCTCCCAAATTCCGATATCATGATCCATCAGGTTTCCGGAGGCGCGCAGGGCGCGGCGAGCGACGTGGAGCGTCAAGTCGATTACATGTTCAAGCTGAAAAAGCGCCTCATCAAAATCATCGCACAGCACACGGGTAAATCCGAGGAACAGGTGCGGATGGATTCGGATCGCGATTACTACATGTCCGCCCAGGAAGCGAAAGCGTACGGTTTGGTGGATGAAGTGATCAAGTCTCGCAAGGAGGCGAAGCTACTTGATGGGGCGACTCCTCCTTCCGGCGATCGGTCGGTAGAAGTGGCTGAAACCGCTTTGCCGCGCAAAGTCGGAGGATAAGAGAGCTTCTCAAAAAATATGGCCCGCGCTTCCAACCTCACCATGTGCTCCTTTTGTGGCAAGAGCCATGCGGAGGTTCGCAAATTGATCGCCGGACCAGGCGTCTATATCTGCGATAGTTGTATAAACGTTTGTAAAAGCATCCTCGATAAGGAACTCAACGAGGATGCCCGGCGTCAGTCCTCCAATATTCGTGTGCCCAAGCCGGTGGAAATCCGCCGGGCCCTTGATCAGTATGTCATCGGCCAGGAGACCGCGAAGAAAACGTTATCGGTGGCCGTCCACAACCACTACAAGCGGGTATTGCAAGCTTCCCCACCCGCTGATGCTTCCGCTGCGTTTCAGCCGGATCCCTTTGCTGATGTTGAGATTGAGAAAAGCAACATTTTATTAATCGGCCCCACCGGCTCTGGCAAAACGTTACTAGCCAAAACCCTCGCGCGGATTCTCGATGTACCGTTTTGCATCGCCGACGCGACGACGCTGACCGAAGCAGGCTATGTTGGCGAAGACGTGGAAAACATTATTCTGCGACTCCTGCAGAATGCAGATTACGATGTGAAACGAGCAGAGATCGGGATCGTTTACATCGACGAGATCGACAAGATCGGCCGGAAAACCGACAACGTGAGCATTACTCGCGATGTCTCCGGCGAAGGAGTGCAGCAAGCTCTGTTGAAGATCTTGGAAGGCAGCACGTGCAATGTTCCGCCACAGGGTGGACGCAAACATCCACATCAGGAGTACATCCAGGTTAATACCGAGAAAATTCTGTTCATTTGCGGCGGCGCATTCATCGGTCTCGATAAAATCATTCAAAAACGCATTGGCCAAAAAGTGATGGGGTTCGGCAGTCCCACACTGGAAGTGGAGGAGGCGTTGCGAAAGGAAGCTGTCCGCCACGTTGAGCCCGAAGACTTGCTCGCTTTCGGAATGATTCCGGAATTCATCGGACGGCTACCCGTCGTCAGCTCACTCTGCGCGCTAACTGAGGACGAAATGGTAGCGATTTTGACCGAGACAAAAAACGCCATGGTGAAACAGTACACGAAGCTTTTCTCAATGGAGGGTGTGCGTTTAGCAGTCACCAAGGATGCGTTGCGCGCATTGGCGGCCCAGGCAGTCACGAAGGGAACGGGCGCGCGCGCATTGCGTTCCATGCTCGAGCGGATCATGCTCGATATCATGTACGAGGTGCCGAGTCGCGAAGATATCGCCGAGGTCACCATCAATCGGGCAGTAGTGGAAGGCAAAAAACTCCCGCTCATTCGCAAGAAACAGGATAAGACGGCGGCCTGACGGCTTTCGGCCGGAGTTAAAAGTTAAAAGGGTTACAAAGTTAAAAACGGTAAAGCTCTTCCGTTGTAACATTGTAACTTTTTAACGTCTCACCTTTTGGTCATGCGCGTCATCCTTCTCAACACAGGCACGGAGCTTTTGCTTGGAGACGTGCAGGATGCTCATCTTGCGTTCATTGCACGCGAGATTCTTCCCTTGGGTTTGCGCATTGAGGAACGGCGTACGATTGGCGACACTAAGGCGATTCGGCACACGTTAGCGGAAGTATTTCCAGGCTGTGAAATTCTTTTTGTGACTGGCGGCCTCGGTCCAACCAGCGACGACATAACACGCGAGATGGTTGCGGATCTACTAGGGTTGGAGCTCCAAAAGTCTTCGGAGTTGCTGGCTTCGCTCCGGCAAAGACTCCAAGTGCGCGGAATCAAATGGACTTCTGGAATCGCGCGTCAGGCGGACGTTCCCGCAGGCGCAGAGGTCCTGCCGAACCAGAACGGCAGCGCGCCCGGTCTTTATTTGCGGGCGAATATCAATCCCCAGATCCACTCTCCGCATCTTTTTCTATTGCCTGGGCCTCCTCGCGAGCTCCAGCCGATGTTTCAGGCTTTTGTGATTCCGATTCTGCGCTTAATCGTCCCAGCTTCGGCTTTGATCGAGCGGCGCCTCTACAAGATTGCCGATAAGGGCGAGTCGCTGGTCGAGGAAGCGATCGGCGACCGCGTGCTTGCAGTCCCGGGAATCGAGCTTGGGTACTGCGCGCGTCCGGGCGAAGTCGATGTGCGCATTGTTGGGAAAGCAAAGGCCATCGAACAGGCAGACGCGATTATCAAATCGACCCTTGGATGCTCGGTGTTTTCTGCCACGGACGAAACTCTGGAGGAAGTGGTTGTAAAACTCTTGGTGCAGCGCAACCAAACGGTCGCGGTTGCAGAATCCTGCACAGGAGGATTGCTTGCCAATCGCATCACAAACGTGCCTGGCGCATCGGCCGTTTTTCCAGCCGGTTATGTTTGTTACGCGAACCAGGCAAAGATCGACATGCTGAATGTCGACCCGCAACTGATCGAGAAGCACGGTGCCGTGAGCGAGCAAGTCGCGCGTGCGCTGGCCGAACATGCTCGTGCGTGTGCAAGGTCCGATTATGCACTCGCTACGACCGGCGTTGCCGGCCCGAGCGGTGGTTCGCCGGAGAAGCCTGTCGGAACGGTTTATATTGCTCTCGCCGCATCGGGCAAAACGATCGCGCAGAAATTGTTTTTTCCAACTGACCGTGAGACTTTTAAGCAAATTGCTACGCAGGCTGCGTTGGAATTGCTACGGCGGAGATTAATCGTCGGCATGTAGCGGCCTTGCGCTGCAGTCTCTGTCATTCCTGCCGAAGTGGAGGAATCTCGTACTTACTTCGGTTGTTGCACAATCATGCCAATTCCAGATATCTCGACTTCGCTCGACATGACAAACGTCTAAAAGTCGCCCACATCTACAGACGTGCCAACTTTGGCGTAGTCGTAAAGCAATTTTGCCCCATCGACGGATTCGCGGATGCAGCCATGCGAGGCGGGGTAGCCCGGCAAAATTCCGATGTGCATCCCGACACCTTCGCTGGTGAGGCGAAGGAACCATTTCATAGCCGCGCCGGCAAAGTGCGTGCCGCTCGGCGCGGAATCGCTGCGCGCGCTAACCCCGGCACGTACTGTGCGACCGGACCCGTCCACGAAGTCGCCGTAAAGACTGGAATGATGATTCGGGTCCTTTTCCATGACGGCGAAATGCCCGTGTGGCGTTTCATGCCCGCGTCTGCCAGACGAGACCGGGCCATCGGCCACGACCTGGTCCCCGATCATAAGATAAGCCCGCTGCTTTGGGATCGAGACGACGATGCGCGTATTGTCTTGCGTTGCCTGTTTCAGTAACGATTGATTTACTTTCAACGGTACCTGTCTCCGAATTAAATCGGACGCTTTGCGCATTGGCGGCGGCGGAGTCGGACTCGGCTGTCGTGGCTTCGGTCCCAAGTGGAATTGACCGCTCGCAGAAGAGACCATCACGGCCAGCAAAACCAACCGAATCAACGTCGAAAGTCGCATAAAATTAGCTGCCATTGTAGCTGTTTACTCGCCGAATCCAACCCGATAACCATCTCGCTTCGTGTCGGTCGGCCGGGGAGTTTTGGACCCGTTGGGTCAGCACTGCTCTGGCCGCGCGCGTGAATTCATCAACCGCGCCGGAGTCAGAAGTGCCATGCATCGCTTCCAGGACTTGAAGCAGACCCCAGCCCTGGCCTTGATAGCGCTCGGTGTGCAGGACGCCTTCTCCCTTGAAATTTACGTAATCGACGAGGGGGTAACATCCTTGTGAGGTTCTCGTCAGACGTTCGAATTGTTCCTGAACATTGGCTCGATCGGAAGGCGCTGCTTCGGCCAGCATTTTCGGCAGCGCGCTTTCTGAACGGGCGATAAGAAATTCCGCCTGCAGATCGATCGTATCCGCGAGGAAGCTACGTAATTGATTCATTTCCGTTGAATGTTGAGCTCGAAGAAATTCCGTACGCGAGTTCCAAGGGCATGGCTTTTCGCCGATTCCCAGGAGCAGCGCTGGCAGCTTCGCGCCGCGCTTTGAGATAAAGCTCACGAGCTTGGGAAAACTTTCCTCGAACGGTCCGCGGCGGCCCTTCGGGTACCAGATGAAGTGGCCGATGCCGAGTGACGCGAAATCTTCGCCTGCGTTCCACGAAGTGAGGCCGGCGATCGTTCCGTTACATTCATTTTGCCAGATTTTTTTCCCGATTTTTAGGACGTCAACATGCGAGAGAGTAGTTGCCTGGAGCGGCTTTGCCAGAAGGGCAATGAGCGCGGCAAAAACCAACGCGGCCGACGAGTAGCAGCGTTCAGATCGCGATCGCCGCTCTGTTCTTGACGGGCGGCGTTTATCTATTAGCGTCCCAGTTTCCGCGGCGACCAATTTAACTGAATCCTCGCGAAGAACACCTTTTATGAAACAACTTATCGTCATTTTCAGCGCATCCTTACTTGTATTGCCTTTGTTTGGGCAAGAGAAATCGACGCAGCTCAAGGACCAGAAAGACAAAGTCAGCTATAGCATCGGTCTACAGATCGGATTCAACCTCAGTCGGCAAAAAGTGGATATTAGTCCCGATGTGCTCTCTGCCGGCATAAGAGACGCCCTCGCCGGTAAACCACAACTGAACCCTGATCAAATCAAGGAGGTCATGACAGCGTTTGAAAAAGATATGGAACAAAAACAGAAAGAATCAGGGGAGAAAAATAAGACAGAAGGCGCAAAATTTCTGGAGGAAAACAAAAAGAAAGAGGGCGTGAAAACAACTGCAAGCGGGTTACAGTACAAAGCTCTCAAAGAGGGAAACGGAGCGCAACCGAAGGCGACCGACACGGTCACGGTCAATTATCGCGGAACTCTGATCAATGGAACTGAGTTCGATAGTTCGTACAAGCGCGGCCAACCAGCGACTTTTCCAGTTAATGGTGTCATCAAGGGATGGACAGAAGCGCTTCAGCTGATGAAAGTGGGATCCAAATATCAATTGTTTATCCCATCGACCCTTGCCTACGGCGAAAGGGCCGTCAGTCCGGATCTCGGCTCTAATGCGACTCTGATTTTTGAAGTGGAACTGCTGGATGCGAAGCCCGCTCCGACACCTGCGGCTCCGGGTGCGGCTGCGCCGAAAGGTGCTCCCAGTCCAGCGACCTCACCGTCGCCAAAGAAATAGAGGGAGGGCTCTCGGAGCTTCTCAGAATCGCCTCAGTCTTTCGGGGCTGGGCGCGTGATACAGCGGCTCTGTTAGTGTGGGATCAGGGCGCCGCCGCCGGTTCCCATTCGAATCGAGGTGCATCGCCCCATAGGTCTTCCAGGCTGTAAAAAGATCGTTTGTCGCGATGAAAGACGTGGACAACGACTTGCAGATAATCGAGCACGACCCACTGACTGATCGGAAACCCGTCAATCGCCACGGGTCGAATAGAATGGTCCTCTCGCAAACGCGTTTCAATTTCGTTTGCGATTGCTTTTAGCTGCGGCTCAGACGTAGCCGAGCAAACCACGAAAAAATCCGTGAACGTCGAGATCGCGCGCAAGTCGAGGACGACAATCTCTTCCGCCTTTTTATTTGAGGCGAGCTCCGCGCAGGTTCTAGCTAAATTTTCCGGGGTGATTTCCGTTGCTCCAGGTAAAGTTTTTCGTGGCGAATGATTTCTTCCACTCCCGGCGGTACGAAATATCGAATCGACCGACCAGTGGCAACTCTCTTTCTGATTTCAGTTGCTGAAATGTCGATTTTCCGTCGGATAACCGGGTAGTCGTGATGCGGTTGTTGGCCACTGCGATCAAGAACAACAAAACGAACCATTTTTTCCAAATCAGCGAAGCGACGCCATTTTGTGAGCTTGTCCACGTTATCTTCGCCGATCAGGCAGTAAATCGTCGCATCACCTTTGCGCTGCCGAATCTGCTCGACCGTATCGATGGTGTAGGAAGGCGATGGACGTCGCAACTCGCAATCATCCACTGCAAATCTGGGTTCATTCTCAATAGCGGCTTGTATCATCAACAACCGTATTTCGTCTTTGGCAATGGGCGCGGTCTTTCTGAGCGGCGACACCCGAGCGGGAATAAAGATCACTTCCTCAGCGCCAAGTCTCTCGAGGGCTTCGCGCGCAACGATAAGATGGCCGTGATGAATCGGATCAAAGGTGCCGCCATAAATTGCGATCTTTTTCAACGCTCAATGCTTAATGTTCAACGCTCAACATTCAACTGAAAGCGTCTTTCATAATTGGCCGTTGGACGTTGAATGTTGAGCGTTGGGCGTTACTCTTTGCCGCCCATGAAAGCGGATTCACTCGGCCAGCTGACCATGACCGGTGTGCCCGGCAAGGAATTGGATGGGAAAACCGCGAGGTTATTCCGGAAAGTGAAACCGGGCGCCTTTATTTTGTTTGGCCGCAACATCGAAAGCGCGCTGCAGTTGAGAAAACTGATCGATGATTTGCGCGATTTAAGTGAGATCGAGCCCATCATTACTATTGATCAGGAAGGGGGCCGCGTTTCGCGTCTCCGATTGATCGGCAATGAACCGCCGAATGCGCAGCAACTGCGCGATAAGAATGACATAGATCTCATCCGGCTTCATGGCGACATCACGGGGCGGTTGCTCCGCCTCTTCGGTTTCAATCTAGACTTGTGCCCGGTCCTGGACATTTCGTTCGATGACAACGCAGACAATTCTCTGCGCGGCCGCTGTTACGGGAAAACAGTCGAACAGGTTGTTCGCAACGCTGGTGCGTTCAATAGCGCGTTGAGAGGGCAGGGGATCGCAAGCTGCGGCAAACATTTTCCGGGTTACTCCGCCGCGAGTTCAGACGCACACTACGAATTGCCGCGGATCGATCGCACCCGTGAGCAACTGGATCAGAACGAACTGGCTGTATTTCGGAACGTCATCCACGATCTAGACAGCATGATGATCTGTCACGGCTGGTATCCCTGCTTTGAACCGGAAAAGACGCCTGCCACTTTATCGCGTCGGATCGTAACCGATTTGTTGCGGAGCAAATTCGGTTTCAATGGCCTCGTCATGACTGACGATCTCGACATGGGCGCGATCCTTACGGGCTATCAGCTCGAAGACACGATTCGCCTGGCCATTGCGGCAGGGAACGACGTGACGATGATTTGCCATCGCATTCCCGAGATTGAGAACGTCCAACGAATCCTCGCTACGTTGCCGCAAGATCAAATCAATCGCGCTTTGCAAAATGTGGCGCGGTTCAAAGAAAGACTTACACAGCCTGACGAATTTTCCGAAGCTGCCTTCCGCAAGATTGATGACGAGATCTGGGACCTGCGTGTCGCCGTCCTGGGCGAAGAACACGCCAGGCAGACGACTTCTCAAAGTGTTCAACGTTCGCCTGTAGAGATGTTCTGATCTGCGGGGCGCATTTCCCGCGCGTGGGACGGGCATGCATCTTGACCCCTCTGCCGACTCAAGACTATTCTCCGCTTTCTGTGCGCGTCGAACTTACCATCCGCGGAATAATTATAGGTGTCATCATCACGTTGGTATTGACCGCGGCCAATGTGTACTGCGGTCTCAAGGCCGGTCTCACTTTTTCCACATCGATCCCAGCGGCGGTGATTTCGATGGCGATCCTGCGGAGTTTCCGCGATGCGACCGTTCAGGAAAACAACATTGTGCAGACGATTGCCTCGGCGGCGGGCACGCTGTCGTCAATTATCTTCGTGCTGCCGGGTCTGATTATGATCGGCTGGTGGACCGGTTTTCCATTCTGGATCTCTTTCGCAATCTGCGCTCTGGGCGGCATTCTGGGCGTGATGTACTCAATCCCGCTGCGTCGTGCCTTAGTGACTGGCTCGGACCTGCCGTACCCCGAGGGCGTTGCCTGCGCCGAAGTGCTGAAGGTCGGCAGTGGAGGCGATGCCAAGAACGCTTCGGACATCGAACATGGACGCGCAGGTCTGTTGGCCGTGTTATGGGGATCGATCGTTGCAGCTGTGTTTGCAGTCATCGTGGCCACGCAAATGTTCGCCGCCGACTTCGCGCAGACCTTCCGAATCGGCCGCAAGGGTGCCGTGAGCGGGTTTGATTTCTCGTTGTCCTTCTTGCTGCTCGCGATCGGCCACTTGGTTGGTCTCTCAGTTGGTATTGCGATGCTCATAGGCGCAGTGATCGGCTGGGGCTGGGGCGTGCCGCATTACTCCGCTCTCGCGCAGGATGTGACGACGGCCGCCGGCGCGCTGGCACAAAGTACCTGGAGCCATAAAGTGCGTTTCGTCGGCGCC
>Ga0193729_1000578_pt1 | contig 19194 bp, 16 predicted proteins | sample U1c2metaG_FD_143036 | JGI IMG/M metagenome (GOLD analysis project Ga0193729, IMG submission 143036) | Soil microbial communities from a riparian zone of the East river system, Colorado, United States - U1c2 | ecosystem: Environmental > Terrestrial > Soil > Riparian zone | place: USA: East River...
CGCTCAAGAGGCTGCCATCGCGCGCCGCGCTGACGAGATAGTCCACAATATTGCGCGGAGAAGGCAGCAAGACCGGCGACCAAATTTCTGCATTCACCAGGGCCGCCCAAATCCCGACCAGCGCGACGAAAAACAAAACTGCGCAAACAATGTCGCGATAATTCCTACTTGCGCACTGGGATTTAGTGTGATTTCCTAGCGGCGCAGTAGGATATGAAATTATCTAAACGCGGCGAATACGCACTTCGCGCTTTGATCGATCTCGGAATCGCTTCTGAACTCGGTTGGCCAATGCTCCAGGTAAGCGAGCTAGCCGCGAAAGAAAAACTACCGATCAAATTCCTTGAGCAGATTTTTGCGCAGCTCAAGGCGGCCAGATACGTGAAGAGCAGGCGCGGAAAGTTTGGCGGCTATTCGCTCGCGCGGCCCATGAGCCAGATAAAATTTGGCGCCGTCATTCGGTTAATTGACGGGCCGTTGGCACCGATCCGGTGCGTTAGCCAAACGTCCTACGCGCGCTGCTCTTGCCCGGATGAAATTCACTGCGGCCTGAGAATGTTGATGCTCGACGTTCGAAACGCGATCAGCACACTGCTCGATCGCTTTACTCTCGCAGATATCGTCGAGATCACACTCCGCAAATATCGGCGGGACAAAGTCGCGCCGCCTTTCCTCCACAGGTCGATCCCGCTCGCATCAATCTTCTCCAAAGAGGGCGGGCAGTCGATTCGCGGCAAGCGAAGAGTAGAGGCATTTAAGCAATTTTCAGGGCCCCGAGGGAGCCAGTTACATAATGGCCGGGCGAAAGGCGCGGCAAAGTAGAAGAGAAATTATGTCGATCAGGAAATGCTTTTCAGAGCGAATTAGCATTGTCATTGCGCTGCTGCTGCTGACAACGATCCACCCGCTGACTGCGCAAACGGCTTCCGAATCCGAACGGCTCCAAAAACTGGAGCGCGCGGTCGAGCAGTTACAAAAACGCAATGCCGAGCTGGAGGCGGAAGTCAGCAGTTTAAAGAAACAGCAGGCTGCGGTTGTCCCTGAGGGCAAAATGAAGACGAAGATCATCTCAGAAGGGAAAACGTACGTCGAAAAGCTCGTTGAAGAGAAACCGCCGATTTACGTCCAGCAGCGGGGACCAGAGTTGAAGCTTGTACTCGGCAGATTCATTCAAATCAACTTTGAGGACAGCGACGCCTTTGCTTTCAACGGAAATTTTGGTCAAAGCGCAATCAAAGACCGTTTCAGGCTGCGCCGGGCGCGGGTCAATCTAACCGGCGATTTTGCGGAGCAATTCGATTTCAAGGTCGAAGGCGATTTTGGCCAGAATGATGGCACCAACAACAACCGCACGGCATTTTCGGGCACAGACATCTGGCTCAACTGGCATCAATTTCCCTGGGCGCAGATCAAGATGGGCCAATATAAAGCGCCATTCGGATTGGACCAGCTTACTCCAGATACGTCTCTGTACACTATCGAACGCACTTTGCCGACCGGCGCAATTACACCGGATCGGCAGATCGGTGCTCAGCTTTGGGGAAAGCCTTTTACGAACATTTGGCCTGAGCAAAAGGATTTGCTGACCTACTACGCTGGCATCTTCAACGGAAATGGCAAGAACACGACCGTTAACGACAACAATAACTTCATGTATGTCGGCGGTCTGGAGTCGACCTTGTTCAAAGACGTTTTCGGTAAGGGATCCTTTCTCAAGCTTGGCGCTGACGTTCTCGACAGCCGCGATGACAAGGGCACAAATATCTCACAATCGGGGAACCTGCTGGTAAATTCCGATGGCTCGCTTTCACCGTTTGTCCTACCGGGCGCGGATGAAAGAACGGCTTGGAGCGTGGACGCGTGGGTTAAACTGGGCCCGTTTGATTTAATCGGGGAATACCTCCAGGAACACGTCAACGGTCGCACTGTGAACGGAGTGCCTCCAGGGTTCGCCGACTTTACGACCGACGGGTACTACGTAACGGCAGGTTATTTCCTGATCCGAAGAAGCTTCAAGCCGTGGTTCAGTGGCAGGATTTAAACCCCGGACAAAAGGGTGACGACGGCCTCTATTCTATCCTGGGCGGCCTCAATTACTACATTCACGGGGACGATCTCAAGCTGATGGTGAATTATATTCACACCTGGTCGGATTTTCGCCAGGCGAATCCTGAATTTGGCCAGGATGAGTTCGTCGCATCCAGGTGATGTTTTAGCCGGCCACGGTTGAAGTGCTTTTCGATTCCTAAACACGTCGTCCATTCCCAAATCCGTTATGAAAAAGATAATGGCAGCGATAACTGCAGTGATTCTTTGCTTTGGATCGTTTGCAACTGCAGAACAAAAAACCACAATTCGCTTTGGACATTTTCCAAACATTACACATGCACAGGGCGTGATTGCGCATGCGCTCTCGCGGCAAGGCAAAGGCTGGTTTGAAGAGCGACTCGGCCCAAACGTCGAAATTCAGTGGTTTACCTACAATGCCGGGCCCTCGGCCATGGAGGCGATCTTCGCTGGCTCGCTCGATGTCACCTATGTTGGCCCGAGTCCCGCACTCAACGCGTATTTCAAGTCAAACGGGGAAGAGATCCGTGTCGTTTCCGGCGCGGCCAATGCTGGCGCCGCTCTGGTGGTAAAGACCGACTCACCTATCAAAACGCCTGCGGATTTTCGCGAAAAAAAAATTGCCACTCCGCAACTCGGTAACACGCAGGACGTTTCCTGCCGCGCGTGGTTGAAAGCGCACGGATTCAACGTCACTCAAACCGGCGGCGACGTGACAGTGATCCCAACCGCGAACCCGGATCAACTCGGACTGTTTCAAAGTGGCGGGGTTGATGCCGTTTGGACGGTCGAGCCGTGGGTGACTCGTCTCGAACGCGATGCGAAAGCGCGCGTTTTTCTTGAAGACAAGGACACCATTACCACCTGGCTAGTTTCCAGTGCGAAGTTCCTGCGTGATCGACGCGATCTGGCCAAGAAAATTGCAGACGCAAACGTGGAATTAACAAAATGGATCCAGGCCAATGAACCAAACGCGCAAAAGTTATTGATCGAAGAATTGAAAGCTGAAACGCGAGCTGATTTCTCACCAGACGCTGTCGCGCAGGCATGGAAGCGTATCCAATTTACGAGCGAAGTATCGCGCGATTTGATTGCCAAATCGGTGAAGGACGGAAAAGACGCGGGTTTCCTAAAAGGCTCGACAGACACGTCGAAGCTAATCGAAACTCCGTGATGCGCCGAACCGCCCGCCGCCGCTCCACCGCGACGGAAGAGCTTCAACCGATCGCGCCTTCCAAGCTCGCGATCGAGGAAGTTTCGAAAAGCTTTCAAAGCGCATCCGGCACGGTGCTCGCGTTGGATCGGGTGAGCCTGAACGTTGCCGAAGGCGAATTCGTTTGTCTTGTGGGTGCCAGCGGATGTGGCAAAACGACGTTACTCAACATCATTGCGGGTTTGGAAAGACCGGATAGCGGCACGGTGCAGGCCGACGGCAAACCGGTGACAGGACCTGGCCGCGAACGGCTGGTTATGTTTCAGGAACCGGCTCTTTTCCCATGGTTGAACGTTTTCGGAAATGTTCTTTTTGGGCTCAAGCTCAAGCCGAATCTGACAAAAAAAGACAGGCATGACGTCGCTAAGTATTATCTAGAGCTGGTCGGTCTGAGCCGGTTCGAGCGCGCCAATATTCATGAGCTTTCCGGTGGAATGAAGCAGCGCGTCTCACTCGCACGTGCGCTCGCGCCGAATCCGCGTGTGCTCCTCATGGACGAGCCGTTCGCCGCGCTCGATGCGCTCACGCGTGAGCAACTTTATGGCGACATCCAGGAAATTTGGAAAGCGCGCCGCAAGACCATTGTTTTTGTCACGCACAATGTTCGTGAAGCGGCATGTCTGGGCGACCGTGTCCTGCTTTTTGCACCGCATCCCGGCCGAATTCAGGAAGAATTTGTGGTGAAACTGCCGCGACCGCGTGACATTAACAGTGTAGATCTTGCCGCTCACGCCACACGAATTACGAAGGCTCTGAAGAGTCTCGGTCAAGCTGAGACTGTTGCTGTTACATGAAACGGCTTTTACTGGCGGCTGCATTTTTCGCTGTTCTCCTTCTGCTTTGGGAAGCAGCGTATCGGGCAAAAATCTGGTCGCCCGTCCTGCTGCCGTCGCCGCGCCAAGTTGTAAGCTATTTGGAGAGCGCTGCTGCCGACGGAACCCTTTTCAAAGCGACAGTGATAACAATGCGCCGCTTGCTTATCGGCTACCTGATTGGACTCGTACTGGGACTCCCGCTTGGGCTCCTGACGGCGCGATGGAAACTATTTCGAGACACGATTGGAACCATGGCCCTTGGTTTGCAAACATTGCCGAGCGTTTGTTGGGTGCCGCTGGCACTGTTGTGGTTTGGTCAAACAGAAGCGGCAATGCTGTTCGTAGTCGTGATGGGAACCCTCTGGTCGGTGGTCATCGCCACCGAGACGGGCGTGCGCAATGTTCCGCCGATTTACCGTCGCGCAGCACTGACTATGGGCTCCAAACGATTGCACATGTGGTTCAAAGTTATCCTGCCGGCGGCGCTTCCCTTCATCGTCAGCGGAATGAAACAAGGCTGGGCGTTTGCCTGGCGTTCCCTGATGGCCGCTGAGATTTTCGTGACAATCCTCACCGGCTTTGGCCTCGGTCAGCTTCTACATTATGGCCGCGAACTCAGCGCTATGGATCAGGTCATTGCGATCATGTTCGTGATTGTCGTCATCGGTTTGCTGGCGGACAAAATCTTCTTTTCCCCGATCGAAACGTTTCTCCATCGCCGTTGGGGCACTAGCCAGGCATGATGTTTCGTGCAAGACGAACGTCAGTCTCCGCGCAACGCGAGGTGCGTATTAGAAATAAGCTAGGATTACACGCGCGGCCGGCCGCTCAGTTTGTCAAATCCGCCAGGGGTTTTCGATCGGAAATCTGGCTGGTGAAAGATGGGACGCGATATTCCGCCGCCAGTCTGATCGACGTTCTGCGGGCCAACCTCGATTGCGGCGCTAAGGCGACGCTTGAAGCACACGGTCCGGATGCAGAGGAGGCCCTCGAGCGATTAGAAAAGTTGCTCGCGGAATTGCACAAGATCGAGGAGGCCTAGCGTAATGGCCGGGCGACGAGGATCCCGCTGTCTGAGCGATAGCGATACAGATATTTCGACGAGGATCCCGCTGTCTGAGCGATAGCGATACAGATATTTCGAAAGCTCGTCGTCCACTACGACGCGCCCGTAGTTGCTCGGAGACGAAGCATGCATGAAGTGCAAAACGCCGTCGCTCGTGCGCAATGCGAGCCCCACGTGCGCAGTTGAATGGAGGCCATTTCGCTCCCGCGAAATAACTCCAATGATATCGCCACTGCGTAGTTTCGGTTCAATTTGAGCGACCTGGCTTTTTGGAATTTCGTAGAGCGGTTGCGAGGAAACATTTGCTTCCATCCGCCCGAGCGGACCGAGAAGCGAACGGTTGGAAGCAAGATATCGATAATGTCGCCAGCCAGTGCTCATCTCGCGCGCGGAATGCGGGACACTACGCCCGCCGAGATCGCGCGTCAGATCTTCTACCAGACCGCGCCGATCATTATCGTGCAGCCAGTCCAGACCGCGCCGATCATTATCGTGCAGCCAGTCTTCCAGATAATGAAGTCGCGAAAGATATTCGCCGGTGCATTGGCCGCCGCGATAACGGTCCAGCTCGATGTAATGCAAGAGGCGCTCCGGAGTCCAATTAGACTCCGGCTCGTTCAACATTCGGGCAAAGCCGAGCGCGATCTCAAAAAAAGTCCAGCAATCCACGCCCTGAAAATTTGCCGAGGGCGACTCGATCCGATTGTCGATTTCAAGCGTGAAATGCTTATAGCGTGTTCCCACCAATGCTTGTCCGACCGCCGCAGTGCGTTCACCAATCGGCAAAGCCTTCCAATTTCCTGTTTTGGCTTTTGCAACGAGCCGGTTGAACTGGTCCTGTCCCTTAAAAATTGTGCTAAATGGCAACCGCGATTCGGATGCCAGCGCAACTGAACAGATCAAGAGCAGCGTAAGCAAGGGTTTCCGACTTCGCATACGCGCACAACTCAACGCGGAATTCGGCTGCAATCAACTTTCCTGTAGGGCAGGCTTGCCGCTTGCCTGTCATACGAAAGGTTTTGCTTCGTTGTACTCGGACTCATATCGTGTTGACGCTGTGCCAATTCGTTTTCCCAAGAGGAGCCGGCGGAATGTTGTTCGCCAACCGTCGAATGATGGTGCCGTTGCCAAACGATCGACGCGCGTTCGGCTGCGTCCACGCGCTGACTGGCACAAGCGCAACTTTCTGACCAGCGTCCTGATTCCATCGCTCTTTGTGAAGCGCGCCGATCGTCCGGCGGCTCCGCAATTTCCCAAAGTCCGTGAAGGCCAGATATGCATCACATGGATCGGCCACGCATCATTTCTCGTTCAGACTCACGAGGTGAACATCCTGATCGATCCGATTTGGTCGAAATGGCTCAAGGTAATCAAGCGGTTGAAACAGCCAGGCTTCGAAATTCATCATTTACCTGCAATTGATTTTGTTCTCGTCACTCATGCGCACTTTGACCATCTTGACCGGCGCACGCTGCGGCGCGTTGCCGCGAATCAACCGATTGTGGTTCCCATGGGGGTAGGGAACCTCGTGCATGATCTCGGTTTTCACATCGTGCACGAGCTTGATTACTGGCAGACTATTGAGCTCGGGCCGCTGAAGATTTCGCTCACGCCCTGCCATCACTGGGGCGCGCGGTTCCTTGCGGATTTGCATCGCGATTTCGGCGGGTTTGTGATCGCATCTAATGGGCGCACGATCTTTCACTGTGGCGACAGCGCTTACTTTCCCGGCTTCAAGGAAATCGGCGAGCGCTACAACATCGAGGTCGCCCTACTTCCAATTGGCGCTTACGAAGCGCCTACGGGCCGCGAAGTTCACATGAATCCCGAGGAAGCAGTGAAGGCATTTCTCGAGCTAGGCGCTGAGACATTGATCCCAATGCACTATGGGACCTTTCGCCTCGGTTTTGAGCCGTTGCATGAACCGCCGCAACGGCTCCTCGCCGCTGCGCGCACGCATGGCGTCGCGGAGAAGATCCTGGTGATGACGGAGGGGAAGCCGGTTGTCCTATGAACAAGAAAACGCCGAACTCCCAACGCCGAACGCCCAATATCGAACTCAGAAGCTGGCGTGTTGCTGAGCTTTCTGACGGGGAGTACGGCTCCAAGCGTAAGCCCGCGTACAATCTCGAAGACAGGCTGCTGGAGTTTGCTGCAAACATCATTGAACTCACCGAGTCGTTGCCCAACACTCGAGCGGGAAATCACATAGCAGGACAGCTCTTGCGGTCCGGCACGTCTTCTCTTTCCAACCACGGCGAAGTTGAAGCGGCAGAGTCGCGTCGAGATTTCCTCCATAAGCTACGCATTTGTCTCAAAGAATTGCGCGAGACAAAACGGTGGCTGCGACTCGCACATCGCGTGAAGAATCTCGGCCCGCGTGCGAACCTCGTAACCTGCTTGAACGAAGTCGAAGAGCTGATCAGGATTTTCGTAGCTAGCATCCGAACAGCCGAGAAAAACGCCAAATGATGCGTGCTTCCGAGTTGGACGTTGGGCGTTGGATGTTGGGCGTTGGGCGTTTGCCTTATTAAATGTCCGAGTCGCGATCCACGCGTTCGGACGTTCTTGGCGCGACAGCCGCCGGGCTGCTTGTCATCCTCTTCTGCCTCATTCTGCTCTGGCACGATCCGCTCGTTTTTTGGAATGACGACTACGAATTGTCGATCTTGCCGGTGTTCGCCGATGTGGCGCGAAGCTGGTCGGAGGGACATTGGCCTATTCTAAGCCCTTATTCGTGGGTTTGCGGCAATCTTGCCGGCGAATTTCAATACGGCACGTTTTCCCTTTTTGTAAATGCGGCCGTCATTTTGATCTGGAAATTTCCGTTGACGTTTCCGCAACAGGCAGCTGCGCTTTCCATCACACATCTTTTTATGCTGGCGGTCGGCGCGTTTTCGCTCGCGCGCGACCGACGACTTTCGATTCCATTATCGATCTTCGTTGCACTCGTCGCCTCGCTAAACGGCTGGATCATCTGCTGGGGCGCGACCGATTGGTTCGGCGCCCTCGGCGCGTTCACGTGGCTGCCATGGGCGTGGTGGGGAGCCGAACGCGCGTTGGATCCGCGACGAACGAAATGGCGATTCCTCTGGCCGGCGCCATTCGTGTACCTGCTCGTCACCGGCGGTTTTCCATACACGGTTTTGATGTTGTTGCTTTTGATTGGATGGCTGTCGATCAAGTCGCTCGTCCAAACGCAAAGCATCTCCTCGATTTTGCCGATGCTCTTTGGTGTTGCGCTCGGCTTTGGATTGTCCGCGCCAGCGTGGCTTGCAATTCTTGATCTCGTTCAAGGTTCAGCACGCGAACTGCAGTCGCCGAAGGCGCATTGGCAATGGCTCGTTCCACCAGCGGCGTTGCCGGGATTAATTCTTCCACCGTGGACGGTGAACTGGACAGACTTTTCCTCGAGACACGTTCCGCATACCGCAACCGAGTTGGCCTGCGGCCTTGTCGCTCCGGCGGCGCTCATTGCTGGTTTCATCTGGCGCGGGCGCATGCTCATTGCGCGACTTAAGTGGGAGTTAATCCTGCTCCTGGTCGTGCTCTTGCTCTCAATGCTTCCGACCGCTGGGCTTTTCCGGTGGAGTTTTCGGTGGTTGCCTTTCTTTCATTTGGTTCTCGCCATTTGCGCGGCGGAGATACTGCACATTAGGCCGGGATCACCGGTCCCGGCTACAGCGGCTCTCGTTCTCACGGCAATGACAGCAATTGCAATATTAATCTTGCATACCGCTGGTTCATACGCTTTCCCGCTGACTTGGATTTTTTTCGGGCTCGCGGCGACTTGGTACCTTTCAGAGTTTTTCCTGCGTGATTCTGAATTTCACAAATGTGTGCCTGTCGTAATCACGTTTTTAGCGCTGCTTGCTACATATCTCTGCATTCCGACAAACTGCGGTGTGCCGACATACAATTTTTCTCAAGAGCTGCTTAAACCTTCGCCGCTTGATCCGCAGCGCCTTTATCTCAGCATCTATCCATGGGCAGAGCTGACCTACGCCACCTCAAATAAACCTCAGACAGTCGGCCAAACCTTGCGTCCGGGAAGCACATCGATGTGGGCCGCGTTGCATTTCATCAACGGCTACAGCCCAATTCGAGCCGCCGGCGTAGCGCGCGAATTCGCGGCCAGCATTCACGGTGAAATTAATCCAGATGTGGGAAGCCATTTACTCAGTCAACAGGCTGGCAAGGATGGCGAACTGGCTTTGATGGGTGTGGATGGAATTGTCGTTGCAGGCGAATTAGACCTCACGCCCCAGCCGGCTTCGGAATGGGAACTTGTCGTTTCAACGGATGAGGGACGTGTCTTCCATCGACGCGGAGCGCCATTAGCGCGCGTGCGCTCAGTCATGTCAATCGATTCGCGGCCTAACCAACAATTTGCTTCGGCGACGATTTCAAAGATTACCGACTCGCGAAATTGGGTTGAAACAGATGTCGATGTCCCGAACCGCGATCAGCCCGCGTTACTGACTTTCTCCCGGCCGTATTTCCGCGGATACAACTTTCTCCCGGCCGTATTTCCGCGGATACACAGCTCGACTTGGAAATCAAAAACTCGCCGTCAGTTCCTATCGCGGATTATTTCCGATCGTCGAAGTTCCAGCCGGCGCGCATGGAAAGCTGGCTCTCTCTTATCGGCCAGCCTGGCTGAGTTGGGGGATTGTGATCGCCGTCGCGTGCGCTCTTGTAATATTAGTGGCGTTCAAAAACGCAGTGGTAGATGTTTAAATTCGCATGCGCCGAATGATGCGCGCAAGCCTGCCGGTCCTTTTGCTTTTAAGCTTGATGTAACGTGCTGTCCACTCCTCGGAGATTGGAGTAGCTTGTTTTTCAACGGCGGGCGCCGGGATCTCTGTACTGGGTGGAAACGGCAAGCCGAGAAACTTTAGACTGTCTTCCGCGGCGGCGCGGTGAGATGCGACGACGTCTTCATAAAAGAGAACCAGAGGCTCAATTTCATTTTCGCGAAAATAATTTGTCCAGCCCGCTTCGTGAGCCGCGATCCGATTGCACCATTCGTCAATTACCTTGAAATCGAACTTTGGTATGGCACGCAGTTGCGGTTTTTCTCCCGCTTTTTGAGCCCAAACGCCGGTCTGGCACGCCATGGCCCAGGAGACAGCTTGCTCGACGCGGTTCCGGCGGCGCATCCAGATGTATTTCGGCGACTGGAAAACAGCAGCCAGCAGTTGTGCTTCGTTGAGATTTTTGTAGACGGGAATTTCTCCCAACATCTGGAGCATTCGTCCGAAATAACTCCACATTACGACAGTGCCGAAGACTCCACCGGCAGTCGTATTTTGCCGTAAAACGTGTTCCACGTAAGCGGCGCGTGACGACGCGTTCCAACGTGTTTCCCAGGTTTCTTCGGGCTTGGACAAAAAATGCTCAGCTGGCGATCCGGCAACGCCAGTGCCTCGCAGGATGCTGCAAAGCAGGTGCGTGCCACTCCGTTGAACGGAAGCAATGACGTAAGAAATCGCTGGTATCAATATTGGAATGTGTCTCGAATCATTTCCTAGTTGGCAGTTGAAATTCACCCGCGGATGCGGGCTCGCGCCGTCTGTTCGTACCCGAAAAATGAAGCGCCATGGTCCTCCTCTACTTCTTGTGGATGCGAATCCCCAAAGGATCAGTTACGTGCGACGTAGCTTTCCGCGACGCTATAATGTTGAGGGAGCTTCCAGCAGTTCAATCACGCGTTTGAGCAAACGGCCGGCGCCACCGCCGTCGATGCTGCGATGATCGAAGCTTAAGGTAATTTGCGCTTCGGTCTTCGGGACGAATTCTTTTTTCTCTTCATCCCAGAAGGGAACTTTTTTCCCAGCTCCAAGACCGAGTAGCAATGTCTGATCGGGGAGCGGAATCGGTGTGCCCCATTCCATGCCGAAAGTTCCGAAATTCGAAACGGTCGCGATACCGCCGGCTTGCATGTCGGGCGAAATCCGTCGTTGTCGCGCAAGATCGACGAGTTCCTTGTATTTAGTCGTAAGGTCGAGAAGAGATGTTTTGTCTGCGCCGCGAATCACCGGCACCATGATCCCATCTTCGGCTTCGACCGCGATACCGACATCAATAGAGTTTGATTGCACTACTCGGTTGCCGATCAGCTTCGCAGCTGCGATGGGATTCTTCGAAAGGGCGAGCGCGAGCGCGCGGAGCACGTAAAGGCCGGGACCGGGCTTTGGATCTCGCGATTGCCGATCGTGTAACACAGGATCAAGATTTACTGACGAGCCAATAGTCGAAAGCGGGCGCGTCCAACTGCGCCTCATCGCGTCGGCCACGCCCGCGCGAATGGCGGAAGCTTCATGCGCGGTTTGGTCCTCGATCTTGTGCAGAAAACTTTCGAGATCTTTGATAGTGACGCGATTGCCTGCGCCAGTACCCATGATCCCAGCCAGGTCGGCTGTTGTTAATTGCAACTCGGCCATGCGTGCGCGGACGCGTGGCGACATGAAAGTTGCGCCTTTCGTAACCGCGGGAACGGGCAGGTCGCCAACGCGCGCGCCTTCGCCGTCCCGACCACGTGTCGGGATTTTTCTCTCCCGTACAGGAGCGACTTCCTGGTCAGCTCGCGTGGGAATTTCCTCTGCGACTTCCCGCTGCAGAGTGGGTGGCGCTTGCTTCGCGAATCTCGAGGCGTCTGCTTCGCTCGCTTCCACGTAGCCGAGCACTGCGCCAACTGGGTAGGTCTCTTTTAATTGTACGGTAATCTTGTCGATTTTGCCCTTGCATGGCGTGGTCACACCCATGACCGCCTTGTTTGTCTCGACGTCCATAATTTCCTGATCATCCACTACTTCGTCGCCCGGCTTTACCTTGATATCGACAATCGTGGCTTCAGCGATCGATTCCCCCAGCTGCGGCATGATGATTGGAACTTGCGGCATAGATTCTATTCTCGCAGCAGTGCGCGAGCTTTGGTTGCGATGTTTTGTGCGTTCGGCCGATGCGCGCTCCAAAGATTTGGATGATACGGAATCGGAGTATCCTTCGCGTTGAGCCGTTGCGGCGCTGCGTCGAGCAGATGAAAGCCCTGGCTTGTGACACGTGCCATCACTTCTGCGGTTGCACCGCCCCACGGAAATGACTCACCAACACACAGCAAACGTCCGGTGCGGGCGACGGATGCCAGCACGGTGTCAGTGTCGAGCGGTTTGACCGTGCGCAGATCGACTACTTCAACTTGGAAACCATCATGTGCGAGTTCCTCCGCTGCGGCGAGCGATTCCTGCAGCATTGCGCTGTAGCTCACAATGGTGAGATCGCGTCCCTCCCGCGCAATCCGCGCTCGACCAGTCGGCAATCCTTTTTCGGGCAGCTTGTCGGCCTTGAGATGGTAATAAAGATATTTGTGTTCGCAGTAGATAACGGGATCATCGATCGCGACGGCTTCTATCAACATGGTGTAGGCGTCTTCCACCGTCGCTGGTGTCATCACGATCAGTCCCGGATAATGCGCATAAATCGATTCCATCGATTGACTGTGGAACGGCCCGCTGCCTTTTGTCCCACCGGAAGGCAGACGCACGGTTATGGGGATGGGCACATTGGTCCGCCAGTAATGTGTGCCCGAATTGTTTAGAATTTGATTGAGCGCAATGCTTGAGAAATCGGCGAACTGCATTTCGACAATTGGCCGCATTCCCTGCATGGCAGCGCCAATAGCAGCGCCGACCATCGCGTCTTCGCTGATCGGCGTGTTCAATACGCGTCCCGGAAATTCCTTCGCCAGACCTTTCGTTGCCTTAAACGCGCCGCCGAACGTTCCGCCGACGTCCTGCCCGTAGATGAAAACGCGTTCATCATCACGCAGCAATTTTGCCTGCGCCTCGCGGATCGCTTCCAAATACGTGATGCTCATGAGACGAATGACGAATGACGAATGACGAATGACGAACGAATGACAAAGCACGAATGTCCTATAGGAGCGGTTCCTTTTCGCGAAGCTTTGGGAGTGCGACCGCGTCCTCGCGTCGCTTTTGGGCCAAGGAACGCATTTCGAAAGCTCGAAATCAAGAAATGCTTGGTCATTCTTCGTCTGCGTGATCGACGAGGTCGCGCGTCGATAACGCGCACCAATCTTCTTTGTTGCCGTCGGGTGCGGCCTCTTGTTGCGCGGCGGCAATTGCCTCGTCCACTTGCGCAGCTGCGTCTTTGCGCCATTCGGCCAGCATCTTTGGGTCCACCAACTTAAGATCCACAATCGTTTGCTCGGCCACCTTCAGGCAATCACGTGCAAACGGCTGACGCTTCACCTCATCAGGCACGTAACTGGCGTCGTCATGCTCGCCATGGCCGGAAAGGCGCAGCACAGACGCAACGACTAACTGCGGCGGACGTCCTGCGCGCGCGCGTTTCACCGCGCCGCCAATCACGTCAAGGCACGCGCTGAGGTCTGTTCCGTCAAGCCTGTAGCCCTCAAATCCGTAACCGATCGCGCGATCAACCAAATCATCACACGCGAACTCGCGGTCGTTAGAGGTTGAGTAAGCATAATGATTGTTTGTGGCGACGACCACGAGCGGTGCTTGTTCCACTGCGGCTATGTTCATTCCTTCATGGAACGCGCCGGTCTGCATCCCGCCTTCCCCGATACACGCGAGGCCGACGAAGTTTTTCTCGCCTTTAAATCGCTTCGCCATCAACGCGCCCACAGTGACCGAAACCATTGCCCCGAGATGGCTGATCATTGCGAGTTCGTTGTTGCGCGGATGACCTCGATGAATGTTGCCATCACGGCCACGCATCGGCCCCAGGCGCGAGCCCAGATACGTGCGCGTCACATCAATCAACGGTTCGCCGAATGCAGATCGCCCCGCCTGGTCGCGAATCAATGGCGCGAAGATGTCGCCTTTTTGCAACAATAAACCGCATGCGACGCTGACGGCCTCCTGACCTTTGCCAATGTAGACTCCGCCCGTGATCAGGCCACCCCGGTAGAGACTAACGAGCTTTTCCTCAAGAGTGCGCGCCAGCAGCATCCAGCGGAAGGCCTCAAGGAAACGATCGTGCGGCGGCGTGGCCTTTTTCGCTTTTGATTTTGCGGTCCGCTGCGCCGTCTGAAGCATCGAATCATTTTATCCAAGATCGGTGATTTTGCGGTCCGCTGCGCCGTCTGAAGCATCGAATCATTTTATCCAAGATCGGCAGCTGCGCGCAAAAATTTTTCGGCTCTCGAATCTCTGGGGAGCACACGCTGCCAGCCTGTTCTTTTCGGCAGCTTGCCGAAAAGCTCCTCGAACGCGCGACATCTAAACATTTGGAACATCCTCGGTGTCGTCGGCAAGTGCCGACGACTACAGGCTAGCAGCCTGTGCTCCCCCGAAAACTATCGCATCGCCAGGGCGAGGCGCCGTTGTGGCGGATTCTGTTCGCCTCCGTTAGAAGTTACTTCATTCGAAACGTGCCCGGGTGCGGTCAGCTTCATTCCGACGAGCTTGCTCACGCCACGTTCTTCCATTGTCACACCGTAAAGAACATCGGCTTTCGCAATGGTGCGTTTGTTGTGCGTGATGATAATGAACTGGCTTTGCTCTACGAAGCGATCGAGCACGCGGATAAAACGATTGATGTTGCCTTCGTCCATCGCGGCATCCACCTCGTCGAGAATGCAGAACGGGCTCGGCCGCACCATGTAAATCGCGAATAATAACGCGACCGCGACCATGGAGCGTTCGCCTCCACTCAGGAGCGAGATGCTTTGCAGCTGTTTGCCAGGAGGCCTGGCGGTGATCTCGATTCCACAGTTGAGCGGGTCGTTCTCATCCAGCAGGGACAGGTCTGCCCGGCCGCCGCCGAAGAGTTCTGCGAACATTTCGCGGAAGTTGGTTTGCACCTGCGCAAAGGTGTCATTAAACAATTTTCTGGTCGTCGAGTTAATCTGCGCAATGACATCGAGCAGCTCGCGGCGCGAATTTGTAAGATCATTATTTTGCGTTTCGAGAAATTTGTAGCGCTCTTCGAGTTCGTCGTACTCATGAACAGCATCAAGGTTCACCGGGCCCATGTTATCCAGCTGGGTCCGAAGATCCGTGATGAGTTTTTCCATCTCTGGAGCGGCGAGCTCCGGCGAGCCGGGCGCCGCAGGATCTCCGCCCTCCAGTTTTTCGCTTCGTTTCACTTGAGCACGCAAAACTTTTTCGAGCGCCGTCTCATCGGTCGCAAAGGCGCGAAGGTCGATATGGTAGCTGCGCGAAATATGCTCTGCGAGATTGTCGATCTTCATTTGCAATTGCGACCCGCGCACTTGCCGCTGAGAGCGGCCGTCCTGCAATTCGCCTAATGAATCACGAAGACGGCGCAATGCAGTTTCGCTGCCGGAAATCGCGGCGACCCGTGTCGAACGTTGCTCGGAGATGTTCGCGGCATTCGCCTGCACTTCCTCGCGGCGCCTCGTTTGATCTTGGATTGCCGCTTCCGATTCACGCGATTCCTCAGCCTGCGCGGCCAATTTCTGTTCGTACATCCCAATATCGGCTTCTCGCACTGAGATCAGCTCGACCAGTTCGGCGTCGCGAGCACTCATTGGTTCGCGTTGTGCGATCAAATTTTCATGACGCTGCCGCTCCGTAGCGACGGCCAATCGCATTTCATTAATTTTTTCGGTCAACTGTTCTTCGTGTTGCGTGCTCTGTTTCTGCGCGGTTTCGAACGTGGTCAACTCCGTCTGCTCTTTTGTAAGTTGATCGCGTATAGCTTGAAGTTCGCGCTCTAACTGCGCGATCCGGTCGTCCGCGACAGCAACCTGACGCTCCAGCGCGGCTTGTTCCGATCGCAAATTGTCGATCTTGCGTTCGGCCTCGATTGATTCGCGCCGGAGCTGCGAAGCGGTTTCGAGCGCGCTTTTCTCTTCGTCGCGTTTAGCGGAAAGCGAATCGCGCTCCCTGCCGAGCGCGCCCTGCTGCTTCGTAAGCTCGGCGATTTGCGCTTTGCGCTCCAAAAAAGAGGCCGCGCGCACTTCGCTGAGCCCTGCTGCTTCGTAAGCTCGGCGATTTGCGCTTTGCGCTCCAAAAAAGAGGCCGCGCGCACTTCGCTGCTGCCCCCAAAGACGATCCCTTCTGTGGAGATAAATTCACCGGCTACCGTGGCCCCCACCATGGCGGGCTCGCGCTTTTTGCATTCGAGCGCGTGTTGCAAATCGGAAAAGATGGCAACGTTGCCGAGTAACTGGCTGACGAGCGGCTCGAGCGATGGCGGCGCAGTCAGTTTGTCGGTGGCCCAGGCAAGCGCATCAGTGGGCAGAGCTTTTCGCTCCGATTGCTGCGCAGGTCCGGTTGACTGCCGGATAACCAGAGCAGCCTGACCGAGCTTTTGCTTCTTGAGCTGCGCGATAATTTCGCAAGCCGCGTCCGCATCCTTTAAAACGAGGGCGTGCAGATTTCGGCCCAGCGCCGCTTCGATCGCCGGAATAAATTTCGAGTCCACATCGAGTTGCGCGACCAATGAGCCCGTGATGGCCTCGCGGAAGCGGCTGAACTCACCGATGCCTTTCATCACCGCCCGCGAGCCTTCGGCTAGTCCCTCGCCTTCTTCATTGAGCTGGCACAAAATCTCCAGGCGCGATTGCTTCTCGGCCAGAGCGCGCTCAAGCGCCGCAAGATTCTGTTCGCCGTCGCTGAAAAGTTTCTCTCTCTCGCGTAGGGTTGCGTCGACGTCGATTGCTTTGCGCCGACTCATTTTGAGTGAGACAGCGATTTGCTCAACGAGCTTCTGTCGCGCTTCGGCTAATGTTTCAATCTGCCTGGCGAGCTGTTTGATTTGTGCGCGGGTCAATTCACGGCGCGCTCGCGTTCCGGAAAACTCTTCCTCGAGCGCCGCGGTTCGGCTTCCGGATTTGGAGAGGGCGAATTGTAACTCGTGCAGATGCCTGCTGCGCTCCGTCCGCTTTTTCTGGATTTCGGCAGCCAAAGTTCCAAGCTGAGTCAGCTCAGCTTCTTTTTCTTTCAAGTTGCCTTCGATTTGCGCGATCGAATTGTTGGTTTGCTCGATCTCAGCGGCGTGCTGCTTGCGCTTCTTTCCGGCGTCGGTTATGTCGCGCCGCGCCCGTCCCACAAGCTCGGACAGCTCCTCCGCGCGCTCCCGATTGAATTCAATGCGGTTCCGGTGGGCGGCGATGATGTCGCTCTCCAGTTGCTGCACTGCCGCGCGGGAATCGGCGATGTCAATGTCGAGCTTGTCCAAGTCTCGACGTTGTTCGGTGAGGGCATTTTCGCTGCTGTCGATCTTCGCGCGCGCCGCTCCCTCGCTTGCGCTGAGACGCTCGATTTCCTTGCGGCAAGTGGCCAATTCGCCTTCCAGCGAATCCAACTGTTTGCGCGCGTGATGTGTTTCGAGCACGCGCAGGTCAGCATGCAGTGCCTGATAGCGGCGCGCTTTCCCTGCTTGTCGCTGCAACGAGCCGATTTGACGCCTTACCTCTTTGATGATGTCGCCAATACGCAGGAGGTTTGCCTCAGTGGCCTCCAGCTTGCGGAGTGCTTCGCGCTTTTGCGCCTTGTATTTTGTGATTCCGGCCGCCTCCTCGAAAATCGCGCGCCGATCTTCCGGACGCGAACTTAGAATCATATCGATCTTGCCCTGTTCCATCATCGAGTAAGCGGCTCGCGCGATACCGGTGTCGGCAAAGAGATTTTGAATATCACGCAGACGACAGGCCGTTTTGTTTAGCAGATACTCGGAGTTGCCGTCCCGGTACACGCGGCGCGTGACGCGCACTTCGTACCACTCGATTCCGAGCTCTTCAGCGCAATCGGTGAATGTGAGTGATACCTCCGCGAACCCTACGGGCTTGCGTGTTTCTGCGCCGTTAAAGATGACATCCGCCATTTCGTCGCCCCTGAGCGACTTCGCGGATTGCTCGCCAAGCGCCCACCGGACGGCGTCAAGGACATTGGATTTTCCACATCCGTTCGGCCCGACAACAGCGGTGATGCCCTCGTGGAAATTTAGAATCGTTTTGTCGGCAAACGACTTAAAGCCGAGTAGCTCGAGCGATTGTAAATGCATTTTGGGCCAAAACCTCGGGCCTCGGCAGCCTCAATACAGCAAGCTTTCTGGGGTTACAAGCGGAAAATAACACAATTTGAAGGGGTTTCCGACGGGCGCGACCACAGGATATTGGGCCCTCGGCCCGCCCCATAAGATCGGAATCGCGCGAGCTCTTGCGGGCTCTGTCGCCTCTCCTCTTGCGACAAGGGGAGATGATGAAGGTGAGGGGTTGGGACAATTAGCGGCACCTTGGAATTGACCCTCACTTCCTCCTCTCCCTCGCCAGGGAGAGGCGTTCCCTCCGCGCATGCCATGCTACGATTGCCCGCCATTCGAAACACTGACCCTCAATCGGGAATCTTAGCCGCACTCTTGCGTTGCACAACTGAATCACTCAGGATGCGCCAATGGCCGGTGAATCGACCGCGTCGATCCAACAAGCAGAGCGCGTCGATCATCAGTTAGTTCGCGGCATTGGAGTTCCGGCCCTCACCGCGAACATCGTCAGCTCGACAATCGGTGCCGGAATTTTCGTGATCCCGGCGACAGTTGCAAGAGGACTAGGACCGGCCGCGCCACTCGCATTTGTTTGTTGTGCGATTGCGATGGTGTTATTCGTCACTTGTTTCGCAATTGCCGGTAGCCGCGTGTCATTGACCGGCGGCCTATACGCGTATGTGGAAGTCGCGTTTGGTCGTTACGTCGGCTTCCTGGCTGGTATGCTTTACTTTCTAACTGCACTTGGCGCGGTTGCCGGCGTTGTGAACGTGTTGGCAAACTCAGTGGCACTAGTGGTCCCGTTTCTGGGCAGTCCCGTGATGCGGATCATTGTCATGCTCGCCGTTTACGGCTCCTTGGTTTTAATCAATATCCGCGGCGTGCGCCAAGGCGCGGGTGCAGTCACCGTGATCACCGTTGCGAAGCTTCTGCCTCTCTTGCTGTTTGTTTGCGTCGGAATGTTTTTCATTCACGCGCCGAATCTTGCCTGGAGCGGTTGGCCCAGCAGCAAGTCGTTAGGCGATGCCGTT
>Ga0193729_1000579_pt1 | contig 19164 bp, 15 predicted proteins | sample U1c2metaG_FD_143036 | JGI IMG/M metagenome (GOLD analysis project Ga0193729, IMG submission 143036) | Soil microbial communities from a riparian zone of the East river system, Colorado, United States - U1c2 | ecosystem: Environmental > Terrestrial > Soil > Riparian zone | place: USA: East River...
TGGTCCAAAAAATCATTTTTCACCAAGCTGTATCTGCCAACCGTGAAATCTAAATGTGACAGCTCTCGCCCCAAGGCCGATTACCTCATACGAAAGAAGATTCTCAGATTTTTGGGCGTATTGGTATGCAAAACCTGAAATTGAGCCTAGAGGGACTAGAGGTCTAACGGACTCTATCAGCGTGTAAAAGCAGTGCCTAATTAATACCCTTGTCGGAAACTCATCCGCTACCGACCGCATGCGCGAAGTGAATTGCTTTTTAATTCCTGCTACACTTCGCTGCCAATCAGGGCCCCCTATGACCACAAGGAGCAATCTTAATAATGGCTACTCCGTCTTCGACGAACCGCCCTACTCCCGAGCATATTTTCAATACCTTATTCGCCTACCAGCAGACTTACTCGTTGCGGGCCGCCATTGAGCTGGATATTTTTTCAGCCATCGCCGGTGGCGCTACGGAAATCGCTTCACTGGCGAAAAAAACCGGCGCAGCGGAACGCGGTCTTCAGGCACTGTGCAATTACCTTGTGCCGCTTGGTTTTCTAACAAAACACGGAGCGCACTACGGGCTCAGCCAGGACTCCGCGATTTTTCTGAACAAGCAGTCACCAGCGTACATGGGCTCGATTTCACAGTTTTTTACCAACGACCACATCGTTGCCACCTTCGCCAAACTAACCGAGGCGGTGAAGAAAGGCGGCACGGCCGCTGCGGAAGGCCACAATCAGGCGCCCAATGACGAAATGTGGGTTACGTTTGCGCGCACCATGGGGCCCACCACAGCTCCTGCTGCGGCGTTTATCGCGGAGCTGACGGGCATGTCGCAGGGCAAAACTTGCAAGGTGCTGGACATTGCCGCAGGCCACGGCATGTATGGAATCACCTTGGCGCGCAAAAATCCCAATGCGCAGGTGACCGCGCTGGACTGGCCCAACGTGCTGGAAGTGGCTAGAGAGAACGCCCATGCTGCGGGAGTCGGCGTACGATTCAAGACGGTAAGCGGAAACGCGTTTGAGGCGGAGATGGGCACCGGCTACGATTACATTTTACTCACAAATATTTTTCACCACTTCGATCCGCCCACCTGCGAAAAATTGATGAAGCGCGTGCACGCGGCGTTGAAACCCGGCGGGCAAGCCATCACCGTGGAGTTTGTGCCCAACGACGATCGCGTGAGCCCCATGATGCCGGCCATGTTTAGTTTGGTGATGCTGGCAACCACGGATTCGGGTGATGCCTATACTCTCGCGGAATACGAAAAAATGTTTCGCAACGCGGGATTCGCAAAAACCACCTTGCACCAGATTCCCGACATGCCATCTCAAGTGCTGGTTTCAGAAAAGTAAGGCGGCGGCAACTCCGGATTTCGCACGCGCCTGGCGCAAATATTCCCCGACGACTTTGGCGTAATCCGGAATCGCGATTTCGGGCTCAAGCAAGTCCGGATGCCAGACTTTTTCCCATTCGAAGCAATAAAACCCGGTGTAATTAATTTTGACCAGCGCCTCCACCTGCCGTTTGACCGGCACATCCCCTTTTCCTGTCAGCACATAATGCCGGTCTTTTCCCGCCGGCACCGAATCTTTCAAGTGCGTGTGGCGGATCCACTTCCCCAATTGCGCCACCGTAAATTCCGGTTCTTCGTGCGAAGTATCAAATGTGTGGTGAGCATCCCACAGCAAAGCCACATGCTCGGAATTCGCGCGCGTCAATATCTCTTTCAACGTAGGCGAATCGGTGAAATCGCCATGCGATTCAATGATCACCGTCACATTTCGCGGCCCGGCATATTCTCCCAACTCATGCAGGCCGCTCGAGACGCGCGCAATGACGTCCTCACGCGGTCCTTCCATTTTGTTGCCGAAGACCCTCACGTAAGGCGCGCCCAACGCCGACCCCAGATCGATAAAACTGCGCGCATCGGCGAGTTGTTGTGAACGCTTTTGCGGGTCCGCTACGTGCATCTCCGCTGAACTGCTCACGCACGCGATCTTCAACCCGTGTGCCGCGACGTCCCGCTTGGCAGCCGGGATTTTGTCCGCGGCGAATTCCGGACGCGCCGGCAAGTTCATATCGCCAAGCAGGCCGCGCAACTCCACCGCCGCGAATCCATACTTCTCCGCGAAGTCCAGAATTTGCGGCCACGTCCACGCCGGACATCCCAGCGTTGAAAACGCCAGTGGCAGTCTCGCCGTGGCTGCACGAACATATCGTGCCCCCAGCGCGGCCAATGCCATGGTGCTTACAAATTCGCGTCGCGTCGCCTTCATGTTCGCACTCCTCCGGTTTCCGAGCGAATTCTATCACCATGATTCAACCTCTTGCGCACATTGCGATTTCGCGAGATCGCCGGCAGGGCATTCGGACCATAGCCAAAGTGATGTATCGGAAAACTCGTTCGTCCGCGTTTGCAAGAATTCCAAATGGCAGTACGATGTAGCGTAGAAACAGTCTTTAGTTCGTGAAAATCGGGAGACTTCAAGAATGCTCCGTGACCACGTGTCCGTGAACACCGCCGAATCCCTAAATAAGTCCATAAGCATTGTTGAACCCGGCCGCCGTGAATTTTTGAAGGGCCTGCTCGGCGCCGGCGCGCTGGTATTCGCCGTTCGCTGGGCGCCGCAAACCGTCTTTGCGGCAGGAACCGGTCCAACAACCGCCAACGCCGTTGCCCCGATGGAAAATGCCCCGCTGCATCCCAACGTTTATCTCGCCATCGATACCGACGGCACTGTATATATCATCGCCCACCGCTCCGAGATGGGCAGCGGAAGCAAAACGGCTCTGCCCCGCATCGTAGCCGACGAACTTGATGCCGACTGGGCGCGCGTAAAAATTGTGCAGGCCACCGGCGATGAAAAATACGGCGATCAGGATACCGACGGTTCCCATTCCGTGCGTAGTTTTTTCGATACCTTGCGGGAGGCCGGCGGAACAGCGCGGCTGATGCTAGTTCGCGCCGCCGCCGCGCAATGGAACAAACCGGTCACGGAATGCCACACCGAATTGCACCAAGTCATCCACACACCTTCCGGGAAAAAACTTGGCTACGGCGAACTGGCGGCCTCCGCGGCCAAGCTCGAAGTCCCGAAAAAAGAAGACGTAAAGCTTAAAGCCCGCACGGGGTGGCGCTACATCGGCAAAGGCACTCCGAATTACGATCTGAAAGATATGTGTGACGGAAAAGCCGTCTACGGCCAGGACACCGGCTTGGACGGAATGTTGTACGCCAGCGTTGCGCACCCGCCGGTGTTCGGCAGCACCGCAAAAACCGTGGATGATAAGGCTGCGCTCGCTGTTGCGGGCGTAAAGCAGACCGCCTCGATTGAAGGATTCAAGCCCCCGGTGGGCTACCAGACCCTGGGAGGCGTGGCCGTCCTCGCGGACAACACCTGGGCAGCCATGCAGGGCAAGAAAAAACTCAAAATCGAATGGGAGAAGAGTCCGCACAGCGTTTATAACTCCGATGCGTACAAAAAAGAATTGCAGGAAACCGCGCGAAAGCCTGGAAAAGTAGTACGCGAAAACGGGAACGTCGAAGCCATTTTTGCCAAGGGCGGCAAAATCGTCGAAGCCGAATATTACGCGCCGCTGCTCGCGCATGCCTCCATGGAGCCGCCCGCGGCTCTGGCGGTTTTTCGTAGTGGCAAAGTCGAAGTGTGGGCCCCCACGCAAAATCCCCAAGGCGCAAAAGATGCCATCGCCAGCGCAACCGGACTAAAAAAAGAAGACGTCACCGTAAACGTTACCCTGCTCGGTGGCGCCTTCGGGCGCAAATCATTCCCAGATTTTGCCATCGAAGCCGCCGTGCTCGCGAAAAAAACCGGCAAGCCCGTGAAAGTGGTCTGGAGCCGCGAAGACGACATTCAATTCGACACTTATCACTCCGTAGCCGCGATGTATATGAAAGCCTCGCTGGGCGCGGACGGAAAGCCTGAGGCTTGGCTGCAACGCACCGTGTTCCCCCCGATCGGCTCAACATTCGATCCCAAGACAAATTATTCCGCCGCCGATGAATTGGGCCTGGGCTTTACCGATGTCCCCTTCGCATTGCCAAATCACCGCGTGGAAAACGGCCCCGCAACCGCCCACGTGCGCATCGGTTGGCTGCGCTCGGTCGCAAATATTTATCACGCCTTCGCAGTGCATTCGTTTGCCGACGAACTGGCGCACGCCGCGGGCCGCGATTCGCTGGACTATCTGCTCCAACTCCTGGGTCCCGATCGCATTATTCCCAAGGAAGAATTGCCCAAGGATTATTCGAATTACGACGGCGCCTATGAGCAATACCCCATCGATACCGCCAGATTTCGCCGCGTCGTATCGCTGGCGACAGAAAAAGCCGGCTGGGGCAAACAAAAATCCGGCAATGGATTCGGCATAGGCGTTGCCATGCACCGCAGTTTCTTGACCTACGTCGCGACTGTAGTTCAGGTGCAGGTGAATGATGCCGGCCAAGTACAAATCAAACGTGTGGATACCGCGCTCGATGCCGGAACAGTAGTAAACCCGGAAATGGCGCGGCAACAATTTGAAGGCGCCGCAGTAATGGGCACCTCGTTGGCGTTTTACGGCGAAATCACCGCGAAGGATGGAGCCATCGAACAATCGAACTTTAATGATTATCAGGTCGCGCGCATGAAAGATGCGCCGCGCGAAACGTACATCCACATTGTTCCGAGCGATGCGGCGCCTGCGGGAATCGGTGAGCCGGGTTTGCCGCCCTTCGCCCCCGCGCTCTGCAACGCGATTTTTGCGGCCACCGGCAAACGCGTGCGCGAATTGCCATTAAGTCGCGCGGGCTTTGCCTGAAATTTGGAAATTGAATTAAATTAGCCGGACGTGCGGAAAGTTAATTTCGCAAAACAGCAAGCTCCATCAATTTCCGCGCTATTCCACGTAAAACATCAGCATCACGCCCAAAACGATCATGATGGACGGCCACAGCTTGTTGAAAAGAGGCTGCCAGTCAGTCTTGATTTCAGACAAGCCTTTGGTGAGCCCAATCCCAAACCCTGCCGCAGTGTAAGTATGATGTTCAGTCTGAATGCGCGCCATGCGCTCCATGTGCCCCGCGCCGTGCATCCCGCCGCGGTGTTCGTGAAAAAGCAAAATAATCGAGCCGGCAATCGCCACAAATGGAAAAACCCAACCGGCCCACGCCGCTTTCAAAGTGCCCCGAGCACGCAGAAATTCAATCACGCCCACCGCCAACAGGATCAGCGCGAACGATTTGTGTTGGCGAACTTCCATATGGTGCGACAGTCCGTAAAACCACGACTGCGGCCCGAAGGGCCACAGCTCCGTATCGCTGTAAATCAGTACAAAAATCCCCGCGAGAAGAAAACATATCGGCCACGCATAGCGAATATTTGGCCATCGCGCGCTCAGCCGAGGCTCCGCAAGAATAAAAATCCCTGCGAGCACCACAAAAAAACCAGCCAGGTGATGATTGAATTCGCTTTCGCGTTTGTCGGCGGCCAATTTTTCAGGAGTACGCATGGCCGCCATCGGGTCTGGAGCCGCCGAACTCATATCCATCCCAGGCATGTCGCCAGACATTCCGCCTTGTCCTGCTTGGCTCCCTTGGGTCTCGTGGCCCTCGTGGGCGGGAGGATCTTGCGCGCGGAGCAAAGGCTGGCACGCGCAAAACATCAAGCTAAGTAGCAGGCAGGTGCCTGATATTTTAAATTGCTGCAACAAATCCTTGCCAGAATGCATTGCTTCTCCAAATCCTTTCCGAGCTACTTGCAAGAGCTTTGATTCGAAGTAAAAAGTTTCGCTCATTCTTGCGCGAAAAGCCAATGAGCCTCAGCGCGGCACGCCAGCTCGCGAAGTCATTTGGACTTTGCGTTACCTCGAAGGCCGAAAGAAAATTTGCGTTTATTTGGTGTGCAGTCACGCTAGAGTGGTTGGCGGCAACGAGGCCCTATGACCGCAAAAACCAATCTATCACGCCGTAAATTCCTGACCACTGCCGCCGCAGCTGCCGTCTCCGGAGCCGCAACTACCGGGAGCGCCTTCACGATCGTGCCGCGACACGTCCTTGGCCGCGGCTTCACGCCTCCCAGCGACACGCTCAACATCGCTGGTGTCGGAGTTGGCGGTATAGGTCGCGCCAACCTCATCGCACTCGCAACCCAGAACATCGTTGCGCTCTGCGATGTGGATTGGGATTACGCCGGCAAAGCCTTTGAGCATCTTGACGTGGACATTCAATCTTTGAAGACGCGGCTCGACAATCCCGATCCGCAGCCAGTCCCGGGCATTCCGACGGTGGAATTTGATCGCGTCAAAGCTCAAAAACGCCTCGACGGAATGATTCGTCTAAAAACCGAGCATTGGCCGAAAGCCAAGCACTACCAGGACTACCGCGAGATGCTGGAGCGCCAGAAAGACATCGATGCCGTGGTCGTAGCCACCGCCGACCACATGCACGCGCCCATCGCGCTGGCGGCCATGGACCTCAATAAACATGTTTACGTACAGAAACCCCTGACCTGGTCGGTCGAAGAATCCCGCCGTTTGGCCCGGCGCGCAAAAGAAGTAAAAATCGCCACGCAGATGGGCAACCAGGGGCATTCGCTGAACGAGGCCCGCACCACTGTTGAATACCTTCGCGCCGGTGCCATTGGCGAAGTTCGCGAAGCGCATATATGGACCAACCGGCCGCTGGGATTTTGGCCCCAGGGCGTACCGCGCCCCGAGCCGCTGAAACAGCCCCTCGACACGCTGAAGTGGAACGGTCCAGGCATTAACGCCCGCATCGCCAATTCTTTTGCCGGCTCGTATCCCATTCCCGACACTTTAGCGTGGGATTTATTTCTGGGCGTGGGCCCGCGCGTGGAGTATCACCCCATCTATCATCCGTTCAACTGGCGCGGTTGGGTGGACTGGGGCGCCGGCGCGATCGGCGATATGGGCGCGCACTTGATCGACCATGCAATGTGGGCGCTCGATTTGGGATTTCCTACCAGCGTCGAGACCGTCTCGACGCCATTCAACGGCGCATCGTATCCGCTGGCCACCCAAACGTTCTACGAATTTCCCGCGCGCGGCAAGATGCCCCCGGTAACCATGACTTGGTATGACGGAGGTCTGCTGCCACGTAAGCCCGAGGAACTCGGCGACGAAGAATTGAATAAAGGCGGCGGCGCGTTGCTGGTGGGCAGCAAGGGAAAATTGTTGCATGACACTTACGGCGCGAAGCCGCGGCTGCTGCCCAAGTCGCTGCACGAATCCTACGGCAAGCCGCCGCAAAAGCTGCCGCGCATCCCGGGCGAAGACCACGAAATGAACTGGGTCGATGCCGCCAAAGGAAATGCGGAGGCCTCGTGTCCCTTCGAATATGCCGCGCGGCTCACAGAAGTCATGCTGCTGGGCGTGGTGGCGCTGCGAGCCGGCAAAAAAATTAACTATGATGGCGTAAATATGAGGGTCACCAACGTGCCGCAGGCCAATGATTTTCTGCGCCGCGAATATCGCGAAGGATGGAATTCGCCATCAGGGAAAAGTGCTTAAAATAGAGCTGTTAACGCACGTCGCATCGGAGAAAATATTTATGAAAAAAAGTTTTTGCGTTTTGATGGAAACGCTGATTGTTCTAATTTTGCTGATCGGATGGGGGCGTTCCGTGAACGCCCAAACGGAACAAAAATGGAAGTCGAAAGACCGTAACCGTCCGGCACCCGCTGCCGTGGATCCTGGCGCTCCCGGCACCGATACCTCTGCAGGACGCGCCCCCTCGGACGCCATCGTGCTCTTTGACGGCAAAGATCTTTCCCATTGGACGCAGAAGGACGGCAGCCCCGCAAAATGGAAAGTTGCCGACGGATACTTCGAAGTCGTTCCTAAAACGAAAGACATCATCACCAAGCAGCCCTTTGGCGATATGCAGTTGCACCTGGAATTCCGCGAGCCCGCCCCGCCCGTCGGCGAAGATCAGGATCGCGGCAACAGCGGCGTAATTATCATGGGGCTCTACGAAATTCAGGTGCTCGATTCTTACCAGAGCAAAACATATCCCGATGGCCAAGTCGGCGCTGTGTACGGCCAGTATCCGCCGCTGGTCAACGTCTCGCGTCCCCCCGGCCAGTGGCAGACCTACGACATCATATTTCACGCCCCGCGATTTGATAACAGCGGCAAGTTATTGCGGCCCGCGCATGTAACCGTGCTGCAGAACGGTGTGCTGGTGCAGGACAACGTTGAAATCCACGGCCCCACTGCAACCGGAGAGCCATACAAACCGCACGCCGCAAAACTGCCTCTGGAATTGCAGGATCACAATCATCCAGTGCGCTTCAGAAATATCTGGGTACGTGAAATCACGGATACGGAATAGGACCGACTGAACTTGTATGGATATAAAACGCGACGAAGCAATCTTTTCAGCCGGAGCATCTCTTCGAATATTTGGAGCGGGTCTAGACATCGACGATATAACTCGTAAATTCGAATACACTCCAGACCATAAACACAGGGCAGGCGATTTAGGTCCAGGGAAGAGCCCAAGAGCCCATATCCCCACGACATGTGGTCTCTCGCTTCTCCACTCGGCAAGGATCGGGACTTAGAGGCCCATCTCGCTTGGCTGGCGGAGAAATTCATGCGTTATAGCGAATATATTCGCTCTTTGCGCGAAACATTCACAGTAGATATCTGTTGTTGGAAGCACTGTTTTACGGAACAAGCGAGCCTAACTCTGTCCCCGCAAGCCCGGACAATCTTTACGGAACTATCTACCCCGCTCGTTGTTAGCTTAATTTTTCTGCCAGACGAAGCGGACATCGCCTGATCCCGTAAGCTTACACCGTGTTTTGTTTCGCGACGACGGCTCTGATACGATTCCGCACTATGCGAAATTACCTAAGTTTGATTTTCCTGCTCGCCGTTGCGGTATCCGTTTCCGGCCAAGACGCAAAACCCACAGGGGACCGCGTCGCCGCGCAAAATGCCATCTTCGACGACTACTACGAGTCCGAACTGCGCAATTTCCCCGAGCGCGCCACGGCCTTCGGCGACTACCGCCACAACGACAAACTCGAGGACTACTCGCTCGATGGAGTCATGCAGCACCATAAAACGGACCAAGACTTTCTGGCGCGTATTCAAGCCATCGCTACTACAGGCTTCCCCGACCAGGACCAGCTCTCGCATGACTTGCTGGCGCGCGTTTTGCAGCAGCGCATCACCGATTTCGAGTTCAAAGAGTATGAGATGCCTATCAACCAGCAGAACGGCGTTCATACCAGACTCGCCGATTTGCCGCTCTCCGTTCCACTCGATTCCGTGAAGCACTACGAAGACTACATTTCTCGTCTTCACCAGATTCCGCGCGCGCTCAACCAGACCATTGAAGTCTTGCAAGCAGGCATGAAGGACAAACTTATGCCCGTGCGTTTCCTCGCTGAGAAAATTCCCGGCCAGTGCCAGGGCATCATCGACGCCGACCCGTTTCTACTGCCAACAAAAAAATTCCCATCGAGTATTTCCGCGGAGGAACAGAAGCGCCTAACTCAGCAAATCGATGACGCCGTCAACAATGAAGTCCTTCCCGCATACCGCAGTTTCGGCGAATTTATTCGCACCAAATACGCCCCGGAAGGCCGCACCACCCTGGCCATCACCTCGCTACCCGACGGCCAGAAGCGTTACCAGAACAATATTTATGCCCGAACCACCACGCGTATGACCCCCGACGAGATACACCAGCTGGGACTTCGCGAGATAGACCGCATCGAAAAAGAAATGATCGCTATCGCGAAGAAAGAAGGCTTCGCCGATCTCGCGACTTTTCGCGCGTCGTTGAAAACCAATCCAAAATATATTCCCACCTCTGCGGAGCAGATACTTGACGATTTTCGCCACTACATCGCGCAGATGGAGCCAAAGCTTCCGGAACTTTTCACTTTGCTCCCCAAGTCGCCGGTAACCGTCGAGGCCATTCCAGCATTCCAATCCGCAGCCGCAACTCACTACGTCACCGGAACGCCGGACGGCAAGCGCCCCGGTCGCGTGGTCGTGGCAACCTCCAAATTCGCCGAACGCTCTTTAATCGACGACGAAGCCATCGCCTACCACGAGGGCATTCCTGGCCATCACATGCAATTGTCCGTGCAGCAGCAGCTCACCGGCCTACCAAAGTTTCGCCAGCACGGCCTCGGCTTCAACGCCTACATCGAAGGCTGGGCGCTCTACGCCGAGCAACTTGGCAAGGAAGTCGGCTTCTATCAGGATCCCGTTTCCGATTATGGCCGCCTCTCTTCCGAACTATTTCGCGCCGTGCGTCTCGTAGTCGACACAGGAATCCATTCGAAAGGGTGGACGCGCGATCAGGTCGTGGAATTCTTCCGCAAATCTGGCGCCGTCGATGAGCCCACTATTCAGTCAGAAACCGACCGCTACATTTCCTGGCCCGCGCAAGCACTTAGCTACAAGTTGGGCCAACTCAAAATACGCGAGCTGCGCGATCGCGCACAACAAAAACTCGGCCCCAAATTCGACATCCGCAAATTTCACGACGAAATGCTAGACGGAGGAACTCTGCCGCTCGATCTTCTCGACGCGCGCACGGATAAGTGGATCTCCCAGCAGTCGAGCGCAAGCAACTAATCCATCAACTTTTGAACTCCTTCGTAAAAATTCGCTAAAATAGAAAGATGCGCAATTTATTTGGCAGCGCTAAAAACGAGCTGATGCCCGGCGCCAAAAACGCCGTAGAAACCTGCCTTGCTGTGCGCGCCGGCGAATGCGTGGCGCTGATCGCTGATGAAGTGAGCAAGCCGGTCGCTGCCAGCCTCGCCGCGGCACTCGACGATCGCGGCGCGAAATATAACGCATTTTTGCTGGAAGCTTTTGGCCCGCGCCCCATGCGCGAAGCTCCGCCGGAAATTTTGCAAGCGTTGGAGACCGCCGACGTGGGAATTATGTGCATGACCCCACAGCCCGGCGAGCTAGGCGCGCGCATGGCCATTGTAAAAATTGTCGAGCGTCGCCAGATTCGTTACGCCCACATGGTCGGCGTCACCGCCGAAATCATGCAGCAGGGTATGCGCGCGGACTACCGCATGGTGGACCGCCTGAGCGACAAACTCCGCGAGCGCATGATGCGCGCCGAAACCCTTACGGTTAAAACCGAGGCAGGCACCAACATCGCCGCGCATTTTGATCCCGGCCTCGATTGGGTGAAAACCAGCGGATTGATCAGCCCCAGATATTGGTCCAATCTTCCGGCTGGCGAAGTCTTTACCACGCCCGCCACAGTCGACGGCACTTTTGTTTGCGATGCCACCGCCGGCGACCACTTCAATGGCAAGTACGGCGACCTGCAATCCACGCCGCTGGTTCTGGAAATTAAGCAAGCCCGCCTGGTTCGCGCCGAATGTGCGCGCAAAGATCTGCAGCAGGAGTTCTGGGAATATTGTCACACCGATAAAAACAGCGACCGCGTCGGTGAGTTGGCCTTCGGCACGAATCTCGGATTGTCTCGCATGATCGGCGTGCTTTTGCAGGACGAAAAATTTCCTGGCGTGCATCTGGCCTTCGGTGATCCGTATGGCAGCCAGACCCATGCGGCCTGGGCCTCGAAAACGCATGTCGATGTGCTGACTCGCAAGTGCGATGTGTGGATCGATGAAGACCAGGTGATCAATCGCGGCCGCTACCAACTCGACCACCTCGGCCTTTCCTGACATTCCGTCTTTTTTCGCAAACGCTTTCGCTGCTGTCGATCAACGCGATTGCTTCGTTCCGATTGCTTCGCGCCCATGAGTTAGACTTAGAGCTGTGCCTAAGTTCGACAAACACATTTTTATCTGCATGAACCAGCGCGAAGCAGGCCACCCGCGCGGCTGTTGCGACCCCACCGGCCAAGGCGAATTGCAGCGCCTGTTCAAAACCAAGCTGGCGCAGCGTGGCGTAAAAAACGTCCGCGCCAACAAATCCGGGTGCCTCGACCAATGTGAACTGGGCCCCACGGTCGTGGTCTACCCCGAAGCCGTCTGGTACGGAAGCGTCCAGCCCGAGGACGTAGACGAAATCATCGACTCACATATCATCGGCGGCACACCGGTAGCGCGTCTGATCATCCCCGACTCAATACTCAACACCACGCACAAAAAATAAAGTGTTTGTCCCAATTTGCGGTTTCGCATTCCCAATTTCTGATTCCTACGAGTCATTCCGACGCAGTAGGCCGCCGCATTCTTCTTCGCTCTCGACCGCACGCCACAGCATTGTCATTCCGACCGAAGTAAGCCGACGCTTCTTCCGAAGGAATCGGCTTACGCAGTGGAGGAATCTCTCTTTGCTGTATGTATTTCGCGCACCGCTTCGAATTACCGTCGCGGTGATTGTGTCGCGTGAATCCAAGCCTCGGCGGCCATGAGATGCAGCGTAAAACCAATCCAAAACGCGATCCCAAAAAATTCTCGCGGCGTCAGCCCCGACAACCGGCTGGTCGCAAAAAATATCCCCACGATGGGCCGGACAGTCGCCACCGCCAACCCAATCGAGAATGCGCGAATCATCCACTCGCGGTGCAGCGCGACTTCTCGCCGGCGTATAAGCCAGAATGCCCTGGCCAGCGCCACCAAAAAATAAGATCCGAATAACGTGGTCGCGGCCGCTTGATTCACGCCGCCAATCGCAGGCATCCCAAAACTCATGATCAACGCCGAAATTCCAATCACAAATCCATAAACGATAAAAACCCGGCCGCTCCAACGGTGCCAGCGCAAATGACGCGCACGAATTGTTGAGCTGAATTGCAACGGCCCCAGCAGCATGAACAGCAAACCTGGAACAATATGAATCAGGGTAAGAACCGGGTGGTGCGCAAATAAATTGTCCAGCGCACCGAATTGCGCAGCCACAGGATTGCTCGCGGGTGGCGGCGTATGGTATCCGTGCAGCACCACGGGAACCACTGTTGTCATCCGTCTCACAGCAACGGCAATCCCGATGAACGCCAGAAAAATCACCGCGCTCCACAGTACGCGCCGCATCCGAACGCCGGGCTCCATACTGTGCAATACGCAAACACCATCGAATTATTTCGTCGCGATGTTTTGTTTCGACCCGGAACTTTATGGGTGGTCTAGGGGTTCAGTTTATATAGCTGTAAAATTATCAACCAAATAAAATACCGGCATGGCTTTTCATTTCGTCCTCAGCACCTGCCAGAGGACAAGCCACGCCGGCATTTACATTCGTTTAGCTTTTAGACCGCGTTACCGATGGTCGTGTTCATGTTCCCGGTCATGGTCTCGCCAGCGGTTGTGGTCTCGCTCACGCTCGCGGTCCCAGCGGTGATCATGCTCGAAGCGCCCACGATCTCCGTGCCAGTAACCATGGTAGTAACGGCCACCTTCCCAACGAGGTCCAATCCAGAGCGCTCCGCCATAAGGCGGCAGAGTCCAATAGCCCCGGTGCCAAACGTAGCGGCCGTCTACGGGATACCAGTAGCCGTCCACCCACACGTAGCCGGGTCCGGGTGCAATTGGTCGCGCATACACACGCGGCGGAGGCGGAGCGCCAATTCCGATTCCGACGGATACCTGAGCTTTAAGGGCGGGCGAGCCAGTCAAAAGCATCGCGGCAAGCAACGCTGCGCCAATAAACTTTCTCATGTTCTGTCCTCCTTAAAAAACGTGTTTTTACTCCCACTGATGGAACACTGCTGACGACATTTTCTCTCGGCCGGAACTCGGAGAACTGATCTGTGCTGGGAAGACCATTGGGACAATTTGAGACTATTTAGCTGCTCACGAACCATCAATACGGCAAAGACTGTATGTGTCGATTGTTGTAACGATGAGCTAATTCACACAAGGGCTGATACTTTAGTGCTCTCCCCCACATCCAAGAAACTGGGTCAAAATGTGCAGCCCATAAGAATGGAAAATCACACATGAAAAAACGCAAGCTGGGAAATTCGGGATTGGAAGTAGCTCCCTTGGCGCTAGGTGGAAACGTTTTTGGTTGGACCATCGACGAACCAGCCTCATTTCAGGTGCTAGACGCATTTGCGGCGGCGGGCTTTAATTTCGTGGATACCGCGGACATGTATTCGATCTGGAAGCCCGGAAATAAAGGTGGCGAATCGGAAACCATTATCGGTAACTGGATGAAGAAAAGCGGCAACCGGAAGAAAATGTTAATTGCGACCAAAGTTGGAATGGACCTGGGCGCAGGTATGAAGGGCTTATCCAAGGATTATATCCTGCGCGCCGCGGAGGCCTCCTTGCGCCGCTTGCAGACCGACTATATCGATCTGTACCAGGCGCACACAGACGACGCGACGGTGCCGCTGCAGGTAACCCTGGAAGCGTTTGGCCAACTGGTTAAACAGGGTAAAGTCCGCGCCATTGGGGCCTCCAACTACACTGCGCCACGATTGTCGGAAGCGCTGGACGTCAGCAAGAAGCATGGGCTTCCGCGATACGAATCCTTGCAGCCCCTTTACAATTTGTACGACCGCGCGGATTACGAAGCGACCCTGGAGCCGGTTTGCCGCAAAAATGAAATCGGCGTTATCCCTTATTACTCGCTGGCTAGCGGATTTTTGACCGGTAAATATCGCGGCGAAGGCGATTTGGCAAAGAGCGCCCGCGGTGCAGGCGTAAAAAAGTACTTGAATCAGCGCGGCTTCCGGACATTGGAAGCGCTGGACCAAACGGCGAAGAAATACCACTCAACACCTGCTAAGGTTGCCTTGGCGTGGCTCTTAACAAGGCCCACGATTACCGCGCCCATCGCCAGCGCCACAAACGTGGCTCAACTGCTGGAACTTTTGGACGCTACCAACTTAAACCTGGATCGCGAGTCTACCGAATTGCTGGATCAGGCCAGTGCACCCTCGATGAGTGTGTCAAATTAATGTCAATTTCATCGGAGTAGATCGGCTCACATTGACAAATCGTATTTGATCATGCGTGATAGAACATACTCTCCCGTAATCATTGGGAAGCAATAATTTTTCAAAGGTTATGCTGGCTCATCAGTGAGTTGGGCCCTTTCTTCATTGCTGTCAAGCACCTAAAATATTCATGAACCCATTCGACTCGTCGATCATTGCGTTTCTGAACTCCTTTGCGCGCCATTCGTGGGCCTTTGACTCCTTTGTCTACATGATAAGCGGCAACGATTTGCTCAAAGGCGGGGTCGTTGTGGCGCTTATCTGGTGGACGTGGTTTCGCCCTAGCGCCGACAAGGCAAACACCCGGCAACATTTGATATGCGCAATTTTTGCCTGTCTCGTCGCGGTAGTCATAGCGCGGGGCTTAGCGCTTCTGCTTCCTTTTCGTGAGCGCCCCATGACTGTCGCGGCGCTCCATTTTCAGCGCCCCTATGGAGCCAGCGATGCCGGCCTTATTGACTGGAGTTCTTTCCCCAGCGATCACGCCGCGGTGTTTTTTGCCTTGGCGATGTCCATTTTCTTTGTATGGCGCGCGGCAGGCATTGCAGCCTTGTCTTATGTATTTCTATTCATCGGCATGCCCCGGCTCTATCTTGGATTTCACTATCCCACCGATATTTTAGGCGGGGCCCTGATCGGAATCACGCTCGCGTTGATAGGACGTGCCAGGATCTTTTGCGACTGGGTAGGCCGTTATATAATGCCGTGGTCGCAGCGCTCGCCCGGAAGCTTTTACGCATGTCTGTTTATTCTGACCTTTCAAATCGCCACCCTCTTTCAGTCCATGCGAGGAATCGCTCGTTTTTTATTTTCCCTCGTGCAAGCGCATAACACCTAGCCGCCAAGAAAATTGCCCGCGACTCTGGGTGTTTTAACGCGCACGCCACCGCATTGTCATTCCGACCGAAGTAAGCCGACGCGTCTTCTTCTCCTTCGCTCCTGCGAAGGAGTCGGCTTACGCAAGCAAGGAATCTCTCTTCGCTGTATCCGCTCCCTCTTCTGACATCCTCAGCCAACGTATATCCCCGTCAATCTCCCCATCCCTCGTCACCTTCACCCGTACATAGCTTCCAAGAAGTGACGCCGGTTAATTCTCATCCGTCTTTTAAGCTGGTAATTGAATTATTGAGATTCTGGTTTCTCGCCATAATTGCTTCCGCATTCCAAACTGACTCGACTTCAGGCAGAATGTCTCCGCCATTGAGGGAGATGATATGAATCGCAGGGTTGCGGTTGGGTCCATTTTATTGAGCGGGTTGGCGCTGGCACTCGCGGGCGCCCACAAAGTTGCAAAGGTTTCGGCCGACGATCAATCGTTGGCGGGGTATTCGTCGGAATCATCCCGCGCCGAGCGCCAGTGGGAAGAGAAGTTCCGCGAAATTCCGAGCCCCGACAATTTACGCGCGTACATGCAGCATCTTTCCGCACGGCCCCACAATGTCGGCACCGCCTACGACAAGGAAAACGCCGAATGGATTGCCGCGAAATTCAAAGACTTCGGCCTCGATACGCACATCGAACAATTCGACGTGCTTTACCCTACGCCCAGGGAACGTGTCGTGGAGTTGGTCGAAGGCGGGCCGAAATTTTCAGCCAAGCTGCAAGAACCGGCCCTGCCAGAAGATCCAACATCAAACCAGCAAGCGGAACAACTTCCTACCTACCACGCCTACTCGAAGGACGGCGACGTTACCGCTCCCCTCGTCTACGTGAACTACGGAATCCCCGAAGATTACGAACAACTCGATCGCATGGGCGTCTCCGTCAAGGGCAAGATCGTCATCGCCCGTTACTATCACTCGTGGCGCGGCATCAAGCCAAAAGTCGCTGCCGAACATGGCGCCGTCGGTTGCCTTATTTATTCCGATCCGCATGAAGATGGATTTGTGCAAGGCGAAACCTTTCCCAAAGGTGCCTGGCGCTCCAAGGATGGCGTGCAGCGCGGCAGCGTCGCCGACATGCCCTTTTATCCCGGTGATCCATTAACCCCTGGCGTGGGCGCCACGAAAGACGCCAAGCGATTGAAGATCGAAGATGCTGCCACGATTACAAAAATTCCCGTCCTCCCGATTTCCTACGCCGATGCGCAACCGTTGCTGGAAGCCCTCACCGGACGTGTCGCGCCGCCACAATGGCGCGGCGGCCTGGGTATCACCTACCACGTCGGCCCGGGTGACGCAAAAGTGCATCTGAAGGTGAAGTCCAACTGGGGCACCAAACCCGTTTACGATGTCATCGCAAAGATACCCGGCGCCACCTTCCCGGACGAGTGGGTGTTGCGCGGAAATCATCACGACGCGTGGGTGAATGGCGCGGAAGATCCGACTTCCGGAATGGTCGCGGTGCTGGAGGAAGCGCGGGCCTTGGGTGAGTTACTCAAGGCCGGATGGAAGCCCAAGCGCACCATCATCTATTGCGCTTGGGATGGCGAAGAGCCAGGCTTGCTCGGCTCAACCGAGTTTGCGGAAGCCCATTACGACGAGTTGCGGACGCATGCCGTGGCGTACATCAACTCCGATTCCAATGGGCGAGGCTATCTTGGGATTGAAGGTTCGCATACGCTGGAAAAATTCAGCAACGACATCGCCCGTGAAATCACCGATCCCGAAACCAAGCTCTCCACCTGGAAGCGTAACCACCTGCACGAAATTGCGGAAGCTAAATCGCCGGAGGACCGCGAAAAGATTCGCCAGCGCGCTGACGCGCGCATCGGTGCGCTTGGCTCCGGCTCCGACTACACCGCTTTTCTGCAGCACGATGGCGTCGCCTCCATGAATATCGGCTTCGGCGGAGAAGACGGCGGCGGCATCTATCATTCGATCTACGACGACTTCTACTGGTATACGCATTTCAGCGACACGAATTTTGTTTATGGCCGCGCCTTGGCGCAAATCGGCGGCACCGCGATCTTGCGCCTGGCCGACGCTGACCTGTTGCCATTCGAATTCGGCGATTTCGCCGACACCATGGACACCTACGTAAAAGAGTTGAAAACTCTCGCGCAGAAAACGCAGGCGGATATTCAGGAACGCAATCGTGAAATCGAAGAGGGTGTGTTCCAGGCCACCGACGATCCCAAAAAACCGCTGATCGCTCCTGCCGTCGAACCGGTTGCGCCTTATTTAAACTTTGCCCCGTTGGACAACGCTACTGTAGCGCTCGGCCGTAGCGCCGCAGAGTATCGTAAAGCCCTCGAGAAGATAAATGCCAATGGAGGCAGCGCGATGGCTGCGGCCTCTCTCGCGGACGTAAACAAACTTTTGATCGAGAGCGAGCGCAAACTCACCAACGCCGAAGGCTTGCCCAACCGCCCGTGGTTTAAACACCAGATTTATGCTCCAGGTTTCTACACCGGCTATGCCGCCAAAACCATGCCCGCGGTGCGCGAGGCTATCGACCAAAAACAATGGAAACAAGCCGACGCCGGTATTGATGTTGTAGCCCATGTGCTGCAGGAAGAGGCCGAATTGATCTCCGCAGCGGCTACAAAACTTACCGCCGCGGCGCATTAACTGGCAGCTTCAGTTTTTCGCATTGCAAAAAATAATCGTGCACGTCCCGGAAGGACTGAGCCATTCCTTCATACAATCTCGCTCTAATCGGTTTCGGCAATGTGGGCCGCTCTTTTTTGCGCATGCTCGTCGCCAAAGAAACGGAACTCCGGCGGCGTTATGACTTGCGCTGGCGTTTAACCGGGGTCGCCACGCGGCGCACAGGCTGGCTGGCTGATCCTCACGGCCTGAATCCCATCGCCCTATTAAATGGCCATTGGCCGGCGCAGCGGGAAATACCAGCTAAAGACATTCGCGAATGGCTCGAGCGATCGCACGCGGATGTCTTCATTGAAGCTAGTTCGCTCAATCTCCAGTCCGGCCAGCCCGCCATTGAACATTTGAAAACCGCGCTGGAGTTTGGCGCCCACGCCCTTACCGCCAACAAAGGCCCGATCGTCTACGCATTTCAGGAGTTGACCAAGCTCGCCGTCGAGAAAAAGAAAAAATTCCTTTACGAATCGACGGTCATGGACGGCGTGCCCATTTTTTCCATGTTTCCGTTGGGCTTGCCGGCCGTTGATTTACGCGGCTTCCATGGAGTCTTAAATTCCACCACCAATGTAGTGCTGACCGAAATCGAAAGAGGCCTCTCCTTCGACGAAGCCGTCAAACGCGCGCAAGCCATGGGCATCGCGGAAACCGACCCGAGCGCCGACGTCGATGGCTGGGACGCGGCCATCAAGGTGGTGA
>Ga0193729_1000582_pt1 | contig 19143 bp, 20 predicted proteins | sample U1c2metaG_FD_143036 | JGI IMG/M metagenome (GOLD analysis project Ga0193729, IMG submission 143036) | Soil microbial communities from a riparian zone of the East river system, Colorado, United States - U1c2 | ecosystem: Environmental > Terrestrial > Soil > Riparian zone | place: USA: East River...
TGTTTGTTCAGTAGTGTCTGCCGGCTGGCTGCTTGACGCTGGGCCCGGCACGTAGCGCTGACCGACGACCATGGGGAAGGACCACTCGTATGCGCCTTCATCATACTTGAGCGTCTGGACATAACTGATTGTGACGTTGATTTGCTGGCCGGGAAGAATATTAGCGACCGCTTGAGTGAAAATGTTAGGCCGCTGCTGGTTCAGCAACGCGGCCACGCGGCCATTCGCTTTCGCGGCGTCATAAGTAGCCTGGGCCTCTTCGCGCCGCATGATCTGTCCCTTGACGGTGCGATTACCGATCACGATTGTCATGTCGTCAACCGCAGCCGCTGGCGGCAATGGAAACATATAGACGGCCTCGATCTTGTCAGGGAATGGGTTTTCGAATTGCTGGGTGACTGTCACACGCGCGATGAATCCGCTGATTTCCGTTTTGACATCGGTGTGTTTTAGCGGACACGGTCCGGCGGTTTCACCCTTCGCGTTGACCGCCAGCAATGCCGCTTCGGTGGGTGTCGCCTGGGCCATTACCCGGTGCGAGATTGAACCGGCAAACAGACAGACACACGTCAACAGAATCGATCCCAGGAGATGGCTGCGTTTCATGGGCTTCCTCCGCAAGAGAACAGACTGCAACTCGGCGTAGTCGGAATCGCACGACTAAGCAAGATGATTAAATTGTTAGTTAACGGGGAGACAAGCGAACCGCTTCAGGTGAATCCCGAACAGGTATTCGGGACTGCAAGAATTTGAAAACCTGTTCGACTCTATGGATGCGAGATGATTGATCGGGGTGGCCTTAACTTGAGATTAAATCTCAGGGCGGTTCCTGCCAGGCGTCGACCCGGCGCGAATTTCGATCACCGCGTGACGAAGGATGGCGTCTTGTTTATGGTTGGACCACGCGCTGCTTAAGGCGTCGGTGTCGTCAGCAGATAAACCGCAAACGACGCCAGCCAATGCTCTCCTTCATAATTACCGCTGGAGATGTATGGCAGAGCTGCTTGTGCATGAGCTGTAGCGGATCTGGCAAGGACTCTTCGCGCGGGATCGTTGGCGGGCAAAGCAGCGGCAATGCTGCGCATGCACCAGGCGCGGCTGAGATTCAAACCATCCAGGTGAACCAGTTTTGGATCGGTGCGATCGGTGACGATCGCCGGCTGCACAAGTGATTTGGGTTGATTCGAACCTAGCCCCGGCAGAAACCGGTGGAACCAGCGCGCGAACTCAGACTTATTCATTACGCGCCGCATTAAATCCGCCTCCATCAACGCCGGCGAAAAGAAATCTTCACCGCCGGGTTCCCAGCCGGCGGGATAATTCACATCGTTTCCAAAGTAATTGCGACTGCGTTCGACGATCAGCGACTCAAGCTTTTTGTCACCAACTGCGCGCGCGTAATCGAGCGCGAACGCCAACCCAAACGCCGTGTTCGGATGCACGCCGGTGCGAATCGGATAAGTCTGCTTGGGAAGAAACGCCAGGTACTTTTCGACGAACGCATCGGCGAGCGGCTGCAAATTGCGCGACCAGCGCCGGCCATCTTCATCATTCCAATCGTGCAGTTCTCCGGCCAGCTTCAGCAGCCACGCCCAGCCGTACGTGCGCTCAAACGAAGCGCGATTGGCTTGCTTTAGATAGGCAACTTCGCCGGCAATATTTTTCTCGCTCAGGTTGGCACTCAGCGCCGTCCGAATCTGTTTTGCTTCCGGGAGGTTCGGAAAGAGACGGAGCAGATGCACCAGCATCCAATGTCCGTGCACCGTCGAGTGCCAATCCAGGCAACCATAAAACGAGGGGTGCATATCACGCGGATTGCGCACGTCGTCTTTGTCATTGATCGTGTGATCTGGTTTGTTTGGATATTCCTTCTGGACGCACTTCAGCGCGAGGGCGGCGAAGTGCGAAGCCTCAGTCTGAGTAAGAGAAGGTTCAGCGTTTCTGATCGGCTGAGCCCAATCAGTACAGGTCAACAACACCAGTGCTACAACTAAAGATAAGAGGACTGAAGATAATTTCGCCATAACAATCAGGGGTTCTTATAGGTCCTCTCCCCGCTCCTTCAACTCTTTTATTGCTTCGAGTTCCGCCAGGGCGATCAGGTCCTTGGGCCGACCAGCGGCTTTCTTCGAGGCCATAAGTTTATTAAACGAAAGTACGCGGAGACGATACCCGAACACCTCCGCCTCGTCCGCATTCTCAAGGCAATCGGAATAAACTCCAACCCCGCGAACCTCGCCAAGTAAATCGAGGTTCCCGGCATCAGTATTGAATGTGAAATTCAAACCATATCGAAGTGTTTCTTCATCAAGAATAAATGGAAGGTCCTTGGGCGCTCCGCGAAGGGTGGCATTGACGGAACGCAGAGCATGGACAATTCTTGTTAGGTTTGGCCGCTCGCGTGAATAACAGACATCGAGATCTTGAGTGGGAATTGACGAACCGTGCACAGTCGCAGCGACACCGCCTATTAACACGCACTCAATTTGAAATTCACCAATCAGCCGAATCTGCTTCTCGACGTTTTTCATGCCGCAATGTCTGAGGCTCTTGAGATCCAGCGCATGTTGCGCCGGAGCGCTGCGATTCCGTCAAGGTGATCATCCAGTTGTTTGATTCGTTCTTCAGGTGTTAGTCGGAGATTAGCGACCGTGATAGATAAATCAACACCAAAGTCGCGAGCGCGCGCCGCCGCAGTGCCGGGCTTTGGTTCGATCAACCAACGCTCTGCTTCGGTGTATTCGACTTTATCCATGGCAATAGTCTATCAGAATTCGCTAAACTCACCGTAAGAGATATGCGATTCTCAGTAATCATTCCCGCCTACAACGAAGAGCAGTATTTGCCGCGACTCTTGAAATCGATCGAAGTTGCGAGCGCGAACTATTCCGGCGGTCGTGATGAGATCGAAGTGATCGTCGCTGACAACGATTCGAGTGATGCGACGCCGGAAGTTTCACGTGCGCACGGCGCGCGAGTCGTGCACGTTGCGAAGCGTCGCATCGCCGCGGCGCGTAACGGCGGTGCGCGGGCAGCGAGCGCCGACATTCTCTGCTTCATCGACGCTGATTCGGCTATCCATCCGCAAACCTTCGATGCGATTGATCGCGTTATGAAGAGCGGTCGTTATATCTGGGGCGTCACCGGCGCCACCATGGAAAGAATGTCGCTGCCGCTATTCATCACGTATTGGGCCTTTATGCCAATGGTTCTGCTCACCGGCCTGGACATAGGGTTGTCATTTTGCCGGCGCGAAGATTTCGAGGCGGTCGGTGGTTACGACGAAAACCGGCTGTACGCGGAAGATGTAAAATTTCCCATGGCCCTGCGCCGCCTCGGCCGAACGAGAGGCCAGCGAATAACCCGGATCCCGCAGGTCAAGGCGCTTGCTTGCACGCGCAAGTTCGATCAATTCGGCGACTGGCATTACTTCTGGATGCTGGGCCATGTCTTCAAGAGTCTGATCACCTGGAACTGGCACGACGAAAAGCTGGCGGATCGGTATTGGTATAAATCAGGACGTTAGTGTGTAGCGCAAACTGTCAGTTTGCGTCGCAAGCTAACAGCTTGCGCTACAGCGCTCGGGCTTCTGACTCTTCCCCTTTCCCTCAACTCGCAGTAGAATCCCGCTCTTCAGAAATCTCTTATGGCGGAAAAGCTACAGACCAAATCGCACGGCAGCGAAGTGCACGAGCGGCTTTGTCGCGCGCGGACCTTTATCGACGAATGCTACGATTTGCCGCTCGACCTCGACGAGATTTCCAAGCAAGCTTGTTTGTCCCGCTATCATTTTCTCCGCCTGTTTCGCGAAGCGTTTGCGACCACACCACACCAGTACCTGATGCGGCGGCGGATTGAAAAGGCGAAGGAACTGCTCCGGTCGCGGCGACTGAGCGTGACGGACATTTGCTTTGAAGTTGGCTTTCAAAGTCTGGGCTCGTTCAGCACGCTGTTTCGCAAATGCGTCGGCGACGCCCCAATCGATTACCGCGCGCGCGAAATGCAATCCCTCAGTAAGGTGCCACCCTGCTTTCTTTACATGAACGGCCTCGGCTTGCGTGACTAGCCGCGGCACCCGCACGCGCAGACCACAATTCAGCAATTTTCGAGAAGACAGATTCCGTCAATCTCTCTATGCTCCTTCGTAAATCCGACGAAAGGAAGCCAAGACCATGATCACAAAAATGTCGCACGCCACTGTTTGGGTAAAGAACCAACAGGAGGCGCTCGAGTTCTATCGAGACAAACTGGGCTTTGAAGTCGATACAGACGCCATGATCGGCGACGACTATCGCTGGTTGACGATGAGAATACCGGGTCAGCCGGGCTTTGAGATTATCTTAATGGAACCGAAACCGGGATACATCCTAAATGAAGAATCGGCCGCGCAATTAAAGGCGCTGATGGAAAAAGGTGTACTCGGCGCAGGCGTGTTTGAAACGGACGACATCCACAAGACCTATGAAGAGTTAAAGGCGCGCGGAGTTGAATTCAAAGGCCCGCCGGTCACGCAGTCGTGGGGGACCGCCACCGTGATGAAGGACAACTCAGGCAATTGGTTTAGTCTGGGCCAGGATAAGAAAGAAGCGAAATGATGCCGGGGGACTAATCCGTGACTGGAGCGCAAGCGTCCTCGCTTGCCAGCTTACTGTTTTGCAACTGGGACCGTTGCGCTCCAGTCGCCTTCTCATCTTGTAAATCCTATTAATCCTGTCTAAATTTTGACCTCCAACGGCGAGGTGACTTATGCCTAAAACTGCCACCAAGACCAAATCGATCTATGGCGTTCATCCGGGCGTGTTGATGACGCAGAAGTGGATTGGCGAGCTGAGACAGAAAACCGGACGTTCTTTGGACGAGTGGATCAAGTTCATCAGGAAAGAAGGACCACCGACCGCAGAAGCGCGCCGCGATTGGTTAAAAACCCAACACAAGCTCGGCACGAATTCAGCGTGGTGGCTGGCCGAACGCTCAGTCGGAAAGGGCGAAGAGTCCGGCGACCCGGACACTTACTTGCAGACGGCTGAGAAGTACGTTGACGAAATGTTTGCCGGCAAGAAGGCCCAACTACGACCGATTTATGATGCGCTGCTGAAGCTCAGCTTATCGATGGGCAAAGACACCAAAGCCTGTCCGTGTCAGACGATCGTGCCGCTTTATCGCAATCACGTCTTTGCGCAAATCAAGCCGACGACGCAGACCAGAATAGACTTTGGTCTCGCGTTGGGTGACACAAAGAAAACTCCCAAGCGTCTGATCGACACTGGTGGCTTTGCGAAAAAAGATCGAATCACACATCGTTTTGAAATAATTTCACTGAAAGATATCGATGATGAAGTGAAACGGTGGTTGAAGACTGCGTACGATCGAGACGAGTAGGATGTCACCACAAAGACACGAAGACACAAAGGAAGTAAGAAAAGGTTGAGAGCGTTTTCTCTTGATCTGTAGCTTTGTGTTCTTTGTGACTTGGTGGTTCATCACTCCATTGAGTTTATTCACCCCATAAATAGGAGAACACAATGCCAGGCGGCAAATCATTGAAAGAGCGCATAAGTGACGAAGCAGTCGAATCAAAGACGGGCAAGAACTGGTCGCGTTGGTTCAAACATCTTGACGCCGCGGGCGGCAGGAAAATGACGCATCAGGAAATCACTGCGCATCTCAGCGACAAGCACGACGTGCGGCCATGGTGGACACAGATGATCGCGGTCACGTACGAACAGGCGCGCGGCCTGCGCCAGGTCCATGAGAAGCCCGAAGGTTATGAGATTAGCGTCAGCCGTACGATTGAGGCGCCGGTAGGCAAAGCATTCAAGGCATGGACCGATGAAAAGGTCCGGCAGAAATGGCTGTCTGCAAAATTGACCATCCGCAAAGTGACGCCGAACAAGTCTCTGCGGATCACCTGGGAAGACGGACCGACCAGCGTGGCCGCCGCATTTGCTCCGAAAGGGACAGGCAAATGCCAGGTCGTCGCGCAGCACAGCAAACTTACGAACGCCAAAGCCGCTGCGAAGATGAAAAAGTTTTGGGGTGAAGCGTTGGATCAGTTAAAGGCGTTGCTCGAATAAACGCCACAACCTATTCGAGGTGCTGCGTGAAACGGATGCTATTACGGTCAGCGTCTTTGACGTACAGTTCGCGATTGCCCCAATCCTGATTGACCGGTCCAGTATCAATCGCGACTCCCTTCGCGACCAGCTCCTCATGAATCGCATCGACGTCCGAAACGAGCACGACGATTACGCCCCCGGACACTCCATCACCTGAAAATGACGAAACGTGAAACTGCGCACCATCCCGCGCGAACCCCATGTAACACGGATCGACGCCGCCGAAAGGTCGATAGGCAAACTCCAGCTGAAACCCAAGCTGCTCGTAAAACTTTTCAGCTTGAGTCGAACTGCTGACGTGCAGGACTGGAATTGCTTGCTTCAACATTGATTTCTTTTGCTTTCTTAATTACTCGGCTGCTCGCGCGCGTGACACCGTACGTGACATTTTACGCGCGAAGCAGGCGTGCGCGACTACGAGAAACAGGATAGCCACGGCCAACCAATAAGACCTCTGTAATAAAAGAGCGTTTCGATTGACGCCGACCAGGTCCGGGTATTTCCAAAGATGATAAGCGAGTGGATTGTAAAGCCAATGCAGGTAGCCGATGCTGTATAAATAAAACATGGCGCCGCTGAGGCCTACAATCACGGCATAGGTTAAGTACTTTTCACGCAAGACGACGTTGAGCGCCAAAGCCGCCGCCCCCAGAAAAACCAGACTGGGAAAAACGATCAGTAAATAAGTCAGCAGATATGGCCGCAATTCTACGGGCCGATGTCCTCTCAAAAACTGTGTGGCGATCGTCGTCACACCGGTTAACGCCGTGAGCGATAGGGTCAACGCGAGCGTAGCCACAAACTTCGACATCAGCAGCACGCCGTTCGACATCGGCATAGACCAGAGCACCGGTTCAATTCTTAATTCGCGATCGCGGTGCATGGCTTCGCCGGTATAGAAGACGGACATCCCAATCAGAAACAGCAACATCGCGTTGGCCGTGCTGCCGGCGTAGGTTGCCGAGTACGAGACTTCAGGGGTTACTCGAAAAAAAGCCACGTCGAAAATTGAAAGAACCAGGGCCAGCGGCAACAAGACAATCAAGCTTCGCTCGCTGCGAAGCAGGCGAAACTCAACGCCTAAGGCCGCGATCAGTTTATTCACATTGGCACGAATTCCTTCGTTCACCCTGGCGACTTCAAGGGCGACGCTGGGAAAGAACGTTCTTGCTTTGTAGTCCGGCTTTTCGAATTCGTCGAGGCGCGTCGCCGACGAACTCTCCGGGTAATACACTCCTTCGGCCGCGGTAGAAAGGTTGAGGACCGAAAACTTTTCTACCTTCCCGGGGCTCTCGGCTATGGTGAAACGTAGGTAGACAATCGTCAGACAAATCGCCGCCAGCAGAATCATCGCCGCGCGATTGACGATCAGATCTGGCTCGTAGAAAACTACGAGGTGATTCATCACCTCCTCGCTAATGGCGTGAAACTTTCCTCCCCGGTTCATAACCAGGGGATCAAGAGCAAGTTTCCAGCGCCACGGCAGGCTGCTCAATAAGACGGTCTGATAAGCGATGTAGAGCGGATAAAAAGCAACGCCCAGGCCGTATACGATCTTGGCATTGCGAGTAAGAACTCCCACGGCAAAATAGAACGCCGCCAGACCCAGGTGCGAGATCACCACGAATACCAGAAAGTGTTTTATGTAAGGAATCACTTTCCACTGCTGGGTAATGACCCCTTGTTTTGGAACTGCCTGGAGCACAAACCACGTCACCACAAAGGCGGACTGACAGCACGCCAATACGAAGAAGTTGCCGAAGAATTTTCCCAGAAGATATTCGGCACGGGTTATGGGTTTAGAAAAAATGAGAGGGTCGATGCCGACGCGAAAATCTCTGATCGAAGGATCGGCCATCATGAGCGCCGTGTATAGAGGTAAGAACAAGAAAGAGTAAATCGGGAGTACGCTGGCGATGAAAAAGTCGGCGTTTACTGCCCATCTGTGCCTGATCGCCGGTCCCCAGCCCCACCAAAGCAAACCATTGGCGGCGCACAGCAAAGCTATCGCATAAGGCGCTACGCGTTTTGAGTTGAGCAGGACCTCGTTCCAGAAGATTGCGCCGAACACCGTGAGTGCGGGACTTCTCCTCCCCGTTCTCTTTTCTGATGTGGCCTTTTCGTCGTGCTCGCGGCGCGTCTCCAGGACGGTATCCGACTCGTAATAAACCTGATCAGTTGCCGTCGCAAGGCCAAGATTTGAAGCCCTTTCCAGCTTCTCTGATCGTTCGGCTGTTGAGAAACGAAAGTAAAGCCAGCTCAAGCAAACACCCGCAGCCAGGAGCACTAACACTCGGTTCCCAATCATGTCCGGTGTATAGCTGACAATGTATTGATTGAGATAGTCCGCGCTGTTTCCAAAACCGTTGCCGCTTGGACCCGAATTAAGCAGAAAAGGATCAAAGAGAATTCTCCAACGTGGCGCCAAGCCCTTTAGTGAGAGAAGTCCGTACGCGATGAAGAGCGGATAAAAACAAGCAGCTAGACCGTAAACGATTTTCGAGTTGCGCGTAAGAGTTCCAACGGTAAAGTAAAAGGCGGCCAGTGCGAAGTGCGTGATGACTACGAAAACAAAGAAGTGTTGGAAATAGGGAAGAACTTTTATGGGTTGCACGATCATCCCGGCAGGACGAACTGCTTGAAGCGCGAGCAGCGTCAGAGGAAACCCGGCCTGACAGCAGACGAGCACCAAGAAGTTGCCGAAGAATTTTCCGAGAAGGTACTGGGCGCGATTGACAGGCTTTGAAAAGATCAACGGGTGAATACCCAGGCGAAAGTCCCGGATCACGGGGTCTCCCATAATGATCGCGTCAAGGATCGGAAGTGCGAGGAAAGAAAAGCCCAGCAGGTTTCTGGCAATGTAAAAATCGCTGTTCGTGGCCCAACCCAACGCGACCGCAGGGCCCCGGCCCCACAACAGCACAGCATAGGCAGCGAACAGAATCATCAACGCATACGGTGCGACGCGCTTGGAATTGATCAGGACTTCGTTTCGGAAGATTGCGCCAAAGCGAGTCTGAAATGGATTGATCATCTAACTCGCTCGCTTCGGTTGGCTGACGAGATCGAAGTAGTAGTCTTCGAGGACGGGAGTTGCCGGAATGAATTCTTCGCTGGGGCGTTCGCGTTTTGAAATTACTCTCAGGCGCGCCTGTCCGTCGTACATCTGCGAAGAGATTACCTGGTGTTGAGACTTCATCGCGGCAACTCTCTCGCGCGGCACGGTTGCTTCCCAAACCGATTCTTTGAGTTGATCCACCGCTTGCCGCGGTGTGCACGAAGACAGGATTGCGCCCTGTCGAATAATCGCCATGTTGCCGCACAGATTGGAAACGTCTGAGACGATGTGCGTTGAGAGAATTACCACGGCGCTATCGCTTGCGGTCTCTGAAAGCAGATTGTGAAAACGAACGCGCTCTTCCGGATCGAGACCTGCCGTCGGTTCGTCGACGATGATTAGCTCCGGCTCGCCTATCAATGCCTGGGCAATTCCCAGACGCTGTCGCATCCCGCCGGAAAAGCCGCCCAGCCGTTGCTTGCGTGCGGATGAAAGATTCACCCTTTCCAGCAAGGCGTCGATCACCGCGCGTCTTTCTTTCTTGTCGGCAACACCTTTCAGTTTCGCAAAGTAGTCAAGCATCTGCAGAGCAGTCAGCGTGGGATAGAGCCCGAACTCCTGTGGCAAGTAACCAAGCATCTTCCGCGTGCCATGTTTGTCGATTGTTAAATCTATGCCATTCATCTCGGCCGTGCCTGAGTCAGGCTCGAGCAGCGTGGCCAGGATTTTCATTAAAGTTGTCTTGCCAGCGCCGTTTGGACCAAGCAAGCCAAACATGCCCGCAGGCACATCAAGCGAGATTCCCTTCAATGCCTGAATGCCGCTCGCGTAGGTTTTTTTCAGCTCTTTGATTTTAAGCATGTTCTCGTGACGCTGTGCCCGACATGGCACACCTCTTCGCCAGAGACCCGGCTGCTGAGCTCAGATTTTGGTTTAGCTTTCCCGGGCCTTGCTTAGAAAAATCTACTTGTAGGAAATGACCCCCTCAACGGGTGTGCGCAATCTTTGGTCGTAAGCCCTAAATGACATTTGCGAATCATTCAACTTTAACGGCGACGAATCATTAGTTTCTGAAAGGAACCTTGACGGATTCAAACCGCGCACATAAAGCCACAGACGGCTCAAGACACCAACGGCCATTAAGACAGTGCCGACCCGCGTTAGGTGATACTCGGGGCTGAAAACCCGCACCAGAACCCCGGCCAAAAACACGAGAAGCAGAAACGATTTCAAGAGGCGAACCGCTGGATGGCGGCGGCTGCTGATTTCAACGCATTCATTTTTGATCTGCTCGACGTTTCCGAAACGTCTAAGGGCAGTATCTCTGGCTTCCGCAAAGGGGATATCCAGGAGACAGAGTTCGTCTGTGAGCAGGTCGAGATGAAAGCGCAGCTCCTCATCTATTTCGCGCCTGGTCTGATCCGGATCAAAACGGTGAATTAAACCTGTCACGCCCCTGGTTGCCTTTCGTTTGCAACGCCCTCAGGCGGTTTGCAGAATTCTGGAGACTGCCTCCGAGATTCGCCGCCAATTAGCCTGTTCGCCTGCAAGCTGTTTTCGTCCTGCCTTGGTCAATTTGTAAAACCTGGCGCGGCGGTTGTTTTCTGAAACGCCCCATTCAGAGGAAACCCAGCCACGCTCTTCCATGCGATAAAGCGCGGGATACAGCGAGCCGTCTTCAACCCTGAGCACATCATCGACAGCTTCGTGTATCCGTTGGGCAATGCCGTAACCATGCATCGAACCACGCGAAAGCGTTTTGAGAATCAAAAGTTCGAGCGTGCCTTGCATCAGGTCGGTGCGCGTGTTGGCCATTTTCGGTTCCCTCGACTGTTCAGGGGAACAAAGCCTAGCTGGCTTCACCCAGACTGTCAAGGGGAAGCTTAACCATTAGACAAACGCAAATCGGTTTTGGCCCTCGTACTGAAATCACTTTTACAAAAAGTGTCGGAAGCAACTCATTGCTTCATCACGCCAATCTGCTTCAAGAACGTCATCACGTCCTTCTCTGCCCACTTCTCTGCCAGCTTACCTTCAGCGATTCGATGAATTGTGATCGAAGTCATTTGCAGGTCGTTGCCGGTACGGGGAGCGCCGGGAAGATCGCCTTCGTGCTTGCCAAAAGAAGTCAGTCGCGTAACCACCTTGTCGCCTTCAGCTATTTGGTCTTCGATTCGATGGTAGCCAGGCGTCGCTTCCCAGAACAGTTTAAAGGCCTGCTTCAAACCTTCACGTCCCGGCGCGACCGGAAACGGTGGCGGATTGTGATCGAGGTAGTCTTCGGCAACCAACTCGTCGATCACCCCCAGATTTCCTTTGTCAATTTCTTCATAAAACCGGCGCACCAGGTTTTTGTTATCGTCAGTAGACATGAGAACTCCCCTCTGGCTGATATTTGGTTGAGAGTATATCGCTCGTGTAGTAACAGAAACCTAAGATTAGTTAGCAAGTTTCTTATAACTAAATCTATAATCGCCCGCCGTGCCAATTACAAACCACCAATTCGCAGGCAGGGCAGCGCGTTTCTTATTTTCGCGCGCCACAACGGCACTCCTGGTTCTGTCTGCCCTGATGTTGAGTTTGAGCCCTCGGCTCGCGCTCACGGAATCGACTCGAACAGCATCGAGCATCGCGTCCGATCAATTCGACCTGCTAATTCTTCACGGAACTCTCGCTGATGGTTCGGGCAAGAGGCCACGCCAGGCCGATGTCGGCATTAGCGGCGATCGAATAGTCTTTGTCGGCAATGCGGCCAAAACTCACGTTACGGCAGCGCGTACGATCGATGCGACGGGAATGATAGTTGCGCCCGGTTTCATAGATCCGCACACGCACACGCTTGGTGATCTCACTAGCGATCAAACGAAGAGCAACCAGGCCTATCTGTTACAGGGCGTGACGACTGTGGTAACCGGTAATGACGGCGGAAGCGTGCTGAACGTGGGCGACCTTTTGAAGAAGTGGGACGATCAAGGCATCGGCACCAACGCTATTCTACTCGCAGGCTTCGGCACAGTTCGCGGCAAGGTGCTTGGATCCACGGATGCGCAACCAAACGCAGCGCAGCTTGAAGAGATGAAGCAGCTGGTCGCACGCGCGATGGATGAAGGCGCTTTCGGATTATCAACCGGTCTTTATTACGCACCGCAGAGTTATGCGAAGACCGAAGAAGTGATCGAGCTGGCAAAGATCGCCGCGACGAAAGGCGGGATCTATGACACGCACATGCGCGATGAGAACTCGTATTCGATAGGCCTGCTGGGCGCCATTAAGGAAACGATTCGCATCGGACGTGAAGCGCATATTCCGGTGCACATCTCACACATCAAAGCCCTCGGCCCGGAAGTGTGGGGGCAAAGCAAACAGGCAATCGAGCTGATCAAGAAAGCTCGCGCCGAAGGGATCGACGCGAGCGCATGCCAATATCCGTATGACGCTTCGGGATCGAGCTTGCAGGCTTCGCTGGTTCCGCGCTGGGCCGAAGTCGACGGCCGCGGCGAATTGGTCAAACGCTTGAACGATTCGCAAATTCGGCCGCGCTTGCTGACTGAGATGCAGGACAATTTGAAACGTCGTGGAGGGGCTGAGTCGCTGCTGGTTACCGACGCACGCGATCGCAATCTGATCGGTAAACGCTTAAGTGAGATCGCCACCAGCATGAAACTCTCGGCCGTCGAAGCCGCTGTTGAGTTGCTGAAGAGTGATCCGGTCGGTGTCGCCTCATTCAACATGAACGAGCAAGACATCGAACGGTTCATGAAACAGAAATTCATCTTCACCTGTTCCGATGGTTCGACCGGACATCCGCGAAAGTTCGGGACGTTCCCAAAGAAATTGCGCCAGTATGTTTACGCGCAGAAGCTGATCAGTTTGGAATTCGCGGTGCGCAACAGCAGCGCCGCGACGGCCGAGTGGTTTCGCATCCCCGAACGCGGATTGATTCGCGAAGGCTATTTCGCGGACGTGATTCTTTTCGATCCAAAGACGGTTTCAGATCGATCGACCTACGAACAGCCTGAGTTGCTGGCGGTGGGAATGAAGTTTGTGATCGTGAATGGAAAGATTGCGGTTGAGAACGGGGCTTTCACCGGCGTGTTAGCCGGGCACGCACTGCGAAAGAGTTCCGGGACAGTAGCCCGACCGTAAGGGAGGGCGTAAGGTCACGCAAGCACGCCGTCTTCTCCGTCTCCCTTTGGGATGGCCATAACATACTTGACGCATCAGCCGAAGCTTCGTGTCTTTTCGTGATCCTGGTTCGTGTGATTTCGTGGTTTAGTTCTGACTAATTCGCTCGGAAAAGCTGACCACGAATAAACACGAATAAGAAAACCACTCACACGAAGGCGCGCCAGGCTTGATGCTTATAGTATGTTATTGCTCTCCCAAAAGGAGAGGGAATATAACCAAAGGAGTTACTATGAAGCTTCCGTCAACCATTCTCTTTCTGATTGCACTCGGCTTAATTCCGACGGCCACACTTTCCCAATCCAACTCTCCACAATCACCGGTTGAAATCAGCGGCGAAGCTCATCATCATCCGAAACTCGAAAACGAATTTGTGCGCATCTGGGATGTAACCGTTCCTGCGGGTGACGCGACGCTTTGGCACGTTCACCGAAATGACAACGTCGTGGTCACGTTTGCCGACGCTAATTTGCGGCTTGAGAGCGCCACCGCTGCGCCGGCCGAAGCCCAGTGGAAGTTTGGCGAAGTGCGGTTTGCTAAAGCGACTTACACTCATCGCGCGCTGAATGTCGGAACAACTCCGTTTCATAATTTGACGATCGAACTGCTGAAATCACCAGGCCCGCAGGGACAATCACCGAAGTATCCGATCACCCGCACGCCGGTGCTGGAAAATGAAAGGGTGCGCGTGTTTCGCGTGACGCTCGAACCGGGCCAGTCAACTTCGATGCACACGCACGTGTTCGCCGGCTTGTCGATTGCGCTCACTTCCGGCGAGATTGAAATAACGACGGAGGGAAAGAAACAGGCCGACAAGTTGAGTCTTCCCCTCGGCGATGTGCGTTGGCGCGCGGGCGCAGTCACGCATGCCGTCAAGAACGTCGGCAAGACCCGCTTTGAAGCTGTTGATGTTGAGTTGAAGTAGAAAGTGTGCGGGATACAAACAGAGATGCGCGCAATTATCTTTTCACAACACGGTGGACCCGAAGTCCTTAGGTTAGCCGAGACCCTCGATCCGCAAATCAAAGCCAATGAAGTCTTGATCGAAGTGCGCGCCTGTGCGCTGAATCACCTCGATGTGTGGGTGCGTAATGGTTTGCCGGGAATAAAGATCCCGCTGCCGCACATTCTCGGATGTGACGTCGCGGGCGTGGTGCGCGAAGTTGGCGACCTCGTGACCTGGGCCAGGGCCGGCGACGAAGTGATGGTCCAACCCGGTGTCTCATGTGGTCATTGTCCGGAATGTCTCACCGGCCGCGATAACATGTGCGACGAATACGACATCATCGGCTATCGACGCGATGGCGGTTATGCAGAGTTCGTCGCAGTTCCGGGCATCAATGTAATTCCTAAACCAGGGAATTTGAGTTGGGAAGAAGCGGCGGCGTTGCCGCTCGTGACTTTGACCGCGTGGCACATGCTGGTGGCGCGCGCGCACGTGCAGCCGGGCGAAGACGTTCTGGTCCATGCCGCCGGCAGCGGCGTAGGTAGCCTGGGAATTCAAATCGCGAAACTACTCGGCGCGCGCGTGATTGCGACGGCGAGTTCAGCTGAGAAGCTTGCGAAAGCCCGCGAACTGGGTGCTGACGAAACAGTTAATTATTCGAGCGACGATTGGCCCAAAAAAGTGAAGCGGCTGACGAATGGACGGGGCGTCGATGTGGTGTTCGAACACACGGGCGAAGCTACCTGGCCGGGATCGATTCTGTCGCTAAAGAAGGGCGGGCGACTGGTGACCTGCGGCGCGACCAGCGGCTTTGATGCGCGCACTGATCTGCGGCACGTGTTCTATCGTCATTTAACGATTCTGGGATCGATGATGGGATCGAAGGCTGACTTACTCGCCGCGATGAAGTTCATTGAGTCGGGACAGATTCGCGCGGTCGTCGATCGCGTGCTGCCGCTTGCAGAAGCGCGCAAAGCTCATGAGCTGATGGAAGACCGCGCGCAGTTTGGGAAGCTGGTCTTATTGGTTCATTGATCGTCTTCACTTCCCCGAATAATCCTCAATATTGAATCGCTTTTGCAAAGCCGCCAGTTGTGGTGGCTCGATCGGAAAATTCGATCCCGCGATTACTTTTTTCTTTTCATCCGTCGTCACCCAATCGACAACTTTCGATGCGTTCGTGCGCAGCGCCTGCGAATCGTCAGGCGTCAAGGCTTTGCCGTCTTTGCGCGAGAAGATCCAGACATAGGTGAAGTGGCCATCGCGAATGTATTTCAGGTCGCGCTCGAATTGTGTCGCCGGAGTCGCATCAGGCCGGTACGTCGAAGTGTCCGGCGTCTCATCGTCCGACGAAGCGCCGCGGCGATGACAAGCGGAAAATGAAATAAAGGCCAGAGCCCCGATAACCGTCAGGACGATGAATCGTTTCAAACTCTTCATAGCTGCTCTCAAAAACAGTCGCGATTCGGCGAAGGCCTTCGCTCCATCAGGAGCGAAAATGTTTATAGAGCCAAGATCTAAACAAATCAAGTAGCTCCATCAGGAGCGATATATAGTTAGATCATTAAGTCTATAAAACGTTGCGCGCCTAACGGCGCTCAAATATGACGGTCAGTAAGGTCATGGTGAATTATCGTTATCGTCATCGTCGCTCGACTTGTTCGTATCGTTCTTCTTTTCGTCTGGCGGCGTTCCTTTCTGGTCGCGTATGTAGAGGACGCGGCAATCATCATCTTCAAAGACCACGTCGAACCAACCGCTGCGCGTGGCGTTGTCGTAAAACGAATCATGATCGGTGGTGTTGTCGGTGAACACCCAGCGCGATCCGAACTTGTCGCGAATCAGTGGTCCAGGATCTTCTTCTTCACCAGTCGTAATTCGCTCAAAGAGTTTTGACAGGTCCGGATTCTTGTCAAACAAATAAGTTGGATCAAGTCCGGTGATGTAAGTGTGCGTCGGATCGTAATAGAGCAAACGCGGAAAATCATCCCAGTCCGTATTGAAAACCATCTGGCCCGCCGGCACATTGGCGCGCATCCAGAAAGCGCCTTTCGCGTAATGATCGCGCGGGTCGCTTTCGCGAATGTCTTTGGCGGTGCGATAGACGTTCGCGAACAATGCGAAGCCCAGCGCCAGCGCTATCAGCCCGGCTTTCAGCAGTTGCCAGTTCTCGTCGCTCTTGCTTTCTTTCTTGGCGGCAGCCGTCTCTTGTCGATCAAAGAACGGCTGCAAATCTTCCAGCACATCGTCCGGCAGATGCGTGAACACCGCGCGCCCACGCCAAAAACTTTCCAGCGTAAAGGCCGCGAACAGAATTGCGAAAGGCGGAAAGTACTCGGCGAAACGCTTCCACCGCGCGATCATCAGCAGCAGCGCCGTCGACAAGATGAGAAAATAGAGCGGCCGCTGGGCCCGCTTGCGATCGCTGAAATCAAAAGCGATGTAACCGACCAGCATCGCCGCCAAAGCCACGTAACAATTGACGACGAATTCTGCGGTATCGTACGGATACCATTCCTGGCCGACCTTGGTCGCGAATCCGCCGGCGGTAATCTTCACGCGCGCATGCTCGTAAAACAGATAGAGGTTGTGTGGAAAGTATGGATTGATTACTAATCCAAGAATTATCCCGCCGAGGACAAACACGAGCGGTCGCCACTCAAATTGCTCTTCCGTCCAGCCAATCACAATCGTCCAGATGAGCGCCGCGATCCCCAGCAGCACGAACAGGTCGTAAGTCAGGGTGAAGACGAAGGCGAGCGGCAGCAGCGGCCAATATTTTCTTTCGAATAAGAAATAAGTTCCGAGGACGAGAAAAATGATTGCGAACGGCGGCGCCTTCGTCATGTTCATGCGGTACAAGAACGGCGCCGAGCAGGCGAGAATAGCCAACAACCAGATCAAGCGATAGCGGATTTCGTATCGCGCTACCAGCCAGTAGCAGGAAAAGACGGCGAGACTCGCAAACAGAATAGCGGAAATCTTCGCCCCGGTTTGCATGTCGCGAAACCAGGTAAACGGAATCAGAATGATGTGATAGAGCAGATGATGGTCAACGTAATTTCCGGGATTCAGCGTCGTCAGCGGCAGCCACGGGAACGCCGGCGGAAAATGACCGGCGCGGATGTTGTCCCACAAGAGCCGCGCCCACTTGATGTGATAGTACCCGTCGTAATCGCCGCAACAGATCGCGTTGGTTGAATACTGAAGCCACCAAAAAATCAGCAGGATAGCGATTGCCCCCGCCAAAAGATCCGCTGTGCGTACAGCACTTTCGGATTTCAGCCAGCCACTGGTTCGCTTGTGCGCGGTTTCTGCGGCGGCGGGCGATTCGTTGAGCTCTTCCATCTCGTTCAGAGGGAAGAATGCCGGAACGAATAAAACAAAGCAACTGGTTTCCAGGAAGTCAGTATCATCTTTGTTAGCGGACGGGTTAATAGACTGGAGCGCAAGCGTCCTCGCTTGCATCAGCTTTGGTAACGCGCGGCTGCAGCCGGGACGGTTGCGCTTCAGTCGGTACTGACAATTTTCAATCCAACAACTTGCTGACTATTTCAAGCAGCTGTGAAGGATTGATAGGCTTGGTAAGGTGCGCATTGAAGCCGGCTCGCAACGAGCGGCCGAGATCGTCGTACTCGGTATAGCCAGTGACTGCGATTAGCGGTGTAGTGCTGTAATCGTCTCTATTGCGTAACGACTCGGCCAACTCGTAACCGTTCATCTCCGGCATCCCGATGTCCGAGATGATGAGATCGAAATGAGTGTCAGCCGTGAGCCGCAAAGCGCTGTCAGCGGAGTTGGCGGTCGTCACCTCAAAGCCTGCGTGCTTGAGGAACAAGGCAATCATTTCGGTGACATCCGCCACGTCATCTACGATTAATATCGATTGGCCGCGTACCCGTGCGCCTCGTCTCGATCGCACCGTTTGTTTCGAGAAAGATCGTTTCGCGTTTGGCTTAGCGAAAGCGCCGGGATTAAGCGCGCCCAACATCCTGATTGCGACGCCGGCATCGTCCGAAATTCCGATAGTATCAAGGGGCTTGTTTGCTCGAGACGGCTCGGCCATCTTCCAAAATGGCGCGGGCTGAATGGGCCAAACGATGCGACGGGCAAGCGCTTCCATCGGGTCTTTCGGGCGGATTACTGACTACGGCCGTTTGGGGGGCTCTAAATCTAACGCAAAAACGGAAGGCTGTCCACACTGCCCAGCTCACGCTCGGGTTGAAGGTGGCATGTGCATTTGACGCGTGATTGTTACGGCGGGACGTTCGTGCCACTTGTTGCGATCTCACCCCAAACGCGTGCGTGATATTCTTGCGCCAGTGTTGGAACTTCCAAAGACTCGCTGGCGGCTGATCGGCTTCGTTCCGCTCATTTTTTTCCTGGCGCAAGTCTTTCATTACTGGCGCTTCGGCGGCCTGGGCAACCTGGCGTGGATGTGCAACATTGGAAACCTGTTGCTCGCCATAGGTTTGTTCCTGAATCATAAAGAACTGATTCGGGCCACAGCTATCTGGACTGTTCCGGGTTTGGGAATCTGGTTTTGGTTCGTATGGCTCGAGGGCAGCACATCGCTGTCATCCACGCTGGCCCATGTCGGCGGAATAATTGTGGGCATGATCGTGTTGCGTCGCGTGCGCATGGATCACATCGCGTGGCTTTACGCGTTTGTGTGGTATCTGTTCATGCAGCTGGTTTCACGCCGCGTTACTTCGCCGGATTTGAACGTCAACGTCGCGCATCACATTCAGACAGGATGGGAAAACACGTTCAGCAGTTTCTGGAAGTTTTGGCTGGTAATGACTGTTTTGGTAGCAGGCGCTCTCTGGGCCATCGGC
>Ga0193729_1000585_pt1 | contig 19080 bp, 14 predicted proteins | sample U1c2metaG_FD_143036 | JGI IMG/M metagenome (GOLD analysis project Ga0193729, IMG submission 143036) | Soil microbial communities from a riparian zone of the East river system, Colorado, United States - U1c2 | ecosystem: Environmental > Terrestrial > Soil > Riparian zone | place: USA: East River...
GAGGTACAGATGCCGCTTAGAACGCAATGCACTTCCCAGCGGCCGCGGATGAAGAGTGGCCTTAGGCCATGCATGATCCCCGCCAGCACAGCGTAGAGGAGTATCGACCATCCCATTGAAATTTCAACCTTCGCCCCGATCACCTGAACGGTGAGCGCGTCCAACAAGAAGCCGGCGTACAAGGCCAGGGCGAGCATGAGCGGGAACGGCAACGCCATCGCCCCGTAAAAAACGATCACTGGTGCGATGTAAATGTGGGCGTTGTGGAGCCACGAAAGCGTCGGGATGAAAAATTCCGCGATCTGCGCAATGAGGACGAAAACCAGTAGAATAAAAAAGAAGATCATTTTCGGCCCGTCACCACGAAGACGTCCTCCAGATGCGATAAATCGACTGTCGGCGTGAGCTGCGCCTGTCCATCGAGCTCACGCACGCGAAAGGTTTTGACTGCTCCGATCAACAAGCCGGACGGAAAAACGCCGCCTACGCCCGAGGTGTAAGCTTTTTGCCCTGGCTTCAAATCCGCTTGTTTCGAGAGAAAGTTGAGATTCAGAAATGGAGTCAACCCGCCACTCACACGCTCGCCAGAAACAATCCCTTGTTCGCGCGTTCCTTCCACCGACGCCGCGACCTTGCAATTTTCATCCGAAACCAAAAGCACTATCGAAATGTTCGCGCTCACCGTGGTCGTTTTTCCCACCAGCCCTTCATCCGTTACCACCGCCATATCGCCTTCGATGCCATCCTCCGTGCCGCGGTTGATCGTGACCGTGTGCCACCAGGTTGAAGAGTCGCGCGTCACAATCTCGGCCGGAACCAGTTTAAAGACCGAGCGCTCGCGATAATTAAGCGCGTGCCGTAAACGGTTGACCTCGTGTTCGACGTCGCGCAAGCCCTGGTTCGTCGCCTTGAGCGAGCGGTTCTCCACCTGCAATGAAGCATTCTCACGCTCCAGCTCTTCCAACGACTTCAGACCGGTGCGAACCGACGTAATCTGCTTTTGCAACCCCGAGCCGCCGGTAAGAAACGGCGCGATCAATTGATAAACTCCGCCCTGGAGCTTGCGAGTCCTGTCCGAACCGAAGCTAAGAAAATATCCGAGGATGGCACCGAAAATCAGCAGCGCGATAATGCTCGTGCGATTCATCGCGTTGCCGAGTGCTTGATGTTCGAACGTCGGCCCGGAAAACGCGCGTTCATTAGCGCAAATCCGCAATCCGCAATCCGCAATCGTCACCGCCACTGGCGATCCGACGAGGCGACTTGACGCAAAAACTTGAGTTCATTGAGGCATTTGCCCGTTCCTTCAGCCACCGCGCTGAGCGGATCTTCAGCAACATGGACAGGCAAACCCGTCTCTTCGCTCAAAAGCTTGTCGAAACCGCGCAACAACGCGCCGCCGCCCGCGAGCACCAGTCCTCTATCGACAAGATCGGCCGAAAGTTCCGGCGGACAACGTTCCAGCGTGATGCGCACTGAATCAACAATCGTCGAAATCGGCTCGAGCAGCGCCTCGCGCACTTCCTGTGACGTGATCATGAGCGTCTTCGGCAAACCGGCTACCAGATCGCGCCCCTTTACCTCCACGCTCGTTTCCTTCTCGCTCGGATAGGCCGAGCCAATCTTGATCTTGATTTCTTCCGCAGTGCGCTCGCCGATCATCAAATTGTAAGCGCGCTTCATGTATTGCACGATCGCTTCGTCCAACTCATCGCCCGCGACCCGCACGCTGCGACTGAACACGATTCCGGACAACGAGATGAGCGCGACTTCCGTCGTTCCGCCGCCGATGTCGATGATCATGTTGCCGGCCGGGTCTTGCACGGGAAGACCCACGCCGATTGCCGCAGCCATCGGCTCTTCAATCAAATAAACCTCCCGCGCGCCGGCGTGCGTCGCCGATTCTCGGACAGCGCGCTTTTCCACTTCCGTGATCCCAGATGGAACCGCGATCACCACGCGCGGTCGTGCGCGCACGCGGCGATTGTGCACTTTCGAAATGAAATGCCGTAACATCGCTTCGGTCACTTCGAAATCCGCGATCACGCCGTCTTTCAACGGGCGCACCGCGACAATGTTCGCGGGCGTGCGGCCGAGCATCCGTTTCGCCTCGTCGCCCACCGCCAGCACTTTGTTCGTACCGGCCTGCACCGCCACCACGGAGGGCTCGCGCAAAACGATCCCCTGGTCTTTTACATAAACCAGCGTGTTCGCCGTGCCGAGATCGATCCCGATGTCGCTCGATAACCAGCCGAAAAGTCCGTTGAACATGAATTAATCTTTGATTAGCCGCCCTGATTCCAGTCTGCCAGAAGCGCGTCCATGCCTTCATCCATGCCTTCAATCGTAGCAGCTACCGTGCGCGACCGCGATTCGACCGGCTGAAACGCCGTAACATGAGACAGAGCCTTGCGCCGTCAAGGGAAAGCTTGGACCGCGGGAGTATTGGACGTTGAACCTTGAGCGTTTAACGTTCGCCACGTGACCGCGCAAAAAATTACCGTCGCGCCCTCCATTCTCGCTGCCGATTTTTCCCGCCTGGCCGATGAAGTCCGCGCCATTGAAAAAGCCGGCGCCGATTGGATTCATTGCGACATTATGGACGGACATTTCGTCGATAATATCTCCTTCGGGCCGGCGATTGTCGATCTTGTGCGCAAGCAAACCAAGCTTCCGCTCGATGTCCACTTGATGATCGAGCATCCCGATCATTACGCGCCGCGATTTATCGAAGCCGGCGCAAACTCCGTCACAGTCCACGTCGAGCCGGAATCGAAACATCATGTCCAAGGAACTTTGAAGAAAATTCGCGACGCTGGTTGTCGCGCCGGCTTGTCTCTGAATCCCGCGACGCCGTTTGAATCGGTCGAGCCCTTCCTCGACAAGATCGACATCTTGCTCGTCATGACCGTCCATCCCGGTTTCGGCGGTCAATCGTTCCGCTCCGAGATGATGGGAAAAGTGAAACGCGCAGCCGAGTGGAATAAATCTCGCGCAGCAAAGATCGACATCGAAGTCGATGGCGGCATCAACCCCGAGACCGCGCGCTTGTCTATCCAAAACGGCGCAAACGTCCTCGTCGCCGGCACATTTATCTTTCACGCAAAAGATTATCGCCAGGCGATCGAGAAATTGCGCGGTGAAACTTCCAATTGACCAACTCCCTCCGACGACTGAATCCGAAGTGGTAAGATTTGGCTAAGACGTTATTCGGCAACTGCAGGGAGGTCCCTCGCTCCGCTCGGGATGACACGCGTTTAGTGATTGTGGATCTTGGGAAACTACCCGGCCACGACCGGCTCGGCTTCTTCGGTGGTCTCGGCCATCACTTCGTCGGTTTGCGTGACGCGCACCACTTCTTCGATGGTCGTTTTGCCTTGCGCGACGCGCCGCCAACCGTCCTGCCGCAGCGTTTCCATTCCTTCGGCGATGGCGCATTGTTTGAGCTCGCCGCCATCGCGCTTTTGCATGATCAGCTTTCGGAGCGGCTCGCTTACCACGCAAATCTCATAGATCGCGGCGCGACCCTGGTACCCAGTCTGGCGGCATTGATCACACCCCGCGCCGCGTCGGAATTGCGTGCCGCGTTCCTTCACCGGGAAACCGATTTCCGCCAGGAATTCTCTTGGATATTCGACCGACTGCACGCATTCGGGACAGATCGTGCGTACGAGGCGTTGGGCGATGAATGATTTCACGACCGAGGCGAGCAGGAACGGCTCGACATCCATATCGAGCAAACGGGTGATGCCGCCAACGGCGTCGTTTGTGTGCAGTGTGCTGAAAACGAGATGGCCAGTCATGGCAGCGCGGATGGCGATATCCGCCGTCTCGACGTCGCGAATTTCACCGACCATGACAACGTTCGGGTCCTGTCGAAGAATGTGACGCAAACCCTTTGCGAAGGTGAGATCGATCTCTGGTTTCACGTCAATCTGCGAGACGCCCGGCAAGCGGTATTCCACCGGTTCTTCGATGGTGATGATGCGACGCTGCACCGAGTTGATGCTGCTCAAGAAACAATAAAGCGAGGTCGATTTTCCACAGCCGGTCGGGCCGGTGAGCAAGATGATTCCGTTCGGTTGCCCGAGCAGATGGCGAATGATGGGTTCCTGCTTCTTGCCCAGATCGAGACGATCGAAACCGAACTGTTGCTCGCCACGGCTGAGGAGACGCAGGCTGATCGATTCGCCATTCACGGTGGGAATCGTCGAGACGCGCACATCGATTTCCTGATTATTCGCGTGCAGATTCATCCGGCCATCCTGCGGGAGGCGCCGCTCCGCGATGTCCATGTGCGCCATGACTTTGAGGCGTGAGATGATGGCCGATTGCAACACGCGCAACTGTGGCGGCACCGCCACTTCGTGCAGGATGCCGTCGATGCGATAACGAATGCGCAGATCGTTTTCGAGCGGTTCGACATGAATGTCCGTGGCCCGCTCGATGATTGCTTCGCGAATGATCTGGTTGACGAACTTCACCACGGAGGCCTCCGGGTCATCCGCCGTCAGATCCGTGCTTGTCTCCCCATCCTGCAACACTTCGAAGGCACGGTTGGTTTTCAGAATCTCATCGAATGTTTCTGCGCCGACGCCGTAGAGCGTTTTCATGGCGCGCAGCACTTGAGCGCGCGGCACCAGCACCCATTCTGCCGGCTTTTTCAAAAGCTGCGACGCCAACTGGCGACCGATCGAATTGAAAAGATCGTACGTAGCCAGCACCACCGAGTTTTCCTTCACCTCGATCGGGAGGATGTGATGTTGAAAAACGAAACGGCTAGGCAAGATCGACAATGTCTGCCGGTCGATGGTCTTCGGATCGATCGAAACAAACGGCACGTGGAAAAAATCTCCGATCACGCCGAGGAACCGGTTCTCGTCCACTTTTCCGGAATCGAGCACCTGACTCGTCCAGGAACCGCCGTTCAGATTTTGGGCGAGTTGCACCGCTTCGTCCCGCGAGGGCACGCCGCTCGCGAGCAGAAGGTCGATGACTGAACGGCTGGCGGCTGGATTCACTTGTTCCTTATGGCAAATGCAGCGCTCGTCGCACCGGAATGGTGAGCCTACCGGTCACGCGCATGGAATAATTTTTCTGCAAGCGCGCGATGGCGTCAGATACTTCCCCAGAAAACACGCCGTCGATCGGTCCGCAGTAGTAACCGAGCCGGCGCAAGTCCCTTTGTAAGGCACCGACGTAAGCGGGCTGGCCGATCAGTTCGCGGCCAGACTCCAAATAATAAAGTGGGCGCCAGCAATAGCGCGGCGCGAAATCGGTGGAATTGGGCGCAGGCATTTGATGGAGCAGCCCCCATTCGTCACGCTGCGCCAATGGATCGGTAGAATGAAAGAGCGGATCGTCGGAGGCTTGCACCACAACGCCACTCAATCCCGTTACGAGTGCAATCAGAATCGCCTTTTTCATTTTCATACAGAGATCACTTGCTGCCTTTTATGACGTCTTTCACCGACGGCAAATCGGGCGGCGGCAATTGCTTGCCATCGCTCGTCTTTGGACAGTCCGGGCAATCATCCTGCTCAAGTTCCGGACCAAAGTGAGTTTTATCCTCCGATTTCTGGCGCAGGCGATACAGATCGAGCTTCGTCAGCGTCACTTCCGGGCGCATCAAGATGATTAGTTCAGTCCGCGTCATGTTGGTGGTTGTATTGCGGAAGAGGGCCCCGACGTATGGGATGCGATCGAGAATCGGAATGCCGGAAGTATTCCTCATTTTGCTGTCCTGGATCAAACCGCCCAAAACGATTGTCGATCCATTCGCTGCGGAAACGTTCGTTCGAATGTAGCGCGTTGCGATGTTCGGAATCGAATTTCCATCGATTATCGTGGATCCTGCGAGACTGTCGATTTTCTGGAGAATATCGAGCGACACTTCCTTGTCCGAGTTAATCAGCGGTACGACCTCGAGTTGGAGCGCCACTTTTTTGAATTCGATGTTTGAAGCCACGGCGGCGGTGCCAGTGTTCGTCGTGGTGGGCTGCAGATTGGTTAGTGAAGCAACCGGCACAGGAATCTCTGTGCCGCTGGCAATGATGGCCTTCTTATTATTACTCGTGAAAACCATCGGCCGCGAGATCACGCGAAAACGTCCGGTCGAGCTAAGTACATGAACGACCGATGCGAGTGTGTTTCCGGCGGCAAGATATACGTTTGCTCCACTGGCGGCGTTCGTTGCTAGCTGCGTGAAACTGATAAGTCCTTTCCCAGGGTTGAAGATGTTTCCACCAGTAGTTGTTGTAGTCGGGGAGCCTCCGGGACTGGGATTTGGGCTACTCGTGGTGGTGCCGCCCCCAGCAAATGGAGTGATGCCAGTGAAGTTTGTTGTGCCCACGACCTTTTTGTTCGCCCGAAGAAAATAATCGACGCCGAAGTCTTCATCCTTGTTCAGCGTCAATTCGCCGATCACCGTGCTGAGCGCGACCTGTGGCGCTTTCACGTCCATTTCATCGAGAATTTTTTCCACCTTTACCACCACCTCGCGATTGCCGAGCACGATGATGGCGTTCGCGCGCTGGTCAGCGATAATTTTGGCGTTGCCTACCGTGACCGCTTTCGGCGTGGTATCGACCGGCTGCGTCTGGAGCTCTTCGGAAATATTCAAAGTACTCTCGCCGCCTGTAGAGCTGGTTGACGTTCCTCCCGGATATTGACCCTGGCCCGTGGTAGAAGTGCCCGCGCCCGTGCGGCGCGGCTGCTGCTGTTGTGGCGGGCTGGCGCCGCCTTCGGCACCGGGCGCGGCGCCGCCGGGCTCAGTCAAAGCTTGAACCAGAACAGGCAGGACATCACCAGCGGATATATATCGCAACGGACGCGTGACCGGCTTGGCAAATTCGACATTGGCATCAAACTCCGCGATCAACTTGCGAATGAACGGCATGTTGATCGGCCGAGTCACGACATGAATACGGTTCGTGCGCACGTCGGCGGTAAGTTTGATTTTGCCCACGACCACCGCTTCCTCGGAAAGCGCGGCCAACCCGCCAACGTCATTTTCAACCGGCATCGGTTGCGGCACGGGTGCTCGCACGCCACGCACCCCGGGTGGATATTGGGCGCCCGTTTTATCGCCTTTCTCGAATATATCTTTCAACAGGTCGACCACCTTGCTCGCGTCGGCGCGCTCCAGCTTGATGAACTCGCTTACCACTTCCGCCGGCGGGATATCGATCTGATCCACGATTTTTACCAGGCGCCGAATGATTCCGCAATTTTGCGTCACGAGCAGGCTGCCAGACTTTGGGAGCGCCAGGATCGGCGCGGGGTTCGTCCCGGCCCCGCTCAAATATTGCGTGAGCGCTTGCTGGAGCTCGATCGCGTCGGCGTAACGCAATTTGAAAAGATAGCTGATGACCTGATCGCCGGGCGGGATTTCCGATTCATCGGAAATGACCGGCACCGACGCCGCTCGAGGATTCTTCCCCGTGCCGACGACTTCGATGATGTCGCCCTCCGCTGGCACGAGGGAAAACCCGTTCAGCGACAGATTCATTTCGATGATCCTGATCGCTTCTTCGCGCGACACCGGCTTGCTGATGAAAATGTTCACCTTGCCCTGGACGAAATTGTCCATCACCAGCTTCTTGCCGGTCAGCGTTTCGTAAAAGTGCAGGACATCCTGGACGTCGCTGTTTGGAAATTGCATGTTCGGCACCGTGTCCGGTGCGCCAGAAGGCACATTCGGAGCCACCGGAGGAGGCGTGGCGATCGCCACGTCGGGAATTGGCGTTGGCCCGGCAGGCGCGGCCTGGCCGAAAACGTCAACCGATAGGGCGAGCAGCACCGCAGCTAGGCAGGGAAGTCTGAACACAGGCTTATTTACTTATTCACCATATCACGGTCAATCCGCTTCGCCTAGAATTGGTTTACTGGGTTTCAAAAGTCTAAACCCCTTCTAAAAAAGACCGCGGCTGTAAGCTCGACAGTTGAAACCGCGCTGCATTAAAAAAATATTAATGTTACGAAAAATTTCCATGCTCCTCCGCTTGGCCGGGGTAGTTATTTCAGCATCAAGCGTTCCCGCGACGGTATTTCCCTCGACTGCTGCATCCAGCGAACAACGGAGCGACCAGTTCGTTGTCGAAATCCGAGCAGTCATTCAAGCACAACAGGAAGCCTGGAATCGCGGCGATATCGACGGATTCATGAACGGATATGCCCGCTCAAAATCGACAATTTTTGTTTCCGAAGACACTGTCACCCGCGGCTGGCAGACCGTGCACGATCGTTACAAGAAAAAATATTCCGATCGCGCCAAGATGGGCACGCTGAAATTTTCCAACTTGGAAATCACGCCGCTCGGGGCCGATTCCGCGGTTGCGCTCGGCGGTTGGAAATTGAAACGGGCGAAAGATCAACCGCACGGCCGTTTTACTCTAATCTTCCGCAAAACCGCTGATGGCTGGCGAATCGTACACGACCACACGTCGGCGGCTGCGTCGCCGCCTTGAACCGTTGAATCGTTGCAGCGTTAAATCGGCGATTGATTCACGCGTTACGATTTAACGAATCACGAATTACGCTCCCAACCGCGCGAGCAACTTCTCATGAATATTGTCGAATCCGCCGTTGCTAAAAACAGCCACGATGTCGTTGCGTTGCAACATCGGCACAATTCGATCGACAATTGCATCCGCGTTCTTTTCGTAAAATGCCGGCCGCCCGGTGGCCGTAATTGCATCAACAACTGCCTCCGGTTTTAATCGCTCTTCTTGCGGGATTTGCTCGAGCTTCGCGACTTGCGCGATAAAAACGCCGTCGGCCACTTTCAACGCGTCGGGCAATTGCTGCTGAAAAACGGCGCGGCGCGTGGTGTTCGAGCGCGGCTCGAAAATCGCCCAGATGCGATGGCCGGGATAGCGCTGACGCAGCGCGTGGAGGGTTTGCCCAATCGCCGTGGGATGATGTCCGAAATCGTCGATGACTTTTACGCCGCGCGCTTCTCCGCGCACTTCCTGGCGGCGCGCAATGCCGGAAAAACTTTTCAACGCGGCACGAATTTTCGCGCTTGGGACATCGTAAAAGCGCGCCGCCGTCGCAGCCATCGCCGCGTTGCGCACATTGAATTCGCCAATGAGCGAGATCTCGAAACTGTCATCGCCAAGTTTGAAACGTGACCCATCCGAAGAATACATGGCGTCGCGAATTCGCTGAGCACAATTCTCCGAGAAACCGACCTCGATCATCTGCGCGGGACAATTGCGCGCGACTTCCACGCAATTGTGATCGTCGCCATTCAGCAAGACCATTCCATTCTGCGGAACAACGTTGAGCAGACGCCGGAAACTCAGTTTGATCTCATCGAGGTTGTTAAAGATGTCGGCATGATCGAATTCGATGTTGTTTACAATCACCAATTCCGGCAGGTAATGAATGAACTTCGAGCGCTTGTCGAAGAAGGCGGTGTCGTATTCGTCGCCTTCAATCACAAAATATTTTGAATCGTTCAGCCGCGCGCCTTGCCCGAGATTTTTCGGCAGTCCGCCGATGAGATAACCGGGCTTGTGTTCGGCTGTTTCCATGATCCAGGCGAGCAAGGCTGTGGTCGTCGTTTTTCCGTGCGTCCCGGTGACAACGAGATTGTGCCGGCCGCGCAGAAAATAGTCCTTCAAAACTTCCGGCAGCGAGAGGTAAAAAAGTTTGCGGTTCAGGACCGCCTCCACTTCCGGGTTGCCGCGCTTGATCGCGTTGCCGATCACCACCACATCGACGTCGGCCGGAATATTTTCAGCGCGATAACCTTCCTGGAGCGCGACGCCTTTCTTTTCGAGAAAGGTCGACATCGGCGGATAAATATTTTCGTCCGAGCCGGTCACGCTGAACCCGCGGTCGCGCAACGCCGCCGCCACCGAACCCATCGCCGTCCCGCAAATGCCCAGAAAATGAAGTTTTCTCGGCTCTCTCGTCACGCCGATCCTTTACGCCGAGACTGCGAACTCCGCTACCCCAAGGAATTCTTTAACCGCGGAGTATGCGGATTTCGGATGAGGAAGACAGGCATCTTGCCTGTCGCTTGTGGCTCGCGCCGGTTGACAATGGTGGACGCCCGTCTGCCATGACAGCCAGGGATGGCAGTCTGATCCGCGAAATCCGCGGTTCTCGGTTCTATTTGCCCTTGAAGACCTCGACTGCGTTCCATCCTTTGTCGGGCGGCGCTTGTTCGTATTCGAGCGCGCGTTCCAGGTACATCTTCGCCAGCGAATCGTCCGGATAGAATTCGAGAGAACGTGAGAAAAGAATCTTGGCTTGGGTGAAGTCACGATCGCGAAATTTTCGGACTCCCTTTTCATAAACTTCCAGCCATTTCAACAAATCAGGATCGACAGGTTCATTACGCGCCGCGACGAGCGCGCACACTTCGACCGGTTCGCTCTTCCCTTTCACCTGCGCGCGCGCGACCGTGCGCAAGTAAAAATCGTCCCGCACCAACTCACAGACGGCATCGCCGAGTAAAATATCGACACCATAATTTCGTGTCAGCCCCTCGAGGCGGGAAGCGAGATTGACGGCGTCGCCAATCACCGTGGGATCAAGCCGCTCGTGCGGTTCGTAGGAGCCGATGTTGCCGATGACGGCTTCGCCATGGTTAATGCCGATCCCGGAGGCGAACTCCTCAACTCCTTGCGCCCGCCAGTTTTCATTTAACTTTCGCAACTCACGCCGCATCGCCAGCGCGGCGCGCACCGCCGACTTTGCGTCTTCCGCCACGCCACGGCTGCTCACATTTCCCCACACGGCCATGAGGGCGTCGCCGATGAATTTGTCGAGCGTCCCGCCATTCTCGAAAACCGCGGCGACCATGCGGCTTAAATATTCATTGAGCTGCTTGACCAGGGCCACCGGATCAGCGCGCTCCGTCATGGGGGTGAAGCCAACGATGTCGGAAAAAAGAACTGTGACTGGCTTACGCGAACCGAGCATCGAGCTATAATAACCGCCTGGGTTTTCAAGAATTTCCTTCACCAAGTTTTTCGAAACATAACGTTCCAGAGTGCGGCGGGTGCGCCGTTTCTCCAAGCGCTCGAGCGTGTACTCGAACCCCAATCCAAACACGCCGCTCATCAGAAATGCCGTGAGCGTGGGCACGACCATCACCAGCACGCCCCATCGATCATAGGCGACCCGCGAGAAGCCGAGGTAAGCGGCGCCGATCCCGAGCAGCGCAATCAGGCAAAAAAGCGGACGCCGCACAAACGCCACCAGAACCCATGCGAGCACACCGGCGCTGCAAACAGTCGCAAAGTCGAGCGCGATAGGCGTGTCGTACAAAAATTCGTGGTCGAGCTCCGCGGCCAAGGCGTGCAGATGCAGGACCGGCCCCGGCGTTTCCGGGTTCATCGGCGTATTGAAGACGTCATGCGCGACTTGCGACGACGCCCCGACAATCACAATTTTGTTTTTGAAAAATGCGCCGTCACCATAATTGGCGTGCCACGAAGGCGGCTCGAAAATCTCCCAAAGAGGGCGCGGTTGGTACGCGTTCAATGCGCTAAAACGGAGCAGGTGCGCCTGCAAGTCACGGGGCACATCGGCGCCGCGCCCCAGTTTTTCCAAGGCGCGCGCACTGAGCGACTCGTAAGGCTTTTCCCCCGGCAAGGGAAACTGCCCGGCAAGCTGCAAATCGGTCATCGTGTAGCGGACGGATCGGATTGTTTTGTCGAGTGAATCGGGAAAGAAGACAACGTAGCCGACGCGATCGTCATCCATCTGCGGCGGCGGAATCAGCGTGCTGTTCGGCGGGACGTTCTGGGCGGCGCCGCCTTGCTCACGGACCAGCGAGAAATCGAAATTCGCGCCGAGAACTACCTTGTCGCGATAACGATCGAGCGCCGCGTGAAATGCCGCATCGCCGTCGTTCGGCGGGCTGAAGATCATATCGAAGATGACCAGTCTTGTGCCGGCGCCGAACAAACGATCCAGCAGCAACGCCCAAAGTTCACGTGACCACGGGAATGGCCGTTCTGTCATCAGTTGAAACGCGCGATTATTTTCCAGCAGATCCGGCGTGAACGGCTTGAATACCAGCGTGTTTTGATCGATACCGAGAAAAACGAAATCCGGATGCGTTGCCGTCTTGCGACCTTCCCGCCGGAGCAAATCTTCGAAGCTTTTTTGGCCTCGCCAAACCGTGGAAAGAAACGGAAGGCCCTGAGCGAAATGTAAACTCAGCACCAGCAGCGTCCAAAAAGCGCAGATCGCACCGAGGATCGATAATCGATGGCGTCCGAGCCAATGCATGCGTCTAATTTTACGACGCTCGCAACTTACGGCCAAACGGAAAAAATTTCACGGTGCGAAAAGCCGTTGTCATTTTCAACTAGCCACCTATTTTCCCGTCCCGACAAAACATCGGAAGCATCTCTCCACCTGGTCCCGCGCAGCGGGACTAAATCAACGGGCGAGGTCGGAAAGATCGACAATGTAACAACAGCTCGCTGAACGAGGAGTCCGGCCACCGCCGGGCAAAACAAGAATGCCAAGAGCCACCAACGCCCCGGCCAGCCGGGCCCGACGCAAACGCGTCATCAAAAAAGCCAAAGGTTATCGCGGACGCCGGTCGAAACTTTTTCGTTACGCCAAGGACGCGACCATGAAAGGCAAATACTGGGCCTATCGCGACCGCAAAACGCGCAAACGGACCTTTCGCTATCTCTGGATCCAGCGATTAAGCGCCGCCGCGCGCGCGCACGGCATGACTTACAGCCGTTTTGCGGAAGGATTGAAAGCCGCTGGCATCGGTCTGGATCGCAAGATTCTTTCCGATCTCGCTCTCACGGACGACACGACTTTCAAGTCGATTGTCGATCAAGCCAAAAGCGCGCTGGACGCGAAGTCCAAATCGAAAAAGGCGGCGTGATCTGTTAAATCACGTTTCCGCCCATGTCTCACAAGCTGGAACAACTGCGAGAACAAGCGCTTCGCGAAATCGAATGCGCGGGTGACGAGCAATCGCTCGAAGCCGCCCGGGTAAAATACCTCGGTCGCAGCGGTACCGTTTCCGCGTGGGGCGAGCAAATGAAAACGCTCGGAAAAGACGAAAAACCGATTGTTGGAAAGTTACTCAATGAAGTCCGCAACGCCGTCGCGGCGGCGATTGAAGAACGTGCGCAAAAATTTCGCGCGCAAAAAGAATCGGCGGCACTTTCTAACATCGACATCTCGCTGCCGGGCACTCCACACGAGCGCGGCTCGCTTCATCCCCTCACCCAGATGCTCGATCGCTCGATCGACATTTTTCGCCGGATGGGCTTCGCCCTCGCCGATGGACCAGACATCGAAGATGAGTGGCATTGCTTCGACGCGCTTAACACGCCACCCGAACATCCTGCACGTAACGAACAGGACACATTTTATCTGCCGGATGGGCGATTGTTACGCACGCACACTTCCACGGTGCAAATCCGCGCGATGCAGGCTGCGCCGCCGCCGATTCGTGTGATCGCTCCCGGCGCCGCCTACCGACGCGATGAGCTCGACGCGACGCACAGTCCCCAGTTTCATCAGATCGAAGGGCTTTACGTCGACGAAAATGTCAGCGTCGCCGATTTGAAAGGAGCGCTCGAATTTTTCATGCGTGAACTGTTCGGACCCGACACGGCAGTGCAATTTCGTCCGCATTTTTTCCCATTCACTGAGCCAAGTCTGGAGGTTTATGTGAAATCGAAGGCGCTCAAAGGCGGCGAGCAATGGATCGAGGTCGCCGGATCGGGCGTGGTGCATCCGGCCGTTTTCGAACAGGTCAACGAGGCGCGCGGCGATAAAGCTTACGATCCGGAAAAATGGAGCGGCTACGCCTTCGGGCTCGGCATGGACCGGCTCGCCATGATTTTGTTCGACATTCCCGACATTCGCTTTTTCGCGCAAAACGATCTGCGTTTTCTCCGCCAGTTCGCATGAAATTTTCCATCAATTGGCTCCGCGAATTTGTCGGCCTTCCAAAAAATCCTGAAGAGACCGCCGATTTGTTGACCCGCGCGGGCGTCGAGACTGAAAACATCGAAACGCGCGGGTCGAAGATCGACAACGTGATTGTTTCACAGATCACCGCATCGTCGCGTCATCCGAATGCGGATCGTCTCACGGTTTGCGAAGTCGATGATGGCAGCGGAACGAAACGCCAAATCGTTTGCGGCGCGAAAAATTACAAAGTCGGCGAGAAAGTCGCACTCGCGCTTCCCGGCGCGAAATTGCCGAATGGTTTGGAGATTCGCAAAAGCAAACTGCGCGGGGTTGAAAGCGAAGGAATGCTGTGCAGCCCGATCGAGCTCGGTCTCGGCGAAGATGCGGACGGCTTGCTGATTTTGTCACCCGAAGCAAAAATCGGCGTGCCGATATCCGATCTTTTTCCAAGCGATACGATTCTCGATGTCGAGATCACTCCAAACCGAGGCGATTTGCTCAGCCATTTCGGTCTAGCGCGCGAAATTGCCGCACTGACTAGAAAGAAACTCAAATCAATGCCGCCCGAATCAGAAGTCCCGATCAGAAAAACCGGCGTGACGATTACCTCAACGCGTGAATGTCCGTTTTTCTCTCTGCGGAGGATCGACCAAGTGACAGTGGGCCCGAGTCCACAATGGTTGCGTGCGAAAATCGAGAGCGTCGGCATTCGCTCGATTAGCAACATCGTCGACATCTCGAACTTCGTGATGCTCGAACTCGGTCAACCGACACACGCGTTCGACGCTGATAAATTAAAGGGCGCCATCAATGTCCGCCTCGCGCGCAACGGCGAAAAATTTCTTGCGCTCGATGGTAAGACTTATTCGTTAAAGCCGGACAATTGCGTCGTCGCTGACGAGAAACGCGCCGTTGGAATCGGCGGCGTGATGGGCGGCGAAGAAACCGGTGTCACCGATTCGACGAAAAACATTTTGCTCGAGGCTGCTTACTTCCTGCCGGCGAGTATTCGTCGCACCGCGCGCGAATTAAATCTTCCGAGCGATGCGAGTTATCGCTTCGAGCGCGGCGTTGATCCTGGAATGACTCTTCGTGCGTCAGCTCGCGCAACCGAATTGATCCGCGAGATCGCAGACGGAACTCCTGCAAAGAAAATCCAAACCGCCGGCAAACTTCCGGCGAACCCGCCCGACGTTTCGTTGAGTTACGAAAAATGCGATCGGGTTGTCGGGGTCGCGATCAAACCGAAAACCGTCGATGAGATTCTGACCGGGTTCGGACTGAGCAAGAGCAAGAGCGCTAACTGGAAGATCCCCAGTTATCGACGCGATCTGCAGCGGGATGTCGATCTTATCGAAGAAGTTGTCCGCGCATACGGCGCCGACAGAATTCCGGGGACTGATCGAAGCCGCGTCATGCCGTCGAGCGCGGCCGACCGATCACACGACATCGAATCGACTTTACGCGAACGATTAGTTGCGCACGGGCTTTCCGAAGTGCGCACGTCGAAGTTGATTCCGCGCAATGCGCCCGCATTTGGCGAGAATGCAATCGCGCTGCAAAATCCACTGAGTGAAGACCACGTCGCCCTGCGCCCGAGCTTGCTCTCAGGATTACTCGGAGTTTTTGAACGAAATGTTCGGGCGGGTGCCGAGCGCGTGGCGCTTTTCGAACTGGGGCGTGTTTTCGTTCCGCCTGATGGAAGGGAAGAAAGACGCGCAGGGTTTCTTGTTTGGGGAAAGATTGTTAGTGACCCTCATTGGAGAGCCGCCGACCAAGGCCGGTTAGACTTCTTCGACCTCAAAGGCGCGGTTGAGTCTGTTTTCCCCGACAAGCTCTCTTTTCAACGCGGCACGCATCTGAATCTTTCAATGGCCGCGGAAATTTACGACAATAATCAGTTGATCGGTATTGCAGGACAATTATCCACATTCTCGTTAAAGATTGACGCGCCGGGCGGCGTCTTCGTCGCCGAACTATCGCTGGATATTCCTATTAAAGGCCTTGGCTCAAGAGCTATGTTTCGCGAGTTTGGCAAATTCCCCGCCATCATCCGGGATATTGCGATGGTTGTTTCTGAAGGACTGACTCACGAAAAAGTATTGAAAGTGATCTATGACCAAAATCCACCTTGGCTCGAAAGAGTCGAATTTTTCGATCAATTTGTTGGTGAAGAAGCAGCGCGCCGGTTTGGTCCGAAGAAAAAGTCACTCGCTTATCGATTGACATATCGGGACCGAAGTCGCACACTGACAAGCGAGGAGGTGGCTGCAGCTCACGCGAGGATTCGCGAGCGCTTACAGCGTGACCTCGGCGCAGAATTGCGCGAGTAGTTCTTTGAGAGCGAGAGCCGTCCGTTGAGGGTTGGGCAGGAAACCAGTGTTTTTCTCTCAACTCTCAACCCACGGCTCTCGATAATCCCGGATGTTTTCGGGATGAAAAGATTTACCCTGCGATGTTCGAGATTACAGGTGTGATTCCCGAACCGATAGTTGATAAATTAAGGAGGCTTGGTCGCACGGAGAAGATGACATGCCTTAATTGGAAGTCAGACGCTGCGGCGACGGTCATCCGCCCGTAACCGAAAGGGAACGGGATATCCGCCTAAACGGCATTGGCGGGGTAAAATTTTGCGTTGCCCGGATCGAGAAATCGGTCCGGGCATTTTCTTTTTGTACGGAAGCAAGCGTTCACCGTCCAACATCGAACCCAAGCGAGTTCATTGAGCGTTGGACGTTGTGCGTTAAACGTTGGACGTTCTCTTTCTTATGAAAGCGCTGCTCGCTCTCGAAGACGGTCGTTCGTTCGAGGGCGAATCGTTTGGTGCGACCGGCACGCGTGTCGGCGAGATTTGTTTCAACACCGCGATGACCGGTTATCAGGAAGTGCTGACCGACCCGTCGTATCGCGGCCAGATCGTGGCGATGACTTATCCATTAATCGGAAATTACGGCACGAACTCACTCGATCAGGAAAGCCCCTTGCCACATGTGCGCGGTTTTGTCGTCGAAGAGCTCAGCGAAATCCCGAGCAACTGGCGCTCGGAGATGTCGCTCGGTGAATATTTGCGTCGGTGGGATATCCCTGGCGTCCAGGGAATCGACACCCGTGCGCTCACACGGCATTTGCGGACGCGCGGCGCGATGAAAGCTTGCCTAACGACTGAAGAAACCTCGCCCGCTGAGGCGACGCAGCGCGCAGTCGAAGGTGAAGGGGTCATCGGGATGGATTACGTGCGTGAAGTTACTGCGCAGGCGATTTACGAATGGGATCCAGACGACCGGCTGAGCCAATTTTGGTCGGTCACGAACGGAAACGCGAGCGCGTCGCCGCAGCAGCCGCTGCCACCCGCGCGCTTTCATATCGTGGCCTACGATTATGGCATAAAGGAGAATATTCTCCGTCGGCTGCGACAGAATGGATTTCGTATCACCGTCGTGCCAGCCGCGACGAGCGCCGATGAAACGCTCGCGCTCAACGCCGACGGAGTTTTCCTTTCCAACGGTCCGGGCGATCCGGCAGCGCTCTCATATGCGCATGAAGCTGTGCGCGGGTTGATGGGCAAAAAACCGATCTTCGGCGTTTGTCTCGGCCATCAGATTCTTGGGTTCGCATTTGGTGGATCGACATTCAAATTGAAATTCGGACATCGCGGCGCTAATCAACCGGTGAAAGATTTGCGCACCGGCAAGGTTGCGATCACCTCGCAAAATCACGGCTTCGCCGTCGATCCAAATTCGCTCCCGTCAAATATTGAGGTCACGCACATCAATTTGAATGACGGCACCGTGGAAGGAATGCGGCACAAAGCGTTGCCCATCTTTAGCGTGCAATACCACCCGGAAGCCGCACCTGGGCCGCATGACGCGTCTTATTTTTTCGCACAATTTGCTGATTTGATCGACAAGGAGAAACAATCGAATCCCGCAAATTGACCGTGGCACTGAACGGCGGATATTTCTCGCATGTTTAATTCAACCACGAACAATCCAACTGTTCTGAAAATCGCGGTGACAGCGATTTTCACCGCAGCTCTGGCTTTCTCTCCTCTTGCTTTGGCGCAAGAGCCGAGCAAGGAAAAGGCTGAGAAAGAGGTCACCGGCGAAGTGGTCGATATGATGTGCTACGTCGATCACGGCGCAAAAGGCGAGAAACACGCCGCCTGCGCAGCCAAATGCATCAAAGGTGGCGGACCGGCCGGCATCACGAGCGAAGGCAAAACCTATCTCGTCGTCGGCGATCACAAACCGATGAATGATCAGCTCGCCGAATACGCCGGCAAAACTATCACCCTCAAAGGCAAAGTTGCCGATCGCGACGGCATCTCGATGATCGAGAACGCCGAGATCGTTAAGAAATAAATAGACCGGGTAATTCAAGCAGGCGCGCAAGATCGACAACCGAATTGCGCGCCGCTTTGCGTACGGCCTGTAGCCGCCGCCCTGTGGCCGACGCAATGCGGATAAGATCGCCCACATCTGCGTCGCGCTCGCCGCGGGGAGCGGCTACAGTCGCCTCAGCGCCACCACCTCGCGCAACATCCGCAAACTGTCTTGCACGAATTGGACTTTGCTTCCTTCGTGATGATTCCAGCGCACCGGAATTTCGCGCAGGCGCAGGCCGGCGCGCTGCGCGAGATAAAGCAACTCAACATCGAAAGCAAAGCCATCGATCCGCGCAGCTTCGAGAATCGGGCGGCAAACATCGAGGCGAAACGCTTTAAATCCGCATTGCGTGTCCCAAAAGGGCAGACCGGTCGCGACGCGCACGAGCAGGTTGAAAACGCGGCCGCCCTGCTCACGGCACCACGGTTGATGATGACCGATCAAGCTACGATCGAGCGAGCGCGAGCCAAAGGCGATGTCGAACTTTCCGCTTGCGATCGGCTCGATCACTTTCGGCGTCTCCTCGAGCGGCGTGGAAAGATCGGCATCCAAAAACAAGCCGATCGCTTTTTGTGCCGCCAGTAATCCCGTGCGGACGGCCGCCCCTTTGCCACGATTCGGATAATTTTCGAGTAAACGCGAGGCGATTTTCGCTCCAGACAAGACTTCACGTGCAATTGTCCCTGTGGCGTCGGTTGACCCATCGTTGACGACGATTAACTCGTTTTTCGGGTTGACCTCCTGAAGGTAATCAAGCGTTGCGCGAACGGTCTGACCG
>Ga0193729_1000586_pt1 | contig 19070 bp, 22 predicted proteins | sample U1c2metaG_FD_143036 | JGI IMG/M metagenome (GOLD analysis project Ga0193729, IMG submission 143036) | Soil microbial communities from a riparian zone of the East river system, Colorado, United States - U1c2 | ecosystem: Environmental > Terrestrial > Soil > Riparian zone | place: USA: East River...
CTCCGGGTGAAGGTCGGCAGCACGATCAGGTGGAAGAACTTCGACACGATCGAACACAACGTGACCAGCCAGGGCGACCGATCGAAGATCGGCCAACAGAAGTTCGCCTCCAAGGACTTCGGCGAAGGCGGCACGTTCGAGGTCAAGGCGCTGAAGCCCGGCGTGATCCACTACCTGTGCACGATCCACCCCGTCTCGATGAACGGAACGATTGAAGTATTGAAGTGACACGACGGTGCATGCACCGTCGTCCGGGCGGGCGCATGCGCCCGCCCGCGAGGGCGCGCATGCGCGCCCTCGAACAGCATCACGGGAACTCGGGCAGGCCCTCGTTGGGCGTCGAGGCGCTCGCGTACAGCCGACGCGGGATGCGCCCCGCCGCGCGCGCCAGGCGGCCGGCCTGCACCGCGGCGCGCATCGCGCGCGCCATCCGCACCGGGTCCTGCGCGCGCGAGATCGCCGAGGCGGCCATCACCGCGTCGCAGCCTAGCTCCATCGCAAGCGCGGCGTCAGAGGCGGTGCCGACGCCCGCGTCGAGCACGACCGGCACGTCGACGGCCTCGCGGATCAGCGCGATGTTGTACGGGTTGCGGATGCCCATGCCGCTGCCGATCGGCGAGCCGAGTGGCATCACCGCTGCGCAGCCGACGTCCGCGAGACGGCGTGCGAGCACCGGGTCGTCAGTCGTGTACGGCAGCACGACGAAGCCCTCGTCGACGAGCTGCTCCGCAGCCCTCAGCAGCTCGGGCGCGTCGGGCAGCAGCGTGTCCTCGTCGCCGATCACCTCGAGCTTGACCCACGGGGTCTCGAAGGCCTCGCGCGCCAGGCGCGCGGTGAGCACGGCGTCGCGCGCCGTGTGGCAGCCGGCTGTGTTGGGCAGCAGCTCGACGCCCGCGTCCGCCAGCACGTCGATCAGCGACCCGCGCGCGCCCGGGTCCACGCGCCGCAGGGCGACCGTCACGATCTCGCAGCCCGACGCGGCGATCGCCTCGCCGAGGATCGCCAGCGAGGGAAAGCCGCCCGTGCCGAGCAGCAGCCGCGAGCCGAATGTGCGGTCCGCGATCTTCAACTGATCGACGCCCGCCGCAGGCGCGGCGGTCGTCGGAGCGCCATTCGCGGTCCCGCCGGCCAGGGAGGTGTCGATCGCGTCGCGCATCAGCTCATCATCCTCCCTGCATCGCGCTGAGCACCTCGACGCGTGCGTGCTCCTGCAGCATGAACGAGTCCCACTGCGCGCGCGGAACGACCTCGCCGTCCACCGCGACGGCCACGCCGCGCGCGTCGCTCGGCACGTCCAGGCGGCCGAGAACCTCGGCGACGCTCTCGCCGGCGCGCACATCGCTGTCCTGTCCGTTCAACCTGATCACGACAGCGCCGCCTTCGCCGCGCCCGCCGCAGCGACCTGCATGCCCACCGCGCCCGCTCCGCCGAGCGCGCCCGCTCCGCCGAGCGCGAAGCGTTGCGGCGCGCAGGTGCCGAGAAGCGGGTCGGCAGCCTCGCCGCAGAGCAGCCGCACGACGAGCTCGGCCGTCAGCGGCGCCAGCAGGATCCCGTTGCGATGATGGCCCGTGGCCCACGTCAGGCCATCGAGCGCGCCGGCTCCGATCGCAGGCGCGTTGTCGGGCGTGCCCGGGCGCAACCCTACGCACAGCTCCTCGATCTTCAGCTCGCTGACGCCCGGGATCAGATCGTGCGCGTCGCGCAGCAGCTCGTAGATACCGCCCACCTGCGGCTGCACGTCGAAGCCCCGCTCCTCGACCGTCGCCCCGAGCACGTAGCGGCCGTCGGCGCGCGGCACGACGTAGCCGCCGTCGAAGCGCACGACGCGTCGCAGCAGGCCCGGCCCGGACAGATCGCGCAGTCGCAGCAGCTGGCCGCGAACCGGGCGCACCGGTACGACCGCGCCGTGCGGCAGGCCCGCGATCTCGCCGGCCCAAGCGCCCGCCGCGAGCACGACCTGCCCGGCCGCCAGGAACTCGCCGCCGGCCGCGCCGACGTCGCCGCTCGCAAGCGTCACCCCGCTGACGCGCGCGCCGGTGGCGTCGGACTCGATCCGCGCGACCGGCGCGTGCTCGCGCACGTGCACGCCGGCCGACCGGCATGCCGCACGCAGGGCCGCGAGCACGAGTCGCGGGTCGACCGAGTGGTCCTCCGGCGCCTCCAACGCAAGTCGCACGGTCGGCGCAAGCGCAGGCTCGCGCTCGCGCGCCTGGCTCGCCCGCAGGCGGTTGGTCGCCAGGCCGAGCGAGTCGCGAAAGGCGATCTGGCGCTCGAGCTCGCGAGCCTCGTCCTCGTCGCGTGCCACCAGCAGCGTTCCCGTGCGCATGAATCCGAGCTCGGCGCCCGCGGCCGCCTGCAGCTCGCCGGCGAACGCCGGCCACATGTCGGCCGAGCGCAGCCCGAGCTCCAGCAGCCGTCGCCCGGCCTCGCCGAACTCCGCCTCCGCGACAGGCGCGAGCATGCCCGCCGCCACGCGCGAGGTGCCGGCGCCGGTCGCATCGCGGTCGAGCAACGTGACGCTCATGCCGCGCTGGCGCGCGCGCCAGGCGATCGTCAGGCCGATCATGCCCCCGCCTATCACGAGCAGATCCGGTGAGCCGCTGGTCGTGGGCATGACAATGATGCTAGCCCGCGCAAGCGGCGCTGACACGAGCGCGCGTGCGCCTGCCAGACTGCGAATCGATGCCCTCTGCAGACCCTGGCTCGGACCGGCGTGCGCGGCTCGCCGCCGCGCGGCTGTACCTCGTGTGCGACTCGACCCCCGGGGGGAGGGCGCTGCCGGAGGTGCTGCGCCCGGCCATCGACGGCGGCGTGCAGGTCGTGCAGCTGCGCGACAAGCAGCTGTCTGACGACGAGCTCGCGGCCGTCGCCAACGCGGCGCGCGCGCTCTGCGAGCGGCTGGGCGCGCTGCTGATCGTCAACGACCGGCCGCTCGTCGCGCGCGAGGTGGGCGCGGACGGCGTGCATCTGGGACAGGACGACATGCCCGTCGCCGACGCGCGCGAGCTCGTTGGCGAGGACATGTTGATCGGCCTCTCCACGCACGCCACCGGCGAGATCGACGCCGCCTGCTCGCGTGCGCGCAGCGGCGCGCCGCTCGTGGACTACATCGGCGTGGGCCCCGTATACGAGACCCCCACCAAGGAGGGGCGCCCCGCGGTCGGCCTCGAGCTCGTCCGCTACGCCGCGGCGCACTGCACCGCGCCGTTCTTCGCGATCGGCGGCCTGCACGCGGGCAACCTCGAGGCCGTGCTCGCCGCCGGCGCCTCGCGCGCCGTCGTGCTGAGGGCGATCGCCGAGGCCGAGGACCCGCAGCGCGCGGCCCGCGAACTGCGCACGCGACTCGACGCGCGCGCCGAGCATGCGGCCTAGGGCGAAGTCGCCGGCGCCGACCCCCCGCGAGCAGGCCCCGCGGGGCGACGGCGAGGAGCGCGCCCGCGCCGCGCTCGCGCCGCTCGGCGAGGACGAGCGCCCGGCCGCGCTGCTCGTCGCGATCGGCGTGTGCCTGCTGCTCGCGCTCGGCGTGATCGTGGGCGCAGCGAGCGTCCACGACCTCAGCCGCCACGGCGGCTCGGTGCCCGGCGCGGCTGTCCTGGCGGTCACGCTGACGCTGATCGCACAGGGCATGTACCGGCGCCGCTACTGGGCCGTGCTCGCGTTCGAGGCGCTGCTGGCCTTCCAGATCCTCGTCACCTCGCTGGCGCTCGTCGTCGCCTCGACGATCGCCGCCGCGGCGATCTGCCTGCTGAGCGTCTTGCTCGGCGGCTGGCTGTTCTGGAAGCTCGTGCGCGTGATGGGGCGCATCCAAGCCCAGGAGCGCCGATAGCCGGCTCGACGCCCCTGGCGGCGTGTTGCGCTTCGATAGGCTCAGCCCGTCATGGCTCAAGACACCTACGACTGCATCGTGATCGGCTCGGGGCCCGGTGGTTACGTCGCCGCGATCCGCGCCGCGCAGCTCGGCAAAAAGACCGCCGTCGTAGAGCGCGACAAGGTCGGCGGACGCTGCCTGAACTACGCATGCATCCCCGCGAAGGCCGTCCTGCGCTCGGCCGACCTGCTTGCCGAGATCCGCGAGGCCGGCGAGTACGGGCTGAAGGTGTCAGGCCTCGAGGTCGACTTCGCCGGCGTGCAGGGCCGCCGCGAGAAGGTCGTCGGCACGCTCACCTCGGGTGTTGCCGGGTTGTTCAAGAAAAACAGCATCGACGTGATCGAGGGCGACGCGTCGCTGAACGCCGATGGACACGTGAGCGTCGACGGGCAGGCATTCGCCGCTGCCACCGTGATCCTCGCCACGGGCTCCACACCGCGACCGATTCCCGGCGTCGAGTTCGGCGGACGCATCATCGGCACCGAGGAGGCCTGGGCTCTGGCGGAGCTGCCCGCGCGCCTGGCCGTCGTCGGCGCAGGCGCGTCGGGCGCGGAGATCGCCTCGGGCTACGCGCGGCTGGGCAGCGAGGTGCGCCTGATCGAGATGCTCGAGCGCGTGCTGCCGACGGAGGACGCAGATGTCTCACGTCGGGTCGAACGCGGCCTCAAGCGGCAGGGGATCGACGTGCGGACGGGCGATCCGATCACCGACGTCAAGCCCGGCAGGTCGGGCGTGAAGTTCACGCATGGAGACGATTCGGGACTGGAGGTCGACTACCTGGTGATCGCCGCCGGGCGAGGCGCCGACGTCGTCGGGCTCGGCCTCGACGAGGCGGGCGTCGTGCTCGACGAACGAGGCCTCGTGCAGGTCGACGGCGCGCTGCGCACGAGCCGCGCCGGCGTCTACGCGATCGGCGACCTCGTCGCCGGTCCCGCACTGGCGCACAAGGCGTCCGACGAGGGGATCATCGCCGCCGAGGACTCGGCCGGCCTGCAGACCCACCCGATCGCCCACGTGGACATCCCCCGTGCGACCTTCTGCACGCCCAACGTCGGCTCGTTCGGGCTGACCGAGGAGCAGGCGCGCGAGGAGGGCTACGAAGTGGTCGTCGGCAAAGTGCAATACGGCGCCGTCGGCGGCGGCATCGTCTACGGCGACCCGGGCGGCATGATCAAGATCGTCGGCGAGTCCAAATACGGCGAGCTGCTCGGCGGGCACATCGTCGGCACGCGCGCCACCGAGCTGATTCAGGAGCTCGTCAACGTGCGCGCGCTGGAGGGCGGCTTCGCCGAGGTCGGACGCATCATCCATGGTCACCCCACGCTCTCCGAGGCCGTCATGGAGGCCGGCCGCGCGGCCGACGGCTGGCTGATTCACGGCTGAGGCGCGGCCCAGGCGCGTGCCGCGCCGGACGCGTTTACCCTCTGATCGTGAGCGCTCCGCCGGCCGCCTTCTACTTCGATCTGGCAAGCCCGCTGGCCTACCTGGCGGCCGAGCGAGTCCTGCACGAGCTGCCCGGCCCGGCCGAGTGGCAGCCGGTGCTCGAGCGGGAGCTGCGGGCACCGACGACGGAGTCGTTGGTCGGCGAGCGCCCGCCGGCGCACCGCGACGGGGGGCATGAGGTCTTCCGCGCCGAGCTCGCGCGACGCGCGGACGAGCTCGGTCTGCAGCCGCTGCGCTGGCCCGACCCCTTTCCGTTCGACAGCGCGATGGCGATGCGCGTGGCGACGTATGCCAAGTCGATCGGCCGCGTCGTCCCCTTCGCGCAGGCCGCCTTCCGCCAGGCGTTCGCCGGCGGCCGCAGCCTCGCGGACGCAGACAACGTGCTGATCGCGGCCGCCGCCTGCGAGATGCACCCGGCGGCTGTGCTGCGCGGCGCGGAGCTGCGCTCGGTTACCGCTCAGCTCGCCGACGCGACGGAACGCGCTGCCCGATCGAAAATCATAAAAATTCCCGCCATACTCATCGAGGACACCGTGTTCGAAGGGGAGCGCGCGATCGAGCTGGCGTCCGCGCGGATGAGCGAGCGCTCGCTCGCGGGACCGCGATGAAGGCCAACCGCGCATACCGGCTGATCGTCACGCGCGCCGGGCGCGCGCCCGCGCTGCTGGCCGACGCCGAGCGCGTCGATCACATCGAGGTCGTCGAGATCGACAGCGGCGAAGTGGTGCTGTTCTGGGACCGCCCGCCGCACGCCGCGTCGCGGCTCGCGCGCGCCCTGCGCGAGGAGCTCGCCCAGCTGGAGGCCGAGGAGTTCATCGCGCGCTGGAGTACCGTGGAGAGCTGATGGCGAACCTGCCCGAGCCCGAAGTCGCGCGCGAGTGGCTGGCCACGATGACGCTCATCCGCCGCTTCGAGGAGCGCGCCGGGGAGATGTACGCGCGAGCGAAGGTCGGCGGCTTCCTGCACCTGTCGATCGGCGAGGAGGCGACGATCGTCGGCAGCGCGCGCGCCCTGCGCGACAGCGACTACCTGATCTCCACCTACCGCTCGCATGGCCACGCGCTCGTCCGCGGCACGCCGCCCGAGAACGTCATGGCCGAGCTGTTCGGGCGCGTCGACGGCTGCTCCGGCGGGCGCGGCGGATCGATGCACATGTTCGACATCGCCCGCCGCTTCATGGGCGGCTACGGGATCGTCGGCGGCAACCTGCCGATCGCCGCGGGCCTCGCGCTCGCTTCGGACTACGAGGGCTCGGATGACGTAACGCTCTGCGTGTTCGGCGACGGCGCCTCCAACCAGGGCACCTTCGGCGAGACGCTCAACCTCGCCGCCCTGTGGAAGCTGCCCGTCGTGTTCATGGTCACCAACAACCAGTTCGGCATGGGCACCGCGCTGCGCCGCCACTCGGCCGTCACCGACCTGCAGCGAAAGGGCGAGAGCCTCGGCGTACCCGGCATGCGCTGCGACGGCATGGACGTCCTCGACACCTACGACGTCGTCTGCGAGGCCGTTCGCCGCGTGCGCGAGGAGCGCCGGCCGCTGCTCATCGAGGCCGTCACCTACCGCTTCCGCGGCCACTCGATGGCCGACCCCGAGCAGTACCGCTCCAAGGAGGAGGTCGCGCAGTGGCGAGCGCGCGATCCGCTGATCCTGTTCGGCGACCTGCTCGTCGCCGAGAGCGTGATCGACGAGGCCGAGCGCGAGCGGATCGACGCGCAGGCGCTCGAGCGCGTGGACGCCGCCGTGGCGTTCGCCGACAGCTCGCCGTTCCCCGCCCCCGAGTCGCTGTACGACGACGTCTACGTGCTCGATCCAAGCGCGAGCGGCTCGTACTCCGTCAAGACGACCGGCCTGCAGGAGGGCCCTGCGGATCTTCCGTCCGACGGCGCCGTAGCGGACGGCGACGACGAGATCCCACAGCAGATCAGCGACGCGCTGCTGCACGGCGAGGACGCCGCCTGATGGCCGAGATGCGCTACCGCGACGCGCTCAACGCCGCCCTGCGCGAGGAGCTGCGGCGCGACGAGCGCGTGCTGCTGATGGGCGAGGACATCGGCGTGTTCGGCGGCGCCTTCAAGGTCACCGACGGGCTGCTCGAGGAGTTCGGCGAGCGGCGCGTGCGCGACACGCCGATCTCCGAGAACACGATCGTCGGCGTCGGCGTCGGCGCGGCGATGGCCGGGCTGCGGCCGGTCGTCGAGCTGATGACGATCAACTTCGCGTTGCTTGCCTTCGATCAGATCGTCAACCACGCGGCGCACATCCACTACATGTTCGGCGGCCAGGCCAGGGTGCCGCTCGTAGTGCGCATGCCCCAGGGCGCCGGCCACCAGCTCGGGCCGACCCACTCGCACTGCTTCGAGGCGCTGTTCCTGCACGTGCCCGGCCTGCTCGTCGCAGTTCCGTCGACCGCCGCCGACGCCAAGGGCCTCCTGAAGACGGCGATCCGCGATGAGAACCCCGTGATCTTCATCGAGCACGAGTCGCTGTACGGCATGCGCGGCGAGGTGCCCGACGATCGGGAGGAGCTCGTCGACTTCGGCCGTGCCCGCACCGCCCGCGAGGGATCGGACGTGACGATCGTCGGCGTATCGCGCATGGCGCTGACCGCCGGGCGCGCCGCCGCCACGCTCGCCGACGAGCACGACGTGCAGGCCGAGGTCATCGACCCGCGCACGCTGCGTCCGCTCGATCTCGACACGATCCTCGCGTCGGTCACCAAGACGAACCGCTGCGTGATCGTCGAGGAGGGCTGGCCGCACGGCGGCGTCGGCGCCAACCTCGCCGCGCTGATCTCCGAGCAGGCCTTCGACGACCTCGACGCGCCCGTGCGTCGCGTCTCCGGGGCCGACGTGCCGATGCCCTACTCCAAGCCGCTCGAGGACATCGCCTACCCCCACGAGCCGCAGATCGTCGGCGCCGTGCTCGAGACGCTCGGGATCGCCGCGCCGAGCGGCGGGTCTGCGCCGGCCTCAACCGGGCGTGCCGGGAGAGCGACGCGCTGATGGCCGAGATCGTCATGCCCCGCCTGTCCGACACGATGGAGGAGGGCACGATCCTGCGCTGGCTCAAGCGCGACGGCGAGCACGTGCGGCGCGGCGAGGAGCTCGTCGAGATCGAGACCGACAAGGCCACCATGACCTACCAGTCAGACCTCGACGGAGCCGTCGAGCTCATCGCCGGCGAGGGCGACACGCTGCCCGTCGGCCAGCTGATCGCGCGCGTCGGCGACGCGGCCGAGGCGGGTGCCGGCACAACGTCCGAGACCGCCGCTCCCGCCCCGAGCCCCGCGTCGGACGGCAAGCCGCACACCGATCAGCCATCGGGGGCACCCGCCGCGTCGGCTCCCACGGAGCCGGCTCCCACGACGGGGCAGTCCGGCGCGCCGCCCCCCGCGACCGCGGGCGAGCCGGCAGAGCGCGTGAAGGCCTCGCCGCTGGCGCGGCGCATCGCGCACGAGACCGGCGTCGACCTGCACTCGATCACGGGCAGTGGCCCCGGTGGGCGGATCGTGAAGGCCGATGTGCAGGAGGCGGGCGGCGCAGCTGCGGGCGGCGGCGCTGCGCCGGCCGGCGCAACCGCGGGCGGCGGCGGCGCTCCAGCGGCCGCGGCGGCGCCCTCGGCGGGCGTGCCCGGTCCCGACGACGTGATGACGGCCAAGGGCCAGACGACGACCGTCGCGCTGTCGCGCATGCAGCAGACGATCGCCCGGCGGATGGCCGAGTCGAAGGCGACGATCCCCGACTTCACGCTGCAGAGCGACGTCGACATGGAGGAGTGCGTGAAGCTGCGCACGGAGCTCAAGCGCATGTCGAGCATGCAGACGCCCACGTACAACGACATGGTCGTCAAGGCCTGCGCACTCGCCCTGCGCGAGCACCCGCACGCGAATGGCAGCTATCGCGACGGCGCACTGCAGCTGCACTCGCGCGTCAACGTGGGCGTCGCCGTCGCGGCGCAGGACGCGCTCGTCGTGCCGACCGTGTTCGACACAGACTCCAAGGCGCTGGGCGAGATCGCGCGCGAGACGCGCGCACTGGCCGAGCGCGTGCGCGACGCGACGATCACCCCGCCCGAGCTCGGCGGCGGCACGTTCACGGTGTCCAACCTCGGCATGTACGGCATCGCGAGCTTCGCCGCGATCATCAACCCACCGCAGGCGGCGATCCTGTCGGTCGGCTCGGTCGCGCGGCGCGCCGTGGTGCGCGACGAGCAGCTGCTCGCGCGGCACACGATGGCGCTGACGCTCGTCTGCGACCACCGCATCCTGTACGGCGCCGGCGCGGCCGAGTTCCTCGCGCGCATTCGCGAGCTGCTCGAAGCTCCCGCGGCGCTCACGCTGTGAGCGCGCCACCGACGTTCCTACTACCCGGCGGTCACCAGCTCAGCGAGCTCGAGGAGACCGACGCGCCCGAGCTGCACGCGTTGATCGAGCGCAATCGCGCCGAGCTGGCCAAGTGGATCCAGTGGGCGCCTGAGCAAACGTTCGAGCAGACGCTTGCCTTCATCCGCCGAGCGCGGGCGAAGGCGGATAGCAACACCGGGCACGAGTACGCAATCGTCACCGACGGTCGGATCGTCGGCATCGTCGGCTTTCCCGTGATCGACCGCGCCAACCGCTCGGCGACGATCGGCTACTGGCTCGACGAAGGACACCAGCGGCGCGGGATGATGACGACGGCCGTCGCTGCGCTGGTCGCGCACGCCTTCGATGCGTGGCAACTCAATCGCCTGGAGATCCGCATCGACGTCGACAACTTGCGTAGCCGATCGCTCGCCGAGCGACTCGGCTTTCAACTCGAGGGCATCGCGCGACAGGCCTACCGCGTCGGCGATCGCGCCAACGACGACGCCGTCTACTCGATGCTCGCATCCGACCCTGCGCGGAGCCAGCTGGCCTCCGCCGTTCAACGGCGCGACGCGGCGGGCGAGCCCGCGCCCCGCCGCTAGCCGCCGGCATTCACGCCTGCCGCAGCGGATCGACCCAATTCAAGCCCGGGAAGCGAGAGAAGTCCACATCGGCCGAGTAGAGCGTTGCGCCGTGCTCGAGCGCCAGCGCCGCGAGATGGGCGTCGCTCGTCAGGTTGCCGCCCGCGCCGAGCGGGACGAGCAGGTCGCGCAGCACGGCCGCATGGCGGTCGGTGGGATGGACGACGGTCGCGACTGGCTGGGCGAGCCAGCCCTCGACCACGTCCAGTGCAGACTGGATCGACCAGGGATTGTGCGCGCCCCGCGACCTTGTCGTGATGCGAAGGAAACCGACAAGCGCATGCCATGCGAACGCGACCGTCTCGGTTCCCGAGAGAGCTCCCTCGAACCACGCCAGCGCCGGCTCGTGATGGCGGGACTCTTCATCCGCTGCGTAGATCAGCAAGTTGACATCGGGCAGTTTCACTTGCCTTCTTCGAGCTTGCGGATGATCTCCTCGTCCTCCATTTCTCCGGCAATCGTCAGCGCCTTGTCGATATCGATGCGAACCCCGAGCCGAGCCGTGGGCATCTTGTATGGGCGAGCGGCCTGCGCCGGGCGGCCGAGACCTGCGCGCAAGGCGTCATTGAGCGCGGCCTTGAACGAGACGCCGCGCTCGCGCATCGTCGCTTTCAACTTCGCCTCCACATCGGGGTCCAGCGTGACCGTCGTGCGCATTGGTACATCATAGCATCAAGCATCTTGCTGTCATGATGCCCACGTTGCTTGGCGCTAGGCTGAGGAGAGCGAATGCGCAACACCGTCCCGCCCTCCCACGAGCTCTGGGTGTGCCACCTGGGCCATGTCCCCTATTACGACGGGGTCGCGATCCAGGCGACGCTTCGCGCGCGTCGGCAGGCCGGCGAGCTGCCAGACACGATGCTGCTGCTCGAGCACCCTCCCGTCTACACGCGCGGACGGCGCGCCGACGCCGAGGATCTGCCTTTTCCCGAGGACTTCTACCGCGCCAAAGGCATCGACGTGGCGAGCACCGCCCGCGGCGGCAAGCTCACCTACCACGGGCCGGGACAGCTCGTCGGCTATCCGATCGTCGCGATCTACGACGTCGGGCGTTATCTGCGCACGATCGAAGCCGCCATCATCGACGCGCTAGGCGTAGAGGGCATCGCCGCACGCTCGCGCCACGACGAGGGCATCGACTACACCGGCGTGTGGGTCGAAGATCGCAAGATCGCCTCGATCGGCGTGCACGTCTCGCGCGGCATCGCCACGCACGGCTTCGCCGTCAACGTCGAAAACGAGCTCGAGCCGTTCTCCCGGGTCGTCGCATGCGGGCTGCCCGACGTGCAGATGACCTCAATCGCGTGCGAGCTCGGCGCCAGCGACGCGCCCGGCCTCGCGTGCTTTCGCAAGGAGATGGCCTACCGCTTCTGCGAGGCCCTCGGCAGGCGCCAGCGGCTGGTCTCCGCCGCCCGCCTCGGCATCGACACGACGCCATCCGTATGCGCAGCCCCGACAGGGGCGGAGCCGATCAAATCGATCGCCGCCGCAGCGCCTCAGGCGGTGCCCGTATGAACGCCACCCGCTCGCGAGCCAACCCGGGCGGCATGGACGTACTGAAGGTGCTCGGCTCCGACGTCCGCCCGCTGCGCGAGCGCAAGCCGCCGTGGTTCAAGGTGCCGCCGCCGGGCGGTCAGCGCTATCGCGAGCTGAGCGAGCTGATCCGCTCGGAGAACCTGCACACAGTCTGCCAGGAGGCCGCCTGCCCGAACGTCGGCGAGTGCTGGGAGCGCGGCACGGCCACGTTCATGATCCTCGGCGACACCTGCACGCGGCGCTGCGGCTTCTGCAACGTCAAGACGGGCAAGCCGACCTGGAACGACCCGCTCGAGCCGGCGCGCGTCGCTCGCTCGATCGCCCGCATGGGACTGCGTCATGCCGTGATCACCTCCGTGGACCGCGACGACCTCCCCGACAAGGGCGCCTCGGCGTTCGTCGGAGTGATCCGCCAGGTCCGCCGCCAGGCGCCCGACTGCCAGGTCGAGGTGCTCACGCCCGACTTCCAGGGCCAGGAGATGCCGCTCGCCAAGGTCATCGCCGAGCGCCCCGACGTCTTCAACCACAACGTCGAGGTGGTCCCCCGCCTCTACCCGCTCGCGCGACGCGGCTCGGAGTTCCAGCGCTCCTGCCGCGTGCTGCGCCTGGCCGGCGAGATGGGCGGTGACGAAGTGGTCACCAAGTCCGGGCTGATGGTCGGACTCGGCGAGACCCACGACGAGCTCGTCGACGCCTTCGCGGCGCTGCGCGAGCACGGCGTGCAGGTGCTGACCGTCGGTCAGTACCTGCGCCCCTCCGAGCGCCACCTGCCGGTCGTGCGCTACTGGCACCCGGACGAGTTCGCCGCGCTCGAGCTCGCCGCCTACGAGCTCGGCTTCGACCACGTCGCGGCCGGCCCGCTCGTGCGCTCCTCCTACCACGCCGACCAGCACGTGCCGCAGGCCCGCGCAGGTGTCGGCCCGCTCGCCGCAAGCGGGTAGTTTGCATGGCCGGCCTTCGGGGCCGGCCTCATGTTCCCCCTCAAAGACAACATCCCGCTGGCGCGGTTTCCGATCGTCACGGTCGTGCTGGTGGCGATCAACGTGGTCGTGTACCTGCTGGAGATCCGCCACGGCGGAAGCTTCTTCGGAGGCCCCGCCGAGAACGTCGCGGTGCACTACGGAGCGATCCCCTACGAGCTGACCCACCCCGGCAGCCATTGCGACCTCGCCACTGCGCCGGGCTTGGAAGGCGCCGTCAGCACAGTCGCCTGCCAGGGCATGCCGGGCGTGACGGGCAGCCCGGGCTCCCAGCCCGCGACCTGGGAGACCGCCTTCAGCTCGATGTTCCTGCACGGCAGCTTCCTGCACATCTTCGGCAACATGCTGTTCCTGGTGATCTTCGGGCCGAACGTCGAGGACGCCACGGGGCGCCTGCGCTACCTGGCCTTCTACCTGCTCGGCGGCCTCGTCGCGCTCGGCGCCCAGGTGCTCGTAAGCCCCGACTCGACCGCGCCGACGCTCGGAGCCTCCGGTGCGATCGCAGCGGTTCTCGGCGGCTATCTGCTGCTCTATCCGCGAGCGCGTGTGCTGACGCTGGTGTTCATCGTGTTCTTCGTGACGATCGTCGAGGTTCCGGCCGTGTTCCTGCTCGGGTTCTGGTTTCTCGAGCAGCTGTACTTCGGCACCGCGGGCCTCGCGAGCCCGGTCGGCGGCGGCGAAGGCGTGGCGTACTTCGCCCACATCGGCGGCTTTGCCTTCGGCCTGCTGCTGATCCGGCTGTTCGCCGGGCATCGCAAGGCGCCGCCGCCGCCGCGGGCGCTGTACTGAGCCTCGATGCCGCTCACGCCCGCCGCCCCGCCCACGCCCGCCCCGCTCGCATGAGGCGCATCCTCGTGCTCGGCGCGGTGCTCGTGTTCATAGCCGGCTTCGGCTTCCTCACGTTCAGCGCGATCGTCGAACAGGGCTTTACCATCGCTAGCCTGCTCTCGATCCTGATCCTGCTGCTGCTCGCGATCGGGATCGTCGGCGCCCTGCGCAATCCTCCCCGCTGAGCGCACCTGCCGCACGCAACAGCCAACCCGCTCCCCGTTCATGACGCCCGACCAGAGTCGGCGACGGCGCGAGACCGCGCGGCAGCGCAGGCGCCGTCGGCGGCGGACGATCGGCCTCGGGGCATTGGCGCTGTCGGTGCTCGCGGCGGCCGTGCTGGTGGTCGCGCTCTCGAAGTCCGGCGGCGGCGGCTCGGGCGCCGCCTCGGCGTCGACGGCCAAACGCGCCCGCCCCCGCACCGTAACGGTGCCCGTCCCGACCCGCTCGGCGATCGGCCTGCCGCTGGGCAAGCCGCCGCTCGGGCTCAAGGGGCTCGGACTGCCCCGGCAGGACGCCGTGCAGATCGCCTTCCGCCACCCGCCGCGCGCAGGCCTGCTGTTCAACCTGTCCACCGGCCAGGTCCTGTGGCAGCGAAATCCCGACGAGCGCCTGCGCGTGGCCAGCCTCACGAAGATGATGACCGCGCTGCTGACCGTCAGGTCGGACCCGCCCAACGCGCGCGTGCTGATCACCAAAGCGGCCGTGAACTCGGCCGGCTCGAAGGTCGGCGTGCTGCCGCTCGGCAGGCACGTGCGACTGGAGACGATGCTCTATGGACTGCTGCTCCCATCGGGCAACGACGCCGCAGTGGCGCTCGCCCAGCACGTGGCCGGGAGCGTCGCCGGCTTCGTCACGCGCATGAACGAAGAGGCCGCGCAGCTCGGCATGGGGTGCACGCGCTTCTCCTCGCCCTCGGGGTACGTGAACGCGGGGAACTTCTCCTGCGCGTCGGATCTCGCCGTGCTCGCCCGCGCCGACCTCGAACAGCCGCGCCTGGCGAGCATCGTCAAGACCCTGTCGGCCAAGCTCCCCTTCCCGATCAAGGGCGGCAAGCTGTACCTGTACAACAACAACCCGCTGCTGATCTACCACTACCCGGGGCTGACCGGCCTGAAGACCGGCTTCACCGCTCTGGCCGGCAGGTGCCTCGTGGCGACCGCCGAGCGGGGTGGCGTGCGCCTCGGGGTGGTCGTGCTGCACTCGCCGAACCCCGGCACGCAAGCTCGTCAGCTGCTCGATCGAGGCTTCCAGGGCGTCTACCACCAGGCTCCGGTCCGCGAGCGCCCGATTCCCCCAGGAGCCTGAACGGCTGCGCCGCCGCGCGGCGCAGCTCGATCGACACGAACGGGCCCGGTGGAGTACCGTTCTGCGATAGATTGACTGGTCAGTCAGCCAAAGGAGGACACCGTGGATCTCGACGACACACCCGAGCAGGCCACCTATCGCGCACAGGTGCGGACCTGGCTTGAGCAGCACAAGTCAGAGGCTCCCGTGCTCGAGGGCCCCGGGGCGATCGAGGACGAGTCGGAGATCATCGCCGCGCGCCGCGCATGGCAGGGCAAGCTCGCCGAGGGCGGCCTGGCGGGCGTGACCTGGCCCAAGGAGTACGGCGGCCAGGGCCTCGGGCCGATCGAGCAGGTGATCTGCAACCAGGAGATCTCCAAAGCCAAGGTTCCCGGCATCCTCGACGCGATCGGCGTGGGCATGCTCGGCCCGACGATCATCGCCCACGGCACCGATGAGCAGAAGGGCCGCTACCTCGGCCCGATGCTGCACGGCGACGAGGTGTGGTGCCAGCTCTTCTCCGAGCCCGCCGCAGGCTCCGACCTGGCCGCCGTGCAGGCGCGCGCACGCCAGCAGGAGGACGGCAGCTGGCGCCTGTCCGGCCAGAAGGTGTGGACGACCAACGCGCAGTTCGCCTCCTACGGCCTGTTGCTCGCGCGCACCGACTCCGACGTGCCCAAGCACAAGGGCCTGACGATGTTCATCGTGCCGATCGACGCCCAGGGCGTGACCGTGCGCGGGCTGCGCCAGATCTCCGGCGAGGCCGAGTTCAACGAGGTGTTCTTCGACGACGTCGCGATCGACGCCGACGCGGTCGTGGGTGGCGTCGGCAACGGCTGGGGCACGGCGCTGACGACGCTGATGTTCGAGCGCGTCACGATCGGCCTCGGCAGCGAGGGCCTCGGCTACAACTCCTCGCGCTTCGCCCAGGCGATCGCCGCGGACGCGGACGCCCGCCGCGACCCCGAGGTCCGCCATCAGCTCGGCGAGATCGCCAGCGAGCTGCTCGCCGTGCGCTTCACCGGCTACCGCACGCTCTCGGCCCTGCAGAAAGGCCAGGTCCCCGGCCCGGAGGCCGGCCTCGCGAAGATCACGATCGTCAGCGGCGCGATCAGGGCCGGCGACGTGATCGCCGACGTGATCGGCCCCGACGCGCTCGAGGACGGCAGCGAGTGGGCCTACATGATCTCCTTCCTGCCCGGCCTGAAGTCGGCCGGCGGCACCGAGGAGATCCTGCGCAACACGATCGGCGAGCGCGTGCTCGGCCTGCCCCCCGCGCCGCGCCTGGACAAGGGCATCCCCTTCTCCGAGCTCCGCTCCAAGGAAGCGGCCGCGGCATGAACTTGTCCCTCTCCGACGAGCAGGTCTTCCTGCGCGAGGCGGCGCGCGGCGCGCTGTCGCGCTTCAAGACGTTCGAGGCCGCGCGCGAGGCGCTCGACGGCGACGAGAGCGCGCTCCCCGACCTGTGGGCGACCGCCAAGGAGGCCGGCTGGCCCGGCCTGCTGATCGACGATGCGCACGGCGGCGCCGGGCTGGACGCGTTCGACGCGATGCTCGTGCTCGGCGAGTGCGGCCGCGTGCTCGCCGCGATCGCGCTGCTCGGGCACCTGCCGGCCACGGCGATCCTCGGCGATGCCCCGGCCGGCTCGACGCTGCTCGAGCCGCTCGCCACCGGCGAGCGCCGCGCCGCCTACCTGCCGGTCAGCCCGCCCGACGACCTGTCGCCTGACTGGACGGTCGACCCGCCCCGCGGCTTCGAGCGCTTCGCCCCGCCGACGGCCACGGCCGACGGGGACCAGGCGCGCGTCAGCGGAAGCCTCGCCTTCGTTCCCGACGCCCCCGGCGCCGACCTGCTCGTGGGCGTCGCGCTGCTCGACGGTCGGCCGGTCGGCGTCGCGATCGAGGCCGGCGCGAGCGGCGTGAGCATCGAGGCCGCCGCGCGCTACGACGCGACACGCTCGCTCGGGCACGTCACGCTCAGCGACGCGCCCGCGCTGCTGCTCGACGCCTCCGAGGAGTCACTCGCGGCGTCCTGGTACCTCGCGCAGGCGCTGATCGCCGCCGAGTCGCTCGGCAGCGTCGAAACTGCGCTCGACGTGTCCGTCGAGTACGCCAAGGAGCGCCACACGTTCGGCCGCGCGATCGGCTCCTACCAGGCCGTCAAGCACTCGCTCACCGAGGTTCTGCGCCAGCTCGACAACGGACGCTCGCTGCTCTACTACGCCGGCTGGGCACGCGGCGGGGCCCCGGCCGAGTTCCCGCTCGCCGCCAGCGCCGCGCGCTCGGTGGCCGGCCGCGCGCTCGACCAGGCCGCGCGCACGATGATCTCCGTGCACGGCGGCACCGGCGCCACCTGGGAGCACGACGCGCCGCTGTACTTCCGCCGCGCGCAGCTCTCGCGCCGTCTGCTCGGCGGGACCGGTGCAGCGACCGACAGGGTCGCCGGCGAGCTCATGGCGCAGGTCAGCGCCGCTTAGCGCACCCTGGCGGCGCCGGCCGAATAGTCTGGGGAAAAACGCCCCAGACGCGGAAAAGGCCCTTGTTTATGGTGCAGTCGAGGTCGGGGCAGTCGGCCGATTGATTCAGGAAATATTTGCGACGATGTCGCTGCCCTCCGGCCGATTAGCCTCAGAAAAGTCGGCTGATTAGCGCCAAATACCTGCAAAACGGCCATCTGCGCGTGGAAAAGTCCGGCTGTTTAGGAGAAGCTCGATAGGATGGGCAGATCGAGCTCGCCATCCGTTTCGCTAAGTATTCCGCCTTCGCGTCAGATCGCCTCGCGCACATCAGCGTGGCGCAGAGCAAGGTCGAATCGGCCGCAATCCATCCTGCGCAAGAGGCTGAGATGCGCAAGATCGCCCAAGCCGAGTCGGTGCACTACAGCAATCTCCTCGAGGGTAACGACCTCCCCCTCATCGAAGCACAGCGAGCCGTCGGGGGCGAACTGACACCCGATGCCCGCGCGAAGATCGAGTTGGTCAACTACGTGCGCGCCCTCAGACTCATCGACGACCTCCACGCCGAAGGTACCCTCGAGTACGAGCCTGACGTACTGCTCCGGATCCACGGCACACTGACGCAGCGACTCGGAGGCACAAAGCAAGGATTTGAGCCGCGCCACGAGGGCGCATGGCGCGACGGTATTGCGGTGGTCGCGGACAACATTAGCGGGGAGGTGTTCCATGAAGGCGAGGCGGCCGTGGCCGTGCCCGGCTACATGGACTGGCTGTGCGATTGGCTCACCACGAATCGAGCGCGACGCGAGACCTACCCCGTTCCCGCGCTCGCTGGAGTTGCGCACTGGGCGGTGACGTGGATCCACCCGTTTGCCGACGGCAACGGACGTATGGCGAGGTTGATCACCGGGATGGTGCTCCTGCGCGAGGGCTTCCTACAGCGGCGGGTGTTCTCGTTTGAGCGCCACTACGCGCGCGACAAGGACGCGTACCTTCTCGCACTGCGCACGGTGCGACGGCACGACAAGGACCTCGGGCCCTGGCTCGAGTACTTCCTCGACGGCCTCGCAACTGAGTATGAGCGCGTCGCTGCGCGCGTGGACACGCTCGCTCGCATCTCCGCGCATGTGCGCGACGGAACCGAGCTCAACTTGCGCCAAGAGCAGGCCTTGACAGATCTCGTGATGAAACAGCGGTCACGCTTCACGCGGGCCGAATACCAGCAGATCGCCAGAGTCGGCCTGAGCACCGCTAAGGAGGACGTCGCTGACCTTGTCCACTCCGGCATCTTGCGAGCCAACCCCCGTGGACGTAGCACGGACTACGTGTTCGCCAGGCAAGCCGACGGCTCGCTGCGTCCGACGAAGTGGACCGACGAGCGCATTGAGGCGGAGATGCGCGAGTTCCTCGAGGGTCGAGATCGATGGCCGAAGGCCGGAGAGTGGCGTGCGGCCGGCAGGAAGTCCCTATACGACCATGCCAGCATGAACGGCGGCATCAAGCGTTGGCGCCACCGGCTCGGCTATTGACCGACCGGTTTGGCGCGTGAACCATCGGACAACGTTACCTGTGAGCCCGCGCCGCACTGGCCGTGGTCAAGGCCCTTAGTGCTGCCCGCCGCAACTACGGTCGTTGATCAAGCTGCGTGCGCGAGCGGCGGGTCTCGGGAGGGGCGCTGGTCGA
>Ga0193729_1000587_pt1 | contig 19059 bp, 13 predicted proteins | sample U1c2metaG_FD_143036 | JGI IMG/M metagenome (GOLD analysis project Ga0193729, IMG submission 143036) | Soil microbial communities from a riparian zone of the East river system, Colorado, United States - U1c2 | ecosystem: Environmental > Terrestrial > Soil > Riparian zone | place: USA: East River...
GAAAAGAATCCCAACGATCCGCAAAGTTACGATCGACGTGCCTGGGCGAACCGGAATTTGAAAAATTATGACGCGGCGGTCAGCGATTACACGGCGATGATTGAGAAGAACCCGGCGGACGCTGAGGCCCTGGTTAAGCGTGGGGCGACCTATGTGTCGATGACTCAGTACGAGAAGGCCATCGCGGATTACCAAGCCGCGCTAAAATTAAAGCCGGACGACTATGACACAGTGCAGCGGTTGCAATATGCCCAAGGGATGCTGGCTGCGAGGAATGCACCGCCGCCCACAGCGACGCCGATACCCAAGGAGGCCCCGGGCTTGATCACTCCGCTCAATATTGGGATTGCGGTTGCGGTGCTGGCTATCATCGCGGTCGTGGCGCGGTTGGTCACGCGAGGGAAGAGCGAAGGCGAACCCACCAGCGGACGAATTCGATAAGCGGCGGAGAAGAAATTTCTTTGACACCCACGAGCGCGCTGTTAGCTTGCGAGCACTTTTTGCTGGAACGAGGTGGTCCCATGGTCGTTCAAATTGCAAAGTTTGACGCGGCTCTGGGACTTTTAGCTCTCTAGTGGAAAGTAAAACCGGTTCGTCGCTCGGCTCCGCCCCGGAGACGCGGCGAGCATCGAGATGACGAAGAGCGGCCCATGTAGCTCAGTTGGTAGAGCACGTCCTTGGTAAGGACGAGGTCACCGGTTCAATCCCGGTCATGGGCTCCAGAGTGAGCTCGCGACCGGCAGCGACAGTTGAATGAAAAGATGTAGTTTAGTTTAGTTAACCAGGAGAATTGAAATGGCTAAGGAAGCATTTAAACGCGACAAGCCGCACGTAAACGTCGGCACGATCGGTCACGTGGACCACGGCAAAACCACCCTCACCGCCGCGATCACCAGCGTGCTCGCCAAAAAAGGCATGGCCGAAGTGCGCGCCTACGATTCCATCGACAACGCGCCCGAGGAAAAAGAGCGCGGCATCACGATCAATACCGCGCACGTGGAATATCAAAGCGAAAAGCGCCACTACGCGCACGTCGATTGCCCCGGTCACGCCGACTACGTCAAGAACATGATCACCGGAGCGGCGCAAATGGACGGCGCGATCTTGGTCGTGAGCGCGGCGGACGGTCCTATGCCGCAGACACGTGAGCACATTCTGCTCGCGCGCCAGGTCGGTGTGCCCTCCGTAGTCGTGTTTCTGAACAAGGTTGATATGGTCGATGACCCCGAGCTTCTCGATCTTGTCGAAATGGAAGTGCGCGATCTCCTCACCCAGTACGAATTTCCGGGAGACAAAATCCCGATCGTGAAGGGGAGTGCGCTTAAGGCGCTGGAAGGCGATGCTGAAGCAGAAAAGCAGGTGCTCGCTTTGGTGGCCGCAATCGACGATTACATCCCGGTTCCCGAGCGGCCGATCGATCAGCCATTTCTCATGCCGATCGAGGACGTGTTCAACATTGAAGGCCGCGGCACGGTCGCCACCGGTCGTGTCGAGCGCGGTGTGCTCAAGAAGATGGAGGAAGTGGAGCTTGTTGGCATTAAGCCAACCTCCAAGACCACCGCGACCGACATCGAGATGTTCCGTAAACTTCTCGATGAAGCGCGCGCGGGCGATAACGTCGGCGTTTTGCTGCGCGGATTGAAAAAGGAAGAAGTGGAACGCGGCCAGGTCATCGCCAAGCCGGGATCGATTACACCGCACAAGAAGTTCAAGGCGGAGGTCTATGTGCTGAGTAAGGAGGAAGGCGGCCGCCATACGCCGTTCTTTACCAATTACCGGCCGCAATTTTATTTCCGCACCACGGACGTGACCGGAGCGGTCAAGTTGCCCGAGGGCGTGGAAATGGTCATGCCCGGCGACAACATCGCCATCGAGGTGGATCTGGGCACGCCCATCGCCATGGAAAAGACCATTCGCTTCGCCATTCGTGAAGGCGGAAAAACTGTCGGCGCCGGTCGCGTCAGCGAAATTCTGGACTAAATTGCCGCTGCGCAGAAACCTTACGCCAGTAGCTCAATTGGTAGAGTTGCGGTCTCCAAAACCGTCGGTTGGGGGTTCGAGTCCCTCCTGGCGTGTTCTTGAAAAAGCGCCGAACATTGAACATGGAACTCTCAATCATTCAGAACGAATTCCTTCTCGAACATTCGACGTTCGATGTTGAATGTTCGATGTTTTCTCTTCTGATTTGACGATTTAACGATCCCCATGATCACGAAAACCAAAAACTTCTTCAACGAAGTGAAGGTCGAGTTGCAAAAGTGTTCCTGGCCGTGGGACACAAAGGAAAAAGGAATCCGCCGCTACAAAGAGCTGACTGACTCGACTCTGGTCGTCATCATCGCGATGTTATTGCTCGGCGGGTACGTCGCCCTTTTCGATTTTGTCCTCGTGAACGTGGTCCATTTTTTCACCCGGTTGCATTGATCATGGCACAGGCACTCGCAGGCAAAGATCAATGGTTCGTCGTGCACGTCCTCTCCGGTCAGGAAAACAAAGTGCGCGAGAACATCGAAAAGCGCGTCAAGACCGAGGAGATGGGCGACTTGATTTACGAAGTGCTCGTCCCGACCGAGCGCGTCTCGGAAATCAAAAAGGGCAAGAAAAGCGAAACGACGCGCAAATTTTTTCCCGGCTACTTGATCGTCAATATGCATTTGCTCGATGAGAACAATCAGCTTGTCGGGCGCACGTGGTACTTCATCCGCGACACACCCGGTGTGATCGGTTTTGCCGGAACGAAAGACAAACCGATCCCGATGCGCCCATCGGAGGTCGAGAGCATGCTCGCGCAAATGAAAGAGCGCGAAGAAAAGGTAAAACCGAAAGTCAGCTTCGAAGTTGGTGAAACCGTCAAAGTGGCCGACGGCCCATTCCAAAATCAGAACGGCATTGTCGAAGAAATCGATCCCGAACGCGGCAAACTGCGCGTGTCCGTCACGATTTTCGGCCGTGCCACGCCGGTGGAATTGGAATACTGGCAAGTTGAACGAGGCTAATCTTCCGATTTAACGATTCAACGCTTTAACGAAATACAATGGCCAAAGAAGTCGTAGCACAGATAAAATTGCAGATCCCCGCCGGACAAGCGAACCCAGCGCCGCCGGTGGGCACCGCACTCGGACCGCGCGGGGTGAACATCATGGCGTTTTGCAAAGAATTTAACGCCGCTACTCAGAAACAAGCCGGCGACATTTTGCCGGTCGTCATCACCGTCTTCAAAGACAAGTCGTTCACCTTCATCACCAAAAGTCCGCCTGCCGCTGTGCTGTTGAAAAAGGCCGCAAACATCGCCGCCGGATCAAAGGAGCCGAATAAAGAGAAAGTCGGCAAAGTGACGCGCAAACAAGTCATGGACATCGTGAAAACGAAAGCCAAAGACCTGAATGCGCGCAACGACGAAGCCGCTTTCCGCATCATCGCCGGCACCGCCCGCCAAATGGGCCTCGAAATCGTCGACTAGATCGACAGTCAGTGTCCGGGGGCCACACGCGCCTTGCACGCTGGTTTTCGGCGCCTCGCCGAAACGAACTTTGATTTCACGTAGACTGAATCGTGCGAATTACATGAACTTGGGACCTAGTCGGCTAAAAGGTCGCGAGAGACCACCTCCACGATCGAATAGTGAAAGATTCCTCGACTTCCCTCGGAATGACAAGGGCGCGACTCATTTTGGGAGTTAATCGCTGGCTCCGAGATATTCCCAACGCTGCAATGCAATCGGCAAGTTGCCGTTTTTCCAGACGAAATCGTGGAAGGCTCGGAGGTTGAACTTTTCGCCCTGTTGCATTCGCGCTTCGGCGAGCAGCTTCATGATTTGGAGTTTGCCGATTTGGTAGGTAAGGGCCTGACCCGGACCGGTTGAGAAGGCGATTGCTTCCTGGTGCGCGGTTCCCGAGTCCATCGGAACCTTTTGTTCCAAATATTTCGCGGCTTGCTCGAGCGTGAACTCGCCGAGCGCGAGTTTTACGTCCACTTCCACGCGCAACGCGCGCAGCCGCATGAAATTGTAAATGATCTCGCGCGTGTGCGGGCTGTCGTCGAACAACCCGGCCTGCAACATCATCTCCTCAGCGTAAAAGCCGATCCCTTCGTTTGCGCCCGAGTCGTAGTAATGACGCCGGATCGGGTCTTCGTGTTTCCAGGAAAGACAAAGTTGAAAATAGTGGCCGGGAATTCCTTCATGAACGGCGATAGGCCGCGGATCCTGTGCCGTCGCACGCCAGAAGTAACCGAGGTTTGCTGAAGGTTCGGTCACGTAGCGAATGCAGTTCTCTTTCAATCGCGACGGCGAAGTAAAGTCGTCGATTTCGCCGAAGCCTTGCAACGCGCGCAGATATTCCGGCATGGGACGCAGTGTATAATGTTGGAGCCAATCGGGAACGCTTAGAATGCCGTGCTTATCGAGGAATTCGCGGATAGCCAATTCCTTCGCCGCTGCGTCCTTGATCCAATTGTCGATGTTCGATGCCAGATCGAGTGGCGGGACGTTGCGGTTTCGTTCCTTTTCGTAAGCCTCGAATGCGACGGCCCGATTCCATTCCTGTTCGCCCATCGCCAGAATTTCTTCGGGCGAATAAGGATAGAGTGCGACGTTCTTGAGAAAAAAGATGTAAGCGCCGCGTCCGAGAGCGGTTTCTTTCGGCGACGACGGCAATTGTTTCTGAAGCTTTTCCCGAAAATGTTCCAGCGCGTCCGCTGCGCGATCTGTCCCGCTGTTCAACTGCTGCTCTTTGAGAGTTGTTGATGCCGATCTTAGCAACGCGCTCGACATCTTGCGCAGGCGTTCGCGGACACCGTCGAGCGCTTGAATCGTCACAGTCGCAAACGGTGCCGGCGGATTCGCGAGGTTTGCCTCGCCCTGCTGCAAAATCGCCGGAATATTTTCGATGCGCATGAGAATTTCGCGGCTGCGCGCCTCGTCGTACGGGCCCGGCACTGTCAGCGCTTCGACGATCGGCGTGAGTGTCTGCTCGATGTAGAAGTTGGGATCGCGTTTCCACCGCGGATTGATCTCCATCTCCCAGTGCACTCGCGATAGACCCGAACCGATCAACCGATAATCGACCTGTTTTGCAATCGGCCAACCGTCGATGTCGATCTTCTTCCACCGCGCCTCAAACTCTGCGAGATCTTTTCGCCGCTTGTCGATGCTGACGCGCGACCAATCACGCGTTCCGCCGGGCCGCTCGATTCGATTTACATCGTCACCAGTGAACGGCGCATACTTTGCGCGCCACGTCCAGAAATCGTCGGCAAGTTTATCGAGAACTTCCGTGCCGGAGTTCCGCGGTTGCGCCTGTGTGGAGGCGACACTCAATGAAACGAGCAAGACGAAAAATGTGGCAGCCCGAGAGGCGTTCATGCTCGATCGGTCTTCAATCCCTTTTCTCGCTCGAACTTTTCCATCGCAAGTGCGATCAATTTGTCGATCAATTCGCCATAGGGCAGGCCGCTCGCTTCCCAGAGCTTTGGGTACATGCTTATTCTCGTGAATCCCGGGATGGTGTTGATTTCATTCACGATAATTTCTTCGCCGTTTCGCAAGAAAAAATCGACGCGAGCCATCCCTTCGCAGCAGAGCGTGGAGAAGGTCTTGATAGCGGTCTGACGAATGCGCTCCGAAATCTCCGGCGGGACTTTCGCCGGTATCTCCAGCACGGCGCCGTTCTCATCGAGATACTTCGCCTCGTAAGAATAAAATTCATGGCGAGGCAGAATCTCGCCCAGGACTGAAGCCACCGGTTGAGCATTGCCGAGCACGGAGCATTCTATCTCGCGCCCGTCGATGCACTCTTCGATCAACACCTTGTTATCGTATTTGAATGCATCCCGAACGGCCCGATCGAATTCTTCGCGATCTCTGACTTTGTTAATGCCGACCGATGAACCGAGATTTGCGGGTTTGATAAAAAGCGGCAGGCCGAGTTGGTCTCGCGCATCATCGAAATCAACTTCCGTGGCGGAGTATTTGTTGAGCACGATAAATCGGGCGATGGGGATATCGGCATCCCGGAGCAATCGTTTCATCACATCTTTGTCCATGCCGACAGCCGACCCGAGGACGCCGGCACCGACGAATGGAATATTGGCGAGCTTCAGCAATCCCTGGACAGTGCCATCTTCGCCAAAAGGGCCGTGAAGGATGGGAAAGACGACATCCAAAGAGCCCGGCGTCCGCTGGCCCGAGAGCAGGACAAGCTGCTCTTCTTGTTTGCCGGGAACCAGCGCCAGATTTTCGCCGCTGGCCGGCAGCTGCGGTAATTCCGATTCAGTCGTTCGAAGGAGGAACCGAGAGCCCTCCTCGAGATGCCATCCACCGTTTTTGTCGATACCGATTAAGACGACCTCGTATGTATTCTTGTCGATGGCGTCGACGATGTTTTTTGCCGACTGCAAGGAAACTTCATGCTCGGCAGATCTGCCGCCGAATAATATCCCGACACGGATTTTAGACATCTACGGATGTGAAGCAGCTGGTCCGCGCAGCGGAATCTGCATCGTGCTGGCGTGGGTAGCATCGTGATAGACCTGGACATGCGCGGTGCGCGCGTCCTTCGCTGTTTCATCGGCGACCACGCCACCCGAGTTGTAGTTCTTCTGCCAGAAGATCGAGTTCGGTGAATAAACAACCAGGCGCAACCGGCTTCCTTTCATGAGCCGGCGCGCGACGAAGAGACCGGGAGCGAATTCGCATTTCGCGATTTCGCCGGGCTTTACCAGTTTCGCTTCGCGCAACGATTCTCGGTAGCGCAGCCGGCGAATGTCGCTCCAAAGCGCGATGCTCGTTCCGTCGGGTTGAATTTCGTAAAGATCCGCCTGTAAATCGGTGTCGGGTGTGTCGATCGAGACCCAAAGGGTAAGTTTGGGGCAACCGATGAGCGGCGTTTCGTTAGGCAAAGGCTCGGTGTGATAAACGAGGCCGTCGTTGCCGATGCAGAGCGCGAAACGTTGATCGATGCCTGCATTTTTCGCATTCGGCTCGACTCCTTCGACATTTTCGCCTCGCCGCGTGTCGAGCGGATCATTAACGAATTGGTCGGCGCCTTCGTTAGGCGGTTTCTCCGTCAAAGCACCGGAACGGAACACACCGTTGGCGTCACCGTTCTTGGAATCGAGATAAAGCGTTTTTGGATTCGCGGTAAAGGATTCGAGGCTATCGGCATATTTCCACTCGCTGTTTGTGCCACTGTTGCCGGGCGCTAGCAAATAATATGCAACCTGATTCTTCAAAAACTCCGGCTTGGCACCATTCTTCATGGTCCAGTCGTACCATTGTCGATGCAGATCATTGAGATCGACAATGCTGGCTGGGCCGAACTTCACGCCACCGACTTCATCGGTCGGCGTGCGCGTGCCGGCATGGTCCCAGGGGCCGATGATGAGAAAATGTTTCGCGCGCGCCTCGGGCGAAGCGCTTACAAGGTGATCGCGATAAAATGTCAGAGCGCCCAATTCATCGCCATCGTATTGACCGGTGATCGTGAGAATCGGCATGGTGATCTTTTGAAACTGCTCGCGGGTCGGAACCATCGCGTCGTAATACGCGTCAGCGGTCGGATGTTTGATGATGCGCTGAAAATTCGCGGAAGGATTTCCAACGAACGAATCGAGGGTTTTGAAGGCGATGTGTTTCTTGTAAGCGTCGAGGAATTTCGTGCTCCAGAATTTTTGATCGGCGAAAAGATTTTGCTGACCGGCGCGGCCACTCGTAAGCGTGAACCATTGCACGTCGTAGGTTTCGCCGACGTTATCGAGAGACGGATAATCAAGCGGCGGGTGCGCGGCCGCTGCCGGTACGATGGTCGCGAGGTGTGGGGGGAGTTCCTTCGCTGTCGCCCATTGATCGAAGCCAGCGTAAGAACCGCCCCACATCGCCACTTTCCCATCGCAAAACGGCTGCTGCGCGAACCACTCCACCACATCGCGCCCATCGTGCGGCTCATTTGCAAACGGCTCGAACTCGCCGCCGGAATTGCCGCGCCCGCGAACATCGACAAGCGCAAAGGCATAGCCATGCGACGCGAAATAGGCGGCGCGCGCGTGGTACGAGTCGGAAATGTACGGTGTCAACGTAAAGATCACAGGTGTCCGCGGCGGCGAGCTATCCGGCGTTTTCGGCAAATAAAGTGTCGCGTTCAGTTCAACCTTGTCGCGCATTGGGATTTTCACCCCCCAGCGCAAATCGTAATTAGCGGAAGCAGGCGGAGATTCCTTGGGAGAAGGAGAGGCCGCGGGTGGTGGCGTTTGTGCCTCAAGGAAATTCAACGCAAACAGCAGGATGACGAGAGGCCGAGCCGAGTTCATCACAGAATTGAACCACGAACGTTGATCGCCACAAGAAAGTTTCGCTGAGCCAAGGCGAATTTGTGGGCAGCTACGTTAGGGTGCTGCTGCGACGCGCGAGAAGGTTGCGGACTGGCGGAATACGGAGTGCTGCTGAAGGATTTGTTGGCTACCGGACTGTTGAAAAACACCTCGATCCGCCCTCTTGCTCTTTAGAGCCTAAGTGCGCGACGCTCCCGGAACATCATCTTGCGCCTTCGTCGATTGGTTTTAGAATCGTCCCCAAAAGCGTTCAGGGTGCATCCACCTTTGCAAATGCGAAAGCGCAACGCGTTGTCCTCAACACGTTGCCAAACCAAATGCGGCCTTGCGAAATCTTCACGTCGATCTTTCGCCCGCCCGCGTTAAAGTCGGACCGGCAGATGAATAGTGGGACGATTTGTTGGTCCCGGGCAGAGTTGCTCTGCGCCGGCATGGTATTTCTTGCGGCACTCTTCCTTTATAGCTGGACGCTCGCTCCGACGGTTACTTTGACCGACAGCGGAGAGCTGATTGTCGTCGCTTACGGCCTGGGAGTCGCACATCCACCGGGCGTTCCCCTGTGGGCCATCCTTGCCCATCTCGCATCACTCGTGCCCTTGGGAAACGTTGCAGTGCGGATCAATTTTTCTTCTGCCCTTTTTGCTGCCCTCGCTTCCGCAATGCTCACTCTTGTTGTGGCAGACTTAATGATTACGGTTTCATATTTCGCCGCATCGAAGCGCAGGAAGAGGGGCGCGCGGCAGAGTAAAAAGGCTGAGAATTCAGGCATCAGCCGCCTTTTGGTTTTTGCCCCTGCGTTGGGCGCCGGCTTGCTCATGGCGTTCTCTCGCACGCTTTGGTTTTATGGCACCATCACCGAGGTTTATGCTCTCAACACGCTGCTGATCCTCGTTATCTTCTTTCTGATGCTCCGGTGGCGGCGACGCATCATCGCAGACAGAGATCGTATCGGCATGGCCGTGGATGCTGGCGAAATCATCCGACATAGGCAGATCACGATTCACGACACGTTTCTTTATGCCGCTGCGGGCGTATTTGGCCTGGCGCTCGGAGTTCATCACGTCACAGTGGGGCTGATACTTCCGGCTCTGGGCGTTATCGTTTATAAGACGGAGGGACTGAAGTTCTTCATGGGGAGACGGCTGATATATGCCGCTCTGGTCGCAATATATACCTACTTGCCACTCGCAGCCGCGCGCGGGCCTGTCATTAACTGGGGCAATCCGCGTTCGCTGCAAGAAATATGGTGGCACGTCACCGGCCGGCAGTATCAGGTGTTCCTCTCGTTTATGCCAAACTTAATGGGAGAGCAGTTTGTTGAATTTTGCAGAATGGCCTTGCGTGAATTCGGCTTATCCTGGCTGCCGTTGCCGCTCGTCCTGGCTTTCGCGGGTTTCGCCAACGCTTTCAGACAGGACCGCACAACTTTCTGGCTTCTACTATTTATCATCATTGCCGATTTGGCTTACGCTCTCAGCTACGAAATTGCGGAGGACAAGGATGCGTACTATCTGCCAACGTTTATTTCGATCGCGATTGCCACCGGGTTCGGCATTCGTTGGTTGATCCAACTCGCTTTCTTCAAGTCAATGCCGCTTGGGAAACAGTATGTAGTGGCTGCAGTTATCGTCCTCTTCGCGCCCGCAATAACTTTTATCGGAAATTGGCCTTTCAATAATCGGCGGCATTACTTTATCGCCCACGATTATGTCGAGAATCTCCTCAGCACGATAGAACCTAACGGTCTCTTACTTACGCAAGACTGGCAGGTCGTGTCCCCGATGTTTTACGCGCAGGAGATAGAACAGCGCCGGTGCGACGTAAAAGTTGTGGACATTAATCTCCTGCGCCGTTCATGGTATTTCGCTTATCTGAGACACGCTTATCCTGATTTGGTCGAACGGTCACGCGAGAAGATTGACGCGTTTGTTGAAGATCTCAAAGAATGGGATCGTGACCCCGAAGCTTTTGCCAGGAGCGAGGCGTTGACTCGATGGATCAACGCAGCATTTGAAGAGATGATCCGGTCAATTGTGACCAACGAGAACAGGCTTGCGCCAGTTTACATTACGCAAGACTTGCTATCCGTCGGCCCAGTTAATGGTGAGGTGACCAGATGGCTCACTCAAAGCTATCGACTTGTGCCGCAAGGACTCGTCTTCAACCTCACGAGCGACCAGAGCTTTCACGATTCCCCTGACCTGCGCCTGAAGACCCGCGGTCTAGCTGACGGGACGCTGCGGTTTGAGAAAGATGACGTAGTAAATCTCAAGGTGTTGCCAGCCTATACAAGCATGCTTATCAATCGCGGACGGTATCTCGCGTCATTCAATCAGCATGAGCGTGCCATTGCCGCCTTCAGGCAGGCGCTCGCGCTCAATCCGGGCCTCGCCTTGGCGCAACAGGGGCTTGCTGAAAGTGCGGCTAAATTGCGGAACCCATAGCGGGTATTTCGGTCGCTTTAAGAACGGGCCCACTGACATTGAGCATTCCGTTCTTGCCAGCCCGGCGGATTGCTTCTAAACCGGCACGATGAGAATCACGTCTCGCGTTATTGTAGTTTTCTTATGTCTCGGAGTCACGGCTTATGCGGCCGATGAAATGATCGCGCTGAAAGCGGCGCGCATGTTCGACGGAAAATCGAAGGCACTGATTCAGAACGGCGTCGTGATCGTGCAGGGAGATAAGATTGTCGATGTCGGCGGCAATGTGGCGATTCCGAGCGGGGCGCAGGTGATCGATCTCGGCGACGCCACCCTTTCGCCTGGCTTCATGGACGCCCACACGCATTTGACGCTCGATTTCTCAGGTGATTTCAATAAACGGCGGCTGAATGAGCTCGATCTCAATGTCTCGGAGCAGGCGATCAAGGCGACGGCGTACGCGCGTGCCACCATCGAAGCGGGCTTTACGACCGTGCGCGACTTGGGCAGCCGTTTCGTTGGCAGTCGCGAGTTTGTCGACGTTGCATTGCGTAATTCGATCAATAAAGGAATTGTCGTCGGGCCGCGCATGCTTGTGGCGACGAAAGGAATCGGCGCAACCGGCGGACATTTTGATCCGACGAGCGGGTTTCGCGATTTTCTGTTTGGCCGCGAACCTGACTCAACCGAGGGCATCGCCGATGGACCAGACGAAATTCGCAAAGCCGTGCGCTTCGAGGTAAAAAATGGCGCGGACGTGATCAAAGCGGCGGTTTCAGGTGGCGTTCTTTCGCTGGCGGATGAAGTAGACACGCCGCAATTAACGCCCGCCGAAATGGCGGCACTGGTCGATGAGTCCCATCGTTTGCGGAAAAAGGTCGCGGTGCATTGCCATGGCGATCAAGCGGCGCGGGAAGCGATCGAGGCCGGCGTCGATTCGATCGAGCACGGCTCGTTCATGAAGCCGGAAACCCTCACGCTGATGAAAAACAAGGGAACATTTCTTACGCCCACCCTGATGGCGGGGGAATACATCATGGCCAAGATCGATCACTATCCACCGGCTTTGCAGGCGAAAGCGAAGGCAGCGTTCAGTGCGCGCTCGGAAATGTTTCGTAACGCCTTGAAGATGGGCATCAAGATTTCCTTTGGCACGGACGCGGCGGTTTTTCCGCACGGCGAAAACGCAAAGGAATTTGCCTTGATGGTGGGGCTTAGCATGCAACCCATTGAAGCTTTGCGATCTGCAACCGCGAGCACCGCGGAACTTTTTGGAATTGCGCAAAAGACCGGCACGCTGGAAAAAGGCAAATTTGCCGACGTCATCGCCATGCCGGGCGATCCAACTGCTGATATTACTGCGACCGAACGTGTTTCATTCGTGATGAAAGAGGGCAAAATTATCAGGAACGGACCGCCGACCCCGCAACCAGCGGCCGCGTCAGCAGAGGTTCCGACTCTTGATGTTCCGGTTGATTAAAAGGCGTGCTCGTTCACTGATTGACAGTACTGACAGCAAGCTTCACCGAATCGCCGGAAGAACAGATGTAGTAGAGAGAAATGCCGCCTGCGCCGTAGACCGGGTAAAATGTGTAGGGCTGGCCGTCGATGAAGACGGGATTACGCCAGTCAATCGCGACCGGTCGCGACACGGAATAGGAGCTTACCGCGACGGAATCACTGAAATTGAATGAACGGGTGTCCCTGAAGTCGCCACGCCCGTCGTATCCACGACCATCGTACGGGGTAAATCTCCAGTTGCGGACGCCATTTGTTGGAAACCAATCTTGCGTGAACGTTTCACCTTCGCTCGCTAGGGGAATATTCCTCGAGACTTCAGTTCTGGTCAGAACATTGTCGATGAAAGCAGGCTGGACATGGTCTTCACCGGCAAATCGATAAGAATAAAACGCAATCTCGTAATCCAAGCCACCCCACTGGCTCAAATTAACGGGGTGACCGTAGGCCACGTCGAAAACAAAAACGTGCGAGTGACCATTTTCGCGGACGCGTCCGTCAGTCGGCGGTGGGTTCGCATTCCGGGCGGCCGCTGCTTCACTGGCCGCCGCTTCCTCTTTCGAAACCACTAAATTGGAATTGTGGAGAGACTGAATCAAAGAATCGCTCGCTCCTTGCGATTTTAATATATTCTCTTGGACCGGCGTTAAAACGTGAAGAAGCTTCCGTTGCGTAACCTCATCCTTGACGGAAGCCTCGCTCTCATGAGCGCGAACCAGGAGCGAAATCTCGCTAAAACCTATGGGACGCGCTGATGTTTGGTTCGTCCAAAGGAACAATGCGACGGCGACTGTTGATAAGCTATAAACGGAGGGGTGTTTCATAATCACCGGTTTTACCAGGATCAGCTGGCCTTTGACAAGACTAAAATTGAAGCTAATCTCCGTTTCCGGCCGCTCCAAGGGCGGCTAAATTTTTTAAGCAGGAGCCAAATCTCGAAAAGGGAGACGGCGCCAACACTGCAAGATCGAGATGAAAAAAAATCGCAGCAAACGTTATCGCGCCGCCGTCCAACAGGTGGATCGAACGAAAGCGTACAATTTGACTGACGCCGTCTCCGCTTTGAAAAAGTTTCCGCCTACGAAATTTGATCAAACCGTGACCGTTTCATTCCGGCTCGGTGTCGATGCAAAGCAATCCGATCAAATGGTGCGTGGCACATGTCCGCTGCCGCATGGGAGCGGTAAGCAGGTGCGCGTTCTCGTTTTTGCAGAAGGGCAGGCTGCACAAGCCGCTCGCGATGCGGGGGCGGAATTTGTCGGATTCAAAGAGATGATTCAGAAATGTCAGGAAGGCTTTCAGGATTTCGACGTGGCCATAGCGACTCCCGCGGCGATGGCGGAGGTCCGTAAACTCGGCAAGGTGCTTGGCCCGCGCGGCCTGATGCCGAATCCAAAATCCGGAACGGTGACGGACGATACGGCGAAAGCGGTGCAAGAAGTCAGAGCTGGCCGCGTGGAATTTAAGCTCGACAAAAACGGCAACGTCGCGGTGCCAGTTGGAAAATTCTCATTTGAAGAAAAAGCGCTTGTGGAAAATGGAAACGCCGTGATCGAAGCGGTGGTGCGCGCGCGTCCGGCGAGCGCCAAAGGACACTATCTAGAAGGCGTCACACTCAGTGCAACGATGTCGCCGGGAGTTCATGTCGATCCAACGCCGTATTTGAGCGTGTGAATACAAATATGATTAGATTGACAATATGAGACCGGAAAAAGCCAGCATCGTTTCAGATCTCGCAGAGAAGTTGAATCGTTCCCCGTTTGTTCTCGTGGCCGATTACCAACACATGAAGGTGGGCGATTTTGGTGAGCTGCGTAACCGGCTCGCGCCCGCCGGAGCGGAGATGCACGTCGTGAAAAACAACTTCCTCAAGCGCGCGATGGCCGATTCTGGTTATCCGGACGTCGCCGACAAATTGGTCGGCCAGACGGCGGTCGTGACCGGTGAGAAAGATGTTGCGCCGGTGGCGAAGATTTTGAAAACATTTGCGGCTGAATTTAAAATCGCGGCGCTCAAGATCGGCTTTGTCGATCGAGCGATGCTATCGACGAGCGAGGTGGAGACACTGGCGAATTTGCCCTCGCGCGAAGTGTTGCTTGCACAATTGCTCGGATTGTTGTTGTCACCGGCGACCAAACTGGTGCGCTTGCTGAACGAACCGGGTTCCGCGTTGGCAAGGCTGTTGAAGGCAAGAGCCGAAAAGGAAGGAAAACCGGCGGCGGCAGCGACATAAAAAAAGAGAAAATTTTCGACGCGCTGCGATGGCGCGTCGAGCAGTAAAAACTGTCCGGGTCGATGGCTATCGGCCTTAATCGCGCGAAAGCTTTCGTGCGCGGCAATTGGAGGAAAATAAAATGGCAGATACAGATAAATTGGTGGAGCAACTCAGCGGGCTTTCCGTGCTTGAGATTGCTGGGTTGGTCAAACAGTTGGAAGAAAAGTGGGGCGTCAGCGCAGCAGCTCCGGTGGCGGTTGCCCCTGCGGCGCATGCGCCTGGTGGCGGCGCGCCAGCGGCGCCGGCCGAAGAAAAAAGCGCTTACGAGGTGATCTTGAAAGAGATGGGCGCAAACAAGATCGGTGTCATCAAGGAGGTGCGCGCCGCTGTTCCCGGACTCGGATTGGCCGAAGCGAAGGCACTTGTCGAAGGGGCGCCAAAAACAATTAAGGAAGGCGTGACCAAAGCGGAGGCCGAAGAGATCAAGAAAAAGATCGAAGCGGCTGGCGCGAAAGTCGAAATCAAATAAAGTTCGTTTCAGCGACCGTCGTCCCACAAAAATGACTTGCGTGACGGCTGTTTTTGTTTAATGTGATATTTCGTTAGAAGTAGTCAGACTTATTTTTAACCCGGGCTCGGCGACAAAACAAGGACTGGCAACAAAACGGTGGAGGTCAATTTGACACGCCGCCGTTTTGCTGCTATTTTTGCGCCTCTCGTTCGCCGTTGACCTCGTAGAACGCTTTCCCGCCACGGCCGCTATTTATTGAGGGTCGGTGCGAGGATGAACCCATGGTCTAGTGATTATGCCGGAACGTATTTACTTCGGAACCATCAAAGAAGGTATTGAGCCGCCCAACCTGATCGAAGTCCAGCTCAATTCCTACGTCGATTTCCTCCAGAAAGATGTCCCATTCTCCAAACGGAGGAACTACGGATTGCAGGCGGTTTTCAGGGAGGTTTTCCCAATTGAGAGTTACGACGAAAAGGCGGTCCTCGATTTCAGCCATTATGAAATTGGCGAGCCGAAGCTGAGCGCGCTGGAAGCGCAGCGAGAAGGCCAAACTTATAGCGCGCCGCTGCACGTCACCTTTCAACTGCGCGAGGAAAAGGGGACCAAGGAAGAGAAAGTTTACATGGGCGAAATCCCGCTCATGACGGCGCAAGGCACCTTCGTGATCAACGGCGCCGAGCGCGTAGTGGTGAGCCAATTGCACCGTTCTCCGGGTATCGCTTTTGAATCGAGTGTCCACCTGAACGGCAAAGTGCTCTACAGCTTCCGCATCATCCCGGACCGCGGCTCCTGGATCGAGGTGCAATTTGATACGGCCGATCTTCTTTACATTTATCTCGATCGCCGCAAACGCCGCCGGAAATTTCTAGCCACGACTTTTCTGCGCGCGCTCGGCTACGGCTCCGATGAAGAAGTCATCAAGCTCTTTTACAACATCGAGAGTCTCAAGCTGAGCGAGAAGCTCGACGAAGAAAAGCTCGCCACCAAGGTGCTCACCGCGGAAGTGCGCGACGGTGAAGTCACAGTCGCGCGCGCGTTCGAGCCGCTCACTCTGGCAACGGTCCGCCAGATTATGGGCCTCAAGATTCGCGAAGTTAACGTTATCGATATCTCGCATGACGACACGGTGGTGAAGGCGCTCAGGAAAGATCCGGCGCATGATCAGGAGGAAGCGCTCAAAGATATTTACCGGCGCCTCCGGCCAGGTGATCCACCGACGGTTGCCAATGCCCGCGCTTTGCTCAAGCGACTCTTTTTCGATCCAAAAAAATATGATCTGGGCCGGGTTGGCCGTTACAAAATCAACCAGAAACTTGGGATCAACGTCGATCTTGGCGAACGCATTTTGACGGACAAAGATTTCATCGCCGCGATCAAGTATTTGATCAATCTACGCCGTGGCGAAGGCACGCTCGACGACATCGATCATCTCGGGAGCCGTCGCGTGCGCACGGTCGGTGAATTGCTCGCCAACCAATGCCGCGTCGGTCTCGCGCGCACCGAGCGTCTGGTCAAAGAGCGCATGACGTTGTTCGACATCAACGTCGATGGGATGACGCCGCAAAAGCTGATTAACCCGAAGGCGCTGAGCGCGGTCATCCGCGATTTCTTTGGGCGTTCGCAGCTTTCGCAGTTCATGGATCAAACCAATCCGCTGGCGGAGTTGACCCATAAACGGCGTTTGTCTGCGCTCGGCCCTGGCGGATTGTCGCGCGATCGCGCGGGATTCGAAGTGCGTGATGTGCATCCGTCACATTACGGCCGCATTTGTCCGATCGAGACGCCGGAAGGTCCCAACATCGGCCTCATTAGCTCAATGAGCACCTTCGCGCGCATTAACGAGTTCGGCTTCATCGAGACGCCATATCGTAAAGTCGAGAAAGGCCGCGTGACGGATCAAATTGATTATCTCACGGGCGATCGCGAAGAGAATTTTCTGGTCGCGCAGGCCAATGCGCCGATTGACGGCCGCGGACATTTCACTGGCGAGAAGGTTTCCGTGCGTTATCGGGGCGACTTTCTCGAAGTCGATCCTGCGAAAGTGCATTACATGGACGTGTCGCCGAAGCAACTTGTGTCAGTGGCGGCAGGCCTCATTCCGTTTCTCGAACATGACGACGCGAACCGCGCGCTTATGGGCTCCAATATGCAACGCCAAGGCGTACCGCTCATTGTTTCCGAGACGCCACTGGTAGGTACCGGGCTGGAAGCGAAAGTGGCGCGGGATTCCCACGCTGTCGTTATCGCGACTGAGAGCGGCAAGGTCGCGTCGGTGACGGCCGATCAAATTGTCGTCACTAAAGACGGTCATATTTCCGAGGGGCGCAAAAAATTAAAAACCGACCTCGAAGCCGGCATTCATGTTTACGAACTGCGAAAATTCATGCGCTCGAATGCCGGCACGTGTGTGAATCAGAAGCCGATCGTGACGAAAGGCCAGCACGTGAAAAAGGGTCAGGTCATCGCAGACGGTCCGAACACCGATCATGGCGAGCTCGCGCTCGGACGCAACGTGCTCGTCGCGTTCATGCCTTGGAACGGCTACAACTTCGAAGACGCGATCATGATCTCGGAGAAGGTCGTGAAAGAGGACATCTACACCTCCATCCACATCGATGAGTTTGAAATCGGCGCGCGCGACACCAAGCTCGGCCCCGAAGAAATCACGCGCGATATTCCGAACGTCAGTGAAGAAGCGTTGCGCAATCTCGGGCCGGATGGCGTGGTGCGCGTTGGCGCAGAAGTGAAACCGGGAGACATTCTCGTCGGTAAAATCACGCCCAAGAGCGAGACCGAACTTGCGCCGGAAGAACGCCTGCTCCGTGCCATTTTCGGCGAAAAAGCTGCCGACGTGAAAGACACATCCTTGACTGTGCCATCCGGCACCTACGGAATCGTGATGGACGTAAAAGTTTCGTCGCGTCGTGAAGTTTCGCGAGAAAAACTCACGCCGACGGAAACCAAGCGGCAGCTAAAAGCGATCAGCGAAGAACACAAGCGCAAGAAAGAAGAGCTGACCGAACAATTGACTGACGCGCTCTCGAATATTTTGTTGGGAGAAAAAATTCCTCTCGATGTGGTGAACGCGGTGACCGGCGAAATCATCATCCCGGCCAATCGCAAAATCACCAAGACGCTGCTGCGCAAGCTCGCTAACGTTTACGACCACATCGAGATCGACCCGAGCCCGATCCGCAACAAGATTCGCGAGATTATCGGCTCGTACGAACACAAATTCGCCGAGCTCGACCTCGAACGCGAACGCTCGATGGATCGCGTGGAGAGCGGTGATGACATCGATCCGGGCATCATCAAGCAGGTCAAAGTTTACATCGCGAGCAAGCGCAAATTGAGTGTCGGGGACAAGATGGCCGGCCGTCACGGCAACAAGGGCGTGGTCGCGCGCATTGTTCCCGAAGAAGACATGCCTTTCCTCGCTGATGGAACGCCGGTGGAGATTGTGCTCAATCCCCTCGGCGTGCCGAGTCGCATGAATGTCGGCCAGGTCTTGGAGACCCATCTCGGCGTTGCCGCCAAGGCGCTTGGATTCAAGGTCGCGACTCCAGTTTTTGATGGCATTAAGGAAAGTAAAATCCGTGAATACCTGAAAGACGCCCGCAAGAACGAAGGCTTCAGTTGGGTTCAGGAAAACGGCAAATCGCGTTTGTTCGACGGCCGTACCGGCGATGCTTTCGATCAGGAAGTGGTGGTTGGCTACATCTACATGATGAAGCTCGGCCACCTCGTCGCCGACAAGATTCACGCGCGCGCGGTGGGGCCTTACTCGCTCGTCACGCAGCAACCGCTCGGTGGGAAAGCGCAATACGGCGGTCAGCGTTTCGGCGAGATGGAAGTCTGGGCGCTCGAGGCTTACGGCGCGGCTTATACATTGCAGGAATTGCTCACCGTGAAGTCCGACGACGTGCAAGGTCGTACACGTATCTACGAATCCATCGTCAAAGGCGACAATTCGCTCGAAGCGGGAACGCCGGAATCTTTCAACGTCCTGATCAAGGAAATGCAGAGTCTCGGCCTCGACGTCAAAGTCGGTGGTCAGGCGCCGA
>Ga0193729_1000588_pt1 | contig 19059 bp, 11 predicted proteins | sample U1c2metaG_FD_143036 | JGI IMG/M metagenome (GOLD analysis project Ga0193729, IMG submission 143036) | Soil microbial communities from a riparian zone of the East river system, Colorado, United States - U1c2 | ecosystem: Environmental > Terrestrial > Soil > Riparian zone | place: USA: East River...
GCACGCTTTTATCCTCATTACTATGTGCAATTAATTCCTCCCCTTGCACTGCTCGCAGCACCCTACTACGCGCGACTTTGGTCCCGCAAGATGCAGACGCCCCAATGGTTCCTGCGACCTAGGGTGACCTACTTGTGGCTGGCTCTTACGATCATTGCCTTCTCAATCAAGCACTGGACAGAGCTGGCGCCACGCCGCCTGCCGTCTGAGGCGGGACGATATTTATTCACCCATTCCTCCCATGACGAAAGGATTTTCGTCTGGGGCCAAAGTCCGAAAATATATCTAGACGCTCGCAGGCGTCCTGCCTGCCGCTACATCACAACCTTCCCGCTCACGGGTTATATTTTCGGCGGACCGATCCCGGGTTTTGATACTCGAAGCCGGATCTTGCCTGGCGCCTGGACCATTCTGGAGCAAGATTTTGCAAGGCATCCGCCGACCTACATTGTCGATGTTCAGCCCGACCCGAAAAGTGCGCACTATCCAGTGAAGGACTTTCCGATCCTGGCGAAACTCTTGGCGGAACGGTACGAGCCAGTGGCGCACACTGCCGAAGGGGTGATTTACAGGATGCGCTAGGTTTGGTTGCGCTCGACCGTTGATTTTTCTCTCGCCTTGATTGAGGAGGACCACGGGCGACCGTTTGTGGTCGATGCATTTAACGCGCAGCAAAGAATGTTGGGCGAAGTATACCAAAGGGCACTATAGCCGCCCGTGTGGCCGCTGGAACTCTAACAATCGTGGAGGTTGATCAGCGCACCCATTGGAGCCGATAGGCACATAATGCCATTTTGACTTGCGGACTGTTGCTTAGCCAGTCGCTTCGAGTGCCGCAAACAGATAATGAATTTTAACTCCTAGCGGGTAGCATCTACCAAGAATATGGACCATGGAGCGACTCGCTGAACGCGGATGGAAATTTTTTATGGAGCTGGGGCCGGGGAATGTCTTCTTAGCTGGTTTGTTGAAACTTATTAGCAAAAGGCGCGGAGATGCCCAGCGTCGACATCTGGGAATCCGTGCGCGCATGTGCGGGGAAGATCCGTGCCCAGGACTAGCGCTCGGCTGCTGAGAATCATGTCCTGGCGACCTGCGGCGACCACCACAGCGCTGGCTTCACCCGGCCGAGGGCGAGCGTTAACGCGGCGCATGGCCGATTATTTCGGTTTGTCCTACCCGCACGAATTTATTTCTGCGGCCTTGCTTCTCATTGGGCTGATCCTTCTGAGGGCCATCACCATCGCGCACTACAAGTTTGGCGATGAGTCGCAACATCTGCACGTCGTTTGGGGCTGGGCTCGCGGTTTTGTTCAGTATCGCGATCTGGCTGATAACCACATGCCGTTGTTTCACATTCTGTGGGCACCGATTTACAGGCTGATCGGCGACTGCGGAACGATCCTCTACTGGATGCGGATTGTCTCGCAACCGCTCTACATTGTTGCCTTCTGGTGCACCTATCGGATCGGATCGCTGCTTTTTTCTCAGCGCGTCGGCGTCTGGGCAGCCATTCTGGTGGGACTTTCCATCGATTATGTTTTTTGTTCGGTTGAATTCCGGACGGACAATCTTTGGGCTCCGCTTTGGTTATTGTGCCTGGTGGTGTTGCTCAATGGTGCATTGACACTGCGGCGCGCGCTGATCGCGGGTTTACTCATGGGTCTTTGCTTTGGCGTCTCCATGAAGACATTGCTTCTCGCCATGTCGACCCTAGTTGGGGGCTCGGCGACTCTGATTTTCGTTGGCCGCGAGCGACTGGGTATCGGTTGGGGGCAGATTCTCGGCGCGTTGGCAGCGTTCTTCGCCAGCGCGTTGATTGTTCCTGCTACGATCGTGGGCGCGTTTGCGCTCTACGGCATTTGGCCGCAGTTCCGCTATTGGGTTTTCGATCACAACGTCGTGCCCGGTTTGACCAACCATCCCGCATGGTGGGTGATTATCTTTGCTGTCGGATTTCCACTCGTCACTCTCGGGGCGCTTCGGATTGTTGCCGAGACGCCAGAGGCCGTGGTGGCGGCGCGCCGGAGTTTTATCTTTGTCACGGCTGGCTTCTTTATTACAGCCCTCGTTTCCTTTTGGCCTTTTCTGTCGCGGCAGGACTACCTCCCCTTCTATCCGCTCGCCTTTGTCATTTGTACGGGCGCAGCTCTGACGATTTCGGATCGCTGGGCCCGGAATCGAAATATCGCGAAGATCTGGTGCGTCGTGCCCATGCCCGCTTTGGTCGGTGTATGCCAATTATTGGTGGCCTTGTTGGCTCACCCTTTCTGGGAAGACAAGGCGAAACTGGAGAGCGATCTTTTGCGGGCCACGCTCAAACTTACTGAACCGGGTGACTTCGTTTTTGATCGCAGAGGAGAAACGGTTTTCCGGCAGCGTTGCTTTTATCCGATTATTGAGACGTTTACTGAGGAACGCATTCGGCGTGGATGGATGGCAGACAATGTGATCCAGCGTTGTATTGATACGCATACCTGCGTCGCCATTTTGCCGGGCGACATGCCGTCAGCCACGTTCCGTTTCCTCGAACAGAATTATTTGCCGATTGGAAACAGATTGCGGGTGGCGGGTGTGTTGTTGCACTCATCCACCGACGGGAAGCACTTTGAATTCCAGATTGTCATTCCGGCTTCGTACAAAATCATCGCGCGCGATGTTGGCACTGTAACGGGGATGCTCGACGGCGAGCGGTACGAAGGAAAGGCGCGTTTTCTTTCACGGGGCATCCACACCTTTGTGCAGACATCTACCGGACACGAGCTCGTGGTCTTTTGGGCGCAGGCCGTCGATCGCCACTTCAGACCGATCGAGTCTAATAGGTCGCCTGGCAGCTAAATCAGATTGCGCTGTCTTGCTTTCTCTTCTACTAACGAAGGTGTCCCCTCTAACTTTAACCGCTTCGACGTTCGATATCCGCTCAAGGTTAATGGTGATCGCGCCACACCCTGACGATGAAGCGTTGGCTTGTAGCGTCATTCTCCAGAAAGCGGTTCGCGCTGGAGTGGCCATTCGCATTGTCTACGTTACAGATGGGGATAACAATCCCTGGCCACAGCGAGCACTTGAAAGAAGGTGGCGCTTGAGTGCCGCGGATCGAAAACGCTGGGCAAAATTGCGGCGCGCAGAAGCGCTAGCCGCGCTGCGCGTCCTCGATATCCATCCTAGGGACGTTCAGTTCCTTGCCCTGCCAGACCAGGGCCTGACTGGTCTTCTGTTGCACGATTGCGACAGCGCTCTCACGCCACTCACTCAAGTGATAAACGATTGGTCACCCACGGACATCCTTGCGCCCTCCCTCTCCGACATTCACCCAGACCACAATGCCGTTGCCGTGATGATGCGCTTCATCTTCGCCGACTTTTTGGCACCTGAAGTTTCGCAGTGGAATTATTTGGTGCACGGCCGCAGCCCCGCATTTTTCGACCGCGCCGCGGAATTATCGCCATCCGAAGTGGAGACTGCCACAAAACGCGACGCAATCTGCTGCCACAAAACGCAAATCAAACTGTCGAAGCGGCGTTTTCTTAGATACGCGGTGCGCCCGGAACGCTTTCTTCGTGTCGAACGCGAGAGCGACGTCCGGTGCGATGGCGCCGTTCATTCGGTTTCTCGAACACGCGACAACCTCAATCTTAATCTTGACTTTACGGTCGATCCGTTTCGCATGCAGAGGAGCAAGTTTTTCGTTTTGGGTCGCGACTCTCTTGGGCGAAAACGCGCGTGCCAGATCCGTCTTCCCAGCTGCTCGGCCAATCTTGAAATGTTGGATTGCGCGACGAATGACAGCATTGGCATCGCGCATTACCGGGGCAATCCATTTGCCGGCCAGTTCACCCTTCCATTGCATCTGTTTTCGTCGATCTGCGATTTGTTTATCAAAGTCGATCGGCGTTCGTGGTTCTTTGATGAGGCCGGTTGGATCGAGATTCCAAGTGTGCCGAGTCTAACCAAGGTCGCTCCGTCCACGGTTTCCGCTCAGGCACATTCACTTGCGGTCCCGTCGAGCACTCGGCTGGCCAGGCAAAACGTCTGACGCCGACCCACATTGTCAATGTTCAATCCGACCCGGAAAAGTGCGCAGCGTCCGGTGAAGAACTTTTCGATTTTGGCCAAACTTTTGGCAGAAAGATAACAGCCGGTGGCCCACACTGCCGAAAGTGTAATTTATCGGATGCGCTCTAGGTTTGGCCAACTGGTTGAAATGCGATCATTTTTTGGAAAATATCGGCTCGTCGGGCTGGATATCGCTTCGTCCGTTTGAAGAAGAAAGGGAATTGGCGCGCAGCAGGTATCGCCGACGCTCGGGTGGCTGTTGAAAATCTCCAAGAAGGTCACGGGCGATATGAAGAGATGTCTCCCCGACACGATTGCTTCGCGAGCAAGTTGTCGTAGGCTGCAAGTTCTTTCATCATCGTATGAAGCTCCTCGATAAAATCGGCCGCGAATTTTCCGGCTATAATATTTTCGAATCGGGTAAGCGTCTTCTGGATCGGAAACCGCTGCAATGCAGTCTTTACGTCACGGACCGTTGCAATCTTGACTGTGCCTATTGCACCGAATACGACAACAGCCGGCCGCACCCGAGCCTTGACGATTTAAAAAAATGGATCCGGAAGATTCGCGAGCTTGGCACCATGCGCATCGCTCTGGTCGGCGGCGAGCCGCTTATCCATCCAAATATTGTTGAGCTTGTTCGCTACTGCCGCGAACTCGGGTTTGCCACGAGCTTGACCACCAACGGTTTCCTCCTCACGCGTAAACTCATCGCAGAACTGGAAGACGCTGGGTTACAGGTCATGCAGATCAGCGTTGACCGGATGACGCCGAGTGCAATTACGAAGAAGTCCTTCAAGACAATTTTGCCGAAGCTCGATTACTTTCGTGACTCAAAAATCAGCCTGCATATCACTGGAGTGATTTGCGCCGATACCTTGCCCGAATCACAAGCGGTACTTGAAACCGGTTTGGCGCGCGGAATTCCGACTGAAGTTCGACTCGTCCATGCGGACCCTTTGCATCGGTTCCGCGTCGATCGCGGGTCGCAAGAAGAACTCGAACGCTTCATCGATTCGATGATCGAACGAAAACGCCGCGGAGAAAAGATTCACACCAGCGAAGCGATCCTCAATTACCAACGCAGTCTGCTCCGGGGCGAACACGTGGAGTGGACGTGTATGGCCGGCTACAAATTATTCTTCGTCTCTGCGCAGGGGAAATTCTGGATCTGCAGCATGGTGCACACAGACAAGCACATCATGGATGTCACGCTGGATGATCTCTACGCAAACTACCGCAAGAAATCGTGCCAGCAAGGTTGTGGTGTTTATTGTGCAGTGAGTGCTTCGCTCCTTGTGGAAAAGCCCGCTCAGGTGCTCGGCAGCGAAATCGTTGCGCGCGCCAAGCGCATTCCGTCAACGGTTCGTCGTTCCTTAACTCGGGATGCCGATGAGGCGACGCGTAGCGCCATGACAAATCCAAACGGAACGCACGAGGTGAACGGCGGCGCTAAAGGCAGCCCATCCGCAGATGACGGCGTAACTTTGCGGCAAAGCGTCTAACAAAAGGCCACACGCCAGGATCCAGACGTAGACGTTTCGTCTGGCTGCGATCAGTCGGAAAGCACGGTCGAACGGCGCGACGTCATCCAGCAGGCGGCCTGTCGCCATCTTCGCCCGGCGTTTCGCGAATTGATCCAATAAGTGCGACCCGACTAGCAACGCGAAAAAATAAAACACGTTCGGAAATTGGCCGCTTCGCCACAAATAAAAAGCGATCGCCAGCCACCACGAATTTTCGATCAAATAATCGAGATGATGTTCCCACTTTCCGCGCTCGGTCGTTTCAATCTTTACGCGCGACTGCTTTCCATCCACTCCATCGATGATGCCAAATATGAGGGCAGCGAGGATTCCAAGCCCGACCCGGCCAACGACGAAGGCCACGGTCGCACAGCACCCGATGGCAAAGCCCACAATCGTGATTTGGTTTGGTGTGATTCGCGTTTTGCAAAGAAGTGAGATGATTGCGGTTTCGATCGGTGCGTGAATGTAAGCCGGCAAGTCGAGCGTTCCATTTTGGCCGGAATCGAGAATGATCCGCTCAGCCAAGCGGCGGTTCTGTTCGGACGGCGCCGGAAAACAAACCGGCCGCACACGCCGACGCATGCTGACGATGTAATCATCCTCCTGCGCCGCATCGACGATATCGATCTCGTGGTTGTCGATCTTTTTTTTGAGGTCTTCAAAAAAAGGCGCCGGCGAAAACGCAGAGAGAAAATCTTTCGTGACCAACGCCGGTCCACACGGATTTCGGATTAAAGATCGCGCGAATTCCGGTGGACCGGAATCGACAAGTCCGGAGGGAGACCCTTTCGCACAGAGAGCGGCAAGCAAACGAGCGTCACAATAAATATTTCCCGGTATTATCAAGAAGTGATCCGACGGGATTTGTTCAAAAAGCCATTGCGCAGTCAGAGGTTCATTTGCGCGTGGGACAAGACCGGCAATTAGCTGTTCGCGTGCCCACGAACGTTCCCCTAATTCAGCTCCGATGATTTCGGGCGTTGTGGAAAAAACAATCACGCTGCGAAATCCGAGCCGCTGCAAAATGCGGAGCAAACGTTCGAGTAAATTCACGCCACACAGCTCAATCAAAGCCTCGGGCGCATCCGCAATTAAGATTGGCAGGATATTCTCCATCGCCCGCGAGATTAACGGTGAAGCCGCGAGCTGCCAACTGTCAGCAATTTCGGTCGGGGCGTGGCTGTGCGTTTGATCGACTTAAGAAATCGAACTTCCCGCGCCCCGCGGGTGGCTGGCGGTGATTAAGCCGTCTTTCATCTCATGGATCCAATCGCAGGCGTCGGCGATGACAGGATTGTGCGTGGCCAAGAGCAGAGCTTTACCGCCTTCCTGGACGATATTCTGAAGCAGTTCAAAGGCGCGCTCGGAGTTAGCAGTATCGAGATTGCCGGTTGGTTCATCGGCCAGAATGACACGCGGATCGTTGGCCAGCGCGCGCGCAATAGCGACCCGTTGTTGTTCGCCTCCGGAAAGGTGACGGCTGGGCCTCCGTAATTTGTCGCCCAAACCAACCGCTTCGAGCAGCATGGCAGCGCGTTCGCGCATCTCATTGTCGGAAAGTTGCCCCAGTTTGCGCATCGGAATCATCACGTTTTCCTGCGAAGTGAAATCCTCCATTAGGAAATGGAATTGAAAGATAAAGCCGATGAACTTGCTCCGTTTATGCGCGAGCTCGTCATCACTCAGCTGGGACACTGGCTCCGATTCGATTGAAACGCGGCCGGCATCGGGCAGATCAAGCAGTCCAAGAATGTAGAGCAATGAGCTCTTGCCACATCCCGACGGGCCAACAACTGCGTGGACGCTACCTGGCTCGATATCGAGGGAGACGCCCCGAAGAGCGTGCACACGTTCTTCTTCTTCGCCCAAATAACGCTCTATCCCTTCGCAACTGAGACAGGTCTCTGAGTTCATCTGGATCCTCGAATCGTGACTACAGGTGGCAATTCAGCAGCGCGACGCGCAGGGACATAACTCGCGATGAACACTGCCAGGATCGCCAGCAAGGTCGCAAACACGTAGTGTCTCCAGTCCCAGGTCACTAGAAAGTAATCCGTGTATAGCAAGCCGCGGAGACGAATGGGAATGTGCGATACGCCCCAGGTCATTAACGCACCAAGCAAGCAGCCGAGCAGTGATCCCGCTGCGGCGATCAAGGCACCCTGCCACAAGAAAATGGAGGAAATGTCGATCCGCCGGTAACCCATCGAACGCAAAATGGCGATCTCCTTTATTTTCGCGAGGACCGACATGGTAAGAACATTAAAAATCCCGAATCCGGCGAGTAGAATGATAAGAGAAACCGTAATCGCGACGGACATTCTCAGGGTCAAAAAGAGTTGCAGTGTGCTTTCCTCGCGTTCCTGCCAACTCGAAGCGTTGTGCTGAAAAAGCGCTTCGAAACGGCTGGCCAAAGCAGGCGCCCGGTTGGGATTTCGCAGTTTGTATAGGATCATTGACGTGCCGGAGGGTTGTTGCAGCAAAGTCTGCGCGACCCTGGCATGCGAATAGACCCGGGTTGAATCAATCGAACCAATTCCTGCCCGAGCAATCGCTGCAACGGTGAATCGCCAGTACTCGCCATTTGGCGCGAGCAATTGCACCGTGTCGCCGACACCAGCCTGCAGTAACTCCGCCAGGCGCGAACCGATGATGATCGAGCTCGTGTTATTTCGAAAGTCATCGAAGTTGCCGTCAATCAACTGGTGGAGAAGATCAGTCGTTCGCGCATGCAGAGCCGGATCGATGCCGTAAAGATCGACAGTCGCGTTCTCAAATCCCGCGCGAGCGCTGACCGTTCCGCGCAGGACTGGCGAACAGGAAACGACATTGGAGAATTGCCTGCTTACCCGCATGATTTCATTGGCGTTAGTAATGCCTTCAAAATACAGACGGCGGCCGACATTCCCCTTAGGGCCCCTGGCGGAGACCATGAGCGGTTCGTAGCGCGGGCGAAAACGTGATCTGATCACCAGCGCGCCGTTGCTGCCAATGGTTGAGTCAATGAAGTAGCGTGCGAAGCCCTGGGTTTGTGCCTGTGTGCAGATAAAGATAGCGACTCCGAAAACGACGCCGCTAAGGCTCAGAAGCAATGCCCGCTTGCGATGCGTCAAAAAACGCAGGGCAATGTAAAGGGCAGGAGTCATGATTCCTTCGGCGGCGGCAGCAAATTGACCATCCGTTGCCGTACTGCTTCGCCGGGGCGGAATTTGTCCTGATCGGAAACAATCACATGATTGCCTTCTGTTAGGCCGCTAGTCACTTCCGTAAAATCGAGAGTGCGGTATCCAACGCCGACCGTACGAGAATGCACAATGCCGCCCTTCACCAGCAACGCCTGATCCACAAGAAGCGCGCGCGTCGGTACCAAAAGAGCATTCTTGTGGGTGCCGGTAATGATGTTCATCTCGCCGGTCATTCCGGTCATCAAATTGTCTGGGGGATCTTCCATCTCCAGCACAACCGTGTAGCGCTGAGTAGTTGGATCGGCCGCAGGTTGGACTGATGAAACGCGCGCCGTGAAAGTCTTGGTTCGATAAGCATACAATTGCACTTTTGCCTTCATCCCGGGTTTGACTTCACCCACGTCTTCTTCATTTACTTCGCCGCGAACGTAATTGTTGTGCGACGAGACGGTGAAAAGCTCGTTGCCGTCTGAAACCAGCTCGCCGTCAATTGTCTGGACGTTTGTGAGAACACCGTCGATTGGCGCGCGGACCTCAGAGTTCTTCATCTGCGCCTCTAGTTTCTTCGTTGTTTCTCCGAGCGAGTTCAGATTGCGATCCCGCTCGATTCGCTCCGATTCCACTGCGCCTCGCAGCCTGTTCGCTTCGCTCTTCGCCTTCTGATATTCGACGGCGGGCACATTGCCCGAGCTGACAACCTTTTCGAGCCGTTGCAGATTGTCTTCAGCAGCTTTGAGCAGCTCCGAAGAGGGGAGCGGAAGAGCCGCGCGGTCGATGGCCGCCTGCAAGTCGGCTCGAGCCTGCTTCAGTTCCCGGGATGTTTCCTGGTCGGCGATTGTCGCCAGCAACTGTCCTTTTTCCACGTTCTTGCCGATTGCGCCGCGACCAGCTGAGAAAGGTTCGGCCAGCCGGATGAAACCAGCATTTTGCGCCCGAACGCGCACCACAAATGCCGGTTCGATTCGCACGGTCCCATAGACGGCGGAGATGGCCGTGCCGCGGCGGACTGTAACGATCTCCGCCACCGGCATCAGGAAATAATATGCCAGCGCGAGAAGGAGCACGAGCGCTGCTCCGCCTCCCAACAAAACTCTTTTTGATTCCGGCAATTTCAATTTTGGAAAGCTAGTCTGGTGTCCGTAGCCCTTCTTTGCAATAAACTGGTGCCCACCCGTTATCGTTCTCGCGCCTGCTTTTTGCCAGATATTCGAACGCATTATTCCCAAGACACCGCGGTAGAAACGTCCGTTCGATCAGCGAAAAAGAATTAAAAGATCGCCAAACGGTGTGCGGCGAGTGCCGAGCAGTTATTGTAGTCGCCTGATTGCCGTCTACCGCGACTTCGTAGTGTCGTCAGAAAATTGAAAATACCGCCCGGTGGCGCGGTCCCACTCGGCCACAGCGAGATTGTGTTGATAGATTGCCTCTAATAGTCCGCTCTTGGTCTCCAAGAAGAAATTTTGAGTAACGCGGTATTCCAGTGGCGACGCCAGGCCGCTGGCCAGGTTTTCCTGCACCGCGTGTGCGCTCTCCTCCGCGGCAGTCGCTGCCGAGACGAGTGATTTTTCGCGGACCTCGCTTGTCTTAAGATAGTTCGCGATATGCGAGAGGTCGCGGGGAATATTCGCCTCCAGTTTTCGGCACGTCAGTTCGTTAATCTCTCGCGCCGAGCGCGCTCTGAGAACTGCGCCTCCCACCTTGCCATTATCGATGACCCGCCACGTGTATGCCGCCCTCTCGCGAACTTCCGACCCGATAAAATCCTGGTTCCTGCTCGTTGAGCCCTCGCGATGAATTCCAGTGACTGGGACGTACTCGGCTGGAATGCTTCCGATCACGGCAGGATAATAATCGGCCGCGATAATCCGTTGATCTTCGTTGGCCGCGCGCACAAACAAGCGCGCCAGTTTAAGATCGGCTCTTCGCTCTAGAGCCGCCGCTGTTTCGGAATCCAGATCGACGCGCACCGGGACAGATTGCAGTTCGCCCTCGGGCTCGGGCAGCGACGCCTTAGCTGGATCGATCCCCATCGCGGACGCCAATTCCAATTGCGCGCCTAGATAGCCCCGATGCGCGCCTTCAATTTGCGTTTCTAATTCAGACGCCTGAACAGTCGCGCTTGTAAGCGCGCTCTTATCAGCCAGCCCGGCTTCGAACCGAGTTCTTTGAGTAGTCACGTTCTCCTGCAGCCTTCGTTGTTGTTCGCTGCGGATGGATTCCAACGATCGATTGTAGAGAGCGGCGTAGAACGCCAGGCGCGCGGCGTGCAACTGCTCCACGAGAGCAACATTCAATTGCTGTTGCGCAATCAAGACCTCAACATCTCCTCGCCGCATAGAAGCGGGCAGGCCAGCGTTGAACAAGGTCTGCGTCAAAACGCCCCGTCCCACGGCAAAGCCTTTTGTTCCGCTTTCGCCGGCGCGGTGGCCACCCTGAACACCGGCTGGCACGCTCAATTCTGCGTCAGGCCAAACGACAGAACGAAAAACCAGCCGTTGCCCGGCAGCTTGTTCCAGACCCGATTTCGCTTCCTGGATAGCCGGGTTTCTGTCCAGTGTGGTTTGCAGGACAGCCTGCAGAGTCACCGCGCGGGTTGCGTGTGTGAGGGAAACCATAAGGATGATGGCGAAGACCTTTAGCCCTGCAAGGTGCGGGCGGCCTGTGCTCCCCAGAATACAAATGCTTCGCTTCATCGCTGGCCCAATTTGTCGGGTGGACGTGCCACATCAGCAGCTTGTGCCGCATTGCGGTTTGCTTTCTTCGCGCTCTCGACATTTGATGCGAAATCGAGTGCTTCAGCCGAACTCGCGCAGGCGTGCGCCAGATGGGCAAGAGCCACGTTGTGCAAGTAGATTGCGCTGAGTCGCGTCGTGCGAGTCCGAGTGACGTCGGATGCCGCTTGCAAGATGTCGAGTTGTGTTCCCAACCCGGCGGCAAAATTGCTTTTGGCAATGTCGAGAGCTGCATCCGCGGCCTGAACATTATTTGTCTCCGTTTCGAGCACGCGATCAGCCTGTTCGAGATCAAAAAAAGCGCTGCGCACTTCGGAGGCAACGGCGCGCCGAGCGGCTGCCAACGCCTGCACGGCCGCTTCGCGCCGGGCGCGCGTGGCTTGTATGCGCCCTTTGGTTGCGAATCCATCGAAAATGTTCCATGTCGCGTTTATCCCTACGACATATCCGTAATTAAATTCGGGACCGACGGCGGGATCACGTTCGCTGTAAACCTCGTACCCGGAAAAAGCGCGGACATGTGGCCGCATTGCGCTCCGGTCCAGGATGTATTGCTGGTCTTCAATCTCGATGTCCTTCTGCCGAGCTTTGATGACCGGCCGATTTGCGTCCGCCCGGGCGAGGCAATCGTTCAGATCGGGGTGATTCGGCCGATATTGCAATTCTCCCGAAACTTCAAACGGCGCTGCCGCGGTTCCGGGCCGAGCATCCAGGCCGAAAAGGTCTCCCAGCCGGAGGTAGGAATTTTTCAATTGCGTCTGAGCGTTAAAGAGTTCCGGTTGCTCGTTAGCCAGTGCCACTTCGGCGCGTTGCACGTTTAAGTTACCAACAATGCCGGCGTTGAAGCTTTGCTGCTGATTCTTGAGGTCCTCGTCGAGGACCCGGACCGAGTCTTGTCTCACGCGCACTTTCGCCCGGTTCAGGAGAAGATCATTGAAAGCGATCCGCACATCCATGGCTACGTGGCTGCCCGTCTCCTGTAATTCATAATTCTGCTTCTCGATGTTCAACCGCGCGATGGCACGCTGGCTGGTTATCTGTCCACCAGTATAAAGATTCTGTTCGAGTTTAAGCGTTGCGTTGTAATCTTCCTGGCGGAGTTGCGATTGGCTCTGTTGTTGCCGTTTATCGTACAGCCCAGTTGAGGTAAGGGATGGGAGAAATCCGGAGCGGGCTTCAATCAACCCGCCGCGTGCACCAAGTACTTTCTTACCTGCGATCGCGATGTCCGGATTCTGGGCCAGCGCGAGGGCAACTGCCTGGTCGATAGTGTAAGTGGGGACTGCGCTGAATACTTGCGACGAGACGGCCAAAACGGCGATCAGTATGCCGATGGCCACAAACTTCGAACGCATTTCGTATATCTCCTTGCGAGGGCTTTCCTTGCACCAGGAATGCCCGTGACTTTTCCCCTTATATCAGTTCTTGCAAGCGGGCGCGACTTCGGACACATTCCGCGCTTATAATAATTAAGGCTACAGGCAGGCACAGCCGATCGTGATGAAACGGCCTAACTTGTGTCTTGCTCCGAATAATCTAATTCAGGTAGCCTTTCACCTTTAACAGTTTAGAAATGAGAAAAATAAGAATTGCCATCGTCGGCGTTGGAAACTGCGCCAGCTCTCTTGTCCAAGGAATCAATTTTTATGACGGCTCCTCCGTCAATGGCTCTGCCATCGGGCTGATGCACCGGGAGATCGGTTTCTACCGGCCGGGCGATATCGAGGTTGTTGCTGCTTTTGACATCGACCGCCGTAAAGTCGGCCTCGACGTCAGCAAAGCGATTTTCTCGCCGCCCAATTGCACAAACGTCTTCTGTGAGAAAATCAAGCTCACCGGCGCCATCGTGAAGATGGGCTGTGTTCTCGATGGCTACCCACCACATATGCGCGATCAGGACCCGTTGCGCACATTTCTCCCGCTGGAAAAGGAATCCACACGCGAACAAATCATCGCCGAATTGAAGAATTCCTCCGCTGAATTGATGGTCAATTATCTTCCTGTCGGTTCGGAAGAGGCAACGCGCTTTTATGCCGGTTGCGCGCTGGAGGCCGGCCTCGGGTTCGTCAATAATATTCCCGTCTTCATCGCCAGCGATCCAAAGTGGGCGAAACGATTTGCGGACAAGAATCTGCCCATCATTGGGGACGACATCAAAGCGCAGATGGGCGCGACGATTCTACACCGAATGCTGGTGGACCTTTTCCGGAAGCGCGGCGTGAAACTTGTGCGTACCTATCAACTAAACACTGGCGGTAACACCGATTTTCTAAACATGCTCAATCGCACCCGCCTGGCATCGAAGAAAACCTCCAAGACCGAAGCCGTTCAATCGGTGATCGGCGAACGCCTGGCGGACGAAAATATTCACATCGGCCCGAGCGACTACGTACCCTGGCAACTCGACAACAAGATTGCTTTTATCCGGGTGGAAGGCCGGCTCTTCGGCGATGTGCCGATGGAAATCGATGTGAAGCTTTCGGTCGAAGATTCGCCAAACTCAGCCGGGGTGGCGATCGACGCCATCCGTTGCTGCAAGCTTGCGCTGGATCGGGGCATCGGCGGCGTGTTGCATTCCCCGTCTGCCTATTTCTCGAAGCATCCGCCGGTTCAAATGACCGACGACGAAGCGTATCGCTGCGTCGAGCAATTCATCCGCGGCGAACGCGAGAGCTAGCCAGCTCGGAGGCGGAGCCAGCCACCTGCGCATCGTTGCCTGGTGGCTTTTGTGCTTCCATTAAAAGTCATCGGGCGCGTCCGGTCGGATTTCATTCTCGAGTTGCGTGGGCGGAAGTTGTTTCAGCCGGCGCCATTCGCTTTGCAGTTCGTCCTCAGAGTAAAGCAGCAAACGTCCCAGTGCGGTCGAAAACAAACCGGCTTCCACCTCGAGGCGGGTAATTTCCCCGACCGCTTTCCAGTAAGCCGCCAACTGCGGACGGTAACGCGCGCGAAAGATCTCGGCATCGCTTGATGAGACGTCATTCGTTTTCCAATCAAGCAGAAGGCACCGACCGGATTTACGAATTATCATGAGCGAATCAATCAAGCCTTCGAACACGCTGTGATCGTTCCTGCGCCAGGAAAATGGAAACTCCGCATGAAAGAGTGTTTCATCGCCGCCAAGAAAACGAGCGATGGTGGCATTGCTGAACAAATTCTGGCGTGTAGCCTTCCAGTCTTTCGTCGCACATTCAGCGTCAGGGCAAGTCGGTAATTGTTTTTCGAACAACTTTTGCGCGGAATCAATCCCGCTCCTCCAATCCAGACGCTGGAAAAATCTGTGCCACCAGCGACCGTAAAGCGTGGCCAGGTTATCGAGCCGCGAACGCGTCCGCACCTCTGCCGGCACTTCCGAATCGAGCGCGCTCGGTGTGATCTTGCGCACGAATTCCGAAGCGCGTTTCGCGGCGCGCTTGAGGTCGCGAGAAGTTAACGACTCGATTTCGGCGCCGTTTTTCTGCGGTGCGTGCCCCATGGTCGGGGAAGGTTCGAGGACTTCATCGATCGTACTGCTGTGTTGATCGAATTCGCCGGAATAAGAGTCCTTGTCGCGAATCAGGCGTCGAAGTTGGGCTGTTCGGGGCAGTTTGCCCTCGCTATTGGAGAAGATTTCTTGATCGAGCACGACTACGAGCGCGTGGCGCGCCCGCGTTGTTGCGACATAGAGAAGGCGTTCAAGTTCCTGCTGTTGGGCGCGCTCGGTCGCGTCTTTCAAATCCTTAGATTTGTCTTCTTTGCCGAACGCGATAATCAGTTCGCCATTCACGGGGGATTTTACGAAATGCGGATAACGCGGCGAGAACGGCCGCAGCTCGCGCGCGAGGAATGGCACGATCACCGCTTGCCATTCCGAGCCTTTCGCCTTGTGCGAAGTGATGAGTTGGACCGCATTGTCGTCAGCGGAAAAACGGACGGCGCGCGGCGTCGGGAAATCGTTGCGTAGGTGTTCGGCAAACTCTGCCAGGATCATTCCGTTCGCTTCCGCTTCAGCCGCTTGTGCGAGCAAGGCATCAAGTTCACGCGCAAGATCGCCGAACTCCGTGGCCGGCAATAGGAGCAAACGCTCGCGCAATTGCGTTTGCTCGATGATCAAAGTAACGGCGTCGAATAACACCAGACCTTCTGCGCGTGGGCGAATTTCTGCGAGCGTCCGCATGAGCGAGGAAATTCTTCCGGTCGCCGACAAAATCTCGTCGATGCGAAATCTCGCTTTCTGCCCTTCGGAAAAGACGGCAAGATCGTGATCGGACGCGCCGAAAATCTCGCGGAGCACGCCGACAATTTCGTACGCGTTGAGCGGGTCGGTCATGATGGTGAGGAGCGCGGTCAACCACGCATAAGCCGGGCTGTCGCCTTTGACATCGCGTTCAGATTGGATCGACACCGGCAAGCCGACGCGCCGTAACGCTGCGGCCATCGTTTGCAGCCAGGCTTTACGCGGACAAAGGATCGCCACCTCCCGCCACGAATCGGCCGAAAGTTTTTTCAGTCCTGCGTCCTTGATCCATCGCGCCAGATATTCCGCTTCGATACGCGCCTTTTGATAGTCCCTGAGCTTTTTTCCTTCTGGCAACAATTCCTTCGCGACAAGCGGCGCCCGAATGACTTTCCCGGGAAGAATTTTCGGGCGCGGTTGCAATTCGACGAAGCGCACCTGTCCGTCCCTGTTATTTAAAATCTCACGGAAAGTTTCGTTAACGAAATCGAGCTGCTTCTGGTCGAGCCGAAACGTGACGGCAAATTCCAGGCTCTCACCGTGCTTGTCGGCAATGAGCGCTTCGTGAACAGCGCGGTAATAATTCAAGTCCGCACGCTCCCAGTAGATTGATTGCTGGAAATCGCCTACCATGCAGAAATGGCCGGGCCGCGGCGGCGATCGCCGATCTTGCAACCAAAGGCCCTTCGCTTCCAGCGGGCGCGTCGCTTCCAGCAGCACGGAAAATTGCAACGGCTCGGTGTCCTGCGCCTCATCGAGAATGACACGAAAGTTTTCTTCGCGAATCCTCTGCGCGGCGACCGAATGTTGCAGCAACTGTTCCGCGAGCGCGATTTGATCGCCGTACGTGACGAGTCCGCGGTCGAGTCGAAAATTGAGATAATCGCCTTGCACCTCCGCCGCCACGCAGGCGGCCGCGTCGCATACCCATTTTCGAAGCGGCGCAAATTTCTCCTGCCAGAGTTGAGTGAACCTGGCGTTTGCCGCTGTGAAACAGACCGGCCAGCGCAAGTATTCCCAATCGCCGGCGTGACGTGTCTCCCATTCGCGCAATTCCGCCTGCGATTTGCTGATGTTGTCGCGGCCCGCTTGATCGACCTGTTGATGGACCTCAGTGAAATCGAGCGGCGGACACGGCGACAGCCCTGGCACCCGCAAAACAGCCGAAGCCGCGCGTCGCGCCAGTTCCATGAGATCGCGCGCCTGTACGAAGCGCAAAAGCGTCGCGCGATCTTTTTCGCCCAGCGAACGACCGATGCGCGTTTGATTCTGCGCAAACTCCTGCCAGAGATCGTCATCGTCTTCGACCAACTCGAGCGGCGCTGGCAAGCCAAGATAATGACCGAAGTCCGTCAGGAGTTTCATGCAGAAAGAATGAATCGTGCCGAAGAAGGCGCGATTAAACGCTGTCTGCACTTCCGGCTTCAAATTTTCCTCGAGAAGAATCTGACGTGTGCGCTGCTGCATTTCGTCTGCCGCGCGATTCGTGAAAGTCACGATAACGAGATGCGGCAGAATTTCCGCGGCGTTGGGCAGGCGCGCGATCGATAAAACGCGTTGCGTGATCGCAGTGGTTTTGCCCGAGCCGGCGGACGCAACTACAGAGAAGTTGCGGTCCAGTTCATGAGCAAAACGCGCGCGTGCGGGCTCATCGTTGGGCCTCACCATGTTTCCCATTCCTCCTTTTCAAGCACGAGCGCGGGATGCGTCAGCGCCCATTTATCTTCCAAAATGTCATTGTCGATCTGCAGGGTCGCGAGCGGATACGTCGCGTTGTAGCCGAATGCAGGACGAATCTCGCCTTTCATTCCGAAAACTCCGGTACGCTGCATCGTTGCGAGATCGGCGAAAACATTTCTGTGCGGCTCAAGATCGAGAACGGTCAGTTGGGGCCCGACGCTTTTTACAAAGAGCGAGAGAATGCTCACGCTTACCGCCGCAGCGCCTAGTTCGCGCATCGCCAGCGCGTAAAGTCCGAGCTGCAATGCCGTGCCTTTGACCAGATTGTCGTGCAGATCGGAGGTCTTCAGTTCCCTGGCCGAACCGGTTTTGTAATCGACAATCCAGATCTTTTGTCCGGCGAAACTGGCCGCGTCATTTTGCGCGAGCACCAAATCGATTTGGCCGTGCAGTTCAAGCTCCACGCCATCGGCAATTTTCACCGCCCCTTCGCGACCGACGGACAACTCCGTCGCCATCCACTCCCATCCTTTCGCACCTCCGATTTTGGCGCCGAGGTGCCGCGCGAGATAGCGCGCGTTCAACCAGCCCGAGTTCCACCAATCAGGGACGACTTTGCCTAACAAGTCGCAAAGACGCCGAAGGGTCGCACAGCGTTCGTCCGCGGCAAGCCGGATGCACTTGTCGATCTTTATTAGGGACGGAAACGCCGAGAAAATCCTTCCGTCCCGGGCTTCGATAATGTTCGCCAGCCAGTCGTGCACCCATTTACCGGCCGTTGCCGCCCAGGGATTCGCAGCATCCTCCGGTGCTTCCATGCCGAGATAACGCTTCATCCAAATAATTGCTGGCGACGAAACCATTCGCTCGAGATCGCTTACGCTCAGCTTCGGCACCGGTCGGTACGACTCGTTGGACCGCAACGCGAAATCATATTCGCCGGCAGCTTTAGATGAGTCGCGGCGCGTGTTGAACGCGATCAGGGTTTGCTGCACATCCGTCGCTGCCGCAGCAGGCTTCGGCAACAACGCAGTGGCGCGTTGCAGATTTTTCAACGTCGTTTGGGTGAGCGGCTCACCCCGCGTTTTGAGATAAATCTCGGTAAAACATTCGCTCGGATTCCAGAAGCGTTCCGGCGCATCTTCCTGCACCAGACTGGCCGCGAGCGTCACCCCTTCGGTGGCCGATTCGAGGAGCGCATCGAATTGCCGCAACGCGATCGCGCGTTGCTCGCCCGGCCCGAGATAGAGCGAATGGTTTTCACGCACACTGGTGTGGCCTTCGCCCTGGCTTCCCTGGCGCGCGGCGCGCTTGTTGAGCTGTTGCACGCTGCGATTAAAGGCGCGAATCTCGTCGGGGCGTGCGAACTCCGCGCCGGCTGGCGGCGGCCAGGCCCCTTCGTTCCAGCCGGCAAGAATCAAGTGCGACCATTCCTGATTTTGCGCGCGTGCCACCGTGACTAATTGCACGCGCGCATACGGATGATCGCCTGCGGCTGAGCGGCCGGCATCTGAGGTCGCTGTTGTTTCTTCCAGCCACCGCAAAAAGAGCGCGCGTGAAAATTTCGCATCGAGACGCTGCGACCAATCGCGCGCGACATTGGCAAGTTCGAGCGCGTGTTGCTTCCAGTCGAGATGGGCAAGCGCGGCGTGAGTCTGTTC
>Ga0193729_1000589_pt1 | contig 19030 bp, 18 predicted proteins | sample U1c2metaG_FD_143036 | JGI IMG/M metagenome (GOLD analysis project Ga0193729, IMG submission 143036) | Soil microbial communities from a riparian zone of the East river system, Colorado, United States - U1c2 | ecosystem: Environmental > Terrestrial > Soil > Riparian zone | place: USA: East River...
CGTGGTCCTATGGTTTCCAACGCCCTCAGACAATTCTTTGACGATGTTGATTGGGGGCCACTAGATTTCTTGCTGATAGACTTACCACCCGGCACGTCTGATGCACCATTGACAGTGATGCAGGCTCTGCCTCTAGATGGTGTAGTCATTGTCTCTTCGCCCCAGATGTTGGCGACGATGATCGTAACAAAGTGTGTGAATATGGTACGCCATCTGAAAGGGACGATCATTGGCATTGTCGAGAATATGTCCTACTTTGAGACTCCCGATGGTGAACGTTACGAGCTTTTTGGTCCTAGCCGGGGTAGTGAACTGGTTGGCCTGACTGGGGCTCCTCTATTGGGAACGTTACCTATTGATCCATCCATCACTACATTATGCGATACTGGCCGCGTCGAAGAGTACTATTCTGAGGCATATGAAGAGCTAGTAGCCAATTTTGTCAATACGCTGAAGATCACGCGTTAGTATTCTGTGATTACAAAATTGACAGGTGAGTGCGACCCGTTACTGGAGCAATTACCTGTCAATTTCACAATGAATGTGCCGCTGCCGCATGGCGGATGCGCTAAAGATGTTTGACAAATTAATCCGGCCATGAGTGCAGGATGCAACAGACGCGATAAAGATGTTTGACAAATGAAAGCGGCGATGCATGGTGGGGTGCGACGGACGCGATAAATCGGGTCCCTACCCTGTTATACGGCCCGCTGAAGCGGGCGCAGGACGCTATCGCTGTCCTACTTGCTAGAGGAGGGCTTTAGCCCGAGTTAAGGTAGGGACCAGCTTCAGCGCGTCCGTGGGGTGGGGTGGGGAAAATGTGCAGTTTACTCCGACATATCATAATATCTCCCACAAAAGAAACAAGCCCTAATATCAAGGGCTTGCTTGTTTTCTTTCGATCGGCTCGATTTTATCCAGTACACTCTAGATCTTATAGTGATCCTTATGATAGTAGGTCATACCTTTGCCAACAACCTTTACAGGATAGAGATCTACCAGCCAGATTACATCGTTGCAAACTGGGCAGATGTGATTGGTCGGATGGTTAACCACTGAGCGGTTTGCCAACGAGGCACGAGCGGTCTTTGAAAGTTCACCTTTTTTAGGCATTACTAGTATTCCCCTTTCGTCTGATACTATCTATTGAGAATTCAATTCTTCGAAGAACTTATGCGGGAACCTCACTCAAGCCGCTCTCATCGAGAGGCGAAATAAGGTTTTTTGAATAAGCTCTCAGTTTTATGAACAAAAGCCGTCCATATTTTGTTTCCAAAGTATACCATAGTGGGCTCTATCCGTACAGACAGGATTACGATCCTTGTCTCTGCGACATCTTTTGTATGGGCAACGGATAGCTGTTGATCCCATGGGAGCCATTTGAGGGCATTATACATCTGCCTTTGCCATATAAACCAGGAATGCTGGCCAGCTTGTAGATCAAAATGGTAGTGGATATGCAATTGATCCAGCTCATGCATAAATTGTTGAGTATCCTGATAGTATGGCTGGTCCTTAGTGGCTGCGCCAAGAAATATGTGCAGTTGCCACGCTGGCTGCATGGTGAGAATAGTGTTAAGAGGGCTATTCAACTGCTGATAATAGGTGTTTGAACCCCAGATAGTCCCTTCAGCTTTGTAGTAGCCGCCGATTGAGATAAGGTTGCCGAAGACATCGGGGTGATGGATAGCGATATTCGTTGCCCCAAAACCGCCCATGGAGAGCCCGCCAATCGCGCGATCCTGAGCATCTGGAATGGTCCGGTATTGCTGATCGATGTACTTGACAAGGTCTTTGGCAACGAAGTTCTCCATCAACTGACGATCATCATAGCTATTGCCCCACTCGCTGGTGGCACCTAGCAAGCCGTTCCCATCGGGAAATACCATAATTAACTCAGGAATAGACCTTAGCGCGATTAGCGTGTCGGCAGATTCAACAACTTTTCCTCCGACGACCCAGTCGATGGGTTTCCCTGGCGTGCCGTGCAGTAAGTAAAGTGTGGGGTAGGATCTTTTCTTTCCTTCAGGGGTATTGTAAGAGGGTGGCAAGTACACCTCGAATGATTTGCTCTGGTTTTTCAATGAGGGGCTGATGAGACTCCCAGCAACAACAGTTCCTGTCACTATTTTCCCTGTGCTGTCGCGGAAGACTGGATGGGTGTGGATGCCCATATCGGGTGAGAAGATAAATAGATAGCTTGAATTAGTAGCCAGAATGATAAGGACCACAACTACAGCTGCGCCAAACCAGCGAGGTACAGCGTAGATGAGAGATCTTCTGATAGAGGGTATTGATCTCGTTAAATGGTTATCCCTTCTTTTTCTGATTTTTTGCATGAAATATTGCCAGAAAAAGTGGAGTAGCTTGTAGGGAGGATCAAGCATGACCTCACCGAAAGTAGTACCAACCGCCAGCCCGATAAATGCGCACAGGAGCCCCAACCCCAGAATAACGATAGAGTTGTTGTATAGCGCTTGTGTACTCAATGGCTCTGGGTGTCCGCCGGGATCTAATATTGGCTGCCTCTGCTGCTGGAAAAAGCCGATGAGAAATTCGTTACAGAAAAGAATGCTCGCACCTACAAAGGCACCCAGTTTGCGACGTCCCAAAGCGGCCCCAATGAGCGCGGAGCCAGCTGTCAACATCAGTGCTGCAATAAGCTGAGAACGCAGAGTATCCAACCCAACGCTGATGACAATGGAGGTGAGTCCATTGAAGATGGTTGGCTGGAAGAGGATTATTCCCCCGAGTACGGCAAGTAGCAAGGCGACAAGAAATCGTAGAACTGGTAAAGTCCGTTTGAGCGATAGACGGTTCTGTGAAAAGAATTCCGTTACTTTCATCATATGCACAGCGCGGAGTGAACAGCCGTTCCCCAGCACCCCTCCTGAGTAGTAGTTACGTCTACCTGACTTATATCCAATTCGACGATGATTGCATCCTCTACGTTGCCTATCTGATTATATTATACGGCTTTATGGCCATCGGGGCTCACATACGGTACAATTTTCGCTCAATCCGCCTTCTATTGGACCCACGTAGATGGACTGGAAGTTTATCAAGCGCAAGGTCAGCAAGTCGGACAGGAAGTGAGCTGATTGTGGTATACTTTACACGGTTTGTCCTGCTGATTCGCAAAGGTCTTTTATTTAGCAGAGTATAGAATCTAAATGTCCACCCATTCCATACAGGATCATGCCTGCCTTACAAAGAAAACTTACTAAAATGGACCAATACCCAAACTATGTAGGATCATCTCAAAGGCTACTATTCCAACGACTGGTATGAAGATGATACGAAGCAACTTATTGCTCGTATGTGAAAGCAAACGCGTCCCGATAAATGCACCGAGTAAGACTCCTAGAGCAACAGGCGCAGCTACTAATGGAGGGATATCGCCACGTGAAAAATATATATTTGCGCTTGCTGCTGCTGTTACTCCTATCATAAGATTGCTTGTGGCTGATGAAACCTTCAATGGCAATCTCATCAATGTGTCCATTGCTATTACCTTAAACGTCCCGCTGCCAATACCGAGTAAGCCTGAAATGATGCCAGCAATGTACATCATGACAAAACCGAACGGAGTACGAGTTACCTGATAACTTACCTCTCGCTTTAAGTGGTGATCCGGGTAAGAGCTTGACAGGCTAAGAGCGTTTGCCAATCGATCATTTGTTATCCCTTGGGGTAATTCTTCTCCGAACCTGAATACAAAGGGGGCTACGGAAATGAGTAAAACGACACCGAAAATCACACCAAAGAGACCAGATGGAAGCAGGCTAGCGAGCAATGTTCCACTAATCGCTCCTACTGTTGTTGCTAGTTCCAGAAACATACCGACACGCACATTGGTCAGGTGGTCACGGACATAGGCTGCTGCCGCACCACTTGACGTAGCGATGACAGAAATAATACTTACTCCAATAGCCAGGGAGATGGGCAATCCGAAAACTAATGTTAATAGAGGAACGAGCAATACACCACCTCCGAGCCCGACAAGTGAACCCAGGGTTCCCGCCACTACTGATCCTATGAAAATAAGTAGAAAGGTACTCATCGAAAAATGAGGTAACATCAGGTTGTTAAAATGTTCGCTCTTTGTATTGTCCTGTCCAAGAAGCAGGCTAAGTAGGAGAATAGCTAGCACGATGAGCGTAATGATCACATATGTTCGATCTCGCTCGAAGGCAAAAGCCACCATCGAAGCTGCTACTCGTATAATAGGAGTGGCAATTAGCAGTAAAAGCCCTAGCATGATCACAGCTTGTGGCTGCCATGCAAGTAATCCCGCTCCGATCTGGTTCAACGTTTGTGGAAAAAGAAAGGCTCTCTGGAGAGAAAATCCTCCTGGGCTTAGTACTGCAAGGAGTAATCCAAGCACAATAACTGCTGTGCTAAGGAGAACTCCCCCTTGCAGAATCCAGCCAATGAAGTCTGTAATCGTTAGTGGCTTGTGCTTATTCTGCTGTGGGATGGTAGGCTCTACTAATGATGAATGCAAGAGTAGGGTATTCCTGGTTTTGTGTGGTGCTAACATAATAGATATTTACCTTCCCTGTAAGTACGAACGCTCTATTGTATGTATGAGCAGATGACAGGCTTTTGATTTTTCTCGAAGCTTGATTCTACAAGGCTGCAAGTGGCATAGCCGAACACAGGCTTGTGAGGTCTGAAATAGAGAAAGAAGATCCTCCCTATGATAGAAACAAACCAATACGATGTGATGCATCAACCTCACTTATCATTAAGACCATTAATAGTATAACTTATTTTTTTACATTAATCCAATTCATATATTAAATGTTTATAATAACTTATGGGAATGAGTAGAACTGTTTAGGGGCTCGGCTCGCGCTGTCTATAGCAAAGGTGTGATGAATGGACTAGGTCATTACGATGTAGCGAATCTGGTCTTTTTTATCAAAGGCTGGCTCAAACCTAGGCGAACTCTTGAAACATTTGTATAGCCAAAAAATACTATAGCCACAAAAACGCGTGATTTTCGTTTTCCTGCACATACGATAAACCCGCTTCCCTGCAAGCTTCATAAATAACAATCTCCTCAAGGCTACTGGAAGTCTTGATGAAACCTGATAGGATGCATAACGTTCAAAAATACATTATATATTATAATACTTGACACCAATGGCATTAAGGATATAGAATCAATATAGAAAGGAGGTCAAGAATGTCCAACAACAAAAAGAGACGCCAGTCTTGGCACATCATAGAGTTTCTTCTGTTCCTTGCAATCTTCCAAGTCGCCAAGGGACAGAACCCGCATGATGTGATAATGCTATTGCATGTCTTATTGCAATAGCGTTAGCCAAGGCTGGCATCCCATATCTCTAGATTTTAGTATAACAAGTCATGACGAATAGTCAACACTCCTAACACAAAAGAGAGACAGCACCACACCGTCTCTCTTTTTCAAATGTGTTTGCTAGATTGATGTTCTTGGTACTGGGGCTGATAATTTAACAGCTTGCTGCTCTTTTTGATCGTTCTTCTCTTTCAAATCTAGTGGAAATTTCTTATGGAAAGGCATACGCACAAATATACTTACCCATCTATGATCAAGTGTATAATCAAAGATACTTAGAGGCCATTTCGTAACCCCTAAAAAGCTCTTCGGTGAGCCACAAAACACGCTTGGATAAAGTGAGCAAAAGCGAGAAAAAAGCCGCTTTTCGATGAGCTTGAAAATGATGTCTTTTGCCAGTTTCAGCTCAGAAATGCTCTGCTTATCCGAGTTACGAAATGCCCTCATACTTACATACTTGTCTCCCCAAAGGTCATGATAGGTGATCGTTAAACGAGCTGCTTTAGGATCCGACTGGTCATAAACATAAAGTGGATTAACGAAAGGCACGCGGGAAGTCCCATCCCGATCTCGTGGATTGGGATGAAAGCGTGCCCTGTTCCCCTTTCTCTTACTTTCCTTGGCACTCCATAATGTAGCGGCGGATTCCCTCTGCTGATACACTTCCGGCAGTGCCGACATAATAGCTACTTGACCACAAATGCTCTTTCCCACACAATTTCTTGAGATGCGGAAACTTCTCTCGTAGATACCGTGATGTGTACCCTTTGAGCAGTCCTGCAATCGTTGAAGGACTGAGTCGTGGAGGAGCACTCACAAACACATGGACATGATCCCTATCAGTTTCTAGTGCGAGAAGCGTCAAATCGTGCTGTTCGCAGCATTCTGCAATCAGCTTTTTCGTTTCCGCTTCAACTCCTCCAACAAAGATTTTTCTCCTGTCCTTGGGTATCCAAATCAAGTGGTACCCGATCATATAGTGGCACCATCTGGTTTTACCCACTTGCAACCCATCTGTATTCATGGTAGAATCATAGCATGAATACAGTACGTGTGTATCGATTGCAACCCACCCAAAAGCTGTTCGTTTGCTTGAAAGCCGCTCAAATGGAAGCAGCAAAGGTATGGAACCTCTGTTGTGAGGCACATAAGCAAGCCAGAATGGATCATGCCAAATGGCCCGGGCGCAACGAATTGCAAAAGGCAACGAAAGGACAGTTCGCTCTGCATAGCCAGTCTGTCCAGATGGTTGTCCATGCTTTTCTTGCCAATATCGATACCACACGTCAGCTCCGTCAGACGCATCCCAAAATGCAGATGAAGTACCCTTGGCGTGAGAAGCAATTCTATCCGGTCAAATGGCCTGCCCAAGCTGTGAGCCGTGAAAACGGACGTGTTGTTCTGCCTATGGGTAAAGGCCGTAAATCTCTCGTTCTGCCTATCGATCTTCCAGAAAACAGCGGTGCTTGTAGCCTCGTTTGGAACAATGGCTTTGAGCTGCATGCCTGTGTTGAAACGCCTCAAGAGAAGGAAGCACCCGGTGATGTGCATGCAACCGTAGACCTTGGAGAAATCCATCTTGCAGCAGTCAGCACCAACACAGGACAAGCCATGATCGTGACCGGTCGTGGTATTCGGTCTCTCAAAAGACAGCGTACGAAGCAACTGGGTAAAATTGCCAAGAAGCAATCCAGATGTACCAAGTACTCTAAACGGTGGAAGAAAATCCAAAGAGCGAAGAACAAGATCAAAGCAAGAGCAGAGCGCCGTATTCGTGATATGCGACACAAAGCCACACGAAAGGTCATCACCTTCTGTCAAGAGCAGAAAGTTGGCTCTCTTTTCATCGGTAATCCCCATGGTGTTCGTAACAAGGACTGTGGCAGACACCATAACCAGCGTATGGCCTTGTGGGAATACGGCAAGGATATCGACTACCTGACGCACAAATCCAAACAGGCTCACATCATGAGCTTCACTGGCTCCGAACGAGGAACAAGTAGCCAGTGTCCTGCATGTGGGCATAAACACAAGCCTAAGAACAGAAATTGGGCATGTAAGGCCTGTGGCTTTACCGGACATCGCGATATTGTCGGCAGTGCCAATATGCATAAGCTCGCATTCAATGAGCATGTCATGTTTCCTCGTTCCGTTACGTATCTACGTCCTGGCTTGTCCCGGCGTAGTAGTAGGGCAGACGCGCCCCTAGCATCTTCGGATGCTTGTTGTCTGAGTCAGTCACCGGATCAACCACTGCTACTTGAGCAGGTTCCTACGGGAACAGGCCACACCGGTGAAGTGGCTCAGAAGCTCATCCCCTTCTAGGGGATAGAGAGTCGTCACTGTGTATCCGAGAATGTCAGTGTGATGATCATGCCATCTTTGGCGGCACGCGTGTTTGCAAAGACGCTGCGTGCCATTTTTTCTGCTTGTGAGGTATTGTTGATCTTTGGGCTAAAGTGGGTCAGAACTAGTGCATGGGCTCCGGCTGCGTGGGCGATACCAGCGGCTTCCTCAGCAGTCATGTGTGAGTTGGCGCGTGCTAGGGGGAGATCGGTGGCATCATCATACATGCTCTCACAGATCAGTAGATCCACATCGTGGGCGAGCGTGCTTAGAGCTTGCGTTGGCCTTGTGTCGGTGATGAATGCAAATGAGATGCCACGTCGGGGATCTCCCAATACCTGTTCAGGAGTAATCGTCTGGCCGTGATATTCGAGTGTTTCGCCGTGTTGTAAGCGGGACCAGAGTTGGATGGGCAAACCCAATGCCTTGGCTTTATCAGGTTGGAAGACAGGGCGGCGCGATAAGTCGGCCCGGTAGGCTAGGCAGGGTACGCCATGGACTGCCGGAGTGCAGGTGGCGTGGAGTTCTCCTGGCAGAGGAATGGATTCGCCTCCCCGCTGTTCATGAATATGAATGGGAAATGGTAACTCTGCTGCAATGCGTCTTAGCCCCTCTATAACATAGGCTGTCCCCACTGGCCCATAAATATCGAGGGGTTCGGTTCGACCAGCATGTGCCACCATGAAGAGTACTCCCGGTAGGCCAGCCACGTGATCTGCATGCATATGGCTGAAACAGATGGCTCCTAGTTGACGAAAACCCCAGCCAAGAGACTTCCAAGGAATTTGCGTGCCTTCGCCACAATCAAATAGCGTTAGCGTTGCCCCGTTGCGTACAAGTGCGCAAGAAAGCCAGCGTCCTGGCAGAGGCATCATACCGCAGGTCCCTAGCAAACAAATATCGATCATGCCCTATCCTTTGTCTCCTAGAATACTGTGGCGCTATCATAACACGAGATGCCCTTGAACTGGAAGTCCTGGCTGGACTGCTGTACCATAGAGAGAAGTAACTTTGTGATAAGATAAAGGATAGGAAAGGAACCAAATGGCATCGTTTGTTATTGATCGTTACCATCCGCGCCTTCGTCGTGAGTTGCAGTCTGCAGTCGATGCTGGCCATATCCAGCAATGTCGTGAACTGGCTCTGCTGGAGCCAGAGCAGTTGCGTCCGTTAGCGCTATTGAGCCTGCAATTGCTGGTCATAGGCATCTTTTCTTGTGTTGCTCTTGACCTTGTCTCCTATTTCTGGCAGGCTCATGTGCTATTTAAAGGAATCACATGGGGAGGTGTGGCTTGGCATCAATATCATTGGGTATTTGATTATCTTGCCTATTCACGAAGCAATTCACGGCCTGACAATCCTTTTCTGGGGTGGTAGACCGCACTTTGGGGCAAAGCTTCCTCTGGCGCTCTTCTGTGGGGCGAGGCAGCAGATGTTCCGACGCAACCAGTATATTGTCGTTGCAATGGCTCCTCTCGTCGTGATTTCTGTGGCCGGGATTATCCTGACGCTGCTGGTACCTAGCCTTGCCACATACGCTCTTTTTGCTATTGCAGGCAATATTTCCGGAGCTGCTGGTGATCTCGTAGTTGCTTGGCAATTATGTCATCTCCCGCCTCATATACTGGTAGAGGACACAGAGACCGGATATCGTGCCTGGGAAGCACGACGGGTGCAATGAGTATGCAGCCCCTACCGATGGCAATAGAATTGCGTTGATGAAGTCGATTGGTGCCTGAGTAGTTACTATTTGCTACTAAAATATATGATAGGTGATTAAAGAATTATGCCTGAATTGCCAGAAGTTGAATATACAGCACGTCAACTGCGGACCTCTGTGATAGGGGCGACGATTCGCGAAGCGCGAGTCTTCTGGGAACGTACCATTAGGCACCCTCAGTTGCCTGATTTTCTTGCCGAGATTGCCGGACGACGCATTGAAGGTGTTCGGCGTCGGGGTAAATTTCTCCTGCTAGATCTGAGCGGGGACCTCTTCCTCTCGATCCACCGTCGTATGACCGGGAACTTTTTACTCCTTCCTGCAGGCTGGGAGATTGATACCGGGTTGCGCGAAAGCGATCCTGTGACCTGGAAAACTAGAGGGCCGGATTTCCATCCCCCAGTGGCCGCTAATATTTCATATAGCCGTGAAACGAGTTATTGTCGGGTCTGTTTTGTGCTAGCTGATGGACGCCATCTGCTCTTCACCGATCCACGCAAATTTGGACGTATCGAACTATGGTCACGCGCACAGGAAGCAGTGGTCTTTGCAGATTTAGGGCCCGAGCCGCTAAGTGATGCCTTCACTGTCGAGTGCTTTACAGAAGCATTGGTGGGGCGGAGAACTGGCATCAAACAGACGCTACTGGATCAGAGGGTTGTCGCTGGAATTGGCAATATCTATGCTGACGAGGCCCTTTACTATGCCTGCATTCATCCAGCGCGTCGATCTGATAGCCTGACCTCTAGCGAGATTCGCTTGCTGCATGAAGGAATCGTTGCTGTGCTCACTCTAGGTATAGAGCATGGAGGGACGTCCTTTAACGATTATCGGGACCTGTGGGGTCAGGCAGGTCAGAACTATAATCATGTGCGTGTCTACCATCAGGAAGGCAAGCCATGCAACCGTTGCAACACACTAATTGAGCGCATTGTCATCGCTCAGCGGAGCACGCATTTCTGCCCGCGTTGCCAAGCTGCATCGGCTATTGCGGGGTAAAAAAGGCTGAACACTGCACCGGAGAACCTGATGTGGCGAATTTCACATCCACCGTAGCTGGAATCAATCGTGGCTGCCGACCCTGCAGTTGAAGAGTAAAACTGACATAGCCATTTCCATCGCTTATCGGTCGCTGATCCAGTGTGATATTGGCATATTTAAAATGAGCAACAGCAGTAGCAGGGATGTCTGGCGTCCCAGTCACATCTTGCGTCAGCTTTGCATAGATAGTAATGGTGGTGTATGCTCCGGGCGTATTATCGGAGGCCCATGCCCCACAGCGATATGGTGGAATGGTGGGCACAGGGCTTAATTGCATTTGAAAGTTCGGATTGACAGTGACCCTTGGCAATGGCTCAAGTTGATGTGCATCTGATCTGCAAGCAGATAGTAGACATAGAAGTATGAGAAGCTTTATTATAAATACTGGAAGATACATTACTTTCATGGTCATGCTCAAAACTAAAAAGAGACTATTCTACTGCAGATGAGCAATCCATGCTGGCTATTCCCTGCGACCTACACTACAATTGTGTTGTGGATATGTCTGTTTCGTTGTGGTAGTACTAAGTACAGTATAACTCGGAGTTAATAATCTCGCGATTGCTGCCAATAGTAAGTTCAACTGCATCGCCATTCATGGCCATCGGTAGGGGCGGCAATGCTATTGCGCCCGTTTTTCCGCAATACCTCATCGTGCTTGTCTCACCACTGCGCAAAAATATGACGCCCACCCGATACTGGCTTTAGCCCTTGTCGCCTTCTTTTGCTTCTGGTATACTCAGATCATATGCTAGAGTTCGCTACACTGTGGGCAATTCTATGTGTAAAGTGGAGGGCTTGCACTTGAGGCAAATTTTGCCCAGATGATCCAAGCCCAGGCCTGACCAGACTCAGCTACGAGGGGGAACTCTGGTGGGGTTACACTCTCGATAGCTAAAGTTGGGGTCTCCAGATCATAATTGGGATAAGCTAGTTGAGGTCTAGATTTTTGTGAGTTATGGTAGCGATGAACAACTTGAAATGCTACAGCAATTGTTTGGAGAAGAACTCTCTGAGCAAAAGACAAGCAATATGAGGAATACTGAGCAAGAATCTAAGGTGGAAGATGGTGTTGGTGCGCCACAAAGTGCGTATCGGGCGATACGTTCCACTGCCTCATCTGTGGTTGAGGTCCGTCCTGATCCTGGACGTGAGCAGCGCAAAGGGGTGCCGGAAATTGTTTTCGGAGAAACCAAAGATGTGGCGCAAATCATTGTTATGGCACAAGGATTGCTCGCTGGATCAGGTCGAGCCATTATTAGTCGCCTCGGTCCAGATTTGGTTGTACCTGTCAGTGCAGCATTTCAGGAAGACACCGTTCGTGTTCATGAGGTGGCTCGTGCTATGGTCATCTATCGGCCCGACTATATGCCTGTGCGCACAGGGGGGCATGTAGGTGTGATTAGTGCTGGTACATCAGATGTTCCAGTAGCTGAAGAGGCAGCTCTGATCGCTGAAGAGATGGGCTGTCAGGTCACGTGTATTTATGATGTAGGAGTTGCGGGATTACATCGCTTATTTGAACCATTGCGCGATCTTCTCGCACATGATGTAGATGTGGTTATTGTTGCTGCTGGCATGGATGGAGCATTGCCATCAGTCGTTGCAGGATTTGTACCTGTTCCGGTTATTGGGTTGCCAACGTCGATTGGCTATGGACTGGGCGGCAAAGGGGTTGCCGCGTTACTTTCGATGTTGCAAACGTGTGCACCAGGGCTTTCTGTTGTGAATATTGATAATGGTGTTGGCGCAGGCATTACGGCGGCGCTGATTGCCAATCGTGTGGCGCATGCGCGAGAACATTAGTCGCAGTAGGGAAGCAGCGAGATGTTCTGGTTAGAATGTCTCACCGCGAAGTGGTTGTGGGTGGGTAAGAAGTTTAAGAGAGGCGGGACTTTCTTCTATGGCAAATAACGAGCATGAACCTGATCAGGAAATACAAGACCCTAAGATAGGAAAAAACAGGCGAGGACCAGCACCGGGGTCGCAAAAAGCCAAACACGGTGGTCAAGCGGTACGTGAGAAGTATGGTCCAGAATTCTATTCGAAGATCGGAAAGATAGGTGGCAAGAAGGTAAAAGAGAAACGCGGTCCACAGTTCTATGCCCAGATTGGCAAGAAGGGCGGCGAGTCTACCAAGCTTCGGCAAGGGTCTGAGTTCTATTCGCGAATCGGGAAGAAGGGTGGCAAACGTGGTCGCGTAACTGTTACTGTTGTAAAGGTTGTAGAAGATGAGTAGGGCAATTTAGGGATAGCACCCAATTCGTAGCACTCAGGGACTAATCTGGCTGGTCAACGCGATTTATCGCCATCGGTAGGGGCCCGATTTATCGCGCCCGCTGTTCCCTTACCCCAATTCGTAGCACTCAGGGACTAATCTGGCTGGTCAACGCGATTTATACCCATGAAGGGCACAGATCGCCATCGGTAGGAGCCCCAGCTAACTATCAATAATTCGCGCCCGCCGTTCCCCTACCCCAATTCATTCAAGAAGAGACCTCGTAACATTCATAATAGACAAATGTTATGAGGTCTCTTTTGCTGTATGATAGAGATTAGCGCTCATCCTGTCGGCGTCCCATGCTGCGGATACCTCGCAGATCATTCAGGCTACGCTGCTGCCGCCCTGGTATTGCTGGCCCATTTGGCTGGCTTGGCGGTGGCACCGTCGGTGGGACTGCTTGTGCAAGTGGCGCCCTAGAAGGATTAGGCGTCACTGGAGTAGAAGTCGGTGCCGTTCCGGTTGCATAAGACTGTGAGGCACGGAATGATGAGTCCAGATTGATTGCCCCAGTTCGTGCTGTATGTAGATCTTCCATGCCTGCAGCGATCAAGGTCACACGCATGGTATCTCCCAGAGAAGAATCAACAACTGCACCGAAGATAATATCTGCTGCATCGTCGATAGCTGCTCCAATGCATTCTGCAACCTCATTGACCTCAAAAAGGGTCATCTCCTCGCCACCGCTAATATTGAAGAGGACACGCTTTGCGCCACGAATGGTGACGTTGAGAAAACCTCCAGCGATGGCCTCTTCCGCTGCGACCTGGGCCCGATTACGTCCTTTCCCCTGGCCGATACTCATCAGTGCTGTACCAGCCTCAGATAAGACACTGCGTACATCCGCAAAATCGACGTTGACCATACCGGGCACATTGATAACTTCTGCAATACCCTGGACGCCCTGACGCAGAACATCATCTGCCACCTTAAAGGCCTCGGATAGGCTTCGTTCGCGGCTGACAGTAGTCAATAACCGATCGTTGGGAACGGTGATCAGGGCATCGATCTCACCGCATAGTTCCGCGATGCCTTGCTCGGCAATGCGCCGACGGCGCGACCCTTCGAATGTGAATGGGATCGTCACAATGCCGATAGTAAGGGCTCCAAGCTTTTTAGCAATGGAGGCGACGACTGGAGCTGCCCCGGTGCCTGTACCACCACCCATACCAGCGGCAATAAATACCAGATCGGCGTCGCCTAGGGCTACGCGGATCTCTGCCGTACTTTCGGTCGCAGCACGCATGCCCACAGCGGCATTGCCCCCTGCGCCCAATCCTTTTGTATGATGTTGACCTAAACAGATGCGGCTGGGGGACGGTGAGAGCGCCAGCACTTGTGCATCTGTGTTCATGGCTACAAAACGTACACCGCGGACGTTGGCCTCAATCATACGGTTGATCGCATTCATGCCTCCACCGCCTACGCCAGCTACGACAATATCTACGGTATGTGTTGCTTGCATAAGCGTATCGAAGGATGACTGAGAAGAAATGGTGTCCTCTTCGGTATCTCGCTGCTCCCTACCCGATCGCACTCGTTCTAGCCGCCGTTGCATATCCTCTCCTTCCACCTCATGCCGAAGAATGGCCCACTGATCCTCCTGCTCTTCATACACGTCTGGCCTGACTCTGGCCTTTTCGAAGCATGGTTCGGAGGCCATGTCGCGTTTATACGCATCATGTGAACCTAATGGCATGCACACCCCCAAATTCTCTCATCAGAACGATTGCCGCGAAGAGAGATTGCCAGATAAGCGCGAGGCTAGCCCCATGGCACTGGCATAGTGCCTCTGACGAACAGAAGTATACCAAAGGTATCTCCTTCTGTCAATCTTGTTTTGAGAGCATTTCTGTCCTCATCCTGTATCTGCTCGTTCCGGGAGGCAGTATGGTCGTCCTGGTGGATTGCATACTCCTTCCATTGCGTAAGCAAGAGACGAGTTCCTTATGGGTACTGGCAGATTTCTTGCAGGCGCTTTTCCTCAGAGCTAGCCAGGGCATGGGTGATCATGCGAATAACACTTCCGATGTCCATGGGCTTGCGCAGCTGGTAAATGCCGCGCTGTTCTAGCTCTTTGGTGGGCAAAGTTGCACTCATCATAATAGATGGTATATCTTGTGTTTCTTCTCGATGCTGCAAGCGGTCATACAATTCTAAGCCGTTGAGTTTTGGTAATCGATAGTCAAGGAGCATCAGACAGGGATGAATGCTGGGTGCTTCTTCCAGTGCTGTTTCTCCATTGTCTATGACCAGAGTATGATACGGTGTTTCCTCTTCAATAAGTTGTTGAAGAAACTGCGCAATATCTGCGTCATCTTCGACGATTAGAATTGTTGTATTCCGTGGACTTTGAACTGCCGGCGGAAGAATAACCTCTCGTGGCATGATGAACTCCTTTTCCGCATGCAATAGCTATGGCATGACAACAACGGTATACCTTACTGTAACGGATGTACAAGGGCAATGGTGACGTGCAAAAATGGTATTTTTCCCATTCGTTGAAACCCGAGCGAACCCTCGAATTTTCTTGACACTCTTTTGTCTCATCCTGTTTCTTTATCAATTGTGCTATCATAGCGGTGTTCTTGGATGACAATTGACAGCGTTTTCTGGATGTGGTACTTTAATGGCTGATGCGCCTGTAGCTCAATGGATAGAGCACTTGACTTCGGATCAAGTGGTTGCGGGTTCGAGTCCTGCCGGGCGCGTTTTGGGAAACTGAGCTGAAAAATACCACGCAAGCCATTGTAGCTTGTAATGATAAAGTGGTCTCAACCCAAAATCAAGTCCTCTAGAGCCTCAAAATCAAGCCGTTCTCATTGAACTACAGGCGCATACGTAACAGTATAGTATCACAACTTGAGAGGACCCACCACTGCCAATACTGCTCTAGCGAAATGCCCCGATAACGCCTAAAAAATCTTTATGTTCTCAAACCGTACATCTGCAGCTTCGCCCCAGTCAAGAGCCAACACTCCTACTGCACCATAGTTCAAGGAGCTATCATCTACTTGTGTAGTGAATTGGTTGTTGATATAGAAATAGATCGTATGCTTCTGTACTATGATAGTCAGTTGATTGATCTGCTGCAGCCCTTGCTTGAATGCTAGACTATAGCCAGAAACAAGCGATTTAGTTTGATTCACTATGTCATAGCTTCCATCTGGACTGACACGGAGGCGGTCTCCTGATGAGCCATCACTGCTAATGCGAAAAGCGAAGCCTCCACCGCCGCCATGAACGATGGTCATGTCTGCTTGTATAGCAAAGTTACTCAGGTAGAGATATGGGATAGGGGAAATGTTAAATGTATTTAGTCCTGAAGCTTGCACACTGAGGAGAGAGGATTGATACACTGGCTTTCGGCTTGTGACGGTCTTGTAGAGTTGCTCTGGGAGAAGCATGATAACGGGATAGCCCGTGTATTGGTTCCAGAGTTCATCCACGGTATGATGAGTCAAACGATGGAAGGCACTGGAAAAGGACTGCCTTGTCTGTAGAGCGTGATTGAGCTGATCGACAATGTCGAGGGTGGTGTACTGTTCTAGCCATACCAGAAAGCGAGCAGCTATCCCACCTCCTTGTTTATAGCTGTCTTGTGGTTGCACAGCATCAGGCAAGGACCAATCATCATCGGCAGGCCCATACTCATAGCGAGCATAATCGGCTATGCCCTCGCTAAACCAAGCAGGCACGCCAGAGCGATACTGCTGAACAACGAGGGTTAGCTCATGGGTGAGTAATCCGACATCGGTGGGGTGTTGTCGCATCCAATCAGGGTTGAGGGTAATCGTCGTGTCACTGGCAGCGCCTGGAGAAGAGAGATTTGATGAAAATGTCAGCGTTACGTTATGCGGCGCTGTGGCTGGATCAAGGGCAAAGCGATTGACCAATTGGGGATAGATGGCCTTGAAAGTTTGCTGGAGGTGTTCGGCGGTATTCTGCAAAGAAGGATCTACAACCGGGATCGTCAAGGTGTAGGACGAAAATCTGTAAGTGTCTGGCACAGGGGTGATGCTGGGTGTGGGTGAAGGCCGCTGATGGAAAGCAGGAAGAACTGTGATGATGAGCAGGACCCAGGCCAGTATCGTTGAGATAATAAGTAAGGAGTACCAGGAGAATCGATTGGAGAATCGGGACGACGACCCACTCTTCATATGAATACGAAGGTCCCAGAGAGATCGGAACGAAAAGAGGTGATTTCCAGAGGCATACGTAGCGTGTTGGTGAGCCTGGACATACCCAACCAGAGATCTGAGCGGTTGCTCTTGTGTTGTTAGAACATCGTGCTGGATCGGTGCATAGTCAGCAACCGTCTGGTGTAAATTGTGGTATTCTGGCTCACAGTCCTCTAGCAGATCGCCCTCTAGACTTTCGATTGGTTGCTGGCTCTCATCTTCTGAAGAGTTAGAGGACATCAGTGGAAAGGCAGCGGGATCTGCCAGGAAGGATGTTGGCACAGGGGTGTCTGGCGTAGTAGGTTGGGCAACTTGCTCCGTTGCATTGTCTTCATCAATATCGGAGGGTAACCCTAACTGCTCGGGAGTCTTGCCAAAGAGGGTGGACAATTTCTGACGATAATAGGGGAAAGGTACAGCTTGTCCCCGTTCCCAGCGACGTACAGTTCTGGTGTCGACTCCTAGTTCCTCTGCGAGCTTGGCCTGAGACCAGCCATGCTGTATGCGCTCCGCTCTCAAGAGATCGGATTTCATCCTACGTATCTACCTTTCCACATAGTCAGTACAATCAGTTTCTGACTTAGCCTGCTTATTGGTTTAAGGTTTGTCAGGATGCCTTTATCAGGGAGTCAAGGAAAGCGGGAATCCCTGCTCATCTAAACCAAGATCTGAGCACGAATCTCATTTCAGATGGAATGGTTCACGGACTCCCTGTTTATCGTTACTTTGTTGACAGAGAGTTCCCTTTTTGGGATCTTATTAAGTATATCGCTGAGAATGAGAAAGTGTTACAAACATCCGAATTTATTCGCAATCTGGGTTACCAGACCTTTATGAAAATCCGCCCCTCGCCTCAAAAGTTAGTATAGATAGAAGTTGGCACGCTCGTCCAGGGGGATATAGGGACAAATCTTCCCTTTTGTTTTCCTTGCTTGTGTGCTCATATGACCGGACTGTTACTCTGGCGGTTGGTTGATCTTATCAGAAACTTTTTTTTGCCTAAATGCGTGATTGCTAAAAATAGGGGTGTCTCTACTGCAAGAGATGCTTGCTGATGAAGATGTAGGAAGGCATAGTCAGAAAATATCAACTTCAGACTCAACTTATGAACACCTTACCTGGCTGGAACGAACAAACGTATCAAGTGCCAATCGCAGGAGGAGCGAAGCTCGAGGGCTTCTTGAACATTCCTGAGCATCCTCGTGGTGTTGTGCTCTTCGTCCATGGTAGCGGGAGTAATCGGTACAGTCCTCGCAACCAGTTTGTTGCACGCGTATTATATAATGCTGGTATGGCAACCATGCTGATTGACCTGCTTACTGTGCGAGAAGAGGAATATGATCACTATACAGGGCACCTACGCTTTGACATTGGTCTTCTGAGTGAACGTGTCGCACAGGCTACGCACAGGCTCACTCAGTATTCTGCCACTGCAGATCTCAAGATTGGCTACTTTGGAGCTAGCACCGGAGCTGCCGCGGCTTTAGTTGCCGCTACCCAATATCCTCAGGTCGTTAAAGCCATTGTCTCTCGCGGTGGTCGACCAGATCTTGCCAAACCATACCTGGATCGCGTGCAAAGCCCTACCCTGCTGATCGTTGGAGAAAAAGATACTGAGGTAATTGCTCTGAACCGCATGGCCTACTCCCTGTTGCATTGTACAAAGCAAATCGAGATTGTTCCAGGAGCAACCCATCTATTTGGAGAACCGGGGACGCTTGAAAAGGCTGCACAACTGGGGAGCCAGTGGTTTGTGAAGTACCTGCCAGCTTAATTGTTTTGTATATACATTTCTACCCAAATTTGTTTTATAATAGAAATGTATATATATGTAATAAGCGCAAGAAATAGAGAAAGTCTATCTCACATAGGAAATTGGGAGGAGAGTAGGATGGAAACACGCTATCATGATCGAACGCAAGCAGGGCGTGTCCTGGCCTCCATGCTCACAACGTATACAAATCGCAGAGATGTTTTGGCACTGGCGCTTCCTCGTGGCGGTGTACCTGTTGCATACGAAGTGGCGAAGGCGCTTCACGTTCCACTCGGCGTATTCCTCGTACGCAAATTAGGAGTTCCTGGCCACGAAGAATTGGCAATGGGAGCGATTGCTACTGGTGGAGTATGTGTGA